>Ga0181530_10003726_pt1 | contig 16741 bp, 12 predicted proteins | sample PEATcosm2014_Bin_42_FD_119769 | JGI IMG/M metagenome (GOLD analysis project Ga0181530, IMG submission 119769) | Peatland microbial communities from MTU Mesocosm Facility, Houghton, MI, USA - PEATcosm2014_Bin10_60_metaG | ecosystem: Environmental > Terrestrial > Soil > Wetlands > Peat | place... | reverse complement strand
GCCTCTGTCCCGCCCCACCCGGCGGCTGCCTCTGTCCCGCCCCACCCGGCGGCTGCCTCTGTCCCATTCCACCCGGCGGCGATCCGCCGCTGAATGTCACGAACCTCGGCTGATGGTTGGGTGCCGACCCAGTCGGCGAGGTAGGCGTGGTACTCGCGGAACGCGGCCAGGGCGTCAGCCTGGCGCCCGGCGCCGCCGAGTGCCCGGATCAGCAGGCCCCACGCCCTGTCCCGCAGCGGGTTCACCGAGACGTGCGCTTTGAGTTCGGCGATTGCCTCCGCCCACCGCCGCGCGATGATCAGCGCGACGGCGCGGTCCTCGATCGCCGACGCGCGCAACTCGGCGAGCCGGGCAGCCTCCGGCCCGGCCCAGGCCTCGGCCGAGAACTCCTCGAACGCCGGGCCTGCCCATAGGGCCAGCGCTCGTTCGAGCGTCCCGATCCGGTCGTCACCCGCCCCGAGCTGGGACAGCGAGGCGGTGAACAAGGCGGCGTCGACGGGGGCCGCGAGACGATAGCGGCCTTGCGACGCCACGACGGTAGTGCCCCCGAAACCCTTACGGAGTCGCGACACAATCGTGCGCAACGCGCCCGGCGAAACCGCAAGCACGTCACACAGGAGATCCACCCGCAGTGCCCGCGGGGCGTCCACGGCCAGCCGGGCCAGCAGCCGGCGCTGGCTCGCGCTGGGCAGATCGAGCACGCGTCCGGAGGTGGTGACGACCTGGATTGGTCCCAGCACGCGCACGAACGCGATGTCCCCCCCATCGATGCTCACCCTCCCCATACTCCCCTAAGCAGGGAAAATGTGGCAGCAGCGGGCTCAGTTCCCAGATCGCACCGAGATGCCGATATGCCGCGCGGTCTGCTGCGGCGGGTCGCGCGACGGCGGAGGAGAGCCGTGACACAATCCGGGCAATGACCGGTATGGCCGAGCACACGTGATATGGCAGGCGGCGTGGGCGGCTCTATAACAGCGGAGGTGAAGCGTGAGCATCGGCGCGGTGCTAGCCGACGCCCGCTGGCGGTCCCATCTCACCGTCAGCGAGGTCAGCCGTGAGACCCGCATCCGGGAAGCAATCATCTGGGAAATCGAGAAGGATGACTTCGCCGGATGCGGCGGTGACGCCTATGCTCGCGGCCATATCCGTGCCATTGCCCATGTCGTGGGGGCCGATCCTGATCCGCTGATTCAGGAGTACGACGCGACGGTGCGGACCGTCGAAGACATCGAGGAGGTCGTTGTCCTGCGCCCGGGCGCGGCGGCCAGGACGCTCAGGCGACGCCGGCTGGCCCGGACCGCGCTGGGCCTGGCTGTCCTGGCCATCGTGGGCTGGGCTGCCTATCACTTTGCCGCGGCCGCGGGCGACGCGCCGGCCGGCCGGGCGGTGGCCGCGGCCGACCGCTCCGGCTCCGACCACGCCGCCTCCCACCCCGCCGGGGCGGCTCCTGCCGGGCTCGGCACCCCCCGCCCGGCGCCGACATCCACGCCCCGCCCGGCGCCGACGCCCACGCCCAGCACCGCCGCCCCCGCCCCTCCTGCGGTCCCGGTGCAGGTACTGAGGCCGGTCAAAGCGGTGGCGTTCGGTCCCCGCGGCACCAAAACGGGCGACAATCCGCGGCAAGCGGCAGCGGTGATCCACGCTAGTCACGCGACCGGCTGGCACAGCGACTGGTACAACACGGCGGCTTTCGGGCACCTGAAGCCGGGTACCGGCCTGTTGCTGGACATGGGCCGGCGGGTGACGATCACTTCCGCGCAGATCATGCTCGGCGGTATCCGCGGTGCTGACGTCCAGCTGCGGGCCGGAAATGTCCCCGTGCTGGCCGACCTGCGCGAGGTAGCGAGCGCGGCGGGTGCGGGCGGTACCGTCCGCATGTGGCCCACCGCGGCGGTGCGCGCCAAGTATGTCCTCATCTGGTTCACCAGGCTGCCACCCGATGCCAAGGGCACCTTCCAGGCCAGTGTCTACGACGTTCACCTGCACGGCCATTCCTAGCTAAGGAACAGCGGCTCGTTGGAGGGAACAGCGGCTGGTTCCAGGGAACAGCGGCTCGTTCCAGGGAACAGCAGCAGGCGGGCATCCCCGCCCGTAACGTGCCACCGGCGCGCCCATCGCTGTCAAATAACGTTTGAGCCCTGGCGCATCCTCGTGCTGGCGCCCACCGCCGCGACGTCCCGGTCGGCGCGTGCCCGCTGCTGGCAACCGGGGCAGTTGGCCAGGCGCAGCCGGCTGGCCGACGGCCAGTACACGAATTTTTCCGTCCGGCAGTAGAGGCACAGCACAGGATGGACGGCATCGGGTGGTCGCCGAAGCTGCCGCGCTGCGATGGTCGCAGCACGGAAGGCCTGGCTGATCGCAGGTTCTGCCATAGGTCTCGCCGCCTTCAACGAAGAAGCTGCTAGCGGCGAGGGAGCGCATGGTCCGGACAGATCCAGGCCTACTATGCGCTGCTACTGTCGCACAATTCGGCGGTGAAAGACAGCCCGCGCCGATGCCGCCGATGCCGCCGGTGCCGGCGGGGGGATCACCCGCCTACATCTCTGCCACAAATGTGGCAGAGATGTACCATCAAGGTGGAACTCTTCCCCGTATAGGCCGATCAGGGTGTCATCGTTAGCGCTAATGATGATTGTCAGCCCTGACAATTCGCGAGTGACCGCTATGCAAATACATCAGAGCGGCATGTCAAGATTTCCGAACGGACATTGGCGGGAGCCCGCCGCGCCCCCCGGCTTGCCTCCGGCGGGTTGCCCTAGGGCTCGAACGGCCGCCGGATCGCCGACGTAACCTGGACTCGTGAAGGCTGGCGCGGCCCTTGTGCTCACCGCGGATCCCGGCGAAGCTGGGCGCCGGGCCGCTGGGGTGGCCCGCGCGTCGCTGGGGGACAGCCCGCCTGCGTTCGGGATCTTGTTCGCCTCCGCCCATTTCCACGAGTCAGCCGAGGCGCTTCTCGCGGCGGTCATTGAACAGACCGGCCCGCTCCCGCTCATCGGCTGCGTGGCGGAGTCCGTGGTCGGCGGGGCCCGCGAGGTGGAGTCCGAGCCGGCCGTCTCGCTCTGGCTCGCGGCCGACGTGGGCCCGGCCGAGACGTTCGACATGGAGTTCGTGCGGACGGCCAGTGGCGGCGCCTACGGCGGCTACCGGTTCGAGCCGGGCCGGAAGCCGGCCGGGGCGCTGCTGTTCACCTGCAACGGCCGCGGATCGCGGATGTTCGCCGAGCCCGATCACGACGCCCGGCTCCTGGCCAGCATGCTCGGTGATATCCCGATGGCGGGGTTTTTCTGCGGCGGAGAGCTCGGGCCGGTGGCCGGCCAGAACTACCTGCACACCTTCACCGCCTCGATCGCCCTGTTCCCGGGGGCGGCTGGCTGAGACCCGCCGTCACACGCCAGCAGTCGCCGGGCACGACCCCGGCGGGCATTAGGGTCGGAGCGTGGCAGCCGATGACCATTCGGGCCCAGCAACCCTGTCTGCCCCGTTCACCACCAGGCCCCGTAGGGCCCGGGAGTCAGCGGTCAGGAGTTGACGATCTGGTGGAATTCCTGCGCGCCGGTCAGCGGCTTGGGAGTGGTGATCCCCTGGAGCTGGCTGCCCTGAGCGCCGATCGAGATGACGTCGCCGGTTGCCAGGTTGGTGTAGCTGCCGTCAGCGGTCATCGCGAACTCCTGGTTAGCCGACCCGTTGCCGCGCTCCAGGACGAGACCGGAGTGGGACGAGGGCTCGGTGACGACCATGCCGCTGAACTTGCCGTTGGGCGCGAACTCGAAGGACACGCTCTGGTCGGCCCAGGTCGTGGTGTTCTCCTGGCCCTGGACGATGGCGAGGTCGCTGCCCGCATCGCCCTTCACGTTCGGGTAGGCGATGACCTTGGTGCCGGCCTTGGTGCTCTGCCCGGCCACGGCCATCGCGAGGTGCGGTGCCTGCGCCGAGACGATAGCCCCGCAGTAGCTGGTCGCGAAGTTGTCGTTGCTGTGTGCACAGCCGGTGGTGGATGCGCCGGCCGAGCCGGCGAAACCAGCCGCTGCCATTCCGAGAGCTGCGGTAACCGTGGCGCCCGTCGCGATGATCTTGTTGACCTTCATGATGTTCTCCCCCCACTTTGGTGATCCTGTCTGAATTCGAGTAGAGGGCCTGCACCTGTGCCTCCCGGTTTGTTTTTGATTTCAGGCCGGTTGCAGCCATCAGGGGCTCCTGAACGCCAGGGCCGCTGCCGGTGGCGTCGTCGAAACCCGAACGAGAAAGCTCTCGCTATGAACTCCCCTGCTATGACATGGCCCGCAGGCCCGCGCTGGCAGCCGATGCAACGGGAGCCGGCCGGCCTGGACAGTGGCAGCAGATCTGGACATTCTGGATGCCGCCGCGCAGCCGCGCCAGAATGGCGATGACTGCTCTCCCCCTCGCCTGGCGGTGCGCGCGCGCCGCCATCGGCGAAACGTGAAACGGGGCCTCGATGAGCGAAGAGACACACGTGCGGGCCGGGTCTCAGCCGGGCGGATCTGGCCCTGCCGTGCTGCCTGCCCTGGCCATCAAGCCTGTGCTGGCCATCGCGGTCGTACTCACCGGCCTGCTGGTCGCTTTCTCTGATCGCTACGGCTACCACCGGGACGAGCTCTACTTCATCGAGTGCGGCAAGCACCTAGCCTGGGGTTATCCGGATCAGCCGCCGTTCGTGCCCCTGGTCGCCAGGCTGATGACCAGTCTGGCACCGGGATCGCTTGTGGTGCTCCGGCTGCCGTCCGCGCTGGCGGGTGGGATACTGGTGCTGCTGACCGGACTGCTCACCCGCGAGCTTGGCGGCCGGCGCGCTGCCCAGTCGCTGGCCTGCGCCGTCATTGCGCTCGCACCGGTGGTCACCGGCGCAAGCCACCTGCTCAGCACGGCCACCTTTGACTTCCCAGTCTGGGCGCTGCTGCTGTGGCTGCTGGTACGGATCCTGCGTACCGGTGATCAGCGGCTCTGGCTGCCTGCCGGGCTGGCGGCAGGCGCCGGGCTGCTCGACACCGACCTGGTCGCCTTCCTGATCGCCGCGGTCGTCGTCGCGCTGGCCACTGCCGGGCCGCGGGCGCCGCTGCGGTCTGGCTGGTTCTACGCTGGCGGCGGCATCGCACTTGGCTTGTGGGCCCCCTACCTGGCCTGGCAGGGCAGCCACGGGTGGCCCGAACTGGCAGTGGCCCGTTCGATCGCGGCCGGCGGATCGGGAACATCGGCGCCTTGGTGGCTGATCCTGCCGGAGCAGTTCGTCCTGGTCGCGTGGTACTTCTCGCCGATCTGGATCACCGGGCTGGTGCGGTTCTTCCGGGACCCGGAACTTCGCTGGTGCCGGGCGGTCGGCGTGGTCTACCTGGTGCTGGCCGTGGCGTTCATGCTGACCGGTGGCAAACCGTACTACCTGGCTGCGTACTTCCCCGCCCTGCTGGCCGCCGGTGCCCAGCCCGCCGTGGACTGGGCCGGGCGCGGGCACCGCAGGCGCCGGGCCGGGCTGATCACGGCAGGGCTGGTGCTCGCCGTGCTGCAACTGCCGATCACCCTGCCGGTCTTGCCGATCTCAGCGGTTCACGACACACCGATTGTGGCGCTGAACTACGACGCGGGCGAGACGATCGGCTGGCCTGCCATCGCAGGCGAGATCGCAATGGCATACCGGACGCTGCCGCCCGCCCAGCGCTCTGCCACGACCGTATTGACCAGCAACTACGGCGAGGCGGGCGCGGTCGATCGTTTCGGCCCGGCCGATGGGCTGCCGGCCGCTTACAGCGGCCACATGTCCTTCTGGTACTGGGGGCCGCCACCCGCGGCGGCGACCACCGCGATCGTCGTCGGCTACCAGCGCAGCCAGCTCACCTTCTGCGGCTCAGCCCGTCTCGCCGCACACCTGGATAACCGCGTCGGCGTCCACGACGACGAGCAAGGCGCCCCGGTCTGGATCTGCCAGCAGCTCACCAGGACCTGGCAGGCCATCTGGCCCGCACAAAAACACTTCAGCTGAGGCGGGCCACGAGCAGCCAGCGGAATGCCCCCCGATGCGCTAGCCGGCGTTTAGGCAGGATCGCGCCGATTCCCAAAACACGGACCGAAGCCACCATCACACATCATGATCCATTACAAAAAACGGGTCACGCAAAGTAGCCGCCGACGCGCCGATTTTAGTCTGATGAGACGCCGTCGCTGCGGCGCCGAACTGGGCGATAGGTGCGATGGCAGGCGCGATCAGGAGCCCCGATGACCATTCGGGACCAGCACCCGGGAATGGCGTAGATGCGCCTTTATCGGCGTCGGCGATGGGAGCCACCTGAGCGGATACGGGCCGAGCACCGCTTCGCGGTGCTGATCCGCGTGCCGTGAGCGGCCATTCCGCTTACATCGGGCAATTCTCTGCTTATATCGGGCAATTCGATCCGCTCGTTGACGCGTGCCGGCACAAAGGCTCATACTTTGCGTGCGGATCCGATGACCGCGTGTTTCACGGTCTACGAATACTTCGCGGCGGCGCCGTGTTTGCCGGCGCGGGGATTGTCCACGGCACCGTGCATTGGGGCACCCGTTCCCACCCGTAGAAAACGGCTTGGGCTACAACAGCAACGACAAACCGCACGCCTTCACCCTGAACGGCCGCTGACACATAGCCCCGACGCGGCCGACGAGCCTGGCGGCCGGCGCTCCCACCCGGGCCCGGCCGCCAGCTGGTTCGGTAGCTCATCCATTCATTCCCCGCAGGTCCGCTATGACAACGATAACTCCGGCAGAGCGGACATTCGGCCCAACGGGCCACAATTTCCCCTCGGGCGACATAATGACGATCTGTGACCGAAATGATGCCGGAAAATGGTACTTTGACCTTGTTGATTTGCTGACATTCGTCGCATAATCGACCTACGTCGGCTGGATGCCAGACGTCCGGCGCGACACGGGAGAACGGGCCATTTCAGCGGGACCTGCGATGGCGGCGCGCGGGCAACGGCGGCGCACCTGCTGCCTGCTATCACGCTGAGCGCCGGGTGCACCACTCAGGGGAAGGAATGCACACTATGCAGCCAGTCTGGGATGGGACCCGCCCGAGCAGTACGGCAACGTCCCCGCCGCCTGTCACACGGTGGAGGCGGCGCCTGATCGCCGGGCTGGCGACGTCGGCGGCGGCCCTCGGGCTGGCCGCGGCGTCGGTGACGGTTGCGTCCGCGGCACCGCCGCCTCCGGCACCGGGCATCGCACCCGCCGCGGTGGCGGGCAGCAGTGCCGGGCTCAACGTCTTTTACACCGCCGCCAACGGCACGGTCTGGACACAGGTCCTCGGCGGAACGCCGAGGCAGATAAGCGACGGGAAAGTGGTCACTGCGGTGTCCGGGCTGTACAACGGCTCCTCCCTGATCGTGTTCGGGGAGGGCACCGATCACGCGCTCTGGACCGCCACGCGCACCGGCACCAGCTGGAGCAAATGGAGCTCCCTGGGCGGCAACCTCAGCTCCCAGCCCGGCGCCGTGTTCCGCGGCCCCGCCAGCGCCGATTACTCGGTGTTCGTGCGGGGCGGTAACGGGGCCGTCTGGGGCCGCGACCACAGCCCCTCCGGGTGGGGCGCCTGGCGCACCATCGGCGGCGGCCTGTACGGCGGCACCGGGCCCTCCGCTGCCTACTTCGGCGGCACGTACGTGCTGGTGGTCGGCACCAACAAGGAGCTCTACCTCGCCCATGCGGGGGTGACCGGCTTCCGCCCGGTCGGCGGCCAGACGACCGTCTCGCCCGCGCTGACCACGGTCCCGGGTGCGCTGGCCGCGTTCGTCCGCGGCACCGACAGCGCCGCCTACTACCACCGGTTCGGGTCCACGTCACCGGGCTGGCACAAGATTGGCGGCGCCTTCGCCGCCGGCCTGGCGGCCGCCAACACAACCGTCGGCGGTTCGACCACGTACACGCTCGGGCTCGGCACCGACAGCCAGGTCTACCGGAGCACCGGCCACTGGGCGGCGTACCCGCCCACCTTCACCGGCTGGGTCAAGGTCACCGGCTGACAACCTGACATCCTGTCACCCCGGGGACCCCGGGTCCCCGGGGTGACGGCTGCTCAACCCGGGAAACCGGCTGGCTGAGCGCCTGAACTAACTCGCTCTGCCTGGTTCCCTTCCGCGGATCGCCGTGCTCACGAAGCGGCCGAACGTGGGTCGTGCGGCCGACGCGATGCGGTTATCCCAGTCGCGTACCAGCTGCTGTGCAGCGAGATGATCGGAATGAGCCTGGGCGAGCTGAGCCGCCAGTGCTGATTTGCGCTGGTCGAACGACGCCAGTTCGGCTTGATGCTGCCTTTCCATCTCGGCCAGTGCCGTGCTCAGTTCTTGCCCTATCACGGCGATCTGACCGGCGATTTGCTTGGTAGCGCGAGTACGCTGCTCCTGAAGCTGTCGCTCCTCGGCCGAGAATTGTGCATCGATAGCGCTCAGTTCTGCCGCCGGCAGTGCGCAAGGGTGAACTGCAGCGGCACGTGCCACCTGAGTCCGCCGCCATTGGTCAATCCGCTCAGCCTTTACCCTTCCGATGCCCGGGACGTGTGCTCGGCGGCCCGATGTCAACCGGAAATAAACGATAGCAGGCCCTCCGATGCTGGCAGACCCGACTCCGACGAAATCGGCAGCAGATCGTATACCGGCTGAGCGCAACTTCTCGACAAGCTGTCCGCCGACACCAGGCACGTCATTGGCGTGAAGCTCAGCCTGAGACAGCCTGGTTCTGATGCTGGATTGCTGGTATTGCGTGAGGCGGCGTCCGGTTTCACGTTTCTTGCGGTCACCCAGCTGGGCGCGCTGGCGGTCGATCGACTCAACCTCACGCGATGTCTTGTGCTGCCTGCGGTCGAAATCGGCTTTGAGTGCCGCCTGCCCTTTCGTCTGCCGGTTAGCCATTCGCCTCAGTGTGCGCTCGACGCCCGCTACCTCTTTCTCAACCCGGGAGATTCTCCCGGTCGCTTTTCTGGCACCCGATACGGCCTTCCTGCGTGACCGTCTCGTTTCGGCAAATGCGCGATTGAGCGGGCTGCGCAGGTAGAGTACCCAGAGCACTATCGTGACGAGGAAGATGGCGGCGGCGAAAACCGTCAGACTGGCCTTCAGGTCGCTGGCGCCGGCCAGCGCTATCAGCGGCAGCGCAGCGAGTATGCGGACAAGCCAGGTGAGCCGCCGGCCGCTGTGCTGGCTCTGCCCGGAGGACGACCGCGCGCCGGACGTAACCGGCGAGCCGGCCGGCTCTGGAAGGTGGCTCCTCATCCAGCTGGGTATGCCACCCGATACGTTGTTCGGCGGGGTGGTGGGAGTACGGCTGTCGACTGGCGGAGGGGCCGCGAGGGTGGGTATTGCCGCCACCGGGAGCAAGAGGATCTGGCGCATTATTTGCGCAAGCCGGCGAACTTCCGCATTGTGGTGGGCGCAGAGCGCGGAGAACCGCGGCGATGAACTCAGGTCACGAAGGTCATTCCTATCGAGCAGCAGATACTCGTCATGGTGGGGATTAAGCTGGTCCCAAAGTTCGGGAGCGGCAGCCAGGATTTTCAGGGACAGGGAGATCAGCCAGGCGGAGAAGCGATCCATGGCCGGGCCGTAGTCATGCTGAGAGCGATTTGGTGGCTGATAGTCCGGATGGCCGACCTCGTCCGGTGGCAGCCGATCCAGGCCGGGCACGTACATGCCGTCATAGTCGACGAGATGCAGCCGGCCGTCGTCAGCGACGAGCAGGTTTCCGGCCTGCAGATCTCCATGAGCCATCCCTGCGGCGCTCAGATCGCTTATCAGCCCGTCGAACCGGCGCGACAGGTGAGCGACGGCCCCGGGCTTATGAACGTTCTCGCTCACCCAGCGGGTCAGCGTAAGTCCCTGTACCCAGTTCATTCGCAGGATTGGATACCGGGTACCGTCCACCTGGATGCCCTCGGGGATGAACTGAAAGTCAGTCGACCACCAGGGTCTGAGTGTGCCCAGATGCGTACTGATGAGGTGGTAGCGGTCCAGCTGATGCGACACCGGACGGGTGAAGCATTTCACCGCGTACTTGTGCCCTGAAGCCGAGGTCATTGGAAAAACGGAGGCGAAGTTGCCGGAAATCATCCTGGGCAGCCCCATTGCCATCCGTTCAATCGAGGCCGACCTGAGGTGAGGATCTGAGAAGCAGCGTTCAGGATGCTGCACTGCTTCCGCGTAACCGGATCCAGTGGGAAACCCCTGCAACTTGGTCATGCCGGGATCACCAGATATCTATGTGCACGAGGGTCACGTCGTCATTGTGCAGCCCGCCGGTCCGCCTGGCCTCGTATACCCATTCCGCGAACCCCATCTCGTTGAGATCCCGCAGGGTTTCCCATGGCTTGCCGCCCTCCTCGGTGCGAGCGAGGAACCAGGCCGCCATCGCGTCCGTACAGACGAAAAGGTCATCGCCTTCGGCGACGGTTCCCCCGGCGAGCCGGACGTGATCCACGATCGGTCCTGGATCAGTATCGCAGCTCCCCAGGAGGGCGGGGCTGGTGCCGAAGCTACCGCTCTCGCTCAGTGGGAAGGCGGCCTGGAGCCGTCCGTCACGTACGTGGAAGAGACACGTATCGCCAATCGCCGCGGATCTCCAGTCACCGATGACACGCGGTATGCCGGGATCCACGTGCGGCTCTGCATCGTCGTGCGGCTCTGCATCGTCGTGCGGTTCTGCATCGTCGTGCGGCTCATCGGCCTCGACCGGGGTATCGATTTTCATCTGGAGCGTGAGGAGGGTGGCGAAGGCACCCTTTTCGATGCCGGGACGCTCATACCAGCGAAGCGGCCGGGCGGCTTTCTCGCGCTCAGCCATATAGGACTCCACGACATCGGGCCATCGGTCCGAGAGAGCCAGAGCGGTCTCAGCAAACGAGCGGGCATCGCACGCAGAGCCCCGGGCCACCGCGAACTCGTCCACCATCATGGCGGCCCAGTAGCGAGCGAGGAGGCTTTCGGTCGCGCCGTCAGCCACAGCCACCGCCACCCAACTGCCCGGGAGCTCGTCAGCGGGGCCGGGATAAACTCGCCAGGCGTCCTCGTACTCTGCGGCAGAGCTGCCTTCTTTGGCCGCCCAGTAGGCGATCAGGCTCGCCCTCATGTGATTAACGCAAGGCCAGAGCGCGCGTACCGATGTCGAGGAACTGGACGAGCGAGACAATGTCGGAGTTGTAGACGAATCCCCGGCTGCCCTCGCGAACGCCGTCGTGGTTGCTGGCCGCATACTCGCGCATGTGCGACGGTAGTTCGCTGGACATGTCGAAGAGACTGCGCGCGTAAACATCCGGCAGGCTCGATGAGTCGGCCGGGAAGGTGATCGGGGCGCCGCCCTGGTCGGATATGTGCAGGTTGAACAGGAGAACGGGCCCGTCGTCCGTTCGCAGCCGTGTCAGCTGCCCTGCGCTGACGATGGGATCTCCGTCGTTGGCCTCGCCGTCGGTGAGATTGAGCACGATCGGCGGGAACCCGCGGGGATGCTCGCCGATCCAGGCCGAGATCAGCTCCGTTGCCCGCGCGAGCGCGCCGCACATGGGCGTGGCCCCGTTCGCCACGGCCTCTACCCATACCGGGAAGTCGGTCTTCACCTCAATCACGCCGCCCGCGCCGTCTGGCGTCTTCCTGACGCGCTGATCGACGCGTAGCGGATGATCGGCAACCTGGCTGATAGGGATCAGATCGTGACCCTGCAATTCCCCGCGAAAGGCGCTTTGCACTGATCGGCTGCCGTAGCCAAGAACGGAGACGTAGAAATAATCGCGTACTCCCTCTTCCTTGGCGCAGCGGATAGCAAGTTCTGTGAGCAGGCGGTTCAGGGCGTCAGCCACAACATCCGCCTTGCTTGCCCTGGCGTCGCCGATCGGGTCAATCATTGAAGCCGACTGATCGACCAGAAAGAAAAAGCAGGACGGGTTGGTGCGGCTGATCTCTGCCGTGTACGGCACCGGAGCCCCCTTGGTATCGCTGGTTCGCATGTCGCTCATCTTCGGCACGCCCGGGAACCTAGCGTGCCGATCCTAACCGAGAAACATGGTCTCAAAACGCACGGCAACACGGTAGTTGACGTAGCGCAGCGATGCGCCCGAAGCCTGAGACGTCCAGGTAACCCGAGCCGTTTACCCGTCGTTTCGCATCGATCTTGCCTGACCGCGGCGCAGCTATAGACGGATGAGGGGGAGTCCGGGATCATCGGCTGTTGTTTGGACTCCCGGCGGGAAAGGTCGCGCGGACGATGCGGGCGGACTCTAGTGACAAGGACCACGTTCGGGCCGAGGCCGGGAAGGTCCGGGACGCGCTTAGCGACCCACGGCTGGAGGATGTGATTCAGCGCGCGGCTGCGCAGGTACCGGGAGCTGGGGCACCGCGGGACAAGATCGCTGCGCTGCTGTCCGTGGACACCGAAGCGATGGCGTCTTCGGGAGGCCAGGCCGCGGGCGTTCCCTATCTCTCCCGCGCCCCGCTGGTCAGCATGATGCAGAGCCGCATGGAAGAGGCACTGGACGAAGCGGGAGTCCCGGACCCGGGCAAGCCGGCCAGCCTATGGTCGAGGCTCGTCCGCGCCATCGAGCACGCCCTGCATATCTCACCGGGATCGTTTACGCCCGACGACCCGGACTGGTACACCTTCATCGCCAGAGGCGTGCTCGAACGCCTCGCCGCGGGTAACGCGCCGTTCAACCCGGCCCCGGCCGAGTATGACGACGTGACGGACGACGCCCGGCTGGTGGTCGTCGGCGACTGGGGGACCGGCCTGCCCCGGGCGCGCGATGTCGCCACCCATATGCACGAGGCGATTGACACCGCGGTGGCCAGCCATCGCCAGGTGCACGTGCTGCATCTCGGCGACTTCTACTACTCCGGGTTTGAGACCGAGGACCGGCGCCGGTTCCTCGATCTGTGGCCGGTCACCCGGGAACAGGCCGCTGCGGGCGTGACCTCGTGGTCGCTCAACGGCAACCATGACATGTACAGCGGCGGGTTCGGCTACTTCGGCACGCTCCTGGGCGATCCGCGCTTCCAGGCCCAGCGATCACCCGACGGCAAGCCGACCAGTTTCTTCCGGCTGCGCTCGCCATCCTGGGACTTCGTCGGGGTCGACACCGCCTGGGACACGGATGTCACCTCGGCCGGCCAGATCGCGGTCCTCCAGGACCCGCAGGCCACGTACGTTGCCGACGTCGCCGCCGGGTCGTCGCGGAAGCTGGTGCTGTTCAGCCACCATCAGCTCGTATCGGTCTACGACAAGCCTGATCTTGGCAGCACGCTTCCGGCCAAGCTGGCCCCGGTCCTGCGCGGGAACCGCGTCACGGCGTGGTGGTGGGGCCATGAGCACCGGGCCATCACCTACGGGGCCGCGGCCGGCGTCAGCTACCCGCGGTGCCTCGGCCACGGCGGCGTGCCCATCCTGCCCGATCCCGCGCCGCCGGCCGGCAGCAGCCCGCCCATCACGTGGCATAGCACCCGCACGGTCCGGGAGGACGGCCAGGAGCGGATCCGGTTCGGTTTCGCCGTGCTCGATCTGCACCCCGACCGGATTGAGGTCGCCTACGTGGACGACGACGGGTACACCCCCCACACGGAGACGATCACCTGAGGTTGGCCACCCCAAGAGCTGGCCCGCCGACGGCTCCGGTTACGCCACCGTCTACCTGCCCGGCCCCTGTGCGGGCAGGTAGATCAACATGACGGTCGGCGCCGCGTCGTGTCAGGCGACGGCTAACGGACGACGGAGGGTGCCCGGATCCGGGTGGCGGAGTCGCTGGATGCCGGAGCAGCCCCCTCATAACTGCTCCGGCATCCGCTGGTACATGTAGGCCTCGATCACCACCCGCACAGCCGCTGCATCGTCGATGGTGGCGCCGGCAGCCCAGCCCGCCACTCGGCTTTCCGGGCCGGTGCGCTCCAGCTCGGAGCTGATCATGCTGTCACCTCGGCGAGCACCTGCTGGGTGGTGAGCTCGTGCCCGTGGGAGCCACGCGCGTGCTCGCGGATCGCGGCGACAAGGAGGCCGAACTGGTCGTCGCTAGCGACCCGGAACTCAACCCCGCAGGGGCAGCGGCCGACATGCCCGGCAAGGGCCCGTCCGGTGAAGGCGACGTCAAGCGCGATGCACGGCTCATCGCCCGCCACCCAGGCGTCGTGACCGGCCGACACCACGTGCGCGTCACCCGGGCCAAATTCGTATTCGCGGCCATCGTCCATGCGGGCGTGGCCCCGGCCGGAGATGATGTAGCCGCTGTGGGCCGCCTGGCAGGCCTCCGTGCCGACGAGGGGCTTGACGTCGGTCGACCACTTCCAACCGGGCTGATACACGGTGCGGGCGATCGTGACGCCGGGCAGGTTGACCACGTTGCGGGCGGCGTGTTCGAACGCGTGCCGCTCATCGGGCGTCTCGATGTTCTTGACCGCCGCGGTCAGTCTCGCCGCTTCGAGCATCTGGTGGTGCCTTCCCTTGGCCTGCCTGGCCACCCCAGCGTGACAGTCGGCCGTCCGCCGTCACATCGGGAACAACACGTAGATGCCAGCCGGGACTACGTAGTGGCCGGGGGAGGAACCCGGGACTACGTAGTGGCCGGGGGAGGAAACCGGGACTACGTAGTGGCCGGGGGAGGAACCAGGACTACGGGCCGGGTGAGGGCCGGGAGTATGTGGCGGCTGGGGGAAGGCCGGGACTATGCAGCGGCCGGGGAGAGGAACCAGGGGCTATGTAGCTGCCGGAGGAGGAGGCGGCCGCTGGGAGCCGCGGGTGGCGGCGGGGGAGGCGGCCGCCACCAGGCCGGTCCGGGAACGAGCGCCGGTCTTGCGCAGCAGGCTCTCGACGTGCTTCTCCACGGTGCGCGGCGACAGCTCCAGTCGTGCTGCGATCTGCTTGTTGGCCAGCCCGCCGGCGACAAGGCGCAGCACGTCCGCCTCTCGGGCGGTGATTCCCGCTGCCACCCAGGGATTGGGCTGCGACTCCTTGAGCAGCTCGCGGCACTGCTCGGCCAGGCGGGGCAGGTCCCGGCGATCAAATCCGGCCTCCGCCTCGGTCAGCCAGCGAAGCGGATCGCCCCATCCGTCGGCGAGCGCGGCGGGGGCGGCGCAGAACCTCGCCAGATCGCCCCAGCCCTCGCAGTTCGTGAAGCCGACGTCGCAGGCCGCCGTCAGTTCGTTGGCCCGCTGCCGCTGCCCGGCTCGCCCGGCCAGAACCGCCTCGGCATAGCCGATAAGGCTCCGGTTCATCCGGAAGGCGCCGACGCCCAGCCGGCGGGCCTCCTCGATCGCCCGTGCCGCCCGGCGATCACCACGTGAGGCCAGCAGCAGCGGCCAAAGCGCCCGCAGCCCGGCCGGTTCGGCGTGCGGGAGCTGGGCCAGGATCGCCATTCCCCGGGCGTAGGGTTCCACGGCCGCCGCGGCATCGCCACCGAGCAGAGCCACAGCTCCCCGGCTGGCCCAGCAGAAGCCGTCGAGCATCCGGTCGTCCGGATCGGCCGCGATGGCCTGGGCGGCGTACCCTTCGGCCTGCTCCGCGTCGGCGCGCATGCTGGCGCTGCCGGTAAGTACCGCCAGCGCCTTGGCCTGGACCTGGTTCAGGCCGAGCCGCTCGGCGGCGTCGACGGCGGCCCGGGCGTGGGCATCACAGGTGTCCAGTTCCCAGCGGCAGGTGTGGCCCGCGGCGAGCTGGAGATCCAGGATCGCCACGGTACTCAGCGCACCCATCTGCTCGGCAGCGCGCCGCGCCTCGGACAACCGCTGCACTCCGGCGTGATCAAAGAGGTCGATGGTGCCCAGCTCGTGCAGGGCGCGCAGCCGCCACAATGGCAGGTCTGCGGTCTCCGCGGTGACCAGCGCGCGCTCGAACGCGGAGCGGGCGGCGGACAGATCATGCAGCCGGTGGCTCCGGCCGATGAGCTCCAGCGCGTGACAGCGGACATCTGGAGCACCGTCATCGGTGGCAAGGACCTTCCCGGCGAGAAGCCGGGCCTCATCGAGGTCATCGGCTGCGAAGGCAACCTCGGCATCGAGGACGCCCATGCGGGCGCGCACGCCAGCCGGTGGGCTGGTTCCGGCCAGGTCCCGGGCGGCGCCGAGATGGTGACGTGCCATCTGCCACCGCGAGGCGGCCACCGCGGCCTGGCCGAGGCGAAGGTGGACCTCCGTCCGGAGTTCCGCCGCCTCGGTCCCGAGCCGGGTGATGAGCTGGCCGCCGGCCGCCGCTGCCTCCTCGACCCGCCCGGCCAGGGCCAGGGATTCCACCAGGAGAAGTTCCGCCCGTTCGCGCTCGGGAGTGCCTTCGAGGAGGTCAGCGGCACGCCGCAGGGCACCGATCGCGGTGGCCAGCGCCCCCCAGGCCAGCGCCTGGCCGCCGGACTCGCTCAGCAGCGTTCCGGCGCGGCGGCGGTCCCCGGCACGGTTCGCCAGGTCGGCGGCCAGCTCGCGCAGGCCGCCTTCCAGGCGCGGGTGTGCGGCGTCAAGAACGGCGAGCGCCGCCGAGGCCAGGGCCCGCTGGCGGGGTGGCAGCATGGTATCGAGCAGCGCTTCGCGGGTCAGCGCGTGGCGAAAGCGGAAGGCCGTGCCGTCGGCGCTCACCAGCAGTTGCTCAACAGCGAGCCCGAGCGTCTCCGCCACCAGGGCCGCAGTCTGGCCGCTCACGGCCGGCAGCAGTTCCCAGTCGAAGTGGCGGCCGAGGATGGCGGCGGACTCGATCACCGATCGCTGCGGTTCGCTGAACCCGGCCAGCCGATAGCGGACCGTTTCGGTGAACGACT
>Ga0181530_10003723_pt1 | contig 16749 bp, 14 predicted proteins | sample PEATcosm2014_Bin_42_FD_119769 | JGI IMG/M metagenome (GOLD analysis project Ga0181530, IMG submission 119769) | Peatland microbial communities from MTU Mesocosm Facility, Houghton, MI, USA - PEATcosm2014_Bin10_60_metaG | ecosystem: Environmental > Terrestrial > Soil > Wetlands > Peat | place... | reverse complement strand
GTGTTCTGGCCGATGTATCGATCGATGACATCGTCATCCGGTGCAGCGAGCTCGCCAAAAAGAAAGAATGCTCGTTTTCCGAGGGAATAGGCGTATTCACGAATGTTGGAGGAAAATCGAGAGCATGCGAGCTCTCCCATATGCTTGACGGCATCTACGCGAAAGCCGTCTACGTCGGCCTCCCGAATCCAATAGCAGTGAGCCTTGATGAGAATGTTGATGAGCTCTGATCCCGCCCGATCGTCGTCGTTCGCATAGTCTTTGAGACCGCTCAGGTCGCCATGCTGATTTTCCGGATACGTGTCGTAACCGTTCGCGCTCGAGATGTTTCCTCGTCGGTGGTAGTAGTCCGGATTTCGAAGTTCCGTTGGTACCGGACGATCGGCTCGCCGCCAGCCGCTGAACGGGAACTGCTGGTCCTGAAAGTACTTGTAGTCGGCGTCGAATGGGTACTTCCAATTGTTGCCCGAGTGATTGACAACAACATCGAGGATGATCCGGATTGGGTAGGGTCTGCCGTTCTTCTTGTAAGAATGAGCAGCGTTGACGAGGTCAATGAGATCCTGTTTCGTTCCGAAGTTAGGGTCAACGGCCAAGTAGTTGTTGATGTTGTATCCGTGATAGGCGCCGGGATTGTTTTCAAAAATCGGCGAAAGCCAAATCGCCGTGCAGCCCAGCCCCGCAATGTAGTCGAGGTTCTTGGTGATTCCTTGGATCTTCCCGCCGTAGAAGTTGCCGCCTGCAGCAATGCCAACGCTTCTCCCTGGCTGGGATAGAGCGGGCCGCGACTTGCCGTCGTGGAAGCGATCGACGAGAAGGAAATAGATGAATTCCTCTCGCCATTCGCGATCGATGTTGAAGTACTTCTTGCCAGCGATTGGGTGAAGATCGAGTTCAGCAATGGATGTTGGATTGGACAAGGTCAACCTCCGACGCCACTAAGCACACTCCCACCAATCGGTGCTGCTGAGGGATCTCTTCGAGCTGCAAGAAGGATCTTGCGACATCTCGTGGTTGTCAAGAAGGATATTGCCGTACGCCAGGGGAGATGATATTGCGCGGCATATGTCGAACAGGGGGGGCTCTTGGTGCGAGGCGGAGGCACACCACCCTCGCCGCAAGCGCAGGCGAACGTACCAGCGATGCGAGGCCACTCCCTTCGCCGTGACCAGCAGCAGGACCGCGACCACGACGGCGAGCTGGTTTACACCAAAAGATTCCGTGTCGCCGGTACTTGGAAGCCTTGAGCTAGGTGCAAGACCCAATTCTGGCGGTGAAAGATCTCCTCACGAACCGCGACCTACGAGTAGCGGCGCCTCATTCGAGAAATCCAGATCCTTGCTCAGCCACGGCGATGCCGAGCATGCCACGCGGCCTCGCCAAGCACGTGGCGCAGTTGCGCGTTGTCAGATCGGGTGAGACGGCCCTTGCGCTCACGTCCGCCGCTCGAATATTCGGACGGCATGAAGCCGGTGTAGCCCGTCATCTCAATTGCCGACGGAAGCGTTTGAAGGTTCCGACTTGGGCTCATGCTGACGCCCACCTGGCAGTTGCCGACCTTGCCCAGCGTCCCGGTGTACTGCCGTTGCACGGGGTCAAGGTGTTGACGATCACGCCAAAGCGCCGTGCCGCGATCGCGCTGACGGCGATCGGCGGTCTCGATATCGGCTCGGAATCCAAGCGCTTGAGCCCTCATGTGGAGCCAACCTCGAAGCGCGGGTTGGCGATCGCCCCGAGTGCGGCGCCATTTCTGTCGAAGGACCTGATCCTCATTCACCTTGCGCGCATGGGGCGATAGTGCTCGCCGCGATCGGAATCCCGCTCTTCTTCCCGATCGTCTCCACTCTCGATACGCGCAGCCGCAGAAGTTGCCGCTCACTGCCGACGCTGGTGGAGGACGGCTGGTCACGTCGCGCTCCACACGGCTCTGCCCAACAGCTACTTCGACCGGACAAGAGTCCCGCGGCTTGCCCGCTGAACCTCAACTTTCCGAACCGCCGGATACGAACCCGTACATCCGGTGGTGTGGGAGGGGAGCAGGGGGACAACCTCCTGCCCCCTATCGCGATTCAACCCAGATTCGGACTACCAACTCTGGTTTGCAAAAAATGTTGCTTGCAAGATTCTCGATTTGGCTCTAGGCATATCCTGCTGCCGTGCCGAGGCATCTTGAGCTGCGCGCGCAGATGTTGTTTCCCGCCACGGATTCAGGACCACGAAGCAACTGAAGTGGGCAGCGAGCGGTTGGCGCTGCCGAGGAGATGTCTGTGCTCTTGGAGATTGATATCAGCCCCTGCACCGAACCTCGCGATTGGCGGAAGAAGGATCGCGCCGCGCCATGTCGACAGCCGTTGCAACTGATTAGTGCATGCGGCGTTCAGGAGGATTGCTCCCGTTGCCGCGAGATATGGAGAGAACGATGAACCGAGCCACCTTCCCCGCCAGTCTTGCCGTGGTCGCCCTGAGTGCGCTGACTAGCTACGCGCAAACTGCTTCATTGCCCTCTTCGAGCAAGATCCTTGCTCGCGACGGCGGAGTGGCTGCCAACGTCCCCAACAAGGGAGCGACGATCTTGGGCACGGTGTTCGCCTTTGACGGCAGAAAGCTTCCGCCCGGCGCGAACGTCACACTGGTTTCCTCTGGCGGTGAAGATCAGCTAGCTAAACCGCTTGTTGACGGTGCCTACCAGTTTGACAATGTGCGCCCCGGCACCTACGAGCTTGAAGCCAGTGCCATAGATCTCGGCACGGCCAAACGAACCGGGATTGAAGTCAAGGAGGGCGACAATCTGAAACGAGATGTTGTCCTGCAACGAGACGACGGGCCATACGCGCGGATTGCGGACCAGGAGGATGACACACAGGCCTGCAGGCCAAGTGAAAAGCCGGCCGAACACTACTGGTTTCCTTCCTTGGGTGGAAGGCTGACTAGCGAGAAGCATCTGGAAACCGGCCGCTTGTGGAGTCTCGGCGCGCTTGTGCTATTGCTCATCGGTATGGCGACGACTCGGTGGTACAAGATCGCCAAACCATCCCACAATTTCCTTCTGAGACGCATCGATTATCTCAGAATCCAGGTGAAGACCTACGTAGAGAACGTCTACCCAGCCGTCGCCGCTACGCTGAACCAACACCTGAGCGAATGCAAGGAGCCGACGGGCTCGTCGCTCTTCCTTTTCTGGTCGCAGAGCGCAGAGAATGCGACCTGGATGAGGGTACACGGCATTGAGGCAGAACTGGCTGCGTGGCTTCCAACGAACCTTGTCTTGACCGATCTGATCATGGCCGAGCCCCAGTTGCGCGAAACCAAGATTAACAAGAATGCCGCTCAAGCCCTCGCCGACCGGATTCATGCGGAACTAGAGCGAGACACACAAGGCATGCACGAGGAGCCGGAGCAGGACGACGCTATCGACCTCCGGCGCAAGCTCCTCAGTCAGGCCAAGGCCATGATACTTGCCGATCGCGACCAAAGCTTCATAGCGTTGACAGACTGGCAAAACAAGGCGACATGGTTGACCCTGGTCGCCTGGATTCTCATGGTGGTTCTCGGAGCGACTGAGGGAAATGTCATCCTCTTCGTCGCGGGAGCTGCTGGAGGTCTTCTCAGCCGTATGATGCGCACGATCAACAAACCTGAGTTCGCTATCGACCACGGCGCTTCGTGGAGCACCCTGTTCTTGAGCCCGCTCTTCGGTGCGCTGTCTGCCTGGTTCGGAGTGGGTCTGATTACGGTCCTTGCCAGCAGCAAGGTCCAGGCCCTTGGTCCACTCTTCTCGCTCGTCAGGTGGGACCATCCCCTGCTCCTGTCAACCCTGAGCGCGGCGTTTGTTCTCGGATTCTCCGAGCGTTGGTTCAAATCGCTCATGGAGGCGGCGGAAGGGGGCAAAGACGACAAGAAGAGCGACACGAAGAATGCGACTCCCACAGAGGGAGCTTCGCAAGCCTCGCAACCGAGGCCAACGCCGCAATCTGCGCCACCGCCGTCTCCGCTACCGCCGCCGAAGCGCGACGACGACACGCTCTCGCCGGGGGTTCGCATGCTCCCGGGCCGCGGCTACTTATGGCTCACGGCTGACGGCGCCGCGCACACCTTTACCCGTCTGGTTTCCACGACCTCCACCACGGGAGGCGCTCAAGCCTACACAACGGATTGGAAAGTAGCCAACGAGAGCGCCATTCTGATCGCCAATCTCACCCCCGGAGCCCTGCCGCTTGTCGCAATTGTCAACCGGAGCGCCAGGACTGTGACTTTCGAAGTGATCAACGGCAGCCCGGTGTCAAACCCGCAGCCGCAGCCCTTCGCGATCCAGAACAACAAATGGCTGGCGCAAAGACCCGATCACGGCCGACTGGATGTGACTATCGTCGGCGACGCAGTCACGACAGTGGGGTTGTTGGCGCCAAGCGAGATGTGGAGGACCAAGGGCATTTCCACTCCAACAGGGATCTATGACTTCTTCCTGCAGACACTAACCGGAGATCTTCGCTACACCCTCTTGGCAGTTGACGACCAGAGCTCGAGTATCCGCTTCGGGCGGATCGAGAATGGCGACTATCCCTTCGTCGTAGTGAACCAAACCACAGGCAAAGTCATCTACCAGATGCGCCTCTTAGACAAGTCAATCGACGGCAAGACCGTCTCGACTATGACTTTCTATGACCCGACAAGCCCCAGCACGGTATTGGAATCGCCAACGATCACCGACCATGCGGACGGTACGCGACCGAACTTCACGTTCACGCTGAATGACGAGATCACGTTCGTCATCGAGTACAAAGGCGTGCGCGGCACCATCTCTTCTGTCAGCCTCAAAGGCGTGCATCTGTGACGGTTCGTTGCGCGTCGGCATCGCATGTCGCCAGCGGCCAGCGAGGGTTCTCCTGCGTGAAAACGCAAAGGAATGTGATCAAGTGTGATCAATGATCAGGTCGGCATACGAGGTAGTTCCCCTTGAAACCCGGAGCGAGCAAACATGAACACCCTTCAGTTTTCCGTCACCGCTCCAACGAGTGTTCTCGTTGGAGCAATCTTTCGAGCTGAGGAGGAAACCTCAAACGCCAACGCGCTAGCGGAGGTAGCCGTCCAGAACGGCGCCTCTGCCCAGTTCACCGCCCGGAGCGTACCGCTACGAACGCCAGAAAAGATGTTCCTCGACGAGCAAGATCGGGTCCACGACCAAATCCGTGCAACAGATCGGACCGTCCGCAGGAGGCGCAGGCACCTATGTCGTATGAACGAGGAGGGGCCGCGAGCCCGGATGGCATCGCTCGTCCACGCGGTCGTTCGTGATCGCGTGACGGACGCTCTTCGGCGCTCGCAGAGTCGTTGCCGCGGCAGTCAGCGCTAACCAGTCGAGGGATGAATGATGATCTCCGGCGTGTCTTCGAAAAAGTCGCGATGGGCAGTCGCACCCGTTGTCGGAGTCGCGATCGCGCTCCTCGGTGGCGTCGCGCGCGCCGACGGCTCAAGTCCGGCGCTCTACGTGAGCGATCAGTTCCGCACGGTGGCGACGCGGGTCGCGTCGCAGGTGACCGTCGATCTTCTGGCGAAGGCCTGCGCGAACAGCAAGGGCGAGGCAAAGGTGCTGTGTGCGTCCCTCATCTCGGGTGCCGGGCCGGCCCTCTCGGCGGCGATCCTGCGCGATGACAACGCGCTGAAGAGCGCCCTCGGCAAGCTGATAGTTGATGGCGCCGCCAACGGCCTGCTCTACGCCGTGTCGGGGCCGCTCTTCCGGCTCCAGCTCGACCCCAGCCTCGCGAAGGTCGTCACGTCGATCGCCGAGCCCGTCCTGGAGTGCATCTCCGCCGTGGTCCAGGGCGAGCGAGCGAACCTCGCCTGCGATCCGAAAAAGCTCGCCATCGCCGGATTGAAGGACGTCGTGGAGAAGGACCTTTGCCGGCCCGGCAGTTATCTGCTCCTGGGCAACGACTGCCCCAACCTGATCGCATTCGAGAAGAAGGTAGCCAGTGGCTCGGCGCTAAGCCCGGCCGACGCCGTGGCTCCGCTCATCGCCCTCACGTCCCACCCGAACATCGCGCGCCCCGATCTGCGCCTGTATCTGATGGACATCCAGAAGTTCCTGATCCATGGACCGGAGAACGGCCTGTTCGACGCGACGTGGGCTTTTCTTGAGGATAGCAGACCTGGCGCAGAAGGCGCCGTAGTCACCTGGCTCACTAGGTACGCCAGCCCAACGACGCTTGCAGATCGTCAAGCCGCGGCCCACTTCGGCTATTGGACGACTGCGCACGATTCGGCAGTCCCGAAGCTCTTGGCATCATGCGGGCAGGATGCCAATGCGTGGAACAATTGGGTGGCCGCGCGGGACGGGGCGCTTGTCCAATGGGCCGCTGACATTGCCAACTACCGGTCACCGCACTTCGACCTCATCAACCCGCTGCTCGCCTACGGTTGCCTTTCTGGAAAGGCGGAGGAAGTGGCGAACATCGAGGGCCTCCGCAAACACTTCCTGCTTCTTCGCGGCGCCCTTGAGATTCAGGCAGCGCTGGACCGCTATGGAATCGTCGCGCTCGCGGCCGCCGCACTACTCGACTACGTGGCGAGCAACGACGAGGCGCGGCTCCAACACGACGCGCGCCGCATTGCGCTGTACGGTGGGGAGCTCCTGGCCCACCTGGTCGGCCCCAACACGGACTCTTCGAAGGTATACGAGCTCGTCCTGCTCGACATCGCGCTCGGCACGCATGAATTCGACGCTCCGGCAGGCGCGTACCTGAGCCTGGCGAAAGGCAGCCAAGTCAACTACACACCATCGACCGCGAGCGCGGATGCGGTCATGGCGCTCGTCACGCCTCTGCTCGACTCGATGGCGAGGAAGCTCTCCAGCGTCAACCCGGAGGCGGCGCAGTTGCTCTCCCGACACCTGCAGGACGTCGTAGCGCTGGCGGGCCAGGTTGGCCGCCAGGAGTGGCGCAGCGGGGAACGGTCCGTCGCCCGCCTCGGGCTCGACCTTCTCGCGGAGGAGACGGACCATCTGATCGACGCCGTGCTCGGCAAGGCCAGCGAGAAGTGCGACCGCGACGCCAGGTCTCGCTCGATCCTCACGGGCATCGACGCGCTGTGCGCCGCGCACGTACTACTCGAGAGCGCCTACCACCCGATCCTCGACTACTACTGGAAGAACGGCGTGGCCGGCGCAGATGACGCGAAGACCATGATGTCGCAGGTCTACACGTCGCTCCTCGCCAATGAAGCGCTCGACTTCACGCCCATCATCCTCGACCTCGGCCTTGGCGCCTCCTACGCGTGGGGCGACCAGGGTACCTGGGGCGCGCATGGCACGGTCGGGCTCACGCTCCTCGACAAGATCGGCCTCGCCTTCTACAAATATAATGGCGACGATTGGCGCTTCCAAACCGGGCCGTTCGTCGGCGGCTTTCTCGACAGCCTCGTTCGCGTGCTGGCCGACAGTCAGTCACACAAGTTCTGGCTCGCCGGCTACACCATCGGCTTCCCGCGAATCTCCAAGATCGACCTCGGCGTGGAGCTGCACGTCGCCGCGGCGCTGCCTTATGACCTGTCCAATGCGGGCAGCCAGACCGGCCTCGACGTCGGCCTCGCCCTCATCGTGCCGTTCTCATCCTATCTCCAGGGGAAGTGACCATGCAGAAGAAGCCCGTCCCGCCAGTGTACAAGTACTGCTCGAACTGTTCGCAGCCCGTGCCCCAGCACCTCGTCGACGTCGCCGCCGATCCGAACGTGAAGTTCTGTCCGTGGTGCGACGGCAGGCTCGACGCCGAGGGCCGCTGCACCAGCGAAGGCTGCCCGTACTGCGGCCTGAAGCCACCGGTGTAGGCGCCAGTCTCTCAAGACACAGCCGAGGTGGCACATCTCGCGACCGCGACGCCAAGTCTCGCTCGATCCTCACGGGCATCGACGCGCTGTGCGCCGCGCACGTACTACTCGAGAGCGCCTACCACCCGATCCTCGACTACTACTGGAAGAACGGCGTGGCCGGCTACGCCCAGCGTGACATCGGGGCCAACTTTTGATGGCAGTTACCCAGAATTCCCAAGTGAGATCGAGGCGATGCACCGGCGTGGGTAACTATTTAGCGCCCCGCACTGTTAGCTAACTATTTGGTATTATTTAGGAATATTGCAAATGATTGTCGCCAGCGGCCAGCAAGGGTACCACTTTCACCAGTATCACCGGGCACCAGGGACCCACCTGGTGATTTCAGGACGTGACTTCGCCCAGCGCTCAATGGCGCGCGCTTGAAAGCGCAGACGCAGGAACGACGCCGCTCTCTCGACGGCATCGGCTCCTCTCGAAGCGGGGCGTGACCAGCACAGGCTGCCACAAAACCGCGATGGATGTCGCCATCGATAGGTTGAGACGAAATTCGCTTGCACAGTATTCCGTCGGTGTGCCAAGAAGCCGTCTGGCATAGGCGCGACGGCGGCGAAGACCTTCAAATAGCAACGGCTCCGCCGGCCTGCGCGCCGTCGGGGGCGCGCTGATCGGCCGGCTACGCACTCGCCGCCGCAATACACATGGACGAAACCAGCGTGCCCGCATTATGCGCCCGCATCGCCTTCCTCGAAAGTGGAGGGTTGGGGTGGGCTCCTGGTTCCCGCTGATTCCGCTGAAAGTGGTACCCCTCAAGGCCGGTGGCGACACAAATGATCCCGGTTTGAGGTTCCACTCAGAGAATTCAAGTGCTTGTTTTTACAGAACTTTTTCGTTGTTTTTCGGAGCTGCGGAGACCGACCGGCGGGCGCCGCCGCACCAGATGGCCACGCTAGTGGCCTCATGGAGGGAGCCGATGGATCCTTCCGCACACCCCGCGTCAGTCCCTACTGGCAAAATCCCGGACAGGCACACGAACAACAGGCGTTCGAGGGCCATGTCACGTGTCGACAGGGTGAGCTGGAGCGGCAGTCGCTGTCGGTCCTGCATAGGCATTCGGCGAGGTGGTAGACGACCGAAACCAAGGTGATCTTCACCGGGCTCGTGCCCGCGTCAACCGATCGACCCGGGTCGCACCATTCGTTCATGAGTGTCAGGGTGCTGGCTCGGAAGCCCGCGGCATCGTCGTTGGCGGCTGGGAGGGCCGCTTCTGCTCCCGAGGCGTCCTGCCCTGGCGAGGATGCGGTCGACCCTGCGTTCTGCCCTGGAGAGCCCCCGACCCCGGCGTCAGTGCACCACGCTTGCCCGGAGAATTGATCCGTGCAGTAGCTTTGTCCGTCGAGGGCGCCGAGATTGACGTCGCCCGGACCGACGTAGGTACGACGACAGCCCTGCACCTGCTCGCCTCCCGCCACCAGTGGCAGGTACTGTCGACACGCGCCGCAGTCCTCCTGCTGGTACCACAGGTTCACCGAACCGTTCAGCAGGCCGTCCACACAGAAGAAGATCTCGTACACGCCGCCTCCACCGGTGTGAGGATCGAAGCGCAGCATGTCCTGGTCGTGCATGAAGGTGCAACCTCGGTAGGGCCGATCCGCTGCCGGACACTGCAGGTCGGCGTACTCTAGGACCACGGACCCGTCCTGGTCCAGATCGCACGTCGGAACGTCCGCGCCGGCGCTATTAGTCGGGGTGGGGTTGTCGAAGGTCATTGGTTGCGCGCAAGCGTTGGTAGGTTTCGATCCTTGCCCGGCGGAGGCATCAACCGCCTCGTCGTAGGTGATGTGGATCCATGGCACGCCTCCATCGGGCCAACATCCTTCCAGCCGGGGCAACGCCTGCCCCTCGCTCAAGTGGACCGTGACTTTCTGGCCGCTGCTATCGTGGGACATCCAGCCGCGTTCGAAATTCTGCCGTATGGTGCCTCCTTCGGCGTACCGATCGCTCGTCGGCGCGCCGAGCACCGAAAGGCCACCCATGCCGCCCTGACAGATTGGCGTTTGCATGCATGCATAGGCCAGCCAGAGATCGTCGTCCGCGATGTCGTACAAAGGGAAAACCTGCCCCAGCTCTGCGTTCAGGATGAGCATGCTCTTTCCGTCGCGCGAGATGGCCCGACTGTGATCGGTCTGTAGAAAATCCTGCACGTCGATTCCTGCGCACGGACTGTGTACGAAGACGCCGCCCCCATTGTCTGCGGGACACCCGAGCTGCGGGTAATACTTCAAATAGGCCTTCTCGAACGCTGCCGTATACGGGGCCCGGATACGCGGATCGCTGTCGTAATGCCCCACGGTTCCGTTGCAGTTGTCGTCCCAACTCTTCGATCGATCGGCCCGATATCCGCACGCGCTGATCAGGACGCCGATCGCGGCGCTCAAGAGACCTGCGTAATCAACCGCCAGGTTTCGCCGCGAGGACTCGCAACAGCGAAAGCGACCCTGCTCCGTTCGCATCGTGGCCAGTATCGTGCGCCTCATCGTTCGCCTCCATTTTCTCCGCGCCTGTAGGCAGTGGCGCGAGTATCCAAACGCCGCGAGGAGCCAGGCGCTCTTCCTGAGGGACCGTGGCGAGAGGTTATCGACGCGTTGTGCCGTGGAAGACATGATGGCCAAGTACGTCAAGCTTTCCACTATCGCCAAGCACGTCACGCCGCATGTGCTCAGACATTCGACGGCCGCGTGGAACCAGTCGACGTTGCAGCTCTCAAACGCAAACGATCGCTCACGCGTGACGGGCGCAGCGAACGACAACCTTGAAGGGATTCTTCGGCATGCTGCCTGCCCTTCGAACCGGGGGGGCGATCGTCGTTGGTGAAGCCGTACAGTTACCTTCAGACAGCCCGGACCCTCGGGTATATGATCCGGGCGCAAAGGTAGGTTCGGTATGATTCTCATAGTCGATAACTATGTAAGAGACGGCGGATGCACGGCAAACCAAATGGCCGAGGCACTGAGAGCCCGGCGGCAACCAATGGCGCTTTTCGGCAACGACAAGTTGTCCATCGCCCAGATCGAAGAGATTGAGCCCGATCTCATCATATTATCTCCTGGCGTCTGTGCACCCGCCGAGGCAGGCATCAGCGTTGAGCTTGTCGGGCGCTTCAAGGAACGAATACCTATAGTTGGTATCGGCGCCGGGTTTCACTGCGTGGCCGCCGCTTTTGGCGCCAAAATCGTGCGTGCAAAGAAGGTCATGCACTCTCGCGAAGACAGCGTCACTCACGACGGAGCCGGACTCTTCTTGGATCTGCCCAGTCCTATCGGAGCCGTGCGCTCCCATTCGTTGGCGATAGAACGCAGCACGCTGCCCGATGAGCTCATGGTCACGGCAACTTCCACTGACGACGAAATCATGGGCATCCGACACCGCGAATTCGCTATTGAGGCTCTCCAGTTTCGGCCGCAGGTCGCTCTTCAAGGCGAAAACACTGGACATGTTCAGACGTACACCTTTGATAGCCTGCTGTGGCGCATGAAGAACTTCGGGACACGGTCGGGTAATCGAATAGAAACCGTCGATGTAACGAGTGAGTTGCTCACCCTCCTGCGCAAGGATGAAGACAACCTTTACAAGATCACGCCCGAAAAATTCGAACTCTTTATCGCAGACCGACTCGATGCGGCTGGATTTGCCGTTATGCGCGTCGGTGCCACATACTCCCGTGACGGTGGAATAGATATCATCGCTTTGCCGCGATTCCCGTCGCCGTGCCCGTTTCTGCTGGCGGTCCAGGTGAAACACCACAGCCGAGCTGACCGAAAGACTGGATCCCCGGAGGTCCGGGAGTTCGCTGGTGCGATCGGACACTATGAGATCCAAGGTGGTGCGCTGATTACCAATACTAGCTTCACCGCAGACGCGGAAGAGTGGGTGGCGCGGAATCGATCTAAGATGCTTCGCCTTCGAGACCTGCGTGACGTTCGTCGTTGGCTGCGGGATGACTTCGTGGATCCCGCTGAGCGCCGGGACTTGCCCTCCAAGATTGTCTTGGGGAGGGGCATCGAAGTCCAAATCTCAGACTTCTTCCGCGTTCCGGGAATGAAGCACGGAGGGGACAGTGGCCACCAAATGACCGATCTTGATCTGCGGACACGCAAAAACTGGGGGGATTTGTAGACGATCGGGTCGAAGAGCGGAAACTTCCTGCCCTCCGTCCCGTCTGTCTACAGCCCCGCGTGTTCTGGAGGAGCATCGCCCCGCTGGCATCGCGGCGCCGACCAAAGCGACAGCGACGACGATGTGTCCCGATGCCCTAGTTTTCGCTCATGGAGCGCCTCCTGTTCGGCGTCCTTCAGCAACTCGCGGCCATTGAGCATAAACTTTGGCGAGACGGTCTCGTAGCTGACTGGCCCAGGACGCACATTCCAGTCGATAGCAAGGCCGTCTACCTTCTTCGCAAACCAAAGGTCAGTGACAAGCGTGACCCGATCGGCATACTCCATATTCACGACGTTCACATAGAAGCGGTACTCGTAGCTCTCCTCCTCACCCGGCTCCAGTCGCCAATCTGCTCTCGCGTCGTGAATCTCGCGGAAAGCGACGAAATGGTTCTCTCCGGCCACCCAGTCCGCGTACGACTCGCGGGGGGATTTCTTGAAGTCCTCACGAATCCGCCCTGCGAAGTCTTCGGCGTCTGAATCGGCGGCCTCAACCTTGTCCGTGAACGCATAGCTCGATCCGCCCAGCAAGTACACCGTCGTGCCCCTTACGTTCTTCAACGTGATCGATGCCCTCACGGAGGCCAGTCCGTCCTTGCAGCCCTCCAAGGCCAGCGTCGAAGTAACATTGACCGCCGGCGGTTCTCGCGCGGGTGCGATGAACTTCTCGTATACGAATACGAAGGCCAGCCACCCTCCAGCCACCACGATTGCGACAATCTCGAGCACCAACTTAACCTTCTCGAGTCTCTCCTTTTCAAGCGCGGACGCGATAGTCCCCGCTAGCCTGCGCCAGAGAAATCTCCGAACTTCAGCCACAGAGACGGCCTCAGGAGCGCTACTTGGCTGCTTCCTTGTCTACCTTGTCACCTGCGGCATCGGACGGAGCAGGCTGGCTGTCGTTCTTCTTCTTTTTGGACGGCGGCTTCGTCTTGTTCGGCGGGGGAGTTGGGCGGGTCTCGTCGTTCTGGTCCTTGGTTTGCAACTGTAGGAGTTGGGCGGCACCAGGATCATCAAAGGAGGAACCCGGACTAGCTACCAGCAGGTACGCCGTCAGCGAAAGTGATACCAGCGCCATAGATTCAATCCTTTCTCGACTCTTGCGGTCCAGCTCAGTCTAGCCCGCGCTTGCTCCTGCCGCTAGAAGGATGGAGCGTACCTTCGAGGTGTTCAGGAATGAGACCTGTCCCTCGCCATCTGCTTATTCGCGTTGCGATTTCCCGTCGGTGGTTCCGCGAATCATCATGGTCGCACACGCCGTGATGATAGGAGCTTCGAGATCGGTGAGGAAGTCGGGAGCGGGCCTGGGCGAGCGCCTACCGTCGACCAGCGGCCGAAGCGAGTCAAGGGCGGTGGTCAGCCTCGGATTGGACGACTCGTCGATCAGGACGCGTCGAACCGTCTGCGCCCGTCGCAGCCGGTCGCGCCAGTGTAGTTGTGAAGGCGTACATTTCCATCAGCGCACTCGTACCTTGTGGTCGATCACATGTCGATCCGGATGGCTACTGCATCTGTTCGCAATCTCATGCGCCGAGCTGCTTCGCGCGCTCGGCCCCTTGCGGCGCAGGGATCAGTTGGCCGCCGCCGGGGACGGCGCCACGGGGCTGCACTTTTTAGCGCCGCATAGGTGCCAGCAGAACCCGCACGCGAATCATGGGTGGCGATCAGCCTGGGAGTGGCCAAGCGCCCGGTACGTGGAACACTTAACCATCACCTCGGAGTCGCCTTCGCTTCCGAGCGCAATCTCGACCTAGTACATTGGGAGTAATGCATATGGCTATGAGCACATTGATCGTCGCAAGTGACGGCAAGCCGCTGTCGTTGTTTACGGAGGGAAGCCAGATCCCGTCCTGGCTGGACGACGTCACCTACACCAATCCCCGTACCAAGCAGATTGAATCAAGAAAGGTCAAGCAGGCGTGGGCGGGAACCGCCGACGCCCCGCCGCCTGAGGGCGCAGTGCAAGCCTTCTGGAAGAGGCCGGGCTAACCTTAATGCCAGTCAGATAAGGGTGTTTTCTGCGCCGAACACCCTAGCAACATCCGTGGCATTAATGCAGCCGGCCATGGCGCTCAGCGCAGAAATACCCTTCCCCTTGATTGTTGGCGGGGCTACTTGCCGCCGACCGCCGGCCTCAGGTCGAAGGCCGTGGCGAAGCCTCGCCGCAGGCCGAGCAAGAGCGTCACTGGCGTGGGTGGTGCCGCGCGGTCGGAAGCGATGCGCGCCGCGCGGCGCACCAGATCGCTCTCCCCGGCGAGAGCTGCGCGCACGGTCTTCTCGAAGGTGCGGACATGACCAGCGAGCATGGCCATGCGAAGTGCTTCCCAGCCCGCCTTCACGCAAGCGAAGGAGTCGGTGAAGATCGCGAAGGTGTCGTGGATGTAGAGGAGGTCCTTGGCCTGCTTGTCTGGTCGCCGCTTCGACATGACGAGCATCTTCTGAACGATGTAGGCCGCCGGGTTCGGGATCGAGATCGCGCGCGGCCGCGCGACGGGGAAACCACCCTCCCGGTTCAAGGTGACTTGCCAAGGAGCGGTCAGGAGGATGTCGAGGTGGCGCAGCGTTTGGGCCGTGACGCCCCCAACAATCGTGGTGACGTCGCGGCGACCGCCGCGCTTGATCTCGCCACCGACAAGCGGCGCCAGAAACTCAAGGTAGAAGCCGTCGGCCTCATCGCCGAGGACATACTCGGAGATCGGGGGGATGTGGTCGCTCGAAAGGTGCTCTCGGAAGCCAGCCTTGGTCAGGCACTGGGCGATGGTCTGCTTGCCTCGCGCGAGCCGAGCCGGTGCCGCGACGTCGGCATCCTCGGTACGAAGGGGCTCGAAGGCGAGCGGGCTCGCCTCCGGCCGAAGCGTGTAGAGGTAGTGAGCCCAGCCGCCGACGAAGACAAGGTCGCCAAGGTAGGGCTCCAGCGCCTCGACGGCGCGTGCGAAAGACTCCAGGTCGCGACGGTCGGCCGTCATGGCTCTGGTTCTCCGCCGGCGATCGCCGGTCCGAGCACTCGTCGCCAGATGAACGCTGCCTGCTCGGCGCCACGCGCCGGCTCGCCCGAGACGTCGAGCCAGCACTGGATCGCGTCGGCCACCGGGACGCCGTCGACCTGGACTACCGCCCGGAACAGCGACTCCGGCCAACGCGCGACCCGCAGTAGGAGATCGGGCTGCTGGCTGTTCGGGGCAATCGCGACGCCCAGGCGCTCGAGGAACTCAGGCTCGACGTGTCGCACGTAGAGGTGGACGGGTACGCCGCGGACATGGCCCATGCCGAGGGCATCGCAGGCGGCGAAGAGTCCTAGGCAGGCCGACGGTTGCTCTGCCTCGTTCCGCAGCTCGGACAGCGAGGCGCGGAGACGCCCGAGCGGATCGCGACCCGGCAGGATCCACCTTGCCCCGACGCGCTGCTGGGGACGCTGGGCGGCAGCTCGCCAGCGAGCCATGAGATCCCGGACGAGGGAGAGATTGCCGGAGTCATCGAGGTGACCGCCGTCTTTGACGGCGCTGTACAGGCGCCATGCCGCCGGCGACGACACGCGGCCTCGCGCGGCGAGCTCGGCGGCCGAGCGAACAGGCTCGCGCGGAACCGAGATCATCTCGGCCGGAAGGTTGCGCCCGGCGAGCACCTTCAAGAGCCACTGGTTTAGGTCAGAGAAGAGGTCTCGAGGACGGTCCTGGGCCGCCGTGCGTTGGGGTGTGCGACTGGAAGGCTCGCCTTGCGCCGCTTCGAGACCGAGCCCGTGGAAGCGAACGAGGCCCTTCTCGTCCGCGTAGCCGAAGGGCTGCCCCGGTGCGACCTCGGCGATGTACTGTTCGATCGAGCGCGCCATCGCCGCCGAGATCGTCGGCGCTCCGACGACCGCCGCGAACGGACCGCGCGAGCACGCGCGCCCTCGGAGGACGGCGTCGGCGAGGAGCGCCTGGATGGCCGACCGGCGTGCGTCTCGCGCCTGCCGGAACAGCAACGGGTAGCGCCGTGCCCCCTTGGCGGCCCAGAAGGCCACCGGTCCGTCGCCAGGATGGAGGGACCATCCGGCCGCCTTCAACGCGGCCACAAGGTGGCGCTCCAGGAGACCGGCCACCCGGCCGTCCTTGCCGCTGCTGTGAGAGGGGCGGGCCATTTCCTGATCAGGATATATTTCCTGGACAAGAAATGCCACTCTTGATCGCAGGCAGAACTCAGTCCTGCAGTGCCCAGACTACATTATGCCTACGAGCATAATGTCTATGGCCATGATCTTTGCCCATCAGAAAGCGTCCATTTTTTGGCGAGTTACCCAGAATTCCCTTGTGAAATCGATGAGATGAACCGGCGTGGGTAACTATTTGGCGCTCCATGTCAGTTGTAACTAGTTGGTATTATTACTGAATACTTCAAATGATCCCAGTTTGAGGTGCTAGCGGTTAACAGCCATGGGGGTTCAAGTCCCCCTCCTCGCACTGAGAGAAACCCTGAATCTTTTCGAGAGGTTCGGGGTTTTTGCTTTCTGGCCAGCGCAGCGGGATGTCTCATCGCAGCTTTGTCTCCACAGCCAGAATGTAGCCAGAATTCCGGCTGGCTCGCAGCCGCAGCCGCTTGGAGGACATCCTCGGCCGCCTGTTCGCCGCAAAAACTCCGTCCCAAGTCGAACCAACACCCAGTTTTCTGCTGGATTCACCCAGGATCACCACGTGGTACGGTCTTCATCGCGATGCTCATCGAAATCCTCAAGACCGTC
>Ga0181530_10003719_pt1 | contig 16753 bp, 11 predicted proteins | sample PEATcosm2014_Bin_42_FD_119769 | JGI IMG/M metagenome (GOLD analysis project Ga0181530, IMG submission 119769) | Peatland microbial communities from MTU Mesocosm Facility, Houghton, MI, USA - PEATcosm2014_Bin10_60_metaG | ecosystem: Environmental > Terrestrial > Soil > Wetlands > Peat | place... | reverse complement strand
TGCACAATCCGCGGCGCTAACGCCCTCATCGCCCTCCGCTGCAACCCTCTCAGCGGCAAGTTCGGAGACTACTGGTCTACCCGCCAGGAGCCCGCGTGATCCTCCCCAGATTTGTCGCACACCCGGGGGTGGGGTACCGCCGGTCTCGAGACTGGAGTTACTCTCCACGCACGAACTTCCTCCACCGATTTGGGGCAGTTTGCAGCAAGTTGCGGTCAGGCAGGGGGCGCGCAGGTTCACGAGTTGAATCCGTCGGCAGCCGCTATATGCGTTGCAGGGCGACGAGTTCGCGTTGCGCGCGCGTGTCTTCAGACTCTTTGTCATTTGAGCGTGCGGCGGCACCTCGCCTCGGCGACGCTAATAGTGCACGAGCGCTTCCGCCCCGCCAACCCTATCGTGGTGCCTCGTATCAGGGCACGGCTTCAGTCGGCTTCAGTCAGGCTTCAGCCGGCTTCAGCCGCGTCAGGCACTGGGCGCTTCACCATGCTATAGTCTGGCCATGATACCGGACCATTCCGTTTCCCGCCGCTCTTTTCTCGCCGCTACCGGAGCCGCGGGCCTGGCGTTCGGCGCGCCGGGTGTGTCCATCCCGGTCGGCCTGGAACTCTATTCGGTTCGCGAGGAACTGGCCAAGGATCTGACGGGTACTCTGCGCGAGGTGGCGCGCGACGGTTACCAGGTCGTGGAATTCTACGCGCCCTACTACAGTTGGACCACCGACTATGCCAAGATGGTGCGCAAGCTGATGGACTCGCTCGGCATCCGCTGCAACTCGACCCACAACGGCGGCGATGCGCTGGCTCCCGCGGGGCTCGACAAAGCCATCGAGCTCAACCAGATTCTGGGCGCCAAATATATCGTCTGGGCCAGCGCCGGCAAGCCCGACGGCCTCGATGGTTGGAAAGCGGTCGCCGAGAAGCTGACCGCGGCCGCCGCCAAGTTGAAGCCGCTCGGGATGGGCACCGGCTATCACAATCATCAACTGGAGTTCATTCCCATCGAGGGCAAACGCCCGATCGAGGTCATCGCCGCCAATACGCCCGCCGAGGTGATGCTACAGCTCGACGTCGGCACGTGCATCGAAGCCGGCTCCGATCCGGTGGCGTGGATTCAGGCCAACCCCGGCCGCATCCGCTGCATTCACTGCAAGGATTGGGCGCCCGGCGAAGGCAAGGGCTACCAGGTGCTGTTCGGCGAGGGCGTGGCGCCGTGGCCGGCCATATTCCAGGCGGCCGAAAACGGCGGCGACGTCGAATACTATCTCATCGAGCAGGAAGGCAGCCGCTTCCCGGAACTCGAAACCGCCGAACGCTGCATCGCAAACTGGAAGCACATCAAGGGTTGACACGCGGCAGTGGTGAGTCAGTTTCCGGATAGTAGGGGACAAACCGCCCGGAGCGCGAGTAAACACCGCGGCGTTACACAGGATCTATTCGCAGCCTGGGACATCCAGTCCTCGATTGAGATCGATCTGCCCGGGCGTCCGCTAGCAAGCGCTTCAAGGTGGTGGGGACCGACGCGCACTATATGGCTTGCAGCTGGATCACTCCTGAGCGAGTCGGCAGAGTCTGTAGCCTACGAAAAAGAGCCAGGCCGTGGCAAAGAGGGCATTGCCGATTATGGTCAGACTCAGGCCCGTTAGCGAAGCGATCCCGAGGATGCCTGTGGCCAAGCCCAAATAGGCCGTGATCTTATTGAACGTTCCCCTCAGCATTACGAAGCCGGTCAACAGGATCCCGGACGAGAGGGTCACTATTGCATACACGATTTCCAGAGGGGACGCCAGCATTGCGGACGCACAGTTGGCAGCGGCGACGTAACCCGCCCGGTGGGCGTCATCCGTGGCTGTTGAGTAGTCACGGTAGAGAGTGAGGATTGAGGCGTAATGCGACCAGGTGACTGCCAGGTCTAAGACGACAAACAGCCCCACGAACACGGTCGCTAGCAGCATCGCGTTTCTGTTGACTCCTTTCAGCGCCAGGTAGAGGGCAAATGCGACGGGCACGTAGAGAAAGTCCGTGAATACGGAAAGACCGAGAATCGCCCACCAGACCGTCGTCTTCCCAGGCAGGTACTGAAACCAGGCCTCCGCACCGTTCGGCGGAGCTCCGACGTGGGCGTACAAGGGGAAGATGATGATGTACCCGATACCTAGGACGAGTGCAGCGACGCCCCCCAATCGATACCACTGCTTCTGATCCATGCCGACTGCATCGACCGTCGTCTTCTCGACCCTCATCGGGGAACCCCCGCGAAGAGAGACGAGTCACCCAGGCGCAAGTTAACACGGCTGCCGCCTGGCTTCTCACGCAGCAGACAACTCGGTATCCATGCCGAATACGCCCACGAGACCCTGACCGTTGGTCATCTGCTGGCCAATGGCCACTCTCGAGTCGTCATTGGTCCTTCCGACATGTCGTTCGGGCCGCCGTCCCGCTTCAACCCCGTCCCGAACACAACTTTGTCATAGATCCGAACCGCACTCCGAAATCACAAGTCCTTTGTTTCACAGGAATGCGCTCGCAAGCGCTGGGGCCTGAGGTAAAATTGAATTATGTCACGCCGGCTTCTGGCGTTGCTGGCACTGGGCGCAGCTTCTCTGGCGGCCCAGACTTTCGGCAACCCGCAGACACCACCCGATTCGCCGCCCGCCCAGCTCAAGACGGAGCACCCGCAGCCTGCCACCTCCGACAAGGAAGAAGTTCCGCCGGAAGAAGACGCTTCGCTGGTGACCACTAACTATTCCTTTAACCCGTTGCAATCGAAGAAAGACGTGCTGGTGGGCAAGGAGTACGCCCGGAAGGGGAACTACCGCGCTGCGGCCGGCCGTTACCTGGAAGCCACCAAGTGGGACGACAGCAACAGCGAGGCGTGGCTGCTGCTCGGCGAAGCCGACGAAAGGCTCAAGAATAAAGACGCCGCCCGCGACGCCTACAAAAAGTACCTCGAGTTGGCCTCGGACGCCAAGAACTCCGCCGACATCCGCAAGAAACTGGCCAAGTTGCGGTAGCCCGGCGACGTCGGCCGGGTCGTGCTTCTCATAGCCCGGTCAGCTCGGCGTGCATGGCCCGTTCCAAAAGGGCTTTTGTGAGCTGCTTGAGGTCTAGCGAAACATGGGCTGAGCTTCTGGAACGGCTGACGGTACGGCTACCGCGGCTGCCATCGGCGCGGCTGTAACCGGCGCGACCACCGGATTCCCCACCCGCATGGTTCTCCAGTCGTACGCGAACTCCTTGCCGCAATCGAGACACACCACGTAAGTTCCCAGTTGCGTGGCGTTTTTCCCCGTAGGCGCGCCGTTTCTACGGCCCGGCGTCATAGGGAAAGTTGTGCGCGAGTGAGCGCATCCAAACAGCGTGTTAACCAAAGACTGAAGCATGTCGGGCCCTCCTTTTTCGTCACTATGTTAGACACTTTGAGGTGGCCAAACGTTGCAGAATGCCGATTAAAGATGCTACATGGCTAGCTCCAGTACTTTTGGTTATCGGGCGCGGTGCGAGCGGGAGGTTACAGGCGGGAGGCGATGGCTTCGGCGATCTGGCGGCCGTGAAACCGTCCATTTTCAATGAAGATTTCGTTGGTGTGCATGCCGGCGACGATTACACCCGCCAGGTAAATACCGGCGCGCGCGCTTTCGAGCGTGGCGGGATCGGTGCGCGGCTTCCGGGTTGCGGAATCCAGCGTAATTCCAGTTGCAGAGAGGAAGTCCAGATCGGGGCGATACCCGATCATGGCAAAAACAAAATCGTTCTTTAACGTCCTCTCCCCATCGGGGGTCGCGATGCGAATGGAATCGGGCAGGATTTCAACCACATGCGAATCGAAGAAGGCCCGGATCTCGCCGCTTTTAATGCGATTTTCCAGGTTTGGTCTAATCCAGTACTTAACCCCGGCCGAGATCGCAGCGTCGCGATGGATGAGGGTGACGCGGGCGCCGGTCCAGTTCAATTCCAGCGCGGCGATGGCGGCCGAATTGAGGCCGCCGATCACGGCCACGTCGTGGTTGTAATAAGGATGCGGCTCCTTGTAATAATGCAGGACCTTATCGAGCTCCTCGCCAGGCACGCCGAGCATGTTGGGTACGTCATAGTACCCGGTGGCCAGCACGATCTTGCGAGTCAAGTAGAGGCGGCGGGCGCCGAGGCGATCGGTCGAGTGAACTTCGAAGGCGTTGTCGGCGCCGGCGATTTGTTCCACGCGCTCATACTGGCGGATGTCGAGTTTGAAATGGCCGGCCACGCGCCGGTAGTATTTGAGAGCTTCATGGCGGTTGGGCTTTTCGTTGAGGCTGGTCATCGGAATGTTGCCGATTTCGAGCAGCTCCGGGGTGGTGAAGAAGACCATGTTGGTGGGGTAGTGGTAAAGGGAGTTGACCACGCAGCCCTTTTCGACGAGCACGGTCTTGACGCCGCGGCGCTGGAGTTCGATGCCGCAGGCGAGGCCGGTTGGCCCGGCCCCGACGATCAGTGTGTCAAAGGACTCGGTCATCGGAGTGGATGGCATTGACCCAGTGTACAGCCACCCGTAGCGCACGCACTCATACGTGCCGCACCGGCCCTCGTGCCGACGCCCGGGTACCCGCGGGAGCAGGTGTCGAGAAGAGTCTCCGACACGGCACGCACGAGTGCGTGCGCCACAGCGCCTAGCTCAATTTGCTTTCCAACTCGCGGTAAACATTTTCGAGTGCGGCGTCGACTGCCGCGGCATCCTTGCCGCCGCCCTCGGCCATATCCGGCCTCCCGCCGCCCTTGCCGCCGAGCGCTTGGGCGACCGCGCCCACCAACTTGCCGGCCTGCACCTTGGCGGTGAGGTCCTTGGTGACAGCGGCCACGATGGAGACGTTGCCCTCCTCGCCAGACGCCAGCACGACCACCGCCGATTTCCACTTATTGCGGAGCGAATCGGCCAGCGAGCGCATCTGCTGGCGATCCATTCCGTCCAGGCGCGCGGCGAGCACCTTGGATCCATTCATCGTGCGCGCCTGCGTCTCCAGCCCGCCGGCGGCGGACTGCGCCAGTTTTTCCTTCAATTGCTTGATCTGATGCTCGAGCGCGCGCTCATTGGCGATCAACTTGGCGACATGATCGGCAAGCTCGGGCTCGGCAGCGTGGACGATCTCGGCGGCGCGGCGCAGGGCGCCCGAGGATTCCTGGAACTGGCGCAGCGCCCCTTCGCCGGTGATGGCTTCGATGCGGCGGACGCCGGAGGAGATGCTGCCTTCATAAACGATTTTGCAGAGGCCGATGTCGCCGGTACGGCGGACGTGGGTACCGCCGCAAAGTTCCTGGCTGAAACCGGGCACGCTGACGACGCGGACCTGTTCGCCGTATTTTTCGCCGAACAGCGCCATGGCGCCGGTGGCGATAGCCTGCTCGAGCGGCATGACCGTGGTCGCGACCTCGGTGTTGCGGAGAATCCGCTGGTTGGTGAGCCGCTCGACCTCTTCGATTTCGGCGCTGTCCATGGCCGCGTAATGATTGAAATCGAAGCGGAGGCGGCCCGGGTCCACCACGCTGCCGGCCTGTTTGACGTGGGCGCCCAGCACCTGGCGCAGCGAAGCGTGGAGCAGGTGGGTAGCGGTGTGATTACGGCGAGTGGCATCGCGCAGCGGAGTGGCCACTCGCGCAAAAACAGTGTCACCCACCGCGATGGGCGCACGAGTCAAAACGCGATGGACGATCAGGCCTGGAACCGGGTAAAACGCCGACTCCACATCGGCCACTTGGTTGGCCGGATCGGCGTACAATTCACCGCGGTCGCCAATCTGGCCGCCGGCCTCGGCGTAGAACGGCGTCCGGTCGAGCACCAACTCCGCGCGGACACCGGTTGGCACGCGATCGACCGGCTCGCCATCAACCACCAGGCCGATCACGCGCGCCTCAGCTTCCATTTCTGTGTAGCCGAGAAACCTGGTGCGGCCCAGTTCGATCAGCTTCTGATAAGCCGGAGCGACGACGCCTTTTTCGGCGCCCTTCCAGCTTGCGCGGGCCCGTTCGCGCTGCTGCTCCATCTCCCGTTCGAAGCCGGCGCGATCGATGGCGAGCGAATGCTCGCGCGCCATGTCCTCCTGCTCATCGAGGGCGAGGCCGTAGGTGTCGTAGAGTTTGAAGGAAACGGCGCCGGGAATCAGGCCGGAGACGGATTTGATGGCGTCGTTGAACACCTTCTCCGCCACCAGGAAGGTAGTGGCGTAGCGGTGCTCTTCGTCCTTGACGACGCGGGCGACGCGCCCGACGCTTTCCATCAATTCGGGAAACGCCGGCGCCATGAGCTCGGCCACGAAGCCGGTGAGCTGGTAGAGGAAGGGCTCCTGTTGGCCGATCATGCGGGCGTTGCGCATGGCGCGGCGCATGATTTTGCGCAGCACGTAGCCGCGGCCATCGTTGGACGGCAGCACGCCGTCGTGAATCAGGAAAGCGGTTGCGCGGGCGTGGTCTGCGGCGATGCGAAGGGCGGTATCGATGCGAGGGACGCTGCCGAAGTCGATGTGGAACAGCTCGGCCGCCCGATCGACGATGGGCCGGATCAGATCCGTTTCGTAATTGGAGATCTTGCCCTGGAGCACGGCGCAGGTGCGCTCCAGTCCCATGCCCGTGTCGACCGAGGGCCGGGGCAGCGGCGTGAGCTTGCCGCTCGAGTCGCGATCGAACTGCATGAACACCAGGTTCCAGATTTCGACGTAACGGTCGCCGGCATCGCCGGGAAACGCGACGTCCTCCTTGCCCGGGTCGGCGGCCGCCGGTCCGAAGTCGTAGTAGATTTCGGAGCAAGGCCCGCAGGGGCCGGTCTCGCCCATCTGCCAGAAATTATCCTTTTCATCGAGGCGGAAGATGCGGTCCTTGGAGACGCCGGCAACCTTCTGCCAGAGGTTCTCGGCCTCGTCGTCCTCGCGGAAAACGGTTACGTAAAGCTTGTCCTTGGGCAGAGCGAATTCCCTGGTGATGAGGTCCCAGGCGAACGCGATCGCCTCGGCCTTGAAATAATCGCCGAAGGAAAAATTGCCCAGCATCTCGAAAAAAGTGTGATGGCGGCGGGTGTAGCCGACGTTTTCGAGATCGTTGTGCTTGCCGCCGGCGCGCACGCACTTCTGGGTGCTGGTGGCGCGCGAATAGGCGCGTTTCTCGAGGCCGAGGAACGTGTCTTTGAACTGGTTCATGCCGGCGTTGGCGAACAGCAGGGTCGGATCGTTGGCGGGCACCAACGAGGAACTGCGCACCACGCGGTGGCCGCGCGCGGCAAAGAAGTCGAGAAAGCGCTGTCTGGTTTCGTGACCTGTCACGGAGATTCCTAACGGGCGAGCGAGTAAATCCAATTGTAGCGAAGCTGGGTAGGACAGACCATCGCCTTGAGCGGTCTGTCATCGCTCGCTACAGAGCGAAGCCTTGCCAGACGACAGAAAACGATCGTCTGTCCTACTGCGGCGATCGCTACTGCTGGCCGTAGAGTGGGGCCATGGAGACGAGGGCCAGGCCGCAGGCATAGAGCACCAGCATGATGGTGAGCAAGGCTTTGATCTTCAGGTCGCTGCCTTTGAACTCCCTCCAAAGCAGCAAGCCCCAAAGCGCGCTGACGAGGGTGGCGCCCTGACCCATGGCATAGCTGGTAGCGGGGCCAACGTGAACTTCGGGGGGCGCTTTGTAGGCCGCGAACGCGGCCACCGCGCCCACGCACCAGATGACGCCGCCGGCGATGCCGAGCAGATGCTGCCAGATAACCGTCTTCTTAACGAAGTCGCGCAATTCGAGGGGCGGACCTTCAATCGGCAGGTTCATGAAGAACAGGTTGAATACCAGGGTGGAAATGAACACGCCCCCGGCGAAGACGACGGCGATAGCGTAAGGGCCGAGCCCCAGGTCGCCTTCCGTGCCCATCTCCACCAGCGGGAAGAAGCAACCCATCAGCACGCCGCTGACGACTGCGATGACCACCCCTTTCACTTTGGTGGGCCGCCGGGTGCTCTTGGCCTTTCCGAGCTTGGCCAGATCTTCATGCTGGATGCGCCCCCGCAAGGCGTAGGCGTACGCATCCGCCAGAATCGCAATCAACACCAGCAGGCAGCCGCCGAACAGCAGCGTCGCATTCCCGGCCGGCTGCAGGATGAAGTTGAGCAGAACGCCGATGATCAGCGCCAGGCCGATGCCCACCGGAAAGGCCACCGCCATGCCGGCTACGGAGATAGCTCCCAACAACAGCATGTTGGCGAGATTGAAGACCACGCCACCGGCGAAGCCGAGCAGCCACTGCCGCTTGCCGGAGTGCATGAGATCGTCCATGAACGAGAAACCGTCGTACCCCAAGCTGCCGGCCGTGTAAGCCAGAATGACGGCGGCGATCAGGAGACCGGCGGCAAAGTCGAAGTAGTAAAGCTCGAAGCGCCACTTTCCGGCCAGCTTATAAGTGTTGGCCCAGGATCCCCAGCAAATCATGCTCAGGATCATCAGGAACAGAGCGGCGGTGTAAGTCTGCGGCAGAATCATCGATGCAAGCTCCGGAATCGTGAGAGTACAATGCTCGGCATGGGCAGGTCAACCATACCAATGGTACTTCTTCAGCGAATCTCGAATTCGGGCGGGCGGCCAGGCGCCTGGAAAACATGAATGGACCGGCCCGCGGCCGGACAATCCGGCAAGGGTACGACCGAATAGTAATTCAATCCATAACGCCAGTTTCTGTGGATCGGCTCCACGCAGGCGCGATCCGCCTGGGGGGAAAGCCGGCGCCAGAGCGGCCGCGCGGAAGCCACGCGGTCCACTTCCGGCATCACACCCTCTTTCAGGTATAGAACTCCCAGGGCCGCACCGCAAGCCACGCATGCCACGGCGGCCAGGCGACGCTGGCGGCGGGCGAGCGTCCAGGCGGCCGCGGCCAGCGGCAGTGGGGCGAGCCAAATCCAATGGAAAGCGGGAAGCGGCGCGCGCGAAAGGCCGGCCAGCAGGGCGCCCGGCAGCACGGAGCCGGCAATGGGAAAGGAGACCAACAGCAAAGCACAGAGGGCTATCAGGAGAGGGATGCGTGGGGCGGACGGTGATTTCGCGGGAGGCTCTTCTTCCGCCCCGTTCCGGGGCTGGTTGTGCCGGCTGTTTTCCCAAGGCTCACGCCTTGGGCTACTCTGTTCCGCCCTATCGGGCTTGAGCGGCGTCGGCGACGATGTCGCGAGCCCCGGCGCCTCGGCGCTGTCTTCTACGCCCAGGGCCATCAGAATGGCGCAGGCGGGAACCAGCGGCAGCACGTATCCGGGCAGCTTGTTGACGGAAGCGGAGAACAGCAGCAGGCCCCACAGCACGGCCAGCAGCAAAAACAGGCGGCGCGGGTCGCGATAGAAGCCGCGGCGGACGGCCGCGAAGACCAGCGGCGCCCAGGGCAATAGGGCGCCGGCCAGCACCGGCAGGTAGAACCACCAGGGCTCGCGATGCTGCAAAGCATCGGAGGCGAAGCGGCCGAAATGGTGCTTGAGAAAAAAGTCCGTCAGAAACGCCGGACCATTATAGAGGTAACAAAGCCCGTACCAGGGCAGGCACACGGCCACCAGCGGCAGAGCGACGCGGGGCAGCGCGCGGACAAGGCTGCGGCGATGTTTCCAGGCGGGCCAGGCCAGCGGGGCGGCCAGCGCCAGCGGCACCAGTCCTTTGGCCAGCACGGCCACGCCGAGCAGCGCTCCCGCCGCCGTCAAGCCGCGGGTTTCGCCGCGGGCGACCCAGGGCAGCGCCAGCAACAAGGCCGCGGTGAACGCGGCCGCCATCGGCAAATCGGTGGCGCCCACCTGGCTGAAGCCGATCCACTCCGCGCTGGTCGCCAGAATCAGCGTGGCAAGCCAGGCCACCGTGCCGCCGAACTCGCGGCGCAGCACCCACCAGAAGAAGATGAGGAAGGCGAGGGAGCACAGGGCCACCGGCAGGCGCGGGGCGAGGTCCGGACCCAGGCCGAGGCGGAACGCGGCGCCGGTCATCCAATACAGCAGGGCGGGCTTTTCGAACCACGGCTGGCCCCAGAGGCGGGGCGTGATCCAATCGCCCGAGCGCGCCATCTCGCGCCCGATGGACGCGTACCGCGGCTCGTCGGGGCCCAGCACGCCGGCCGCATCCAGGCGATAGAAGTAGACCAGGCAGGCGAGAAGGAGCGCGATCCACACTAGGGGCTGGATCTTCCGGTTGCGCCAGCGGGCTTTCCAGGCGGGGAACATTTTCAGTTACTCATGTTTTGTTCCGGCAAGCGTGCGGACCATGACCGGGCTTGCGCCCGGTTGCGCCGATTGACAATCGCCCAAGCAGGTTATCAACCTGCCCCACACAATGGACCTCATGCCATCAGCGCATTTTCGTACGCGGGGCGGAGGGCGGCGATTTCCCAGGCGCCGAGGGTGTTGCCGCACTGGCGGATCTCGAGGCCGTTTTCGATGGTGGTCCCGATGACGATGGCTTCGACGCCATGCTGCTTCGCGATACCCAAAACGGCCTTGGGATTCGCGGTGGAAATCAGGATGCGCGACGGCCCTTCGTGGAAGAGCAGGATCTCCGGCCGCAAATCGGAATCGAGATCCACTTGCGCGCCAATCTGGCGGGCGCCGAAGCAGCATTCGGCCAGCGCCACAGCCAGGCCGCCATCGCTCAGATCGTGGGCGGATTCGGCGAGGCCTTCCGCGGCGATCTGGCGCATAGCCTCCTGCACGCGTTTTTCTTTGTCGAGATCGAGCGCCGGCGGCAGGCCCCACAGTTGGCCGGCGATTTCCTTGGCGTACTCGCTGGAACCGAAGCGCACGTCATCGCAGGCGCCGGGGCCGCCCAGCAGCACCACCGCGCGGCCGGCGTTGACGAACGGAATGGCGAGCGGCGCCGCAATTTTGAGCAGCCCGACGATGCCCAGCACGGGCGTGGGGTAGATGCCGCCGCCCAGCGTTTCGTTGTAGAGGCTGACGTTGCCGCCGGTGATGGGCGTCTCGAAGAAGCGGCAGGCATCGGCCATGCCTTCGATGGCCTCCACCAGTTGCGCCATGATCTCCGGCCGTTCCGGATTGCCGAAGTTGAGGCAATTGGTGGCCGCGACGGGCAGGGCGCCGACGGTGGAAAGGTTGCGGCAGCACTCCGCCACGGCGAGTTGCGCGCCCTCGCGCGGCGAAAGATAAGCATAGCGGCCGTTGCCATCGAGCGAGAGCGCGATGGCGGTGCCGGTCTCCTTGATGCGCAGAATGGCGGCGTCGGCGCGCTCCGGGCCGGCGATGGTGTTGGTGCGGACCTGGTAATCGTACTGTTCCCAGATCCAGCGTTTGGAGCAGATGTCCGGCGCGGAAAGCAGGCGCGGCAGGGCGTCCGCGATGGCGGGCTGGTCCCAGCCGGCGGGCGGAGTGGCGGGCGCGGCGGGCGGCGCGGTATGCGGCCGGTCGTAGAGCGGGGCTTCATCGGCCAGCTCGCGGTTGGGGATCTCGGCCACCACTTCCCCGTGATGGCGGACGCGCAGCCGGCCGTCGCCGGTGACTTTGCCGATCTCGACCGCCTCGAGTCCCCACTTGCGGAACACCTGGTAAACTTCCTGCTCGCGGCCGCCGGCGGCGACCAGCAGCATGCGCTCCTGCGATTCCGAGAGCATGATCTCGTAAGGTGTCATGCCGGTTTCGCGCTGCGGCACTTTGTCGAGCTCGATTTCGATGCCGACCTCGCCGCGGCTGCCCATCTCGCAAGTGGAGCAGGTGAGGCCGGCCGCGCCCATGTCCTGAATGCCGACGATGGCGCCGGATTGCATGGCTTCGATGCAGGCTTCGAGCAGCAGCTTCTCCATGAACGGATCGCCCACCTGCACGTTGGGGCGCTTCTGCTTGGATTCCTCGGTGAATTCGGCGCTGGCCATGGAGGCGCCGTGAATACCGTCGCGGCCGGTGCGTGCGCCCACGTAGATCACCGGGTTGCCGACGCCGGCGGCGCGCGCGTAGAAGACGTCCTCCTTGCGGCAGACGCCGAGGGCGAACACGTTCACCAGCGGGTTGCCGTCATAGCACGGTTCGAAGAGGCACTCGCCGCCCACCGTGGGCACGCCGAAGCAGTTGCCGTAATGCGCGATGCCGGCCACCACGCCGGAAAGGATGCGGCGATTGCGGGCGCCGGTTTTGGGATCGTCGAGGCGGCCGAAGCGGAGCGAATCGAGCACCGCGACAGGGCGCGCGCCCATGGTGAAAATGTCGCGCAGAATGCCGCCCGAGCCGGTGGCCGCGCCCTGGAAGGGTTCGATGAAGCTGGGGTGGTTGTGCGATTCGATTTTGAACGCGATGACATACCCGCCGCCGATATCGATGATGCCGGCGTTTTCGCCCGGCCCCTGCACCACCAGTTTGCCGCGCGTGGGCAGCTTCTTGAGGTGGAGGCGCGAGCTCTTGTAAGAGCAGTGCTCGCTCCACATCACGCTGAAGATTCCCAACTCGGTGTAGCTCGGCTCGCGGCCCAGAATTTCGACGATCTTTCGATACTCGTCCGGCGTGAGCTGGTGCTGGACGATCAGATCGGGTGTGATGGCGATGGTGCTCACGGCTGCACCTCCGCGACCGGCCCCGCGGCTTCGACGGCGGCCAGCATGGACTGAAACACGCCCAGGCCGTCGGAGGAACCCATCAGCGGATCGGAAGCGCGCTCGGGATGCGGCATCATGCCCATCACGTTGCGCTCGCGGTTGAGGATGCCGGCGATATCGCGCAACGAGCCGTTGGCATTATCCAGGTAGCGGAACGTGACGCGGTCTTCGGCTTCGAGTTCGTCGAGCGTGCGGGGTTCGGCGAAGTAGCAGCCTTCGCCGTGGGCGATCGGCACGCGCAGCACCTGGCCCAGGCGGAGCGCGCCGGTGAAAGGCGAGTGGGTGGTCGCGACGCTCAGGCGCAGCTCGCGGCAGATGAACTTGAGGCCGCGGTTGCGGATCAGCGCGCCCGGCAGCAGACCGGCTTCCACCAGAATCTGGAAGCCGTTGCAGATGCCGAGCACCAGGCCGCCGTCGGCGGCGAAGCGCTGCACCGCCTGCATCACGGGAGAGAAGCGGGCGATGGCGCCGCAACGCAGGTAATCGCCGTAAGCGAAGCCGCCGGGGAGGATCACGGCATCCACGTCGCCGAGGGAGCGTGAATCGTGCCAGATGTACTCCGTGGGCTGGCCCAGGTTGTGACTCGCCGCGTAAAACGCGTCGTGATCGCAATTGCTGCCGGGAAAAACAATGACGCCAAATCTCATGAGCTTGTTGGGAGGGGAGGCAAACTTGAGTTTATCAAACCGCAGCGCGGCGGCGCGCGAAGGGAGCGTGCCAGATTCTGCGCCACGCCGCTTAGCGGGGGCGCAGGGCGCCAAAACGGAAAGTGGCGTCGACGACCCGGAGTCGCGCGTCCACCAGCGCAGAGGCCAGGAAGCCGGGAGCCGACGGGGTGCCGAAGCGCAGGTCGAACAACTCGACCAGCTTGCCGCCGTCCAGGGTGGGCGCTGGGGTTACCCGCCACAGTGGATATTGATTGAATCGCAGGAACTCGCGAAAGACGGGCGTGCGCGCCGCGGCATCGAGCGCCGGGTCGGCGTCCGGCTTGTACAGAATCTGAGCGCGGGTGGGGTCGAAATCGCCGCCCGTATCCACATCGGCGATGGCGTAAAAGGCGGGGGTTTCGACCAAGCCGCGCCAGCGCAGCGGGTTGAACGGATTGGGCAGCGCCGCCACGCGCGTGGGCGAATCTCCCTGGTAAACCCGCGCTTCGAGCATCTCGACGGCGCGGGAGTGCAACACCAGCCTCCCGCCATCGAGCGCCATCACGGCGGCCAGCGCGAACAGGGCGGCGGTGCGGCCATGGTGGCGCGGTTTGGCGCCCCCGGAAGCGATTTCGGAGCCGACCAGGCGCGCCAGAAACGGCCCCGCCAGGGCGGCCGCCGCGATGGCCCAGATCCACAGATCCACCACCGCGGTCGAATCCAGGCGCAGCCAGCGGCCGGAAAAAGGCAGCAGCAGCCGCACCCCGTAGAGGTTGGTCCAATCGAGCAGCAGATGGGCGGCCACGCCCAGCATCCCCGCTGCCAACGCGCCCGGCCAATAGAGCGGTTTCCTCCCCGCCACCCGCACCACCGCCACCGACAGCAGTGCCAGCACCGGCATGGCGATCAAAGCGTGGGTGAGATGGCGGTGATAGTGCAGGTACGCAAGCGGCCCGGCGGCACCGGCAAGCACGTCGATATCGGGTGCGTTGGATGCCACCAGCAGAATCGCGGTCGCCCGCGGCGACCACTTACCGGCGCCGGCCCGCGCCAGGAAGAGCCCGACTGCGGTGTGGGTGAGATTGTCCATTTGCGAGCGTTCCTATTGTAAATGACATTCACGCCGGGACGGCCCTTGCCCCTGGCGCTTAGACCGTGTGAAGGTTCTGCTTTGTGGGGCAGCTTGCCAAGCTGCGGTCCGATTGCCAATCGGACCGCGCGGCGGTTGGCCGGGGCACCCTCTGGGTCGCGCGCAGGATGCCATCCTGCCCACCAGAACAGCGTGGACGCGAGGATACATGGTCTGCCCGGCAGGGCAACCGAGAAGCCCAGTGCGTAGCGCGTCAGTCTCCGAGATGGCGACTTCTCGCGCATGTGGATTGCTTCCGGTTTGCCGACAAACCGCCCGAAATCGTTGGCGCACATCCGCGCGGAGTTCTTCGCCATCCGCTGTTGACCCTCCCGGACCACCCGCCAATGACTGCGTCGCGCTGTAAAGGTCCGGTTCTGCCCGTGACTCACACTAGGCGCAACCGAATGCGCCATGGGATTGCCGCTGCCATCCTGTCATCCAGCCGAAGCGGTCTGCCTGGCGATTCGTTATATACTTTCTAGCAGATTCACGGCTCCGGGAGGGAGGTCAACGTGTCCGCTGACGAACACCTCGACCCTAACGCGGCGTCCGGCCCCGACGAGGAGGGCACGCATTGCATGGACCCCGCTGAGACCGCCAGGACCATTATTGGCCGCTATCACCTGCTGCAGAAAATCGGCGAGGGCGGCATGGGTGAGGTCTGGCTGGCCGAGCAAAAGGAGCCCGTGCGCCGGCGCGTCGCGCTCAAATTGATCAAAGCCAGTATGAACAGCCGCGAAGTGATCGCGCGCTTCGAGTCCGAGCGCCAGGCGTTGGCTCTGATGGACCACCCTGCCATCGCCAAGGTGCTGGATGCCGGCTCCACGCCGCAGGGCGCACCGTACTTCGTGATGGAGTACGTCGCCGGTGTTCCGATCACGACCTATTGCGACGATCATCGGCTCAGCACCCACGAACGGCTCGAGCTGTTCGCGCGCGTCTGCGACGGAGTCCAACACGCCCATCAGAAAGCCATCATCCACCGCGACCTGAAGCCCGCGAACATCCTCGTCACCGAGGTGGATGGCCGCCCTGCCCCTAAAATCATCGATTTCGGCGTGGCGAAGGCGCTGACCCAAAAGCTGACCGCGGATACCCTGTTCACCCGCGTGGGGGCGCTGGTGGGAACGCCGGAATACATGAGTCCGGAGCAGGCGCTGTCGTCGGGCGAGGATATCGACACACGCAGCGATGTCTACTCGCTGGGCATTGTCCTCTATGAGCTACTCGCCGGCGCGCCGCCGATCGATTTGCGCAAAATCGCTTTTGACGAGTTTCTGCGCAGGTTGCGCGAGGAGGACCCGCCGAAGCCCAGCATCAGAATCAGCACCCAGGACCGGGTTCTATCCACCGAACTCGCCCGCAAGCGTCACACCGAGATCCACGCTCTGGCAAAACAGATACGCGGCGATTTGGATTCGATCGCGCTGAAAGCTCTGGAGAAGGACCGCTCGCGCCGCTACGGTTCGATGTCGGATTTGGCCGCGGACATCCGGCGGTACCTGAACAATCAAGCGGTGCTCGCGGTCCCGCCGTCGGCCGCGTACCGTGCGCGCAAATTCGTGCGGCGCCATCGCACGGCGCTGGCCACTGCCTGCGCTTTTGCCCTGGTGCTCGCCGTGGCGGGGGGCGTCAGCGTCCGGGAGAGCATACGCGCCAACCGGGAAGCGGCAGCGGCCCAGGCAGTCAACGATTTCCTGCAGAACGATGTGCTGGCACAAGCCAGCGCCGACAGCCAGGCGGGGCGGGCGGCCAAGCCCGATCCGGACCTGAAGGTTCGCACGGCCCTGGACCGCGCGGCGGCCCGGATCGGGGGCAAGTTCGGCCAGCAGCCGGAAGTGGAAGCCGAGATTCGCGACACCATCGGACAGACCTACATGGACCTCGGCTCATACCCGCAGGCACGCAAGCAATTCGAGCGGGCGCTGGATTTGCACCGCAAGGCACTGGGCGTGGAGAATCCGAAGACCCTCCGAACCATCAGCCACCTTGGATACGATGTCTATTTAGAGGGCAAGTTTCCCGAGGCCGAGGCCCTGTTCCACCAGGCGCTGGAGGCCCAGCGCCGCGTATTGGGGCCCGAGAACCGCGACACGCTGTATTCTCTAAGCAATCTGGGGAATATCTATTACCAGCAGGGCGAGTACGCACGTGCCGAGGCGCTCCTTAGCCAGACCGTGGAAATCTCCCGCCGTGTGTGGGGTCCGGAGCACCCCACGACGGTGTCTGCCATGAACATTTTGGCCAACGTCTACTGGGCCCAGAATAAGCTCGCGAGGGCCGAGGCGCTCTACATCCGGAGCCTCGAAATCCGGCGCCGCGTCCTGGGTCCGGAGCACCCGCTCACGTTGGCTGTGATGAACAATCTGGCCAACGCCTATAACCGCGAAGCCAAGTACGCCCAGGCGGAGGCCCTCCAAAC
>Ga0181530_10003715_pt1 | contig 16763 bp, 18 predicted proteins | sample PEATcosm2014_Bin_42_FD_119769 | JGI IMG/M metagenome (GOLD analysis project Ga0181530, IMG submission 119769) | Peatland microbial communities from MTU Mesocosm Facility, Houghton, MI, USA - PEATcosm2014_Bin10_60_metaG | ecosystem: Environmental > Terrestrial > Soil > Wetlands > Peat | place... | reverse complement strand
TGGTTGGACAACTACCAACCCTCAAGTCAACTTATCTTGACCGCTACTTCAAACACTCAGAATCATGCGTTGGGTATCAAACCGTATTTGCAAGTCCCTAAACCTTGGATTGAACTTAGTTAAACCTCAATCCAATCTTTTTGACTGGAATTTGAATGCCACGTCAACTCCGTCTCCTTATTTCGGTCTTCGTTTCGGGCGCCGTGGTGATGGCGCTTGAGCTCTTGGGGAGTAGACTACTGGCCCCAGTGTTCGGGAGTTCGATCTTCGTTTGGGGCAGCTTGATTGGCGTGGTTTTATCAGCTCTCAGCGCGGGTTACTATTTGGGCGGGAAACTCGCAGACATTAGGCCCGATTTCAACGTACTATCGATCGTGATCTTCCTCTCTGGATTAATGGTTCTGTTGCTACCTGCGATCGCTCCGCCTCTCTTCGATCTTGCGATAAGGTTGAATCTTGGGGAACGTTATGCGCCGCTACTCGCGACGACCTTATTGTTGGGGCCGCCAAGCGTTCTTTTGGGCATGGTGTCGCCTTATGCTATTCGGCTTGTAGCTGAGGGCTTTGAGACGTTAGGAAAAGTCTCGGGCAACCTTTACGCCCTCTCGACCGTAGGGAGCATCGTAGGGACGTTTCTGACCGTTTTCATCTTAATTCCAATTTTTGGAGTTAACAAGATCATCTTTTTGTTAGGAATTGTGTTGCTCATCGTTGCCTTTCTCGGTTTGAGTTATCGGTTCAAGTTCCTCGTTCTGCTCATCCTAATCACCCTCCCATTCGCCGCACCCTACATGGTTAACCGCCAGCTGACAGTTGCCACCTACACGTTGGCGCTGGGGGATACAATCTACGAAACCGACACTCCATACCATCATCTAGTCGTAGCAGACGCGTATGATCCTTCAACCCAGTCCACGACACGCTACCTCATAATGGACGATAATCTGCACAGTGCTATGGATCTGCAGGACCCCAATCGAACAGTCTTCCCCTACACCGACTACTTCCACATCGGGCTCTTGCTTAACCCGAACGTAAGTCGCGTCCTTTTCATCGGGGGCGGCGGTTTCACTGGTCCAAAAGACTTCTTGAGAGATTATCCAAACGTGACCGTTGACGTTGCTGAAATTGATCCGGAGGTTGTGCAGGTCGCGGAACAATATTTCGCTGTAAACGCTAGCAATCCCAGGCTTCACATCTACATCGACGACGGCCGAGTATTTCTTCAAGGCACCACGCAAAGATACGACCTCATCGTGCTCGACGCCTATTCCCGGAGCTATGTCCCATTCCAATTAATGACCTTGGAATTCTTCAAACTCATAGACTCCCACCTGACCTCCAATGGTATCGTGATTTCTAACCTAATCTCGGGCACAACATCCAGTAACGATCAGTTACTCACCGCCGAAACCACGACGATGAGCCAAGTATTCCCAAACGTCTACACGTTCGCAGTAGAAGGCGCGTCGGACACAGACCCACAAAACGTGATAATCGTCGCCACCCTCTCAACACATCATTTGAGCGCCACAGATTTCGAGGAACTCGCTTCGACTAGCACAATTGTGAAGATCCCGGGGATGGAGGACTATCTGGCCAACTACTTCACACCTATTGGGAATAATCCGCCGATACTCACAGACAATTACGCGCCAGTGGAGGCAATGCTCAGCCCGATTAGTGGATTACCAATTACCAACAACCAGCCTCCGCTGATAAGTGACCAGGAGATGTTGCAAGTCTTAGTAGGGTTCGTAATAGTTGCGGCGGTGGCAGTTATTGTGACGAAAAAGAAGTTTCTATGATGGGTTAGATCTTCGAGGCGGCGCGAAGCTCTTGCATACTCCTTCGAAGCCTGGCCTGTAATCGTGCATTACGTGTGCGTGATCTGTCGCAAGAATGAAGTTCTTGCGCGATGAGCCGGTTCGATTCTTGTGGATTAGGGCTTCCGCTAGTTCGATACATGCGAAGATGCCGTCTCAAATCCAAAGCCCCACTAATTGAGCTCATCGTGCGAGGGCGGATTGACATTCCTAACGCTCGTTCCCAATCTGATCGTGTCATGTCTTTGAATGTCATGCCTCGACTAAGTGCTGATCGAGCGACGGAGCCAACCAGGTGGTGAGCGGTTCTGAAGGGCAAGTGTTCCTTTCTCACTAGGAGGTTGGCGATTTCCGTTGCGGCAGTAAATTCTAGGTATCGCCGACTCGACACCTTCCTGTCGACGGCTAGCAGAGGTATGACTTCGGTGAGGATTCGCAGGCAGGTTTTGAGTTCGTCAATCGACTCCCAGAGAAGGGGGGTTACCTCCTGGTAGTCTAGGTTGTATCCCGAGGTTAGGCCATGCATTATTGAAACAGCTGAATTGAAATTGGCGGCGATTTTCGCGCACTTTGCCCGGGTTAGCTCGAGCGGGTCAGCGTTCTTCTTTTGCGGCATTATACTGCTCGTAGAAGCGTACTCGTCAGGAATCACTACGAGCCCGACTTCTGCTGAGCTGTAGAAGATTAGATCTGTTGCGATACGGGAGAGATCGGAGGCTATGAGGGCACAGGTTCCCAGAATCTCTAAGGCGAAATCCCTACCCCCAACCGCGTCCAAAGAAACGTCCACAAGCAAATCAAAGCCAAGCAGGCGCGCGATCAAACGCCGATTCAACGGGAAACTTGTTCCAGCCAACGCAGCGGCGCCCATCGGAGAACGATTAACTCTCACATAACCTTCGTTTAACCGATCAACATCCCGCGACAGAGAAGCGCAGTTTGCAAGCAGGTAATGCGCGAAACTGATTGGTTGTGCGGGCTGAAGATGGGTATACCCCGGGAATACCGTAGCGATATGTCTCTTCGCTGAGTTCAGAATTGAGAATTCGAGCACAAGTATTTGATCCGAGAGTGCTAAGATCTCATTACGCATGGTCATTCTTATGGCCGTAACGACTTGGTCGTTCCGACTCTTGCCTAGGTGAAGAAAACCCCCCACCTTTCTACCCGTACGTTTCGTGACATAATCCTCAATCACCACATGAACATCTTCCGCGTCTCGTTCAGGGAAATTGTAGCCTTCAAGCTTTCTAAGCGCCCTCAAGATCCTCCGGCCGTCCGGTTTTTCGATGGCGCCGGCTTTCACAAGCGCAATCACGTGCGCTTCGTTGACTAAGACCGTTGAGAAAGCTATTCGCTTGTCGGATTCAAGCGATGAGATAAAATCCACTACACTTCTACGCGTGCCTTTCAGCCGACCACCCTTCAAAACTGACGACATCTAGGGTCACTGCGTTGTAGCTGGCAGAAGTGTGGGGCTGCTGGCTTTTTCAGCGAACCTTGCGAGAGCGTGGGCGTAGACTTCGATGCATGCAAGGTACTCCGAGATTCTGACATGCTCGACCTCAGTGTGATCAAACCTCGACTCCCCTGGACCATAGGCAAACATGGGAATATTCTGGCGTTGGGCGAAGAGATTCATGTCACTTGTGCCGGTCTTCTTGACCATGGCAACTTGGCCCCCTTTGACTTTCCTAATCGCCCACCGGAAAGCTGAGACCGCGGTCGAATTCGGAGAGCCAAGGAAAACTTCAGTCTGGTCTTCGAAATCTGCTTGGATTCTTACGTCTTGTCGATTTGCGTTGTATCGGCTTGTGAATTCCTTGATTTTGGTAATTAGATCGTTCGATGACAATCCAGGCGGTATTCTGAGGTCGACGTCTAATGTAGCGCGTGTTGGAACGCTGTTTCCTAACTCACCAGCTTCAGCGCGGGTGACACAACCTGTTACAACTTCAAACTTGGATGGGGAGTTGTTCTTCAGCATTCCTTTTTGAAAGGCTCTCCAGAACATGCTTGATTCCTCGTAGCTGCTGGCTGAGAGCCAAGGTGAGGCCGAATGGCCTCCGTTAGTGGTGAAGGAGGCGTGCAGTTTGAGGCTTCCCTTGTATCCTATGATCATATTCGAGACGCCGCTCGGTTCGCCGAACGTTGCCATCGCGTACTGGGTTTGATCGTCGATTATCGCACGAACACCCTTGCTGCTCGTCTCCTCCTCCACGACGGCAGCTATGGTAAGTTGGAAAGGGTATGAACTTCTTTCCTTAGCAAGAGCAGCCCCAACGATCATCGCAGCTAGGGATGATTTGGCGTCGACTGCGCCGCGGCCGTAGAGCAAATCAACGTCCTGCCGAATCGGTATTCGGCCGGGAACCGTATCCATATGACCGCACAGAAGAATCCGCGGGCCTTGGTCTCCAAGAACACCGACAACATTTCCAACCTTGTCAATTCTCGCGGCGAAGCCCTTGGATACCATTTCCTTTTGTAGGAATTCTGCGAGGTCGGCTTCAGATCCGCTCGGGCTGTAGATTTCGAGCATTTCCTGCAGCAGTTTAACCGGGTAACCTTGCAAGCTCCTCTTTCTCCAAGACCTTCGGCAGGATTTCGAGAACACGATCGACTTGCTCAGGTTGGATGCAAAGTGGTGGTAGAAATCTGAGAATGTTTCGTCCAGCGTCGAGCATCAAAACTCCTTGCTGTAAAGCGTCTAGGATCATTTGGTGAACATCAAAACGCGCCTCAACAGCGAGCATAAGGCCGAGGCCTCGAACCTCTCTGATTATCCGATGAGCACCCATCAACTGCAGAAGGCCAGTCTTGAAATATTCACCGACTTTCACAGCGTTATCCACTAACCGTTCGTCAAACAGAACGTCGATTGTGGCGGATCCGGCGGCGCATACGACAGGGTTTCCTCCGAAAGTACTCGTATGTTCTCCGACGGAGAGTGAGCCCATCGTTTCTGATGTTCCTGCTGTTATGCCAATTGGTAATCCGCTTGCGATGCCCTTTCCAAGGCAAAGGATGTCTGGTTGCATTCCTGAGTGTTCAGAAGCGAACATTTTTCCAGTTCGTCCGAAACCAGTTTGAATCTCGTCTGCCACGAGCAACCCATCTGCGTCATGAACCAAGTCTTGTAAGAGGCTCATCCAGCTCTTGGATGGAACGCGTATTCCGCCTTCCCCCTGGACGGGTTCAACTAATACTGCAGCAGTGTCGTTTGTGATCGTATCTTTCGCAATTTCGATGTTGTCGAAGGGTATGTGAACGAAGCCTGGGACGAGGGGTTCGAAATTCTTTCGATATTTATTGTCCCACGTCGCAGATAAGGCTCCGTGCGTCTTACCGTGAAACCCGCCCTTGACAGCTACGATTTTCCTTCGTCCAGTAGATTTCCGCGCGACTTTGATGGCGCACTCCACTGCTTCGGTGCCGCTGCTGCTGAGAAAGATTCTATCGAGTCTGGAAAGCAGAATATTGGTTAGTTTCGAGGTGAATCTTGCTCGAGCGTCATTGTACACTGAACCGTGGCATGCGATTAGTTTCTGAGCTTGTTCGCTTATCGCGTTTACGACGCGTGGGTGTGCGTGTCCTACGATACAAGCGCCATAGGCTCCAGTAAGGTCAACGTATTCGCTACCGTGATCATCGTATAGGATGGCTCCCTTTCCGCGAACTATCGTTACTGGCTTGCGTGCATAGTACGTTGCGTAGTGCGTGTCTTCGATCGTACGCGCGTCGAGCTCGGTCATGGCGTTATCAAGGTCCCAGTTTCCCCATTGACCGCCGCTGTATACGGAGTTGCGCCCTTGCCAGAAGCCACTACGACCCTACCGACTCCATTCGACAACGCTTCGAGCGCGGCGTAGACCTTCGTAATCATTCCGGGCCCGAGGCTTGGCAGGTTCTTCTTCGCTTCGTCAGCGTTTAGGTGACGGACGACACCGGTGCGTAAAGAAACTCCTCCCACATCAGTTATGAGCAATAAAACGTCAGCCTGCAGGGCTGCAGCGACGTGCGCCGCGGTTCTGTCACCGTCTATGTTTAGAGGCTCATTTTCAGGGCCGAGTGCTAGCGGGGCTATCACTGGGACGTAGCCAGCACCGATGAGGGTTCGAAGAAGCGCTCCGTCGGTATCTGTCACCATGCCGGTGTATCCACCGTCTATGGCCTTCCTTCGTCCGCGCTCATCCCTGATTATTAGTTTTCGTTTCCGTTGGGCGCGTATCAAACCTCCATCTATCCCTGATAGACCGATTGCTGGAATCTTTCTGCTAAGTAATTGTAAGACGATTTGTTTGTTGACTTTTCCCGCCATAACCATCGTATAGATCTGAATGGTCTCTGCGTCAGTGTACCTGCTCCTGAACCCCTCTGGAGATGTTACGAATTTCTGATGGACCCCCAATTTTTCTGCAATCCCCGTTACGGTGTTGCCTCCTCCGTGCACCAGTACTATTGGGGTTTGGTGCGTTAGGCTCTCGAAATCGCTGAGCGCCGCGTCTGAGAAGGCGTCTCCCATGACTTTGTCGCCAACTTTGATGACAAGAACCATTGTGTTCACTATGGGTGCATGCCCGTGAAATTCAATCCGGTTCTTTCATCTAGGTTTGATATGATATTGAAGCATTGAACCGCCTCTCCCGCAGCACCCTTGGTCAGGTTGTCCAATGCTGAGAAGAGCACCAATCTGTTCACATGTGTATCAATGTCGAATCCTATATCGCAGTAGTTCGTGGCGACTGTAACTTTCGGGTTCGGCAACCCGTAGAGGCCCTTCTTGTCGGAGACTATCCTGACGAATGGTTCTGCTTCGTATTTTGAGCGGTAGGCCTTGAAGATATCTCGGGGTTCAATTGGATTATTCGGGAATGTGTGTGAGGTGGAGAGAACGCCTCGGATCATGTTCACTGCGTGAGGCGTGAAAGATACGCGTATGTTTTTTCCAACAATGGAGCTAAGTTCCTGCTCCACTTCTGCGATATGCCGGTGCCCTGAGACCTTGTAGGGACGAACTCCTTCTGCGCGTTCAGAGTGATGGCTTGCGAGTGTTAAGCTGACCCCTGCTCCTGATGAGCCGATTTTGGTGTCGATTATGATCTTGTTTGGATCAATCAGCCCGTTAGAGACGATTGGTGCGAGGCTTAGGATGGCTGCGGTCGACATGCAGCCCGGAACAGAAACAAGTTGCGCTTTTCTGATATCATTCCTATGTACCTCGGGTAGCCCGTAAACCGACTTCTGCAAGAGATCCGGACGAATGTGATTGAACCCGTAGTACTCCTTGTATGCAGCCGGATCCTTCAGCCGAAAATCTGCTGCGAGATCTATTACCTTCAATCCCCTTTCGACGAGCTGCGGAACGACTTCTATGGATTTTCCATGTGGCAGCGCGGTGAAGACGACATCGCTCTTTGAGATCATCGCCTCTGGGTCTTCCTTTTGGAATTTGAGCAAAGTTACTCCTCTCAGGTTAGGATGTACTCGAAAGAGGGGTTCCCCTGCGTATCGCCGCGAGGTCACTGCTTGAAGTTCGCAGCTAGGGTGAGAGGTGAGTAGGCGGAGGAGTTCGCCTCCTGCATAGCCTGACCCGCCCATGACGGAGACGTTTATCATTTCTTGGCCTGCCGAATCGTGTACTCAAGTAACAGCTTAGGGATGTCGATGCCCGTCACGCGGACCGTGTTTTTGAATTCAGTAGTGTGGTTTACTTCATGAACAACGAAACCGGAATCAGTTTCCATCAAGTCCACGCCGAAGGCACCGCCTCCCACCGCTTCAGCGGCTCGTATGCTAATCTCAGCAAGTTCAGGGGTTACAGGAAGATTCTCGGCTACGCCCCCACGTGCTGTGTTGGTTCGCCAATCCTCTGGCGGTGCGTTTCGGTAAATTGCGGCTACGGCTTGATCGCCAATAACGTAACATCGAATGTCGCGTTCGGGGCGCCTTATTTTCTCTTGAAGATAGTAGACTTGTTGTATAGGGTGCATGTACTCCCTTGGTTCAAGGATTGCAATTGCTGATTCAGGGTCTTTGATCTGTGCAACGAGCCTTCCCCAGCTCCCCACGATTGGCTTTAGCACGGCGGGGTACCCTAGTTGCTCCAGTGCTTTGAGTGATGCTTCTTGTGTGAAGGTTAGGAAGGTTCGCGGTGTTGGAATCTTCGCTTTGCTGAGACATATCGATGCGACGAGTTTGTTTCCGCATGTTGAGGCCGCCTTGAAGGAGTTCACGACGGGTCTCGCTCTAGCTTCCAAGGTGGCCGTTACGTGTATGCTTCTGAAGTAGGACATGCAGCGTTGTAGGAAAGCGTCCGCTAATTCGATCCCGTCGTTTTCAGTTGTCACGTCCCATGCGAGTTGATTCGTGTCATAGAGTGCTAGATCTATGCCGTCGCGCTTTGCAGCATCTATGATCAGCCGCTCGTCAGGCCTTAACTGATCGTACAAGAGGCCGAGCTTGACCGTTACTTATTCACCCCAGTCCTCTTTCTCGATCACAACTGGTTTGATCGAGCGGCCTTGGGGAGTTACTACAACCTCGAAGTCTAGCCCACAATCTTGGCAGCTCACAATCTCCCCATTGACAGCGTCATCTGGTACAGTGACTTGGGCTTCGCAATCAACGCATTTTTCAACAGACATCCGCTCACCTCCATTAAATCGAATTAACGAATAGTCTAGCGAACACGACCATTGGGTGCAAGCGCGGGAGCTTTTTACTTCGCCTTACGCGCTGGCGTGATCGCCTTCGCAGCGGTCAGTTTGGCTTTCTTTCCAACTTCGGCGAGATCATCTGCTTGCCCGACGTCTGCGGTTAGGGTTACGACATCGTATCCATATTCTTCTTTGATCCAGCGGATCATAACGGAGGTGTCGAGGCCGCCGGAATAGGCTACAACGAACTTTTCAGCCATATAAATCAGCTCACTTTGTTAGGGAAACCTTATGAATTCGGCCTATACATTATGTTATCACTAATAAGTGTTCCTTATAGTTGCGGATTCAGTTATGACAGCTTCCTCGATAGCAAGGAGTCAATTTATGCAGAATACCCAGACGGAACTCGATCAGGCGGACCATAAGATTCTTCGCGAGCTCCAACGCGACGCAAGAATCTCATTCAAGACAATTGCTCAGAGAGTCGGCGTGAGTGAAGCAACCGTCTTCGTGCGAGTGAGGAAGATGCAGGAAAGGGGCGTGATCATGGGCTTTAGCGCGATCGTTGATCCTAAAGCTGTAGGAAGACCCCTTACCGCAATTGTACTCGTCCGAGTGAACCCCAAAGCATTTCCAGGGACGCTTGATGCCTTACGGAAATTCGACGAGATCTACGAGATCTATGACGTGACTGGGCAGTACTATTCGATTCTCAAGATTCGGACCAGCGGAACAGAAGAGCTAGGAAAGATAATGGATGAAGTTGGAAAGATCGATGGGATCGCTGGAACGGAAACCATCATCGTTCTACGAACAGTTAAGGAAGACATCGCCGTGCGGGCGTAGCTCGCAGATTCAGTTTACTTCTTCATGAGGTCGTAATCGACTCAGAGCCAGACTAGGGTTGCAACGAAGATGATGATCCCTGCAGCAAGCCACGGCGGATACGTGTAGGAACTACCTACAACTAACCGGTATATGTCAGCTAAGAGTATGGCTATACCCATAACGATCGCAAGATACGATTTCGATTTCGAGTCCATTGCAATCGAATACAGGGCAGCCGCTCTGCACTTAGATGCCTTTCCTAACCAAAAACGATTTTCTATGGATAGGGCGAAAATCGGATTGTTTTGCCCTGCCGGGTTTCAAGAGGCAATTTTGTTTGGTCGCAGGGTAGCTGGTGCGCACTACGAAGCCTATCAAAGTAAAGTACATAGGGTTATTTGCCGTCAGCCTCGCGTCCGTTTTCGGGTTGCGCAAGCAAGCTCTGATTAATTTGAGAATGGGCCCTTCCCGTAATCACGGGATTTCTCATCAGACAAGACTTCGATTAGACTTTCCGAGGTCATAACTCCTTCGAGGGTTGCCTCGGAGAATAACTTGTACAATTTATTTTCATCCTCGGCCTCGAGGAATGCTACGACATCGAACCTCCCGAATACGGCGTAAGCGTCAGTGACAAAACTCAAAGTTCGAAGCTTCTTTGCGAGACTCACGCCCTTGGGCACACTACTTCCACTTCTAAACAGCATTACTGCTCTAATCAATCCTCACGCCTCCGCAGTGACGAGTGTTTCTGAAATTACAACACCAGCAAGATTCCCAATTTTGGTCCCGAGAGCAGCGAGAGCTCTCATATTTGGTACCTCGATGCTCGCTACAACGTCAGCGTTGCCGACGACTGCAAACGCAGACTTAACGCCTTCGAATGAAGCTATCTCCTCAGCTACTAAGTAATGCTGTCCTGGGCGCACCCTGATTAAGACACAGGCCTTCACAATGCCCTCTTCAGTGACCATCATTTGCACCGAATCAACTGTCCTCTGCCCTGTCACCAATAAGCTTAGCCGAACTAATTTCGGCAAACGGAAATATACGTGGTACACCTCCAGAAAACGAACGAAGCCTTGGAGAATTCGGCAAGAACCAAGAACTCCAGCAAATCAAAAACAGCGCGAAACAACACATCAAAGAAGCCATTAAAACAATCTGAACCCACTGCTCTTGAGCTAGCAGACTGGGGTTTCAACGCCCGCAATTTAATGAGAGAAACGGAGTCGAGCACGATAAGTGCTCGGTCTAATCGGTTTAGTTACTTTGCTTTGGTTACCAATAGTACGGGTATCCATAGAAGCCGTAGCCGTACCAAGGCCAGGAATAGTTCCACCCATAGTATGGATAACTGTACGAGCCGTAGCTGTAACCGTATGGCGGATAAGCGTAAGATGGATAGCCATACGAACCCTGTCCGTAATAGTTGTTCCCAAAACAAACACATGTATATGACATTTCTTTCTTCACCTCCCCTTCTTACACCCGAACTGCAGACTTTGACCAGTCTTTACCTAGCCAGTCCTTGACAGCTTCCTCTACCGCGACACTGAGGTCGCCCTTCCTCCCTCCGAGTCTTGTTACGATTGCAAATCGAAACCGACGCTCAACATCATCCGAGAGTACTACGTAGATTTTTCCCAAAGCATACCTGGCTCTGCCATCCATAGGTGTAAAGCACGATATAAGCTTGTATCGTTACCTTTATACATATATAACTTTATAACTGCGGCTGCACTATAGTGGGCCTTGAAGGGAGATTTAGAATGAGCATAAACATCGGTGTTGTTGGGATCATAGTCATCATTGTAGTTCTCTGGTTGATTCTTCGTTAGAAACTCAAGCCTCTTAAGTCAGGGCGATAACCGCCCTCGCTTAGTAGCCTTAAGCTACGCTTTCCGCTGGAGCAGGCATAATCTGAGCCGTATCATTCATCTTCATTTTGGCATTACGTTTCTTAGCCAACCCAACTCATCTCTATTATCGGTCCTCCCAACTTGCTTCCAACCCACTTCCAACCTGCTTCCAACGTCTTTCCAACTTCTGCTTAACCTTACGTTTCTTCGCCACCCTAAGCACACCTCCATCAAACTACTGAAAGCCTGCTATGCGTCGTCAAGGTATTTAACGTGGATTGGAGAGGAAGTTGTAAAGGGTAATTATCCTCCATTTCTACCCAGTAGTACGAATGGGCCTCACGGCTTTATCATTTGGAAATCCGCCCAACGAAGTCCTTGGTTCTCTGCGAATAACCCTATTAGTTATTCTCAGGCCTCGGACTTATGCGTTGGAGCCTCGGGCGGGATTCGATCCCGCGACCTGCCGCTTTCTTGGCTTATGTTACAAGGCGGCCGCTCTCTGGTCATGTTGATCTGCCAGGCTGAGCCACCGAGGCGCAACGCGAGTATGAACACTCGTGCTTAAAATTCTCACGACCGACCCTAACTATTTGCGCCTGTAACGTTTTGCGGCTGCGACAAGAGCGGTTATTGCGGGGAGGTCTTCTCCGGCCAAGAGCCAAAGCATTGCGCCTCCAGCTGTGCTCACATGGGACAGCTTCTCTGAGACGCCGAGGATTGATGCGTAACCTGCCAGGTGGCCGCCGCCGATAACCGTGAACGCATCGGTGTTCGCCATTGACTCTAGAATTGCCTTAGTGCCGCTCTCAAAACCCTCCTCTTCGAAGACGCCCATTGGTCCCGTTGCCACGATCGTTTTTGAATTGGCAACAATCTCTGAGAATTTATCAATAGTATCAGATCCAATGTCAAGCGCCCTACCAGCTTTCGTCAATTTGCGAACGGGCGTGTCTACACGCTTACCATCCGTTGACGTTCCGAAGTCTGTTGGCAACACGATGCGTTTCTTGTACTTTGATAGGATACGGTTGGCTTTGAGCACCTCGTCAGTTACAGTCGCTAATTCTACCTCGTCTCCCTGACCCAGTTCCGTGTCGATGGCTTTCAGGAACACTTTGGCTACGTTTCCTCCGACTAGGACGCGGTCCGCTTTCCCTGTGGATAGTATGTTTTCGATCACTGGAACCTTATCCTCCACCTTCGCGCCACCGATCACGTATGTACTGGGTCGAGCTGGATTTCCCATTAGCTTCTCGATCGCGGAAAGCTCCCCCTCCATCAACCTTCCAGCCGCGGATGGGAGAACGTAGGGAAACCCCACAAGTGAAGCCTGCGATCGATGTGACGCCGCGAAAGCATCATTCACATAAAGATCGAAGAGTGGCGCTAGACGTTTTACGAGGTTTGTTTTCGCAAGCTTCTCACCCTTATCTTCCAGAATCTCCTCGGAGCAAAAGCGAACGTTGTCCAAGACCACAACCTCGCCCTTCCTCATCTCCCCCACCGCCTTCCGCGCGGCGGGACCCATTACGTCGTCAATGAAAGTAACTCTTTGAGAACAGGTCTTCTGTAGAAGCTGTGCATGTAATTGGAGGGAAGTAAAATCCCCCCTTCCAGGTCGGCTCTGATGAGAAAGGATGGCAACCCTAGCCTCCGACAAAGCGTCAAGGGTAGGTTTGGCAGCAACGATTCTTCCATCATCGAGAATCTGATTGTTGCTCGGGTCGAGGGGAGCGTTGATGTCTAACCTTAGCAGCACAGCCTTGTCTCGCAGGTCGAAGTCGTCGAGGGTTAGATATTGCAACTCCATGGCGCTGAACCCCAACCTGCGCCTTCAATCATACTCGCTTTTCACTTAATGCCTTTTCGAAGCGTGACTTTTGATTGATTGGGAACGTTTTTACATGGATTTTCGGTCTTGTGGCGCGGGCCGGGGTGGCTCAGCCTGGTAGAGCGCCAGCTAGGCTTTAGGGACGAAACTCATAATCTGGAAAGCAATGGGCCCAGAAGCCGCGGGTTCGAACCCCGCCCCCGGCACCACAACCAAACCCCAACTGCCTCGTTTGCCTGAGCTATGAGACTAAAGCAGCAATACTGCCATACTGCGGTGAGTCTTATTCGAGAACCTCCACAGTTCGGTCGCCTCGGCCAACGTATACACGGTCAGCCATCTTCAAGAAGAGGCCCGTTTCTACCAAACCAGGCAGCATCTTCAACTGACGGTCCAACCGGCGTGGATTCTCCAATCTTCCGAAGTCGGCGTCAAGGATGAAGTTCCCATTATCGGTGATAACTGGACCGATCTTTCCCACGCTTTCACGAAGGCGGGCGCGTGCGCCCATGTTGGTAAGCTTTACTTGAACCGACTTGTAGGCGAAAGGAAAGACTTCTATGGGGATAGGCTGTTTGTCGCCCAGATGTTTCACGATCTTTCTTTCATCCACAACTATGGCGAGTTTATGCGCTGTGGAGTCAACTATTTTCTCTCTTAACAGAGCTGCGCCCCCACCCTTAATGAGGTTAAGGGATGGAACTTCAACCTGGTCCGCACCGTCTATTGCGTAATCGACTGTATGGGCTTCATTCATGGTTTTGATTCGAAGTCCATGTGAGATTGCGAGATTCTCAATTTGATGCGATGTTGGCACAACAGATAACTCGAAATGTCTAGCTCGCGATAATCTAGCGATTTCTGCTAGCGCGTAAGCTGTGGTGGTTCCGCTTCCAACCCCGATGATCCATCCATTCTTTATGGGTTGGAGCGCCTTGAGGACGGCTCGCCGTTTCGCGTCCTCAATTGAATTCAACTTCATCCTTCCGCTTCGATCTGTTCAAGGCGATCCATGGCCTTGAGGATTTCCTCGCGAATCTGGTTAATCCGCTTTTCCGAATCAGTGATCACCTGTTCATTCTCCTTACTCTTTGACTCTTGGTCAAGATTTGCATGTTGACTTCCTCCATCGCTTACTGTGCCGCCGGAGCGTTCTGACTGTTCAGGTTTCCCAGGTACGGCGGGGGCTCCCGTTTTCAGACCCTTCAGTTTCGCGTCGATCTCAGCGAGTTTGGCCTTGAAGCCCTTGACAACCTCATCCCTCTCAATCTCCAAATCGTGAAGATCAACGATCTGCTGGTTTTCTTGTATGGCCTTCTCTAACCTCTTGAGGTCCACCTTGTACTTCTCGAGCATCCGATCCCTCTCGGCTTCGCTAATCACTCCGCTTGTGTGGGATTCATAGATTGTAGTTACAGCGGAGCCGAGGATCTGCCTTTCAAGTTTCAGCACCTTCAACGACTCTCTCGCTCTATTTACCGCCTCAAGGGAGGTGGTGGGAGATTGGGTATCTAATGTTGAAGTGGGAAGATTTGGAAGCGGGATAATTCGCTTTGCTTGAGGGGCCGCTGGTGTCTCTTTCTTCTTCCAAAAGGCGATGTGCGTCAGTAGGTTTACCAAAGCTCGCCCCTGAATTACTCATGTTTTATCTGGGACTGGGTGTAATAATAGCTTCGCGCCCTACTCAGACTCCATTCTAGGCGGCATATTATCAGCCTCTTCAAAAAAGCATCGTCTTCCTGCTCTTGCTGAGTAAGAAGACGTCTTTTACGACCCGACGCCTCAAAACTTCTCACATATTTCCTATGTATTGTTACGTCGGCAACCGACATCTTCAACCCGGCGGCTGGCAACCCACTAGACACACTGCCAGGCAAGCTAAGACGTATTCGAATGGTTCACCTGCCCTAACGGGATGGATAAACGCATGCTTAGAGCTAAGTCATATATTTCGGAAACGTTGACTCTTCCTAGGTGATATGAATGTCGCAAGGAACATATATTTGCCCAGCTTGCAAGCAATTCTTCAAAACCAAAGAAGAACTCGAAAACCACGCAAAGACCGCGCATTAAACGAAATAAACGTCCAGGTCCGACCTCGCTCTTGGACATCTGACAACTTCCATTCTTTTGTAAAACCCACGTTCGACGGTAGCGTGCAACAGAGTTAAGTCTAACGAGTTAGTTTCTCTTCATTCGAGATCGACCGTGAAAGATTCCTTCGAGAATTTCAGCATTTACGGTTTCTCGTTAGACTACCCGGAAGAATGCCGGGTCGAATTCAACTCAAAAAGTCGACGCGAATCAGGGGAAGTCGTGTTCCGTTTCCCGGATAAGGCCGATAGGGTTAGAATATTCCTCTCTTGGGGAGAACTAGAAAAAATCTCCAAACGATTCCAAACCACTGAAGAACACGCCGACTTCAGCCTAGACGCCATGAAGAAAGGAAAGAGTGTGAGAAACTTTGAACGAGTATCACGAGACACGCTATCGCTACACAATCACAAAGCTTCCGTGAACAGGGTCAAATTTGATGAAAAATCAGTTGGCCTAATCAAAGGCAAAGACGTCCCGAGGGAAGCATATTCATTACATGTACATTGCGCCAAATCAAACAGATACTTCGTATTGTACACAATGACGCCACGCAACAGCGAAGCCAGATACGATATGATTATGGACTCCATGGGGAACTCTTTCAAATGCCACTAAACGGCCCAAAACGAACTTTAGGTGTTTTGCGCCCAACTGGCCCGGAAAGCCCAGTTCAAGTTCGCTAGCTGGCCCAAGTAGGAAGACATGCGCAAAATAACGCATGACCGAGAGTGGCATGAACTGAGAGTTGGAAAGAATCTGGAAGTTTCTATCGAACCTTAGGGCTTGACGGGGTTGGAGCCCCGGGCGGGACTTTCAGCAAGCGTGCGCTCGCTTTTGAACCCGCGGCCTTCGCCTAATTGTCCTGCAAGTTACCAAGGCGGCGCTTGTGGCATTAGGTGATTCTACCAGGCTGAGCCACCGGGGCGGTTGTCGGTCTGGAGGCGTTGGAATATTTGCTAATTAACCTTGGCATTGAATGCCCTTCGCGTTAGAGGAATCACTGCTCACGATGAGCCCTGAAACTGAGCCTCGTCTGATCAGGTAACACGCGACTAAGAGTTCCTCAGCTCACCACCAAATACTAACACAGGCAATTTTGGGTCGCACATTCGCAAATTCCTAAGACCCATTGAGTTTGATTGAATGATTGTGTGAGGCGCGGACTTCAAATTCAGCGGGCGAACTGTGAATTCGAGTCGATTGGTAAAAACTGTTTATGACAGGTCATCAACGCCATGAGCGGAGCCCTGCGGTGCAGTAAATTCGGGTAAATTTGAGGGTTCTAGGTGCCCCGTTGGGTGCACTAACTTTTTGCGTTAAAAAATGATATAATATCACTTTTACCATTCACCAATGTGATAATGCGTGACCAAACGCTTAAGTGCGTTTAATAGCCCACGGTGCGTCAGAGTCAAATCACAAAAGGAGGATAGTAAGAAAAATGGTCAAGAAATGCCCATCATGCGGCTACAACAACCGTGATGACGCTTCATTCTGTTCAAGCTGTGGAGCATCTCTCGCCGGCGGCGCCGTCCCCTCACTCAAACCAGTTCCATCCGTCCGCGTAGTTACACCAGTGAGCGCTGGCGGGCCAATCCGCGTGCCCGCACCGGGACAATGCTATTATCACCCCAGCCTCCCAGCAGTATACGTC
>Ga0181530_10003713_pt1 | contig 16772 bp, 21 predicted proteins | sample PEATcosm2014_Bin_42_FD_119769 | JGI IMG/M metagenome (GOLD analysis project Ga0181530, IMG submission 119769) | Peatland microbial communities from MTU Mesocosm Facility, Houghton, MI, USA - PEATcosm2014_Bin10_60_metaG | ecosystem: Environmental > Terrestrial > Soil > Wetlands > Peat | place... | reverse complement strand
GGATGTGGTGCGAAATCCAACCTACAACTACAACCCCGCTTTGTTCTGGGACGGCGATCAAGCAAATGCCAAGGTGAAGATCGCCCCAGGTCCAAACAATCCGGTGGGTGTTGTCTGGATGGGAATCAACGTACCGCACTACGGCATACATGGCACGCCTGAAGCGGGGGAGATCGGTCATTCCGCGTCTCACGGGTGCGTGCGAATGACAAACTGGGACGCCACCAGGGTCGCCGACCTGGTCCGAGATGGAACGCCGGTCGTGTTCGAGGAATGAGAAAGCGGAGCTCGCGATGTCTGGAGGAATAGGGCTGAGACTCTTCGTTTGTATTGCCGTGCTGTTCCCGGTGTTTCTTGCGGTTGGCACTACTTCTTCGATACTCGATATGACTCCGCCCATCAGCAGACTCGCCCTCGCGGATCTGCGGGATACGTTCGAAGAAGTTCACAACGGACATCGGCATGAGGCGATCGACATTCTGGAGCCGACAGGGACACCCGTGCATGCGGTGGTATCCGGAACTATCCGCAAATTGTTCCTCAGCAACCGTGGCGGCAGCACAATATACCAGTTCGATGAAATGGGAGCGTATTGCTATTACTACGCGCACTTGGACCGGTATGTAGAAGGGCTGCGGGAGGGAATGCGGGTTGAGCGTGGGGACGTCATCGGTTTTGTGGGATCGACGGGAAATGCGGATGCACGCACGCCCCACTTGCATTTTGCGATCTTCGAGTTGGGGCCGGAAAGGCTGTGGTGGAAGGGAAAGGCCGTGAACCCATATCCGGGCCTGGTAGACGCGGTGAAGCGGGCGAAATAGCGGACAATCACTGAGGTCGAACAAGACTTACTTTCGCACATCCAAGACGGATACCAGCTTGAAACTGATTCGCTCGGCGGCAACCCAATTCTGCGGCGGTTGAAAGGTAATGAAGAAATTCGCCCTCTGTCTGCCAATCGCAATACGATCAAGGCGCTGGAACAGCGCGGACTCATCAGCCCCGGCATAGGTCGAGAGTCGCTCACTATCGTGTGGCGTCTGAAAAAGGAAACAAATTAGAACCTGTGTTTCCTGCTTGGTTCTGGCAAGGGCATCAAGAGTAGAAGTCCCTTCAAGCAAAAAGCCGACTCTGAGTCTCAGCAAGCTCCACGGGACGCGAGCATTCCTCGTCATCATTGGCAACATGATTGATCCGACTGCTCACCGGGTAGCATCGCATGAGCCGCGCATCGGAGGGCTTGTGCCGCTTGTGCCACATATTCGGTCACCGTAAAATCTTGTATGGAGTTCTTCCAACTTCAGCATCCGCTAAACGCGACCGTGTTGTGTGACCGCAAAGGCTGCGAGCAAGTGGCCGACTTCTTGGAAGTGGACGATCACGGTCACGAATACCGGCTCTGTGCATCTCACACCGATAGCAAGACGCATTCATCGAGGCTGCCAACGCGGAAACCAAGTCCTGATCTTCCTTTTCGAACCCGACCTGCCGCTTAGAGCGTGGGCGGCACCCCTGCGCCCAGCGAGTTGTAGACTCCGTTGGCAAGAGCACGCAAACGAATGCGCCCCAGACTTTAGAGTCGTGGGGCGCTATCGGTGAACAGCCCTCTTTCGAGAGGCGATGTTTAAGGGCTTGCGAGGGAATCAGGTTAGGCGGCTTTTGCGTGCGCTCCTCGGCGGTAATTCTTGACCGCCTTTTCGATGCCCGGTGTCGCTTTCTTCAGGTCTTCAAGGTTCATAGCGGGATGCAACTCAACGTGGGCATCGAACGCCAGAAACCACGGTTCCGCGACGGCGGGGATTTGAGATGCATCCTTCAAATCGAAGAAGATGAACCCGGTTCTTTTGCCATTGTCTCCGGCAAAATAGGCCGCCTCGGGCTTCAGATCGGCGAGAATGGATTCGATGGTCTTGGGCAAACTGCCATCGCTGATCGTGGCATTGCCCGTCTCAACAGGGATTGCAACCTTGAGTAAACAGCGCATGGAACACCTCCGGGACGACAGTGTAGTCCTGCCCTTACTACCGGGTCAATTCACGCTAGACCGAGACGGGGTCAGACCTACGAAAAGCTAAAAGAGAAGGATGAGGCGATTGAGTTCTACCGCAAGGCCTCAACGGCAATTTCGCACAGCCCCGCCGCCGCGTATGCGGTTCCGTTCTCCAAAAAGAAATTGTCTTAACCGTTTCTTGGCGTGACGATGACCGTCTGATGCAGACGTACTAAGAAGACCTAACAACCACACAAACGAAAAGCGCCCCGGACTCATCGAGTCGTGGGGCGTTCCCGTTGAAACTCGCATTCAAGCCTACGATATGTCTTGCGCCGAGCTAATGGCTCCGGCGTGCCATGTGGCAGCCTGAATCGTAACCGCTGGGCAGGTGAGCGATGCCGCGAGCTTCCGACTAAAATCGCAGCATGACGCCCGCGCAAGTGAAGCCCACGATCTCGCCCGAACTCCTGAACCAAATGGACATAAGGGTTGGAACCATTCAATCCGTGAGCGAAGTCCCTAATTCCGAAAAGCTCGTCGCACTCCGGGTCAACTTCGGCGATCACGTGCGCACGATCTTGGCTGGGATGAAGCGCGAGCGTGTAAATCCACGGGAGATCGAGGGCAAGCAGGCGTTATTCGTTGTGAACCTTCCGCCACGCAAGATGGCAGGAATGGTTTCCGAAGGAATGCTGTTCGACATCGGCTATGCGGACGGGATTACCCCAGTGTTGGCGGTGCCGGAATCCGGAGTGCCTGACGGAACCAGAGCCGGATGATGTTGGTTGAAGTTCCTAGCGTCACCTGCAAAACTAGAATCAATGGGTCGTTTCGCATCAACTGTCGAATTCTATGCCCGCTACCGGGAGCCGTATCCGCCAAAGTTCTTCCAGAGAGTCGCAGATCAGATCGTGTTGCGCGGCGACGAATCCTTGCTCGACATTGGCTGCGGACCCGGACTGCTTGCCATTGGCTTCGCTCCCTTTGTCGGACGCTGCACAGGGCTCGATCCAGAAGGAGGAATGATCAAGGCGGCAAAGACGGCGGCGGCGGAAGCCGGAGTTCCACTTTCCCTGATCCACGGTCGGATCGAGGAATTCCCGACCACTCAGACCTACGATGTGATTACGATTGGCCGCGCACTTCATTGGCTGGAACGCAGCGCGACCTTGACGATGCTGGAGCGGATTCTTGCTCCTGATTCTGGTCGCCTCCTAATTTGCAGAGCGTCCAGCGTTGAGACGCCGGAAACCCCTTGGGTGAAACCCTATCGGAAGGTGCGCAGTGCTTGGGCCTCGGGTCCAGCGGAGAAGCACTATCGGATTCATCCGAGCGAATGGTTTGCGGGTTCGTGCTTCAGCGCAGTGGGCGAGACATCCGTTACCGAACGTCGTCAAGTGACCGTTGCTGACCTGATCGGGCGTGCGCTCTCTAGGTCCAATACGTCACCTGAAGTCGTCGCCGGAGAACTGGAGAAGTTTGAGTCAGAGATAGCCGTTGCGCTCGCGCCGTTCGTTCAAGATGGAGTATTGCTGGAGCAGGTCGTCACCCGAGCGTCGATCTTCGGTCGCCTGCCCTGCCGCAGTTCATTGTGACGTGATTCTGCGGCCTCGTATAATTGTGGGAATATGAACAGAATGCTTTGTGTTCTGTGCTCCATGCTTGTCGCAGTCCTTCTGCTTTCGGAAGCTCAAGCGCAAGCGTCCAATGAACAAGTTCCCGTCATTGAAGGCGGTGCAGGTCCCTGTTCCCTTCAACTTACGGTTAGGGGCGCTGACGGCAAGCCCGTTTACGCGGCGACGGTCAAGGTTCACATCAAGTATGGCTTTGGTGGAATGCGGAGGCTCGATCTTGAGGCTGGAACCAACTGGGATGGGAAGGTGAAGTTTGCCGGACTTCCCGACCGGGTACAGCGGCCTCCACTTGAGTTTCATGGGTCGAAGGATGAATTGGAGGGTATCGCGAGTTTTGATCCGTCAACCGAATGCCAAGCCAAACGGGAGATCGCCTTGGCGAAGCCGAAAGCGCCGGACAATCATTGACGGATCACTTTCAGGATTTGATTGCAGCGAAGCGCAGGCGAATGTAATCCGCTGTCCACTTCCCGTCTGGATCGCAAAGTACGGGTTTGAGCAGTGCTGTAACTTCATCGAGATAGGCTCCGCGCTCCTCACTCGGCAGCGCGGCGCAGAACGGGTTGGCGAAGGTGTTGAGCCAGCCGCGCATTCCCGTTGGCAGAGGCGTGGGACGGGGAATCAGTTCCACACTCCGAGGCACGAAGCCAGCCCGCAGCAGCCGCATTTCATAGTCCCCCACTGTCGGGAAGTACCACGGAATCCATGAAGCGGCGTCCTTTATGCCCCGGCGCTCAAGCGTGGCGACCAGCGCGACGGTGATCGCGCCGACGCACCCATGACCACCCAACTCGCCCACGAATCTTCCTCCAGTCTTGAGAGCACGAAATGCACCAGCAATCGGGGCATCTGGATCGTCTTTGATCCAGTGCAAGACGGCATTGGAAAAGACCGCATCGAATTCGTTCACGAAGACCAGCGCACGAGCATCCATTATCCTTGCGTCAACACCGCGCCGACGAGCGGCTGCGATCATGTCCGGCGAACCGTCTATGCCCACCACCTGTGCACCGAGAGCAACCAGTTTTTCAGTCAGTGCTCCGTCACCGCACCCCACATCGACGATGCGCTCGCCGGGCTGAGGCTGCAGTAAATCGAGTACCGGCTGCCCGAGCGCGGACACGAAATGAGCATTATCGGCATAGGCAGCCGCGTTCCATTGCTGGGATGGGGTTGATAAGGAGGGAAGAGTCACGGGCAAACCTCTCATCCGATAAGGGTATCCGATTAACATCCGATTCTGAATCGGGCGAGTTCAACGAGCACGGAGCATTCATCCTCGTCGCTAGCCAGCTCAAATCATGAAACTGTTTCTGCCCCTAATCGTTCCACCGTCTCCGCCGATGATATTCGCCACCGCCTAGGCCGCCGAGGTCAATCACTACGGTGACAAGCAGAATCAGTAAATTAATGCCAGCTATAGGCTGACGTGTGTTTGCCATCCACGCATATACCAGCGTGGTTAGGGGTAAGAACAAAAATCCGAGCAAGGGCAATATCAGACCGTGGTACGCTCGTTCCAAATAATTCGAGAACAGGAACAACAACACGAGTGCGATTCGAGGAAAGGCGAGAAAGACAATTAGCAGGAGGCAGCCCACGAAATTCTCCTCGCGCATCGTACACTTTTTCCTGCACGCGACACAACGAAGTTGCGGGCGTGAGAGACACTTGCTCGCTCCCTTGCCCGCTGAGCGACTTTCGAAGTAATGAATGCTTCAGTCACGGTGGTGATGGAGAACGGCACATTCTACTTCAAAAGCTGCTCGGAAATGATTACCTTGCCAAGCTCCAACTGCGCCGGCCTCGCGGACTGTCGTCGCCCCCTTGTCTCAGTCTCCGCTTTGCGCTGCTGAGGCGAATTCCATCTCATCTAGCATCAGAAATCTGAGTTTGTCCTGCTCTGTTCCCAATGACACCCCCCATCGTTCTTCAAGAAATGCAAGCATTTCCAGCCCCCGGCTGCGAACGGCGCTCGGCGTCCAATCTGGATATTGAGCGACTCTAATTTCGCTGTAAGAGCCATTGAAATAGCCTTGAACACCGTCCTCGTCTTGTTTCTTTCTGGCAAAAGGTCGATTGGAGAACTTAGAGTTTCGGCTTTGGGAGAGGGCCAAAAGATTGCCAAGCGTGTGCAACAAGACTTCGCGGTCTTTTTTTGGGCGAGCTTTGAATTCGGGCCATTCAGTCGCACTGGAACCCTGAGTGGCTGACTGAGGGAAAATATGCTCCACCGAGATGTGGTCTTTCTTGGATGCGGTGAATTCGCGCCAGTCGAGTCGGGATGTGTTCATACCTGCTTGCGTCCTCAGCAACTGTTCGTACTCAAACAGGAAGAACCGCAATCCTGACCAGTCATAAAATCCTTCGGAACGAAGAAAGAGGTCACGCATCTCTGATACTGCTTTCTCGACCGAAAAATGCTGCTGCGTTCTCTCTCGAATGATCGTCGTTACCTCGGAAAGTCTTTTTTCACCGCTGTAAAGCTGGCTGGCAAGTCGATAAAACTCGCTGTCACCCGTGTTGGAACGACGCTGGCAGACCCGCCCGATCAGGAAATTAAAACGCTCCGCTGCTTCAAGAAAACCCCGCAATTCAGCATCCGGTGCATTCTTTTGAAGTGCCGCCATGATTAGAGGCTCGAATGCTCCCCGGCCTAGCCTGTCCAATCGCTCCAGTCTTAGCCGAACGCCATCGGACAGTTCTGTAGCGAGTTGGGGGAAGTTCAGAATGTGCCACTTTCTCACTGAGTCCTGAATGCTGCTGACGTATCGCTGAACTTGAGGGATCGTGAGTTCGCCTCCTGTAACTCCATCTGGCGTGAACTGTTGGTTCAGGAGGAACGATGAGAACTGCCCGGCTTCATCCCGCGCATATTTGAAGTACATGATCCAGTGCGCTCGGAGAAAATCATCATCATCCAGAGGGAATCCCCGCACCTTCCCAAGATATTCATATACAGTCTTCCAAGCGTCATTGATGTTGCGTCGCAGGGTCGAAGTATCCGCACCCTCAGTCGATGGATGATAAAGGGTGGAGAGATAAATCAGACGATTCTTTAAGAGTTCCAGCCGGGAGAGAGGCTTGCCACGATTGTTCATGGTTTCAAACACGACAAATTCGTCAAGCTCACCTTCCAGTTCGTACACATTGAACACAAATCTCTGCGTCAATGCTTTGAACAACTTCTCTAAGCGGTCGTGAGGAGAACCTGACAACTTCCTCTTGAAGTAATTTCGGGCGAATGCCAAATTGGCCGTGTACGTCGTCTCGATTCCCTGATACTGATTTGAACTTTCACCGAGAATCTGTGTTTTCAAGTACTCGTAGCTCGGGTTGTCTTTCTCGTATCCAAACAGATAGGAACGGCTGACAGCCCCGGCCGTCAGCAGCAAATACTTCTTCACATGATCAGCTTTGTCTGTATATGCAAGTTGGGTTCCTTCGGCGACCGAATCGAGAAGACATTTGATCAGGATGGTTGCCGTGGTAAGCCGCTGTTGGCCGTCCACAACGTAGTAAGGCCTATATCCCTTACCTTCGATGAGCCACTTCTCGTCGTCCCATCGCCGCCAAGCACCGTCCGGTACCTTCTCAACCGTCAACTGCCCGGTGTAATGGTTCCGCTCGTCCCGCAGCCTTTCAAGGTCTTGCCAAAAATCTTTAAGCTGGGGCTCTTCCCATGCGAAGCCACGCTGGTAATCGGGAATCCGAAACACTCTACTGTTGAAGATCGTATCGAGACTTTGAAGTTCGCTTGGCACTTCCCCTCCAGTCCACCGGAGGAAATAGTACACGACAAGCCGAATTCAGGACGAACCTATCGGACACGACGCTTCGGTCATTTGGCCCATATCCCTTGATCCATATGCGCAACGTGTCGCCCGTGCCACCTGCACCCACATTCGGATTGAACTCGGGGGGAAATTCCAAACGCGGGAACAGAAGCAGTTCGTTCATTTCCTTCCTTTTTTTCCCCACCGAATATTTCACCGCCATCAGATACGCAAGTGTGGCGTACAGGTCTCTGATGAAACGGTGGTCATCGTAAGACATGACCCAGTTGCTCCGGCCTCTAAGCGCGTCACGCAGGCGAATATGATCGTCATCCGTCCACTTGAAGTTGTAGAGTAGGTTCCCAGCTTCGTAGTATTGCGGGTCTAAAAACATCAGCGCCTTTTGATTCGCCAAGGGAATGACGCTCGTGAAGTCAGCGTTCAATACTTGAGTCCTCCCGTGCAGGAGCCTGCGGGCTTCATCGAATTCGGGCACGCTCTTCGCACCGCCCCATCGACTATCGATCTTGCCCGCCGAGGTTTGGTTCTTTCCCCCAAGAGGACGCCATCCCATTCCGCCAAAGGAGGTGCGGTTGAGAAAGAAAGTACGGAAAGCGCGGCCGGGACGATCCGAGGGCTTGCTCTCTAGCATCTCGTTGAACATCGCGACCGTGGGTCGGGTGTTCTGGATGCGGTCTAGCAAGCTCTGAAACTCGGGTTCGTTCGCGTTGGCGATCAAGTCCCAGAACGCCGCGATTCCCGGATCAAGGTCGTTGATTATGAGTTCGACGCCGGAGTGCCGGGTAGCCATCGCCAGCGCCACCGATCCGCCGCCGACAAACGGCTCGACATAGACTGAAAACCCGGAATACCTGTACAGGGTAGGAAGAATGAAGCCTGTGTATCTGACTTTTCCACCGGGATAGCGGAACAAGGCCATCCACTCATTGTGGACGGAACTTCGGTCATTCGCTAGTCGTCGCGATGCAAGTGCAGAAAAGAAATTGAGTTGTTCTCGTCCGAATCGGCGCGACTCTAGATCACGAGGTCATCCGGACGAGTGACGAGGGCAGCAGCATTCACCTCGGGCTGACCAAGGGAATCTCCATCCGAAGACGCCGGGCAGATCGCGGTTGCTGGTGGCGTCAGCGCGAGAATGCCACGATCAGTCGCTAGGCGGGAATTAAACTGCGAGGTGAGCAGGTCAACAAAGAGGAGGAGGCTTTGTCGCGACCGCAGCGTGCGCTGGAGCTTGGGCCAAACAGAGGTGAAAAGTTTCTGGACATCTTCTTCCGTCGGTTCCGAAATTGCCTCACTTGGGCGATTTGCATCCGGGTTGATCAACTGCTCGTAATGTCCGACCAGCCTGTCAGCGCTGGCTCTGGGGATGCCTCGCTCCCGCAAGAAGGATGACCACTGTCCGCCCCGACCGGGAGCCGCCAGCATCTTCTTCATTTCATGAAGCTGCCCGCCCAACTTTGCTCGAATGGTGCGAAGCTCCTCCTTTGTTGCTCTGGCTGCGTTCTTCGCGTTCAGATGTGCAGCCCACAAAACGGCGATCTCATCGCCTAACTTCTCATCATTTTGGGATTGCATTGTTGCTGGTGGGAAATCCGTACTCGCGGATTCAATGGTGTTCGTTACGTCGATCATCTCTAGCATATTTGCCTCGCTGGTTGTTTATTCGGTGAGAAGAATCGCCTCAGCGAAACTGCTCTCATTAATGAGGCGGGAATTGCGTCAACTTTTTGGTTAGCGATTTTGCGGAGCAACTAGTTTCTCAGCCACGTCGAGCAGCAGGCTGCGATGATTGGGGAGTCCATCAGTCAATTCCTTATGGGGTTGTAGGTGTTCAAACAGCAAGGGTATTTCTCTAAGTATCTACTCTTACTCTCTCTTTGACTGATATATCTCCTACCCTGTTAGAAACAATGAGCTTAAGCATCAGTCATGGTCTGACAGATCAGTCACCAACTTGACTTACGGCTCGATGAGCCTCAGTCAGTGGTTCTGACAGATCAGTCAACTTCGTGACTGATGGAGGCCGTCACTTTTTCACCCAACCGACCTCACCGATACAGCGGGGTTGTCGCCGGTCCCTCACGCTCTCCTGATCTACCAGCGCCGCAAATCAGATAGCTTCCGCTCTCCAAGCGCGACCTGCGTGGAATCTCCCGGTGCGGCGCAAAAGGAAAAGGCACTGGTACCCCTACCAGTGCCCCGAACGAATGATCCGAAAACGCTTAAGTGTCTTCACCTATGAAACGGATAATCCGTTTCCTTGCCCCGCTTCCCCGGAGAGCGCAGAGGAATCATGAAAAAAATTGCATTCATTGTCATTCTGTAAGTGGTTGCTCTGTCACTGACTTACAACAGATCGATAACTAATGGAAATTTGTTTTGACTACCGAACATATAAGTGTAATCGCCGTTTGAAGCACCGAACGGCAGCTTGATTTGAGAAGGAAAACCCAACGGACACCAGAGGCACTGTGGCTACCCATCACGGCAACCCAAGTGGCGAATGCCCGAGGCGTCCATAACCCGAACGAAAAGGTATACCCCTAATGTCTAAAATAAAAGACTTTTACGAAGAAGAGATTTACACAAACTACGTCAATAACCCCAACCCGCTGCCCATCGGCACCCAAATAGGTGGAGCAGCGCCCAACCCGGATTTTGCGGGCTACTTCAAGTGGATGGACGAAGAGATCGAGTCGCTCGTGAAGGCGGCGGGGCGCGGATAGAACCGGGAGGAGACCGAAGGGCGGTACGCCAAAGGTGCCGCCCCAAGTCGCTAATCATTTGAATGAAATGGGAACACATGGCATCAATCTGCAAGATCGCAACACTGAAACGGAAACTGAAGGAATACCGGCTTCAACTTGAGATGTGCGTGGCTCTGTTTGTGGCGCTCAACCCTGATCTGTCGTACCGCCAGATCGGGAGAAAACTCGGATACCCGGCATCGTGGATTTGCGAAATTGCCAAGAAGCACGGCAAGAATCGCGGCTCAAAAGCCGCCAGTACGGAAATCAAGGAGTGAAACAGCGCGGCGACCCCTGAAGCACCGAGCCGCGCCCAAGGACGAACGATGACATTTTCAGAAAGAGCACTACCCTACGCACAACTCGGAATCCCCGTGTTCCCACTGCAACCACGTGAAAAGAAGCCCGCCTACGGGCTCGATTGGGATGCCGAATGCACCACCGACATTAATAAGATCGACGGATGGAACGCCATCAACCCCGATTACAACTGCGGACTCGTGGCCATGCCTGAGGGCGTGTTCTTTTTGGAGTTCGACCAAGGCTCATTGGAAGCGGAAGCACAGAAGCTAGGGATTAGGGTCCCTGATACCCGCGTTCACCTGAGCGGCAAGAATGGCAAGCATTGGGTGTTCCTTCATAATGAGCGCAGCCGCCAGATTGGGAACCGCAGCGCGGTGGCCAACGACGAAGAATGGTTTTCCATGCGAGCCGACACCAAATATGTTGTCGCGCCCGGCTCCATTCACCCAGAGACCAGCAAGGAATACATCATCCTGAACGATGCCTTGCCAGCCAAAGCGCCAGATTGGGTACTAGATTTTGTGGAAACGAACACCATCAAACCTGCTGAGCCTAAAGATACCGTGCCCGTCACCGATAACTTTGACTTCGATGATCTGATGGACTTCTTCGGTCTCACGATTCGCTTCACCAAGGATGAGGTTTGGCAGGTGTGCGAAGTCTGCCCGGTTGCGGGACACTTGCATGAGCAGTCCACGCTGACCGGCTTTTATTGGGATGGCAACAGCCTCGGGTTCAATTGCTTCGCGGCTTCATGTCCGACCAATACGGAAGGTAAGCGCGGGAAAATGACAATCGGTGAAGTAATTGCGTACCTCAATCAGAAAAACGGCGAATCCTATCGCGGCGAAATTTGGTCAACGGAGATTGATTTTGACGATCCGCGTTTCGAGATCGAGGAAGCCGACATTGATGTGGTTGATGCTCTCAGCGTGTCCGCGCAAGTTTCCGAGGCGCAGAATCTCGCTACGCCGGAAGCCAAGGCCTTAGCGCAACCGTCACCGTCCACCTCGGAAGACCCTATGGACGCCCTCCTCGCGGAAATCGCGCCGCCCGAGCCGCTGCCCGTGCCTGAATCGGTGGCTATCGATGATCTGGCGAACCACGAGGGTCTCGATTTCCCCGACGATTGCGCCATGTACGGCAAGCTCAAGGAAATCGCATTGAAACATCCGCGACTACAGCTTGGATGGTTTTATCCGTCTCTGTTGGCCGTGGCTTCCGCGCTGAACATCGAGGATGCAGACCACAACGTCCGCTCCAACATGTATGTTGCCAACCTCGGCGAGGTGGGCTTTGGCAAGACTGTTTGCGCGGACACCGCTGCACGCGCAATCTTCATCCCCGGTTCGGAGATGGCGATCATGGAAGAAACTCCTTCGTCCGACCGTGGCCTCGCCAACATGCTCGGGGACGAGGACACCATCAACAGGCTTCTGCTCTCAGACGAGTTCCGCTCGGTGATGCAGAAGTGCGCGATCCAAGGAAGCGCCCTGCCGCAGATGATTTGCCGACTTTGGTCGAAGGACAAGGCTGGCGTAGCTGACAAGAAGGGAAAGCAGACCTGTTACGCGAAGCTGAGCATCCTCGGAAACATCGCCTGCAAAGACCCATCCGATTTCGCCAAGATGTTCGGTTCAAATACCGTCAGCGGCATGGCAGATCGGTTCCTCTTCGGGCTGTCCACGACATTCGTGAAGTATCGGCCGCCGCAGGTCAAGTGCGAGATATTCAACAACCTCAAGCCAGTCCGCATCCCCAACTGGCTGTGGGACGCCAAGGATGAATGGGCCGACCGAAATCCGGAATCCCGCCGCCGTCTCACTGAGCATGCTTTGCGGATCGCATTGGTCACCGCTGCCGTGAACGGCGAGAGGGAAATCACGAAGGAATGCTTCGAGGCTGCCTTGCGCTTCATGGAATGGCAGGAAAGGATCAGGGAAATCTACCGACCGGGTCTCGCCGAGACCAAGGAAGCGGAAGCCTACGAGTCCGTGTATTCCGCTCTGTGGGAACGGCTGAAGAAACAGATCAGCGCAGGAATTTCACCCAAGGGGGCCGACGAGATCACTCACGACAAGCAGAAACAATGCAGGCTGCTCCACTTTGCCCAAATCGTCAACGCAAAGTCTTATTACCGTAAATACGCCGGACTCATTGACAGGGTCAAACGGTCAATGGCCGAAAACGGCGTGATTGAAGAAATTCGTGAATATGAAGCTGATGATCAAGGCAATGAGAAGAAGGGCAAGAAGACGCCCTTCGTGTCTCTGCGCGGCAGGATTAAGTAAAGGGGAGAACACTGTGGAAACCGAAAACAAGAACTACGCGCTGAACTTGCTTAAGGTGCTTCGGACCAAAGCGGGTCGCGGCGGAAAAATACAGATCGACATGAATGAGATTTGCCGTGCCGTTGGCTTGGATGAGTCCGAAGTGAGGGATAGCCTGACCGATCTGGAATGCGAAGGCTATCTTAGAACCGAAATCATTTGCTATATCGCTAAAGAGTGGCGCTGACAAATGTTGGGATTGCGAAACCAACTAAACTTCCTCCCTCTCACTACGCAGCCTTTTTCAAGTGCCGATGTGCATCCGATCCGACCATTTTCTTGCGTAGATCACCGTATTCGCTGGCTAACTGAATCGCTCGCTTGAAGTTTCTTTTCAAAACCGCTGCCGCTAGCCTGTCCGCCTTCTGGAAGCATTCTTCCGTGGCACTCAGCGGGCGCTCATGATCGGACTCAGTTGTAGTTGAAGCAGGAGATTCATCATCCTCCGGTTCCGGTTCGAGCATCGCAATGATTTCGTCGGTGTGCTCCCCTCGATAAAACCAACTCCTTACGGTCGAGGCATTCAGCCCTATGCTCTCCAACGACTCGTGGAAGCCCGGCTTTTTGCGTTTTGTTAGTCGCTTTAGGATGATCAATAAGGGCAGTAATCGTTGTCGCTCCTCGGCGCTCACGCTCAGTCGGTGTCCCTCGATCCGGTCGGCAGCGGCCCTTAGTTCCTTCAGGATTTCGGGGACAGTCCAACTCCCGTCATCTTTAACTTCCTCGATCATCCCTTACCTCCTGAAGTGTTGCATGCAACACTTGGGAGGTCTTCGGCACGAGTCTTAGCGAGATGCGCTTTATAACTTGCCGATGTCCACACGCATTCGATTCGTTTTTCCTGTCTTGTTTTCCTGAAATTTGTTGTCCGGAGTTGCATCTCCTTCTGGAAGATCGGCGGGCCGAAAGCATATTCAAACATCGGCTGAAAATACTCGCAGTAAAGCCAATTTAAATCCGGATGAGACTTCAAGTAGTGGATTGCTTCAAGGGGAATAAAGGTGCCCGGTTCAAAGGCTCCGGTCTTACAGTCAATATACGGCGGATCGAACAAAATTAAATCCTCCGGTCCCGGCTCTTCCTTCTTCAAACAATCAAGCCAATCCAGACCACTGAGACGCATTCTCTTATCGTTGAAAAATTTGTGCATCAACCGTAGATTGCGTTCTTCGGATTCAGGTGTACGCCGCCCACCCGCAGAACGATGGCCGTTACTCAGTGAACTGCTGTACCCACTCCCGCGCCCGCTGTAGGCACTGCCGCCATAACCATATCCCCCGCCGTTGTATGAAATCCACGGAGCCAAAGCGATAGCCCTTTGGTCACCCGTAGCAGCTAAATCCCGCTGTCGTTCAAATTCTTCTCTTGATCGTGGAGGAACCTTTATCTTGTGCCCAATGGCTCGGACGGCCTCATAAAATGGCAACTGAACGGGGTCATTGACAACCCACTGTTCAAACTGAAAACCCATCTTCAACGCTTGCCAAGTTAGGTTGACGAGCCCACCGCAAACATCGATAAGGTTGCGACCTTTATGGACGGGGGCATAGGGCAGGATGTAGGGACCGAGGCGAGTTTTGCCACCATAGAATGGCTCGGATGGGACGGCGATTCGGGGAACCAGAAATTCAGATTTTCTGCGGGCGGGCTGATCAAGAGTTGCCCGGTGAAGACCAGTCAATCGTGCTCCTTTATTAGGAGCAGTCACAGCAGCAGACGCGGTGCCCGCTGGTCTGGCTTTCTTTGTGCGTCCTGCCATGTGAATTCCCCTTTCAACGGAATTGTTTGTCATTTTGGAATTGCGGCTTCCTGTCAACATTTGGTCGCTGGAATTGGCTTTTGCCGCTCAAGAATCGCTCCCGTCGATATGATGTTGACAAAGACCGCCTGATTAGGCAGACTAACATAGATGACTAAATATCGCAAAAGTTTTTCGGAGCTCCTTCACGAAATTGATGTTCTTGTCGCTCGCAGAGACAAACTCGACGTGCAGATCACCAATCTCAAAACACTTGCAGAGGCAACCTATGAATTGATGGACGGAAAGGAGCAAGCCGCGTATTCCGAAGCATTGAAAGAACTCCACAAATCGGATCAAAGCTTGACGGAAGAAATCAGACGTGTGCTCCTTCTAAGCGCGCCCGTGACGCCTACCGAAATACGCGACCATCTTGTGAGGTCGGGGTACGACTTCAGCCGCTACCAGTCGAATCCGCTCGTTAGTATTCACTCAACGCTCAATCGCATTAAGGATGAACTAGAAATTGTGACCCGTGAAGATGGCACAAAAGCGTACTGTCTTCCAATCGTGCCGAAAAATGTGCGCTCCGCCAATAAATGAACCTTTCGTGGATGCAGCGATCGCGGCAGGGTACTTGCGTTGCTCGCGTAAGTATCTCCTAAGACTTTCGATCCTCGGGAAAATCCCTGCTCACCCGCTGCCCGGATCAACACAGCGCAAGACGTGGCGTTACCTCCTCACCGAACTGCACGATTGGATGCTGCGCGACGACACCTTCACGGCTGCTAGGCCAAACCCTAACGATGGCCGTACAATCCTCAGCGGCAGCCCCCGCAAAAAAGGAGGCTATTAATGTACCAGCGGGGGAGTTTGAAGAAGGTTCAAAGGAAAGAGGGCTTAACTTGGGTACTTCGCCACCGGATCAAAGGCAAGGAGCAGACGCCGCTCGTTGTCGGTCTGGTCAGTGATTTACCCACCGAGGATCAAGCGAATGTCGAGGTCGACCGTCTTGGACTGCGCGCAGAGATCAATGTACGTAACGGGACTTCGCAAGGGCGATTGAAATTCACCGAACTTGCGGAGTTTTATCTCATGGTCGTAACCGATCCGACAGTCACGGCTTCGCCAATGGACGAGAACACCATGCCAATCCTCAAACACAATGTCCGTGACTACCTGATCGCAAAATGGGGGAGCAAAATCGCTGAAGAGATCGAGCCACTCGAAATTCAGAAATGGTTGGTATCTCTGCGAACAACCCCGATCAAGGATGCCACGGGCAGAATAATAAAAGACGGGCTTGCGTGGCCTACAATCTCGAAGTTGCGGGGCACGATGAGTGAAATCTACGAGACAGGAAAACTGCACAAGAAGGTCACAGCTAATGTTGTGAAGGGCGTCCGAACGAGCAGCAAATCGAAATACAAAGCGATTAAGCTAGCTCCGGCTCAGACTCTTTCTGTTCTGAAGCGACTGATGGACGATCCACGTCGCTTCACTTTGGTGTTCACCGTCGCGGCAACAGCCCTTCGCAGTTCCGAAGTGGTTTCGTTGCTATGGTCTGACATCGATTGGGATGGGAGATTCATCAGGATCGAGAAGGCACGAAAGAAGTCAGGAGTGGATGGTGACCCGAAGACCGACTCCTCTGAGCGAGACGCTGGGATGGGGAAGGTCTTGACGCATTACCTGATGGAGTGGCGAAGGCAAACTCCCTACGGCAAGGAGAGGGACTTTGTTTTTCCGTCACTGAAGATGAGGGGCGCAGTGCCAATCAGTGCATCAGCCTTCGTCAAAGATCATCTTCGTCCGGCTGCGCTCAAAGCGGGGGTGAAGATTCCTGATGGATACCGTTTTGGCTTGCACAACCTACGCCACAGCCTCAGCAATTGGCTCGTGAACAAGGCCAAGCAAGACCCGAAAACAGTGCAGGGCATTCTCGGTCATAGCCGCATCCAGACGACCCTCGACCTGTATGCCGACACCGATATTGAGTCCATGATCGAAGCTCAAGATCGCTACGTTGACGCCGTCGGAGTTTGATGTGGGTGAAATTGTGGGTAGACTTTTTGGGAGCGTTTCCGTCTAACCCACAGAAAAGAAATGGTAGGCACGAGGAGACTCGAACTCCTGACCTCTACCGTGTCAAGGTAGCGCTCTAACCAACTGAGCTACGCGCCTACATTGCTCGCAAATACATCCTACCGCACGACTTCCCTGTCCGGTC
>Ga0181530_10003712_pt1 | contig 16772 bp, 11 predicted proteins | sample PEATcosm2014_Bin_42_FD_119769 | JGI IMG/M metagenome (GOLD analysis project Ga0181530, IMG submission 119769) | Peatland microbial communities from MTU Mesocosm Facility, Houghton, MI, USA - PEATcosm2014_Bin10_60_metaG | ecosystem: Environmental > Terrestrial > Soil > Wetlands > Peat | place... | reverse complement strand
TGGAGCATGCTGCGCCACGCCGCCGCCGATTCGCGCATCAAAGCCGTGGTATTCGAACCCTCGGGCACGACTGTCGGATGGGCCAAAATGCAGGAAATCCGGGCCGACCTGGAACAGTTCCGCCATTCGGGCAAGCCGCTCATCGCGTATTTGAAAGCGCCAAACATGCGCGACTACTACATGGCTTCGGCGTGTTCGAAGATCTACATGCCGCCGGTTGACGAGTTGGATCTCAAAGGCATCGGTCTGGAACTGATGTACTTCAAGAACACGCTGGACAAACTTGGCGTCCATGTGGATGTCGAGCATGTGGGCAAGTACAAAGACTACGGCGACCAGTTCACGCGTTCCTCGATGAGTCCGGAGACCAACGAGGTGATGTCGAGCCTGGTCGACGATCTTTTCGGCGACCTGGTCAATACTATTGCGAAGGCGAGGGGCAAGAGCCCCGCCACCATACGCGCCGCCATAGACGACGGGCCATTTCTCGCGAAACAGGCCAGGGATAAGGGGCTGGTCGACGATCTCCGTTACGAGGACGAGGCGTTCGGCGAGCTCAAAGCAACTCTGCACCAGACAGAGCTGAAAAAGACCACCGAGCACGACTACGCGGATGTGCCGGACAGCACCGCGGGTGGAGGAGGCAGCGACCGGATCGCGTTCGTCGCCGGCGAAGGCGCCATTACCCGCGGCAATTCGGAGGACTCCGATTTCTCGAACGCGGCGGGGCTCGAATCGGAAGCGTTCGACAAGATCCTGAGCCGAGTCGCGAACGATAAAAGCATAAAGGGAGTGATCGTGCGGATCGACTCGCCGGGGGGAGAAGTGCCGGCATCCGACGATATGTGGCGCGCCATGAATGAGCTCCACAGGAAGAAGCCGGTCGTCATCTCGATGTCGGACGATGCCGCGTCGGGCGGCTACTACATGGCGATGTCGGGCGATACGCTGGTCGCTTATCCGGGGACGATTACAGGCTCCATCGGCGTGGTATTCGGGAAGGCGAATTTACACGGGCTTTACGACAAGCTGGGGATTACGAAGGATTACGTCAGCCGCGGCCGGTTCGCGCGCATTGAGTCGGACTACGAGTCGCTGTCGGAACCCGAACGAGCGAAGCTGCGGGAGGATATCGATTCCGATTACGAGGATTTCGTAGGCAAAGTCGCGGCTGCGCGGAAAAAGCCGGCCTCCGCGATTGAGCCGTTGGCCCAGGGGCGCGTCTGGCTGGGCGATCAGGCTAAGGCAAACGGACTGATCGACGAGCTCGGGGGGCTGGATCGGGCGCTCGAACTGATCAAGGCGAAGTCCGGCATTCCTTCGGGCAACAGGGTCAGTCTGGTCCTCTACCCCGCGAAACGGAGTATTTTCGATATCCTTTTCCGCTCGAACCCCGATGCGGAAGCCGAGGCCATGCTTTCGGGAGTGGGGCTGGCGCCGTTGAAGACTGCGTGGCACGACGCGAGTCTGCGCGTGTGGATGCGCGGCGGCATGCTCCGGATGATGCCTTTTTCGATTCAAATCAAGTAACAGTACGCGCGGCCGGCCGCCGCATTTCCCTTGCCAGCGCGGGTTGCCTTGCGGCATATTGAAATCAGACGTCCGAACTCGATGTAGACCGAAGCTAAGTCGGGATTTCCGCTTCTCCGCCGTTTCATCGCGGGGGATCGCGTTCGGGATCGGCCGGGGCGAGAGAATGGCGGAAAACTTCTTCTATTTCACCGATCTTCTGGGCCTGCCGGTCTACGACCTGAAGCATCGCAGAATCGGCCGGGTCAGGGACGCCGCTATTGTCCCTCTCATTCATCCGGCTCGAATCGATCGCTACCTGGTGGGCGCCGGATCCTCCTGGCTTTCCGTCCGTTACGACCAGATAGCGACCATTTCACTGAATGGAATCCAGCTCAGCAACGAAAAGCTCTATCCTTACCACTCGGACGAGTATATGCTGCGCATCAAGCGCGATCTTCTCGACCAGCAAATTATCGATGTCAACGGCCGGAAAGTAGTGCGCGTCACCGACGTCAGTCTCGAGGTGACGCGGGATGAGCGGGAGTCGCTGATGATCCTCGAAGTGGATGTCGGGATCCGAAGCATCCTGCGGCGCTTGCTGCAGGGGGTTGTGCCGCCCCGCTGGATCCGGCATCTGCAGCGCCCGATTTCACCCAATTCCATCCGGTGGGAATTCTGCAACATCGTCGAAGCCGACCCCCTGCGGCGCCTGAGGTTGAACATTTCAAACGAGAAACTGGAGCGCCTGCACCCGGCGGACTTGGCCGACATCGTGGAAGAGCTGGGTCCGGCCGAGCGCGAGGCCATTTTCGAGACCATGGACAGCGAGGTGGCGGCGGACGCGCTGTCGGAAATCGATCCCAAGATGCAGGCGAGCATTCTGGAAGCGCTCGAACCCGAGGTGGCGGCGGATATCGTCGAGGAGATGTCGCCCGATGAGGCGGCCCACGCGCTTTCCGAACTTAAAGAAGAGACGACGGCCGAGATCCTCGATGAGATGGAGACTGAGCCTCTGTCCGATGTGAAAGAACTACTGGAGTACGAAGAAGGTACGGCGGGCGGCATGATGAATACCGAGGCGATCGTTTTGCCCGAGGATACTGCGCTTTCGACCGCGATGCTGAGTCTGCGCGAGCATGAGGATCTGCTGGAAAACACGCATGTTCTCTTTCTCGCCAACACGGCCGGACAGATAACGGCCGCGGTGCCCCTGGCGCGGCTGTTTCTCGCCGACGGAGCGACCCGTTTGCGTGAATTGGCGACGGATCCGCTGATTTCGACCGGGGTGAACGAAAAGCAGGACCGGATCACCGAACTCTTCGACAAGTACAACCTGCTGGCGTTACCGGTGGTGGATAACGACGGTTCGCTCGCCGGAGTCATCACGGCGGACGATGTGATTTCCGTGTTGAGGCAGCGCTAAGAGCGGGTCCGGGGGACCCGCGCGGACCGGGGGTCCGCCCCACGGCGGGGAAGAAGATAAGCAAAATGCTGGGTGAAAACGAGTTTCGTACCAAATCCGAGGAGGCACTGATTTCGCTCCAGCGGGCGCTCGAACGCGCGTCCGATCGGCACGATTTTGAGGTCGACAGCAATGCCGGGGCGCTCTCGGTCGAGTTCGAAGATCCGCCGGCAAAGTTTGTAATAAGCCCGAATGCACCGGTGCGGCAGATCTGGGTCTCCGCACGCGTGCAAAGCTTCAAGCTCGACTGGAATGAAGCGTCCGCGGCGTTTGTGCTGCCCGATGGAAGAACACTTCACCAATTGATCGCCGAGGTCGTCGGTGAGCAACTCGGCGAACGGGTTTCTTTGATCGACTAAATGCGGTCGGCTATCGGCAAGCTGACGTTCACAACGGACTCGACAGCCTCTTGCTTCACCATTTCTTCCCGCACCGGTCCTTCGCGCACTGTATTGGCCGCCTGGTGAAGCGAATTCTGCAGTCTGGACAGTTGATCGCTGAAGCTGTGCGGGTCCATGCACAACCCCGCGTACCAGTCCGCCGAATCCTGACGCGGACGCTCTGGCGGGGGGGCGGCAAGCCACCCGCGGAAACGATCGAGCCGTTCAAAAAATGCATTGACCGTGAACATAGGTATCTCATCGGACAAAATCAACAAACTTTTAGACTTTTCGCGCGCGATCCGTCATTCCCGTGGTACTACCACCCTGCATTGCCTCAAGCAATACACTGGGTTGGTGGCATTCCGAGGCGTCGACTACCTTCTGATCGATTCACAGTTCTCCGGGCAGGAGCTCATGGTCCGGCAAACGGCCCGGCGGTTCGTCGATGAGCGAGTGCTGCCGGTCATCAGAGATTGTTTCCGCGAAGGGCGATTCCCGCGGGAGTTGATCCCCGAAATGGCCGTCCTCGGCTTCTTCGGCGCAAATCTGGAAGGCTACGGCTGCGCCGCGATGAGCAACGTCGAATATGGGCTCATCATGCAGGAGCTGGAGCGCGGCGACTCCGGGCTGCGCAGCTTCGTTTCGGTGCAGGGCGCGCTGGTGATGTATCCGATCCTTCAATACGGATCGGAGGAACAGAAATCCCGCTGGCTTCCGCGCCTCCAGGCGGGAGACGCGATCGGCTGCTTCGGATTGACGGAACCCGGCTTCGGATCGAATCCCGCCGGCATGACGACGCGGGCCGAGCGTTTTGGATCAAACCGCGGAGCGAACTGGATTCTCAACGGAGAGAAGACCTGGATTACCAATGGTTCGATGGCGGATGTCGCCCTGGTCTGGGCCAGAGCGTTTGTCGATGGTAAAGACGACGGCATTCGCGGTTTTCTGGTGGAGCGCGGTCACGCGGGATTTTCCACCTCGGATATTCACGGCAAGTGGTCCATGCGGGCGTCGGTGACATCGAGCCTGGCGTTCAGCGATTGCGAGCTGCCGGATTCCGCCATGCTGCCCGGCGCGAAGGGACTCAAAGCCCCGCTTTCCTGCCTGTCCCAGGCCCGGCACGGCATAGGCTGGGGCGCGATCGGAGCGGCGATGGATTGCTACGAGACCGCCCGTTCCTACACCGTATTGCGCAAGCAGTTCGACGACCGGCCGCTGGCCAGCCACCAGCTGGTGCAGGAGAAACTGGCCTGGATGATCACCGAAATCACCAAGGCGCAACTGCTCGCTTTGCAGTGCGGACGGCTGAAAGACGCGGGCAAACTCGACTCCGCGCACATTTCCATGCTCAAACGGAACAATGTCTCGATGGCGCTCGAATGCGCGCGCCTGAGCCGGGACTTGCTGGGCGCTAACGGGATTACGGACGAGTATCCTATAATGCGACATCTGTGCAATCTCGAGACCGTGAAAACGTATGAAGGCACCGACCACATCCACGCCCTCGTCATCGGAGAGCGAATCACCGGCGTTGCGGCGTACCGGTAAGCCCAGCGCTAACGCGAGCCCGCCGGTTCCCGCGCCGCTGTTCGCCGCGACCATCCTGCTCAGCGCATTTCTGCTTTTTCAGGTGCAGCCGCTCATCGCCAAACTGATTCTGCCCTGGTTCGGCGGATCCGCCGCGGTCTGGACCAGCTGCATGCTCTTCTTTCAGATGGCGCTGTTGGGCGGCTACGCTTACGCGCACTGGGTGAACGGGCAAGCCGGCCGGAAGCAAACGACGATCCATCTGGCGCTGCTCGCGCTGAGTTTCCTCTCGTTGCCGATTCTGCCTTCCCCAGCCTGGAAACCGCAAGGCCTCGAAGACCCGCTGCTGCGTATTCTCGGCCTTCTCGCCGCTACCGTGGGACTGCCCTATTTTCTGCTGGCATCGACCAGCCCGCTGCTGCAATCCTGGTACTCGCGATCGAACGGCGGCGCGATGCCTTACCGTTTCTTCGCCCTCTCGAACGCGGGCTCGATGCTCGGGCTGCTCACGTATCCGGTGCTCATCGAGCCGTACCTGACGAGCGGACAACAGGCCTGGATGTGGTCGATCTCCTATGTGGCCTTTGTTCTGGTTTGCGGCGTGGTTGCCTGGCGATCCCGCGATTCGCGCGGCGAGCGCGGCGCCGACGCGGCGGTCCCGGCGGGCGCGAAACCCAGCTGGTCCGATCGGTTGGTTTGGATGGGACTTGCGGCGTGCGCGTCGGCTCTGCTGCTTGCGGTAACGAACCACCTGACACAAAATATCGCCGCGATCCCGTTTCTATGGGTGCTTCCTCTCAGCCTGTATCTGCTGAGCTTCATTCTTTGCTTCGACAGCGATCGCTGGTACCGGCGCTGGCTTTTCATCCGGCTGGGCGCGGTGGCGCTGCCGGCCGTCGCCTATGCGATTTCGACGGAAAGCGACATTTCGAACCTGGAGCTGGCCCTCGGGTTCTTCTGCACGGCGCTGTTCGTGCTCTTCATGGTTTGCCACGGAGAACTGGCGAGAAGGCGGCCGGCGCCCGCCTATCTGACTTCGTTCTATCTGATGGTTTCCGCGGGCGGCGCCGCCGGAGGCTTGCTGATCGGCTTCGCGGCGCCCTATTTCCTGAATGGCCTCTATGACCTTCCCATAGTTGTCTCGCTGACAGGTTTCATGCTGGTTTACCTGCTGTGGCTGGAGCGCGGCCGGGCAGGCAGCAAGGCCATCGGCGAAGCGTCGTTCCTCAGCGGGCGTCCGGACAAAGCGGTCGTTACCGTCTTGACCGTGGCGCTCGCCGGCTACATCGCGGTGCGGCTTGCGGCGGCGAAATTCGGTTACCCCCAATTCCTCAAAGCGCCTTTTCTGAATGCGCCTTACGACTCTCCAGTGCTTCTCGGCATTGCGGGCTTGATCGCCGCCTATATTTTCCGGCGCGGGCGAGGCGCGCTGGACGGCAGAACCGCGGACGACAAATCTCTGGGCACAGGGATGAACGACAGCTTCGTGACGTTTGTCATTGCCGCCGGTCTGGCCATAGGAATCGCCGGATTTCTGGCGCGCGACACCTGGAACAATGTCAAAGACTCACGATTGCTGGCGCGCAATTTCTACGGGGCGCTGCGGGTTTACGACGGGGAGAGCAGCGGATCGATGGGCCCGGTTCGTACGCTGAGGCACGGCACGATCGACCACGGCGAGCAGTTTCTGCTGCCTCAGAATCAGCGCTTCGCCACCACCTACTACTCCGTTGGTTCGGGAATCGGCCGGGCCATTCAGAAGCTGCAGGAAAGCGGCCCCATCAATGTCGGAGTCATAGGGTTGGGCGCGGGGACGATCGCGACGTACGCGCGGCCGGTCGACCATTACACCTTTTACGACATCAATCCGCTCGTGCTGCATATCGCCCGCACGGAGTTCCGCTTTCTGCGCCAATGCATGGCTCCGAACGAGGTCGTGCTGGGCGATGCGCGGTTGTCGCTGGAACGCGAACAGTCGAAGCAATTCGACGTGCTGGCGGTGGATGCTTTTTCGGGAGACGCGATTCCGGTGCATTTGCTGACGAGGCAGGCATACAAGCTTTACTGGCGTCATCTGAAGCCGGATGGCGTACTCGCAATGCATGTGTCGAACAAGTATCTGAACCTCGGCCCGGTAGTCGCATTGTCGGCCGCCGAAGACGGCAAGCAGGCCCTGATGATCAGCAACGAGGCCGAAGACGACAAGGAAATCGCGGCCTCGGATTGGGTGCTCGTCAGTTCCCGCCCCGGATTCTTCGAGCAGCCCGAGATCAAGGATGCCGGAGAGCAGATCGAACCGATCCGCGGGCTGCGGACATGGACCGACGATTACAGCAATTTGTACAAAATCCTGCGGTAGCCCGAGTTTTCCAAAATCCACAAAACCAAGTGGCATTGTACGCACGAGTGCGCGCGCCACCTGAATGAAATCCACGTCATATTTTGACGCGATTTCCTGGATAGGGCTTGACACCGTTGTGCAGAAGGTATATTTTTTATCGAGCTGCACGGGGAAAAGGGTCTTATTCGAAGCACGTTTGTGTGCACCATTTCGAGTCGAGGCGGGTCTGCAATGCCTAACAGGGGCGCGAACGAAGGATGCGAACGGCGGGCAGGCTCCCGCCAAGCCCATAAACCCACAGGCTCGTCCGCAAGATGTTCTGTCGAAATCCAGTCGAGGAGAAGTATAACGATGCGTTCGGTATTGCGTTTAGCGTTAATGCTGTTAACTGCCGTGGCCGTGTTCGCTCAGTCCGATCGCGGCACGATTACCGGTACTGTTTCGGATCCGACGGGCGCGGTGATCGCGGGCGCGGCTGTTGAAGCCAGAAACATCGCTACAGACGCGGTTTACACAGCCGCCAGTTCGGCGACGGGTAATTACACCATCGCTCAATTGCCGGTCGGGAACTACGAACTGTCCGTCACGTCGGCGGGTTTCAAGAAGTTCGTCCGCGCGGGTTTGGTGGTGGAGGTCGCCGGCACGGATCGCATCGACGCGAAGCTGGAAGTCGGAGCGGCGACCGAGAGCGTCACGATCAACGCCGAGGTCGATTTGCTCAAGACCGAGGGCGGAGAGATCAGCCATAACATTGCTACCAGCACACTGGACGACCTTCCCATCCTTACGATGACCGGCGGAGCCGCCGCCATCGGATCGGCAAACAGCCTGGGCAACATCCGGAATCCGCTGTCGGCAGTCGCCCTGTTGCCGGGCGCGCGCATCACGACGGACACGATCTTACGCATCAACGGGATGCCTTCCAACTCGCAATCCATCAACGTGGAAGGCCAGGACTCCACCAACGGGTTCTTCAAGCAGCAGAACCAGATCAACCAGGCGGGCGTGGAAGCGATCCAGGAGGTGGCCATCCAGACCAGCAACTTCGCCGCCGAATATGGCTCGGCCGGCGGCGGTTACTTCAACTACACCATTAAATCCGGTACCAATAGCCTGCACGGGAGCCTTTACGACTATTTCGTCAACGAAGCGCTGAATGCCGGAGCCCCCTTCACCGACGCCGGCAGCATCAACCCCAACAAAGAAGGGCAGCACGTCCGGAACCCGCTCCGGCAGAACGATTATGGCTTTACGTTGGGCGGACCCGTCAGGATTCCGAAAGTCTACAACGGCCACGACAAGACGTTTTTCTTCTTTAACTTCGAGCAGTTCCGCCAAAGCTCATTTACCAGTAATTCCGTCGGAATCGTGCCCACCGCGGCCCAACGCGGCGGGAATTTCAGCGCGGCGCTTTCCACCACCTGCAACAAGGATCCCAACGGCGACAACGTTTGCCTCAACGAGATCTTCAATCCGGCGAGCCAGACGACTGTGAATGGGATACAGGAACGCACGCCTTTCCCCAACAACACGATTCCCGTGAGCATGATGGATCCCGTGGCGTTGGCCATTCAGAACATGATTCCGCTGTCGAACGCGCCCGGCCTCACCAACTACGCGGCGCCGGGGTACTCGAATTACCGGCACACTACCATTCCTTCCTTCAAGATCGATCACAACCTGAGCGACAAGATGAAATTGTCGGGCTACTATTCGGCGACGGAGACCAACTCGCCTCAGACCAACGGATTCCCGCAACCGTATACCGCCCTGCAGCCGCAGGCGGCTTTGGCGCAGACCATCCGCATCAACTTCGACTACACGCTTACACCCACTCTGCTGCTGCACATTGGCGCGGGTTATCTGGAGACGTCTAATCCTCAGACCGCCCCGGCCTTTAACCAGTCGACGCTGTTTAACGCGGCGAACGGCGGCGGCATTCCGTTCACAGCCTCGAACTACTTCCCCTACATGGCGGGCATGTTCAGCGCGAATGGTGGTGGGTGGAACGGCGGCGGACCGTTCCCCACGGTCGCCAATACCGGTGTGGCGTTCACGCTCACGCCGATACAACACGACTACAAGCCCACTTTTAACTCCAACTTAATCTGGGTCAGGGGCAACCATACCTACAAACTGGGGGCAACGGCGCTGTTTGAGGGCATACAAAGCGTTAACGACAGCCGCGCGGACGGACAATTCGCCTTCGCCGCGCAACAGACCGCCGATCCCTCGCAGAACGGCTTGGCTTTCGCCAATACCGCGAGCAGCGGATTCGGGTATGCCAGTTTTCTGCTGGGCGCCACCAGCAGCGTGTCGACAGCCGCGCCGGCGGACGTGCGGCTCGGCACCCACGCCTTTGCGTTGTACATCCAGGACAGCTGGAAGGTTACGCGCAAGCTGACCTTCGACTACGGTCTTCGTTGGGATTACGCCATCCTCTGGAAAGAACAATATGGCCGCATGCAGAATGCCGACTTCGTCGATCCCAATCCCGTGATCGGCGGCAGAATCGGCACGGTGGAATACCAGGCCACCTGCAAATGCAACTATGCCAATGCCTACCCGTATGCCATCGGGCCGCACTTGGGAGTCGCCTACCAGATCACGCCGAAGACAGTATTCCGCGCGGGAGGCGCCGTATCCTATGCGGCGGTCTCGGATCAGGCGGGGCTGAACAGCAGCGCGGGTGACTTCTACACGATCCCCGCGGCGGCATATGGCGCCTCCGCAGGACAATTGATGTATGGGGACCCCCTGGGACCCGGTAACCACTCTGGGAATCCGGTGGTTCACTGGCCGAATTTCACGCCCTCGTTCCCGGTTGCCGCGGCGCCCGGCGTCATCCCTCCCGCCTCGCCGTTCGTCTCCATCGCGCCGAACTCGGGGCGGCTGCCGCGCACTTTCCAGTGGAGCATCGGCTTTGAGCGGGAACTCACGAAGGACTCGGTGGTGGATGTCGCCTATGTGGGAAATCGGGGCGCATGGTGGGCATCGCCTTTATTGGCGGGTATGAATTATAACGCACTGACGCCGCAGGGCTTGCTGGCCGAAAGACAGTACGGGAACACAACTGGGATCGACATCACGAATCCGGCGCAGACCCAGCTGCTGAACACGCAGATTAATTCCCCCGCCGTCCTCGCCCTTTTCCCGCAATTGGCCAACCCGAACGTCGTCTACCCCGGATTCCCGGCTACCCAAACCCTGGGTCAGGCGCTGCGGCCCTATCCGCAGTGGAACGGCATCCCGCCTTTCCTCGGGCCTCCGGATGGAAATACCTGGTACGACTCGCTGCAGATCAAGGGGACCCAGCGCTACGCGCACGGAATGAGCGCGCAGGTGGCCTACACCTGGCAAAAGGAGCTCACCAACGGCACTAACTCCAACACATCGTATGTCACGCCCTCCCCGCCACTGATCAACGACGTGTTCAACAAAGCGCTGGATAAGCAGATCTCCGGGTTCAGCATTCCGCAGGAGCTGATTATTTCGTTCAACTACATAACGCCTCGCATACACGGCGATGGTACAGGGATGAAGGCTCTCTCGTGGATCGCCCGCGATTGGACCGTGGGTGGAGTTCTCCGCTATCAAAGCGGCGCGTTGATTCAGACACCGCCCTCGGCCAACAACCTGCTTGCGAATCTGCAGCGCGGCCCGGCGAACAACCCCGCCCTCTGGGGTGGCGGCTATACGTTTATGGACCGAGTGCCGGGCCAGCCTCTGTTTCTGGTGAATCCGAACTCCAAGTTCGATCCCACCACAACGGAGGTGCTGAATCCGGCGGCGTGGACGGAGGCCCCCTACGGAACGTTCGGAGCATCCGCGCCTTACTTCAACGACTTCCGCTGGCAGCGGCAGCCGGCCGAGAGCCTGGCGTTTGGACGGACCTTCTCGGTTAAAGAGAAGTACAAGATCCAGATCCGGGCGGAGTTCCAGAACATCTTCAACCGCGTGTTCTATTCCATGCCGTCCGACGGTTCGGCTTTCGGGGCAGCGCCGGTGTTCACCACTTCGCCCACCGTCCGCGGCAACACCCTGAGCGGGACCTCGGGCCTGTTGTCCTCCGGCTTTGGGTTCGTTCCCTGGCTGAACGGTACCGGGGCTCAGCCGCGAAGCGGCCAGATCGTGGCGCGGTTTACGTTCTGATTACGGCGGGACAGGCTCTCGGGGTCTGTCCCGTTTTGTGTGCACAAACGCGGAGTGCCCGAACAGCGCCGGTTGCCAACCGGCGCGCAGGATGCCATCCTGCCCCACAAAGGCGGTTCAAGCACTGATTCCGCGTGCCGGCGATGGCACGCCGAGCCGCTCATATTCCGCATTGAATGCGCAGCCGAACAGCGCGATCGCGGCCAGCAGGTACATCCAGATCAGCAATGCGATGCTGGTACCGACGCTTCCATAGAGCACGTTGTAGTTGGTGATGTTGCGGACGTACCATCCGAAGCCCACCGTGGCCAGCAACCAGAGTACGGTCGCCAGGATTGCGCCGGGCCAGACGCGGCTCCAGCGCTGTTTCCGATAGGGTCCGTAAAAGTACAGGATCGCCGTCACGCTGGCGGTTGCGGCAAACGCGACCAGGTATCGAAGCAGGCGCCACAGCAATTCCCACCCGCCGGCGAACGGGTTCAGATCCGGGTCGACCCTGATCAATTTCAGGACGGAGCCTTCCACGGCGCCGCCGAAGAGAATCAGCGAGGTCGCTCCGAGCAGTGGGACCAGCGACAGGATCGCCAGCATCATTCCGACAGCGGAGTGCGCCAGAATGGAACGATTGCGGGGCACACGGTAAGCCGCATTGAAACCATCGATCAGACTCCTGATAACGCTCGAAGCCGCCCAAAGCGAGAGAACGACCGCGACGACCAGAAGTGCAACGGGACGCTGCCCGCGGAAGTGGAACTGCTGCATGACCACCTCTTCAGTACCCGGCGGCAGCACCTGGGAAAGAAACGACTCAACGTTTCTTTGCACGAAATCCGCGCGCGTCTGCACGAGGACGGTGGCAGCCGTGGTGAGGATGGGAAAGAAAGAAAGCAACGCGGAATACGCGGCGCCCTTCGCAATCGTGAAAAGGCCGTCGTCAAACGACGCGAAAAGCGCGCGCCTCAGCAGGTATAGGAGTTGGCGCACTGTTCACAATGGTGTCACAGATGTCGCATATCAGACCGGACGAGGGGGAGATCTCCTGCGCCAGGCCTTAAAAGCTTCCATGAACATGGGCAGCAACGACAAAAATACAACACCCAAGACGGCCTTCTCGAAGTTCCGGCGGACAATCGGGACCTGGCCCAACTTGTAACCAACGGTCATCATGAAGGCGATCCAAAGCGTTCCTCCGAACAGGCTGAAGAAGAGAAATCGCGGATACGGCATCTCCGCGACCCCTGAAACGAATGGAGTACATGTCCGGATTATGGGGATAAACCTGGCGTACACAATCGCCCGCGCACCGTACTTCTCATAAAACTTCTTGGTGCGTTTCAGATGGTCCGGATGGAAAAAGCGCGACTTCGGGCGTCTGAATATACGGGGGCCGGAGTGTTTGCCGAGGAAATACCCGACGTTGTCGCCGACGATCGCGGCGCACATCAGGAGCCCGGCCAACAAATAAAGGTTGACCCCGGCCGCTCCGCTCGCAAAACCGACTGAAAAGAGAAGCGAGTCGCCGGGCAGAAAAAAGCCGACCAGCAGACCGGTTTCGGCAAATATGATTCCGAAAAGACCGGCAATGCCGAGGGGGCTGCTGAGCAAAGCACGCGCCAGTTCGAGAAGCCGCTCGGCGTTATACAGCGCCTTCAGGAAGTCCACAATGGCGTGCATCGGGCCGGTCTCAATAACCTTCCGTCAGCTGCGCGTACTGTAACTCTGTACCAAACGAGCGATCGCGTCCTGATGGATCTTGAGCTTGCCCTGCGCCTCGAGACGCTTCTTCAGACCGTCTTCAAACATCGCCGCCCGATCTTTGGTTTTCTGCTGCTTTAGCTGCTCCCGGATACCGGCGGACTGCGCGGGCAACTCGGACAGATCAGCCGGTATTTGGGCGTCGATCTTTGCAACGACGCGTCCACCGGGAACGGAAACCGGACCGATCAGCGTACCGACCGGCTTCGTGAATGCGTCCGGCAGCGAACTGGCGGAGCCGACACCTTCAATTGCCCCGTTGCGATTGACGTCTTCGGAAGTCTTCAATTCAATGCCCATCTCTTTGGCTGCTTTGCCGAGATCGCCGCCCATGGCTTGCGCTTTGGCCATGAGTTCGGCGGCTTTGCGGTTAAGGATTTCCTGCACCTTGTCCTGGCTGGCCTTGTTGCGAACGTCGGCTTTCGCCTCCTCCAGCGAGGCTTGGTGCGCGGGTTGATAGTCCGTTACCGAAGCTACTGCAACTTTGTTTCCGGGGAGAACGATCGGCCCAGCAGCCATCTCGCCTTTGCGCAGCGGTGCGATCGCATCGCCGATTTCTTTTGAAACGCCAAGGCCGGGTATGGGATCGCCGGCTTGAAAATTGTCCACGCGGATTACCGTTGTTCCCAACGCTTCCGCGGCCTTTTCGGGGTGAAGCGGATCCTTATGCAGTTCAGCCACCGCCTGATCGGCCAACTTTTCCATGCCTTTCGCCCCTGCCTGATTCATATACTCCGCGAACAGTGGTCCCCTTACCGATTCGAAAGGTTGCAGATGGGCTTGCTCATGTATTTCCACGCGGATAATGTGATAGCCGTACGTGGTTTTTACCAGGCCGCTGGTTTGGCCGGGCGGCAAAGAAAACGCCGCCTTCTCGAATTCGGGAACAGTCTGGCCTTTCACGATCCACCCGAGTTCGCCGCCCTGGGCCGCCGAACCGGTGTCCTGCGAGTTTTCCTTCGCAAGTTTGGCGAAATCGCCGCCAGCCTGAATCTGCTTCAAGATGCCCTCTGCCTTTGCCTTCATCGCTGCGTCGTTCGAGGCGTCCGACTTGATCAGAATATGCCGCGCCTGCACTCGCTCCGGCGTCCGGTACTTATCCAGTTCCGCCGTATATTCCCTCCTCAGGTCGACTTCCGTCGGATTTTCATGGCCGATTTTGCTCCCATCCAGCACAATGACGGCCAGGCTGCGCTTCTCAGGGGTCTGGAAAGAAGCTTTGTGTGCGTCATAGTAAGCCTTGATCTCGGCGTCGGTGGGCTCCGCTTCCGACTGATATTTGGCCGGCGACAGAAGCGCGTAATCGACTCTGACCTTATCGTTCTTGCGATGGAAATCGTCCGCAATTTCGCGCGGCGAGACCACCACCCCTTCGCTGACAATCTGCCGGAGACGGTTGATTACGAGCTGCCGGGAGGTATCGTCTTTCAGGTCGGCCATCGTGACGCCCTCCTGCTGCAGCACAGCGTTGAGGGTGGCTGCGTCCACCTTGCCGCCTTTCACGATTTCCGCGGGCAGGCTGTCGAGAATTGCATTCTCGGTCTCGTCGGATGACACGCGCATTCCGAGACGATTGGCTTCGTAAGCCATAGCGCGGTCGGTAATCATCTGCTGCACAATCTGCGGAACGTAGATGGCAAGCAGCTCCGACGGCAGCTGACGGCTTCGGGTCATGTTCTGAATCACCCGCGACACCTGTTGCGACGTCAGCTCATCTTTCCCGATGGAAGCCACCACCGTCCTGTCGGCGGTGTTACCCGTGTCCGTTCCCGTAGTGGGGATCAGGTACGTGACCATCGAGAGGCCGACCAGACCGAGAAGGACGCTCAAAGTGATGCGCACAGCCTTATCGCGGCTGCGAAATAAATCAAACATTACTGGGGATTCTCCTGCCGAACCGGAAAATTCCATTGTAGCGCGAGATTGCGCCAAGTGGGCCGCGAGTCTTATCGAACGCCAGAAAGGGCCGCTCGATGTACCTGTGTGAAACTGATGCGGCGCCTATGGAGAGTAATATCACCGCGGCTTGATTAGCCGGCGCGTGAACGTTGAAATCTCCGCCCCTGGCGCCGGACACCAGAGCCATGTAGAGCCCCCGAACCAGAACGTGATACAGGTACAGACCGTATGAGCGCGCTCCCAGGTAATCCGTTACCCGGTTATTCAGGATTACAGGCGGGGAGGCGACCACCTGAGCGATGAGCAGAATGGAAAGCCAGGCGGCTGCCGTGTCGCCGATAGTGCGGATCCGGGCGGCGGGAAGGCGGCGCACAACATAAATCCGGCGATCGGCAGGAGCCACGACAGGCGATGCGTCAGGAAAGCCGGCAGAACGCCTCCATTGCCGGCCCAGAGCCCCAGAATACAGCCAAGCAGCAGCGCATCGATTTTGGCTTCGAACGAGTAGAAGAAGTACAACGGGTATGCCGCCGCAAGAGCAAATCGGGCCGCCTGGACCAGGACGATCGCGGCCGCGACACGGGGACGAAACCCTTCGACCTGGACCAGGTCAGCAACACGATGGGCCACAGCAGGTAGAAGTGCTCCTCTACCGAAAGGGACCAGGTGTGGGAGATGGGCCCCTGCTTTATCCACGCATTGAAATAGTCCGAGAGATACAGCGCCGCGGCGCCGATCTCCGGCGTGATTCTATCAGTCAGGAGCAACACCACTGCCGCGAGCCAGACATAATAAGCCGGCAGGAGCCGGCGCGCCCGCCGAATACAAAATGCCCGAATGTCAACAGTACCGGTAGCGGCCATTTCTCCGCATAACAGAGTCGTGATCAGGAATCCGCTCAACGCAAAGAACAGAGTTACGGCGTATGGTCCCGGCACGGAGGGGCTGACCACGTGACAGAGCACGACGGTGACAGAGGCAAAGGCCCGCAATCCCGATAGTGAGGGAATCTCGGCAAGCCGAAGATTCCCAGCGAGTCCGCGCGATTGCGCCCGCGTTGTTGCCGCCGGGCGCGGGTCCTCCGCCAGGACGTGTTCCTGTGCTATTGTCATGCGCGGCCTTGAACCGACGCGATCACAGATCCCATCGCGTCGACGGAGCAAAATTGCCTGAGTGTATGGTAGCCGTCGCCGGCCGCGGGCAAACAGTTGTCAATGGATAGCGTCACACCTCCCGCAATCCTCGCCGCCTGCCGGTTTGCGGCCTGCGTTCGCCGATTTCGCGTTGAGCCGGACACCGAAAGCAGAGTACGATCGCCCACAGAAAGAAGGTTCTCGATGCAATCGTACGCGTCAACAAAGGCCAGAACAGCAAAGCCATACAAGGGTTTGGGAATGGAGGGCGCCCTCGCCAGATGGTATGCGGCGCTCACGAAGAAATCACTGGAGGATTTCGAAATGCTGGCGCGTCGCGTCGCCGGTGAGATATCTCCCGGGAGCAGCGTGCTCGAAGTCGCTCCGGGACCCGGATATTTCGCGATCGAACTGGCAAAACTGGGCGACTATCGGGTGACCGGACTGGACATCAGCGCAACGTTTGTGGAGATTGCACGCGCAAATGCCGCGCGCGCCGGGGTGCAGGCTCAGTTCGAGCGCGGAGACGCCTCGCGCATGCCCTTCGATGGCGAACGATTCGACTACGTCGTGTGCCGCGCGGCATTCAAGAACTTCACCGCGCCGGT
>Ga0181530_10003710_pt1 | contig 16775 bp, 13 predicted proteins | sample PEATcosm2014_Bin_42_FD_119769 | JGI IMG/M metagenome (GOLD analysis project Ga0181530, IMG submission 119769) | Peatland microbial communities from MTU Mesocosm Facility, Houghton, MI, USA - PEATcosm2014_Bin10_60_metaG | ecosystem: Environmental > Terrestrial > Soil > Wetlands > Peat | place... | reverse complement strand
GGCGACCTCACTTTCGCTGAGAAGGAAACCCACTTCGCCGCTGCCGAACAAAGCCAGGCCGCCGCCATCCTCGTATCGGAAGCGTTCGCGCCGTCGAAGAAAGTCCTCATCCGCGTGCGGAACGCGCGCGTGGCCATGGCCCGGGTGCTGCCGCTCTTTTTCCCGCCGGACCAACCACCGTCCGGCATTCATCCGGGCGCGATTATTGATGCTTCGGCGCAAATTGATCCCACGGCGCACATTGGGCCGGACTGCGTGCTGGGCGCGCGCGTGCGGCTCGGCGCGCGTTCCGTGCTCATGGGCGGCAACCATATCGGTCGGGACTGTCAGATTGGCGACGACGTGTGCCTGTTCCCAAACGTCGTTGTTTATGCGCGGACGCAGATTGGTCATCGTGTCAGCATCCACGCCGGCACGGTCATCGGCTCGGACGGCTACGGCTACGTGTTCGATGAGGGCCGCCACCGCAAAGTGCTGCAGGTCGGCAATGTGATCATCCACGACGACGTGGAAATCGGCGCCAACTCGGCCGTTGACCGCGCCACGCTTGGTTCCACCGTCATCGGCCAGGGCACCAAGATTGATAATCTTGTGCATGTCGCGCACAATGTCGTCATTGGCCGGCACTGTCTGGTCATGGGCCAGTCGGGTTTTGCCGGCAGTACGCGCCTTGGAGATTACTGCGTGATTGCTTCGCAGTCGGGGATTGCGGGACATTTGAAGCTCGGCAACCAGGCGATGGTCGGCGCGAAGTCTGGTGTAATGCGCGACATTCCCGACGGAGGAGCAGTGCTCGGTTATCCGGCCGCGCCGGACAAACAGGCCAAGCGGCAGATGATCGCGGTGCAGCAGTTGCCGGACATGATCCACCGCCTGCGCGAACTGGAGAAGCAGGTGGAACAACTCCGCGCCAAAGTCGGCATTTAAAGATGCAATGGCAGGGCGGCGCTGCCTGCTCGCGATCTATCGGAGCTGCGTCGCCGGGTATGATGGCCTCGCGGCAGCACGGTCCTACCGGCTGGTAAAAAAAGAAAGGCCGGACAACAGGTCCGGCCTCTTCATACAGAATTGAGAACTAAGTACGACAACAACTATGGAATCATACCTCATGCCCCGTCCCCTGCCAGTCACCAGTTCTGGGGACAAATCCCGAACGGGACTATGCCTTTCACGAACGCAAAAAGACGAATAAACTTAATGTTTAGGTGGGCGGAAGTGGGCTAATTCAGACTCGGATTTTTGACGGGCTTTTTGCGATTGGATTTCTTCGGCAGCGGCGGCGCGGTCAGAATGCGCCGCATGGCATCTTCAAACTTCATTCCCCCGGCTCCCTTTATTCTCAAATCAATGGCTTTCGGCATGGTGTTTTGAATGTGGCTGAAACTGGCGGCAAGTCAAGCGGGCGGTTGACTTTTGTGCGTTCGTGTCAACCGCAAGCGGTTGCCGTCTGATATGACACACAAACAATTTAGTTCGTGCGGCGGGAAATCAGGCACAGGCGACGCGAAACGCCGCGCGAAAGAGCATTACAGGCGGATTTCGCGGCTTGGAGTATTGGCTCGGCGTAAAAATGTGCTTCACAAATCCAAATAATTTTATGCGAGACAACGAAAATAATTTAGCCATAATGCGGTCAAAGCCGTGGAAATGCCCGTCCAGACCTAAAGTGACAATCGCAATTGGCATCATTTCTAAACACAAGCCACACCCTGACCATAAGGGCGGCCAAATCGTTTTAGCCAGCGATAGCCAGACAACCTATCCAAGCGGCCAGAAGCGACTTGATGCCCAAAAAATCAATGTCGTCCGGTTTGCAGATTCTAAAATTTTAATCGCACAAGCTGGATCGGCAGAATTGGCGGATAAGGCAATTGAAGTTCTTCGGCGAGACTCTAAGAATATAAAAGTTGAAAATGCCGAATCCGTCCCTAAAGCGATTCAAGCGGCACTTAGAGAAGTCAGAAATGAATTGAAGGAATCGTATCAGGGATGCAACTTTACGGACGATGCTTGGAAAAGATTTTTTCGTGAGGACAACTTTTTTACCCTGCTGGTAGGTTATTATTTTGACGCGCAACCATATCTTTGCACTGTGGACATTGATTGGTGCATTGCTATACCAGTTAAGGGCCAATTCAAAGCTATCGGCAGCGGCGCAAGCCTTGGTGAATTTCTACTCAAAGAATATAGCGAGACATTTCCAGATTTTGAATACAGCGATATAATTGCAACCGCCGTCGTAGAAAAAGTTTCCGATAATGTGGACGGCTGTGGAAAGCCAACATGGGTTGGCATAGCGCGACATAGTGAAGAATCAATCGCGGAAGGATTACAGGAACATGGTTTTGCGGACGGCACGATTTTACCAAACTCCACCAAATGCGATGCGTTTATGTGCCGTCGGCAACTAACTGATTCAATTGCGGAAGAATTAAAAATCCAAGAACAAAAATCCAAGAACAAAAAATCGGAAATGCTTTTGAATACGCTGTATTCCCTTTGCAAAAAAATTGGCGGGATGGTATATACAGAAACGGATGACCCAGGCGGCGACGGCGCCATCAGGTTTTCCGGTTACTATAAAAATAGAATAGACGAGGAACTCGGAATGAAAAAGCTTTTAGGTCGCACGCGATCAAAACCAATCAAGAAAGACATTTAGCTTTAATAATCATGCTGAGCTAGTGAATCCCCCTACCATCCTAACCCCCGGCAGGGCAAGTTGAAACGTCAGAGAGCTTGAGCGGCGGAAAGCAGGGTTTTTCTGATCCATGCAGATTTGCCCATCCTTTCACGTTTTACGGCGGCATGGACTTGTTTTGCTTCATCCGGAGCGAACTTCGCGCCGAGCAAAACGCCTTTGACTTCGCCCTTTGGCAGCTTTGGACGACCCATTTTAGGTTTCATACATTTCGTTAAACTTTTAGTTTGACATGAACATATATTTAGTTTAACCTTTAGTCAAGATGAAAACGAAATTCGATGCTGACGAGTTGAATCTGGTTTTTCTGGCCAAGAAATTTTCCAACGAAAACCGGGCGCGCAAACTATTTGAAAAACTGCGCTGGCCGGATGGCAAGCCGGTTTGCCCGCATTGCAAGAATGACGGCAACGCAAAACCCATTTCAAAACTGACGGCCAAAGCGGAAAGCCGTTGCTCTGTGCGGAAGGGTGTTTATTTTTGCGGCGCGTGCCGCAAGCCATTCACCGCAACGGTTGGCACAGTGTTTGAAGATTCACACGTTCCGCTTTCCAAAATCCTCATGGCAAGTTTTATCATTTGTTCGTCCAAAAAATCCATCAGCGCAATGCAGCTTTCGCGGATGCTCAAAACCACCTATCGCACGGCCTGGTTTCTCGCTCATCGCATCCGGCACGCGATGGCAACCGATTTGACGACGGCAAAACCGCTGGCGAATACCTGCGAAGCTGACGAGACATTCATGGCCAATTTTGAAAATCCAGAGCGCAAAGCCTGCGTTGCGCTGATTGTCGAGCGTAACGGACAGGCGCGCACGCGGGTCATTGCCAGCGTGACGGCAAAAAACATCGGGAAATTCATGGCCGAATGCGTGGACAAATCCGCCACTGTGAACACGGACGAACATCCGGCTTACAAACTCGCATTGAAAGGCTATGCCGATCATCAGCGCGTGAATCACAGCAAGTTTGAATATGCACGGCACAATCGCGACGGCACGGTTAGCCATGTCAATACGGGCGAAAGTTTTTTCAGTTTGCTAAAGCGCGGCGTGTTCGGCGCGTGGCATTGCATCAGCAAAGAGCATCTTCCCAAATACGCCAGCGAGTTTGAATATCGTTGGAACACACGCCATGACACGGACGGGCAGCGGATGGCAACCTTTCTGCCTCTGATTGCTGGCAAGCGGCTACTGTATCGCCAGCCCGCAAATTGAAGGAAATTGCTGGCAGGCGGTAGCCAAGTGGCTTGGCTTGTCCCAAAGAAATCAAAGCGGCGTTTGCCATGCCGCAAACGGCGTTTAACGCGGCGCAATCGTAATGCCCGACGGTTTTGGCGGCGCATCCGCAAGCGCGCTTATCTGGCGACCTGGCGTCGTCGGTTGCGGATTCAAAGCCGTTGCCATGAATGCGGGGGAGCGGCTGATTTCAACGCCAAAAAGGGCAAGCCATTTTACTCCTGCCCGGTCTGTCGTGACAAAAAGCGGGAATGGCAAAAGCTGGTTATGAGGAAACGCCGCGCGAAGCTGCCGCCGGGGGATCGTGGACGCTCGCGGGGACTGGGGCGGGGGAATTAAGGGCTTGAAAAATACAGGCCAGTGGCGTTTGATTTGTTACGCATGACGTTGGAAATTTTTACACTTTGTGATTCTGCTTATGATTCGGCTGGAGCATTATCCATTTTGAAAATAGCCGACGGAATTTACGCCCCGGTTGCCCCGTTAAAAATCCCAAAGCTGACCGTTGTTTTCAGGATTCGATTTTCTGCCGCCGAAGATGGAAAGCACGGCATAAATCTGTCAATTTTCAATCAGGACGGAAAGCTAATGACGCCACCTTTTAACAAAGAAATTCAGACAAGGCGCAATCCCAATTTACCCACTGGCGTTAACATTGGAATGATAAACCTGAAAGGGATTATTTTTTACGAGTTCGGAGAATACGGCATGAATCTTTTCGTGGACGGCAACTTACTAGGCTCGCAACCAATACATTTCCTGAAATCCTAGATTTCCATTTCAAATTTGGATTTATAATTTCTGTTTTTTTCAATTCTATACCAACCGCGCCAAGTCAAATCAGCCAAGTCAATATGGGGAAAATATGCTAATAAAAGCACAATGCGAACATTGCGGAAATGAGGTTGAATGCGATGGAATGAACCGCACGGAGTTCTGCCCGCATTGCGGCAAGGAAACATTCATTTTTGGACAAATGGCCGCCCCCGCGCTTGGCGTGCCACAATCCCATCGGTTGTGGGCGAAAACAATGCGTCCGCTGATTTTATTCATTCTACTGCCCTGCGCCATTGTGGGCGTCATCTGTTATGGTGTGCGTCAGAACAAAATCGCACAGGCATCTGCCCAGGCAGAAAAGTGGAAGCAGGAACATACGCTTACGGCTGACGAAACAAATGCCGTGCTGGAAGAATTGGCGGGAAGGGCAGCTTTGACCGATCTGGCATTATGGGAAATGAATCATCCCGGCTGGCAGACGGGAAGCCCCATGCTGGATGCCAACATCGAGCGGACATTAAGCAATTCCTTTTTTAATGTTGAATTGGAAAAAATTAAAAACATTCCAACAAAATGACGCCCATAAGAGCGTGGCATTTGGGGCAATTTGGACGCTGATTTTTCTCTATTTGTTATAAAATTACAACTGTCAGACAGGGTTAAAACGCACGGTCAATTTGCGTTCGTGAAAGGCATACTCCCGAATCCCGAATCCCGAAAAAGGTTCGCGGCCTATTTGGCGGTTGTGCTACCGTCCATGCAGGAATTCTAATCATGGCGTTTTCATTCATTTTTCTCGGCAGCGGCACGTCGCAGGGCGTGCCCATCATCGGCAAGGAATATCCGCCGGAATTCCTGGCCAACCCCAAAAACCATCGCACGCGGCCTTCCCTTTACGTCGCCACGGACAAAGTCAAATTCGTCGTGGACACGACGCCGGAATTTCGCATCCAGATGCTCCGCGAAAACATCCGCTGGCTCGATGCGGTTATTTTCACCCATTCCCACGCCGATCACATCATGGGTCTGGACGATTGCCGCCGGTTTTGCGATCTGCGCAAAGGTGCATTGCCGATTTACGCGAACGAGGAAACGATGGCAGCGTTGAAGCGGATTTATCTCTACGCCTTCGACGGCCGCCCGATTCCCAAGGGCTATTTTCATCCCGAACCCCACGTCATTGACGGAACCTTCACTTTGGGCGATTTGGAAATCATTCCCCTGCCCCTGCCGCACGGCTCGATGATGACGAACGGCTATCTCTTCATGCAAAACGGCAAAAAACGGCTCGCGTATCTGAGCGACTGCAAGGAAATTCCCGCCGACGCGCTGGGAAAGGTCCAAGGCGTCGAAGTCGCCGTGCTCGACGCGTTGCGTTACACGCCGCATCCAACCCACATGTGCCTCGACGAAGCGCTGACGGCGGCGCGGCGCATCGGCGCCGGACGGACCTATTTCACCCACCTTACGCACGACTACGACCACGACCGGGCACAGGCGGAACTGCCATCCGGAGTGATGTTCGCGTGGGACGGGCTGAAGATAACAGGCAATTAAACATTGAAAGGAAATTCCCGGTATGAAAATTATTTGGACCATTTTAATCGCGACATTGTTTCAGTGCGGCGGGCTTAACGCAGCGCGGGCTGCCGGCGACAACACTTTCACGCCTTCGAATCCACCGGAAATGAAGCCGCTGACCGGACACGATTCCCCGGCACACCGCGCGGCCCAGTGGTTCAAGCACGGCGTTAATCTGGGTGACTATCTTGAAGTGCCGCCAAACCAAAGCTGGGGTGTGACAGTTTCAGCGGCTGAATTTGCACAGATGAAGCGCGAGGGTTTTGATCATGTGCGCGTGCCGGTTGGCTGGCATCATTACGCCGGGGCCGCGCCGGATTTCACGCTTGCGCCGGAGATTTTTGCCCGTGCCGATTTTGTCGTCACCAACGCGCTGAACAATGGACTGGCCGTGATGATTAATATCCATCACTTTAACGAATTGGACCAGGACCCGGCGGGGCAGACGGAAAAATTCCTCGCGTTGTGGCGTCAAATCGCGGCGCATTACAAAAATTTCACCAACCGGCTCGCGCTCGAACTCGATAATGAACCGCATGAAAACGCCAGGACCGCCCTGATGAATCCGATTTACGCCCGTGCCATTGCGGAGATTCGCCGGAGCAATCCAAACCGGACGATTTTCGTTGAGCCGGGAAACTGGGGCGGCATTGACGAGTTGAAAAATCTGGTGCTGCCGCCCGACGACAACGTGATTGTTTCCGTCCATTGCTACGACCCGTTTCACTTCACGCATCAAGGCGCGGGCTGGGCCGGACCGGACGTGCAACAGACCGGCATCCAGTTTCCCGGCCCGCCCGCGCAGCCGCTCAAGGCCGACCCGAAGCTGGATTTGAAACCCTACGTTTTAGACTGGATTCAGGCATACAACACCCTGCCGACGGATAAAAATCCGAGCAGCCCGCTGGCATTCGAGGACAAATTAAAATTCCTCCGCGCGTGGTCGGATTATTACGGATACCCGATTCACATCGGCGAATTTGGCTGCTACATCAAGGCTGACCCGGCGTCACGTGCCCGTTTCTACTCGACGTTCCGGCGTGCGGCGGAGCAGCAAAGTTTGGGTTGGGCGATCTGGGACTGGAGCGCAAACTTTCGTTATTGGGATAAAAAAACCGGCAAACCCATGCCCGGAATGCACGAAGCACTCTTCGGCGAATCAAATTGAACCGGCCACCAGGCGCGAGGTCAAATGACCAGCCTATGAGATTTTTGGGGGTCAGATTCACGGTTTTTGTCTTCGCGCTCGCGCCTTGGCTGGTCCACGCCGGCGGCGACGAGGTGGTCGTGATTTACAACAATCGCATGCCAGGATCGAAACTGGTCGCGGAGCATTACGCCCAAATGCGGCGGGTGCCGGAGGCGCAAATTTACGGACTCGACTTGCCCATAACCGACGAGATGACCCGCGCCGAGTTTCGCGACGCACTGCAATTCCCGCTGGCCAGCCGGCTGGTCGTGGACAAGCTCTGGCAATTCGGCTCCGTCACCAACGCCGCCACCAACGGCCACCCGGCGCGGGTCGAACCTCGCGTCATTGAATCCAAGATTCGTTACGCGGTTCTCTGCTACGGTGTTCCGCTGAAAATTGCGTCCGATCCGAATTTGCGCGAACCGGGCCGGGAAAACGTCCGTCCGGAACTGTTGCGCAACGAAGCGGCGGTGGATTCCGAGCTGGCCTGGCTGCCGCTGTTGAAAATGGACATCCCGCTTTCCGGACCGCTGCCCAACTGGGTCTATGGGGCCACGAACCCGGCGGTGCTCCATCCCACCAACGGCATTTTGCTGGTCGCCCGGCTCGACGGCCCCAGCGTGGAGATTGCACTTGGTCTGGTGGACAAGGCACTCGCCGCCGAACGCGACGGCTTGTGGGGCCGCACTTATTTTGACGCGCGGGGACTGCCCCAAAGCGACACCAATTATATTTTGGGCGACGAATGGATATTGGGCGCGGGGGAAATCTGCCGCGAACTGGGTTTTGAAACCATCGTGGACAAAAATCCCGCCACGTTCCCCGCCGATTTTCCAATGAGTCAGATCGCCATTTATTGCGGCTGGTATGACGGAAATGTTTCCGGCCCGTTTGCGTTGCCCACGGTGGAATTCATGCCCGGCGCGTTCGCCTATCACCTGCACTCGTCCAGCGCGGCCACTTTGCGCAGCACAAATGAATATTGGGCCGGACCGCTGCTCGCCAAAGGCGCGACCTGCACCATGGGCTGCGTGTATGAGCCCTATCTCGCCGGCACACCCAATGTTGCCGCCTTTCTCGCGCGGCTGATTGCCAGCGGATTCACATTTGGCGAGGCCGCCTGGGCCGCGCAACCCGTTTTGTCCTGGCAGACGACCGTCGTCGGCGATCCGCTTTACCGGCCTTTTGCCAGGGGGCCGTCGGAGTTGCACGCGGAATTCGCGCGCACCCATAATCCGCTCATCGAATGGTCTTATCTGCGCGTCGTGGATTTGGGTCTGGTTCACGGTGCGCCCGTTGCTCAACTCGCCGCTTTCCTCGAAACCATTCCCGCAACCACCAATAGCGCCGTGCTCACCGAAAAACTCGCCGACTTTTATCAAATGCAAGGCAAACCATCCTCGGCCATTGAAACTTATCAACGTGCGCTGAAACTCAATCCATCACCGGAACAGCGCATTCGCATCCGGCTTACGCTGGGCGAAAAACTTCTGGCGCAGAATCGCGAAGCCGACGCCCTTGAAAATTACAAACAGCTTCTCAAGGAATCACCCGATTATCCCGGCAAGCCATCCGTCGAGGCAAAACTGGCCGCGCTCGAACAAAAATCCGCCAATACCAACACCCCGGCGAAAAATGAGGCGCAAAACAAGTAGTCAGTCTTGATGATTCAGTTGAGGCACTCCCACACCCTGACCCTCTCCCCACCCGCCTACGCTGCGCTACGGCGCGGTTCAGATTTATGGTCGCGTCGAAGCGAAGCGAAGGCGGAAGGAGAGGGAACAGCCATGCACATCTCACAAACATTTTAACGACTCCCGATTCGTCAACCGACTGGCAGCAATTCTCCCTCTCCCCCCGGGAGAGGGCCGGGGTGAGGGGCGGCTTGCTTTTTTTTGTTTGAAGTCCAACCCTATTGCCATGGCGACGTTCTACGACACCCACGCGCATCTTGATTACCCGGACTACGCAAAGGATTTGACGGACGTCATCGCCCGCGCCCAGGCCGCCGGCATCACCAAAATCATTTCCATCGGCACCGATCTCGAAAGCAGCGCGCGCGCCATCAAGCTGGCCGAACGTTTCGCGGGCGTTTTTGCCGCCGTCGGCTGGCATCCGTCAAACGCCCATGTAGCACCGGACGATATTCGCGAACCGCTGCGCAAACTGGCGAAGCATCCGAAAGTCGTCGCCATCGGTGAAACGGGTCTGGACTATCACCATTTGCCGGGCGGAAAGACTGGCGGCACTCCCGGCGACGACGCACGCTACAAGCAAAGGCAGGCGCAGATTTTCCAACAGCAGCTCGAAATCGCCGTTGAAGCCGGTTTGAACTGCGTCATTCACCAGCGCAACTCCTTTGACGACACTTTCGCCCAACTCAAGCCGTTCGCCGGCAAGGTGCGCGGTGTGTTCCATTGCTTCGGCGAGAGCGCCGACCGGATGCGCCGCGTTCTGGAAATCGGCTCGCTGGTCAGCTTCACCGGCATCGTCACGTTCAAGAACGGACAAAACGTCCGCGACACCGTTGCCGCCACGCCGCTGGATAAATTCATGCTGGAAACCGATTGTCCGTATCTCGCGCCCGTGCCGTATCGCGGCCAACGCTGCGAACCGGCTTATGTGAAGGAAATTTCCGAAACCGTCGCCCAAGTAAAGGGTTGTTCGCTCGAAGAATTGAGCGCGGCGACGTGCAAAACGGCGGCGGAATTTTTCCCGAAGATGGCTGCAAGTTAGCCCGCCCTCATCCCGGCCTTCTCCCCCAGGAGAAGGAGAATCGTCCGCCGTCTTATTGAAAACCTGCGACTGGATTCGCCGGACGACCATACAAAAAACAAAAGCGCACCATTGCTGTTCCTTCTCCGGGGGGAGAAGGGCAGGATGAGGGCGAGTGTAAAAACCAACTTCCATTTTAAACCCCAACTAGCCCCATGTCATCCAGCGAAAATTATTCTGAATTTTTCTCACCGTTTCTTCATTGAACCATTGGCTCTGGCTTATGGATAATCACCGAAACTATGGCAGAAGAACTTCAACTGCGCATCCACGGCGAAGCTGCGCTGCCAACGCTCATTTATCTGCCCGGCTTGCACGGCGATTAGACGCTCATCGGCAGCTTTCGCAAGGCCGTCGCCGGGAAAGTTCGCTTTGTTGAAATCACCTATCCGCGCACGCTCACGTGGTCGTTGGACGATTACGCGGCGACCATCGAAGCCGCGCTGGCGCACAATGGCATCACCCGCGGCTGGCTGCTGGGCGAATCGTATGGCTCGCAGGTTTTGTGGGCGATGGTCGCTCGCGGGAAGTTTCCGGTGCAGGGCGTGATTCTGGCGGGCGGTTTCGTGAAACATCCCATGCGTTGGGCGGTGCGGCTGGCCCCGAACGCTTTCGGGGGCAGGATTTCCACGGCATTGTTCGTGCGAATCATTTTCGGCTACGCCAAAATCGCGCGGTTCCGGTATCGCCGTTCACCGGAGACACTGGCGACCATTGACGAATTCGTCGCGCGCCGGACGGAACTGGACCGCCGTGCCGCGCAGCATCGCCTGCATTTGATGGCTCAATACGATCCGCGCCCGATTGCCAGCCAGACCCGGCTGCCGGTCTTTGGCTTGAGTGGAATTCTCGATCCCATCGTGCCCTGGCCCTTCGTCCGGCGCTGGCTCAGGAAAAATTGTCCAGCCCTGCGTGACTACAAAATCATCCGCCGCGCCGACCACAACGTCCTCAGCACCGCGCCAATGGAAGCAGCGCAGCAGGTTTTGGATTGGATGAACCAACAACCGCAGCAGCCGACGTCAGACGGCTCTGACTGAATTTACGATATAGGATTTACGATTTACGAACCCCTCCGCGACCTGTGCTTCGGCAAAAAGTTTTTTTTAAAACCCAAGTGATGTTTGAAAAGTAGCGCAGGCGTCCCGCCTGCCCGGTTGGCGAAAAATTCTTTCGAATTGAATTCCACTCGCGTTGACGAGTTTGCTGAAGCAGGCGGGACGCCTGCGCTACGTTACGGCTGCTTGAGTCGGAAGAACAGATTTCCCGTTGGCGATGTGATGGTGATGCTCTTGTTCGTCCCGTTATCGGAAATGTCACTGCTGGTTGACCAACTGGCGGCCGTTAAATCCGAATTCTGCTGCAACGTCCAGCCGGTCGAGGGGGACGGCCAAGATACGTTGATGGTTGAAAGTTGAAGGTTGAAAGTAATCGTGAGTAGCGGTGCGCCGGGCGTTTGCACCACGGTAATCAGGCTCCAGAAACCGCCGGTCAGGGAATAACTGCCGCCGGTCATCGGCCCGCCGGCATCGTGCTGGCCGATGGTGCCGCTGACGGCATAAACGCCGCCGGTGCTGGTGCCACCACCACCGGCGATTTTATACCAGTCAATCGAATATTGTTGTGCTTGAACCGCTGATGCCGCCAGCAACAGCGGGATGAGTAAAAGAGTTTTCATTGGACGTTCATAATGATGCCGTTGGTAATGTAAAGCGTATGCCCGCCACTGCTGCTAGTAAGGATGTTGGTGGTGATTCCGCCGACAATGTTGATGTTATCCACGCTCAAGCCGCCGGAAATGCGGGCGCTGGCGCTGACGGTCAAGCCGCCGCGCACGTCCAGATTATTGCCCGCCGTGATTGTGTCGCGCGTTTGCAGCGTGCCCGTCTCCATCGCCCCCGCTTCAAACTGCTGGATATAAGCCCCGCCCAAATCAAAAATCTGCAACGTATTTGCGCCATTGTTCGCCACATAGGCATAGCGCCCGGCCACCGCAACGAAAACTGGCTGACCGCCCGTGTTCACCGAGCCGACACTGACCGGCGCCGAGGGTGTGCTCACATCAAAAACCTGCAACGTGAACGTGCCGTTGTAACCGTTCGCCACATAAGCATAGCGCCCGGCCACCGCAACGGAAAAAGGCCCGTTACCCGTGGCGACCGAACCGACGAGGGCCGGCGACGACGGATTGCTCACATCAAAAACCTGCAACGTGCCGGCACTATTGTTCACCACATAGGCATAACGCCCGGCCACCGCAACGGAATAGGGATAACTGCCTGTGCCCACCGAACCGACGCTGACCGGCGCTGAAGGATTGCTCACGTCAAAAATCTGCAACGTGTTGGCACCTTCGTTCGCCACATAGGCATAGCGCCCGGCCACCGCAACGGAATATGGCAATTGACCCGTGCCCACCGAACCGACGAGGACCGGCACCGACGGGCTGCTCACATCATAAATTTGCAACACGGGATTGCCGGAGTCCACTAAGTAGGCATAGCGCCCCGCCACGGCAACGGAGGTTGGACCATTATAGATGCCGGTGCTGACCGAACCGGCAAGGATTGGCGCTGACGGTGTGCTGACATCAAAAATCTGCAATGTTTTTGGGCCACTGCCATCGTTCACCACATAAGCATAGCGCCCGGCCACCGCAACGAAAGTTGGCCAGGTGCCCGTGCCCACCGAACCGACGCTAACCGGCGCCGAGGGTGTGCTCACATCAATAATCTGCAACGTGTTGTTACCTCTGTTCACCACATAAGCATAGCGCCCGGCCACCGCAACGGAATTTGGATTGCTGCAGACTGCCGAACCGATGGCGGCAGCGGGCACCGTCGGTGGCACGGTCAGCGGAGCGACGATATTAGTTGGGCCGAGGGTAAGCGAATTTGCGTTAAGCGCGGCTGGCAGACTGGCGCTGAGATTCGTCAAGCCGGCGCCATTGCCGGTGAAGGTGCCACTCAAAGCCACCCCGCTGCTGTTGTTCGTCAGCACCGCGCCCGGCAACTGTGCCAGCGGAATCATGCCGCTGGAAAGCTGTGAGGCGTTGAGATTGGTGAGGCCCGCACCGTTGCCCGCGAAAACCGAGTTGGTGATGAAGGCGTTGGTGATGGCAACGCCGCTAACCACATTACTGGCGAGGGTCGCGTTGCCACCGTTCAAGTTCGTCGCCAGTTGCCATGTCGCCGCGTCCAGTTGATTGCTCGTGATGCCGCTCAACTGCGCCAGCGGCACCGTGCCGCTGGATAATTTTGAAGCATTGAGATTGGTGATCGCGCTGCCGTTCAACGCCGGCGGATTGCTGACCACCAGAGAATTGACGAAATTCGTCGCCGTCACAGACAGGTTGCTTACTGTGGTCAACCCGCTGAAGGCGACGCCACTCTGGTTATTGGTCAAAATCCCGGCGGGAAGTTGCGCCCCGCTCAAATTGGTCAGGCCCGCGCCATTGCCGCTAAAGGTGCCGGTCAAGGTTAGACTGGTGGCGTTATTGGTCACCACTGCGCCCGGCAGTTGTGCCAGCGGAAGTGTGCCGCTGGTCATTTGAGAGGCGTTCAAGCCCGTCAAGCCTGCGCCGTTGCCGGCGAAATTGGTCGCGGTAATCGTTCCATTATTTACGCTCAAGCCGCCGGAAATGCGCGCGCTGGCGCTGACCGTTAAGCCGCCGCGCACGTCCAGGTTATTGCCCGCCGTGATTGTGTCTCGCGTTTGCAGCGTGCCAGTCTCCATTGCCCCCGCTTCAAACTGCTGGATGTAAGCCCCGCCCAAATCAAAAATCTGCAACGTATTTGCGCCATTGTTCGCCACATAGACATAGCGCCCGGCCACCGCAACGAAAACTGGCTGACCGCCCGTGCCCACCGAACCGACACTGACCGGTGCCGAGGGTGTGCTCACATCAAAAACCTGCAACCCGCTAGTCACCACATAGGCATAGCGTCCGGCCACCGCAACAGACCATGGTCCGCTACTCGTGCCCACTGAACCGACACTGACCGGCGCCGAGGGATTGCTCACATCAAAAATTTGCAATGTGCTGGCAACATTGTTCGCCACATAGGCATAGCGCCCGGCCACCACAATGGAAAATGGACGGCTGCCCGTGCCGACCGAACCGACACTGACCGGTGCCGAGGGTGTGCTTACGTCAAAAACTTGGAACGTGTTGCCATTGCCATTCACCACATAGGCATAGCGACCTGCCACCGCAACGGATTCTGGCCCGTTGCCCGTGCCGACCGAACCGACGCTGACAGGTGCCGATGGTGTGCTCACATCAAAAATCTGCAACGTGTTGGCGCCAAAGTTCACCACATAGGCATAACGTCCGGCTACCGCAACGGAAATTGGCGCACCGCCAGTGCCCACCGAGCCGACGCTAACCGGCGCCGAGGGTGTGCTCACATCAAAAATCTGCAACGTGTTGGCGCCATCGTTCGCAACATAAGCATAACGTCCGGCCACCGCGACGGAGGCTGGGTAGCTATAGCTGCCCGTGCCAGTGCCAACCGAACCGACACTGACAGGTGCCGAGGGTGTGCTCACATCAAAAATTTGCAACGTGCCGGCAAACAAGTTCAACACATAGGCATAGCGACCGGCCACTGCAACGGAATATGTCCCGCTACCTGTGGTGACTGAACCGATGGCGGCAGCCGGCACAGTCAGTGGCACGGTCAGCGGCGCGACGATGTTGGTCCCGCCAATGGTCAGATTCGCGGAATCATTGGTTATCACCACGGCTGGCAACTGCGTCAGCGGAATGGTGCCGCTGGATAATTGTGAAGCATTGAGATTGGTCAGGCCGCTGCCGTTGCCCGCGAAAACCGAGTTGGTGATGAAGGCGTTGGTGATGGCGATGCCGGAAACGACGTTGCTTGCCAGGGCCGCGTTGCCCGCCAGATTCGCCGTGATAGTTCCGGCGGAGAAGTTCCCGCTGGCGTCACGCATCACAATCGTGTTCGCCGTGTTCAAGCTGGTGGCGGCATTGGCGGCATTGGCGCCGCTGGCCACATTTGCGGCGGTCACGCCGCCAACCGTGGAGACCACCGTTGCGCTCTGCGTCCCCGTCACATCGCCGGAAAGCGGGCCGGAAAAGTTGTTGGCCGTCGTCGCAGTTGTAGCGCTGCCGGCGGTCATTGCCGAAGCCGCGCTGGTTGCCGTCGAAGCGTTGCCGCTGATGTTGATGCCCGCCGTACCCGCGCTCAAGTTTGCCGGGTTCAAGCTCGTCAGACCCGAACCGTTGCCGGTGAATGCACCGTTCAGGATGATCGAACTTTGATTGTTCGTCAGCACTGCGCCGGGCAGTTGTGCCAATGGCACTGTGCCGCTCAACTGCGCCGCGGGCAGCGTGCCCAACAGGTTGCTGGCCGTGTTGGCCATGATGGCATACGGCACCGGCAGGATTGGCTGGCGTGGAAGCAGCGTGGTGAATGCGCCGCCGCCATTCGTCCGCGCTGCGATTTCCAACCAGTAGTTCGAGCCGTTGAAGGCACCGCCGAAGTCCAGCATGGCGATGAACAGGCCGTTGCTGACGCCGGTGGCGGGATTGGTCAGCGCGCCAATCACGTTGCCGTTGGTGACAGCATCGTAGAGCGTGAATCGCAGATCGTAGCTGCCGCTGGCCGGACTGCCATTGTCATTCAGCCGGCCTTGATAGCTGAAGGCCGTGCCTTGGGCGAAGGCTTGATGAATCTGGGTAAATAATACCAGCGTGACCCAGGCGGCGCACGAGGCTTTGCCAAGGCGAGTGAGTAGATGATGGACGCGTGTCTTCATAAGGCTTCCTGAGAAACAGTTCTGTTTATTCTATAACTTAAGGAATGTTACTTTTTAGATTGTATCAGATTAGTCTGACTTGTCAAGATGATTTGCGATGGATGCGCTCTGCTTAATTCAGTTTTCATCACCCGATGCGAGAGGAGTTGTTTTCCCCCGGCGGACAAGGTCTTTGCAGACGGTCATTCGCCGATTTCAGCGTAGCGGCTTTCGGGAGAAAGCCGCCATTTGAATTCCCGCCATAGTTTGCGGCGCTCTGCCGAGGCGCCGCTACGCTACAACACCAGCCGGATTGAAATTTTCAGTCCGGCTGTTTTAGTATCGCTGCCGCTGATTTCCTGACGGCTTCCGCCAATTCGCGCGGCTTTAAAACCTTTGCATCCCCGCCCCAGCTCAGAACCCAGCGTTCGATTTCCATCAAGCTGGAAAGTTTCATTCTCAATTCCACTCCCCCGCCCTTCAATTCACGCAGTTGTTGCGATTCGTGCCATTTCTTTTCGCGGACGTAGTCGGCGGCGCGGGCGTTGAACCGGATGACGACTTCATATTCGCCTTCGCCGGAGTGGACGCCGAAGCTGTCGTGCAAACGCTTTTCGAGCGAGAATTTTTGCGGGCGCTCGAAGGTTTTGCCGGTCAGCTTCACGGATTGCACGCGGGCGGGCACGAAGGTGCGGATGTCCTTGCGCGCGTGGTCGTAGGCGAACAGATACCATTCGCCGTTGATGTTC
>Ga0181530_10003708_pt1 | contig 16779 bp, 13 predicted proteins | sample PEATcosm2014_Bin_42_FD_119769 | JGI IMG/M metagenome (GOLD analysis project Ga0181530, IMG submission 119769) | Peatland microbial communities from MTU Mesocosm Facility, Houghton, MI, USA - PEATcosm2014_Bin10_60_metaG | ecosystem: Environmental > Terrestrial > Soil > Wetlands > Peat | place... | reverse complement strand
GGAACTGGTGCTGTACGCGGTGAGCCAGTCCAAACCGCCAGCGATGTCGGTTTCCCGTGACGATTCTCCTGCTGTCATGTCCGGCAACCAGACTGAATGAACGGTATAGTCCCCACAGGCCGTTTCACATGCTGCCCTGAACCGGGCTCACAGTCTCACCCAGTATGAACGTCCGGCGGGCAATTGCTGCTTCACGTAGTTGGCGGGCGAAGCAAGTGCGTAAAGTTTTGTAAATTGTGATGTTCCTCACAGACAACTGGTGAAGGCTGAGCGAAATATGCGTGCCGTTCCACCAAAGGGAGAGCTTTTCACTTACAACGGTCGCTAATATTTGTGAGGCAAACCTCCAGATTGGGGTCCTCGTAAGAGCACTATCGAATCGGTCATGCAGTGAACCAACGAGTCGCTTCACCGAAGCGCACTTCCAACCACACAAGACAAATCATAACGAGGTAACACACACCTGGAAATACGAGGAGAATTTATGAAGGCTCGCACACATTTCCGCTGGCTCATGCTCGCGGCAACACCTGGAGCGATAGTAGTCATTGCGGTCGCTGTACTCGCGGCTTGCGCGTTCGGCGCTTCCGTACCTAACCCCACCCTAAGCGGCCCGATTCCGGTAACAGCCATACCCGGTTCCCCTTCGCACAACTACACCTTTTTCTCGACGAATCACGACCTCGCAACCCACGGTTATATCGAGGAGGAATATTTCTTCGCAGGTACCGCGAACCAGTACACCACGCCGACCCCGAGCGTCGGTCAGCCCTGCCCCAGCTGCACCGGCACCGTGATTTCTAGCGGTCACCCCTACATGACACGACTAGTGGTGCGCCGCCCGGCCAATCGCGATAAGTTCAACGGCACAGTGCTGGTGGAATGGTACAACGTGACCAACGGTTTTGACGCGGAGAACACTTGGTTCTTCAGTTGGGAGAGCATTCTGCGTTCCGGCTCCATCTGGGTTGGGGTATCGGCCCAACGGGTCGGAGTAAACGCTTTGAAAGCGTGGAGCCCGAGCCGATACGGCACACTCGACGTAACCCAGGGCGGCACGATCACTGACGATTCTTTGTCGTACGACATCTTCTCGCAGGCGGGACAGGCTATCCTCCACCCGTCCGGCATTGACGTCCTGAACGGCATGAAGCCACGGGTCATCCTGGCGATCGGCGAGTCGCAGTCAGCCTTTCGGCTCGCCGCTTACGCGAACTCCATTCAGCCGCTGGCCAACCTGTACGACGGCATCCTGCTGCTGTCGTCACTCGGAAACCCAATCCGCACGGACCTGAACGTGCCGGTGTGGAAAGTCTTAACCGAGTTCGACGTGGCCAGCAGCGAGGCCCTCGTCCGTCAACCTGACACCAACGTGTTCCGGTCGTGGGAGGTCGCCGCTACTTCCCACGTAGACCAACACCTGAGGGCCAGCCGGGAGCCGCTCGAACTGCGGGATAACGGGACATCGACCGAGGCAGCCCTGGCTCCGACGTGCGGAACTCCAAACATTGGGACCCGCGTTCCAACTACCTATGTGCTTGCCTCGGTGTACGACCACTTCGTCCGCTGGGTGAGGCACGGCGTGCCGCCGCCAACAGCACCGCATATTGAGATCGCCACGCTGGGCAGCCCAGGAGTATTTTCGATTATCGCTCGTAACAGCTTGGGTATTGGCCTGGGAGGTATTCAGTTGGCTCAGGCTGCTGTGCCGACCGCGGTGAATGACGGCATTGACACCGGTCCGGGAGCTTGCGTGCGGTGGGGCTTTTACACTCCATTCGACGTCACGGAACTCGACCAGCTTTATCCGACCCACGACCGATACGTGGACGAGGTAACCAGAGTCGCGCAAGGCAATGTGAAGCAGGGATACATTCTGGATCCGGATGCACAGCAGACAATTAGTTGCGCCGTTTATTCTAACGTAGGCGGTTCAAACCACGACCGCGACGAGCGCCACTCGCAGGAGGATCTCTACTGCAAGCCGTACTTCTGAGACAATGCCGTTTGGCAGAGTGCGCGCCTCGCACGAGGCGCGCATTTTTTGTGGGACCGCAGCGGTACCCGAAATTTCGTGGCGAGTCTCTTATCCTTGCGGTCAACGAGCGGAGAGGGTCAGTGCCCAAACCACTGCGGAGACGGTGGGGCTCGACCCGGGGGGAGGCGGATGAGGGAGACGATGGAAGCAACGCGCAGAAAAGTGAAAAGGGGTGTACAATCCTGCCCGTTTTAGAGGTCAAAAAGAAAATCGCGGTCCGCGCCACGCTTCGGGTACGTCCTGGACCATGCGGCGGCCAATACGACTGTCGCAATGACACCTTTGGAACTTTGTGGGGACTCCAACCCAGATCCTTACAAGGCGGGCCACAAGGGATAGAACAATGGAAAACGCGCTCGGTTTAGTGATGACTGGCGGGGGTGCTCGCGGTGCTTATCAAGCCGGCGTTCTTAAACGCATTGGCGAGATAAAATGGGTTCAAACGCATGGCAATCCTTTTCCTATAATAGGGGGCTCTTCCGCCGGAGCGATTAATGGTTCTGCCCTTGCCGCGGGTAGCGACGATTTTGCCCTGGCGACCAAAGTTCTCGGACGGATTTGGTCGGATCTCAGGCCTTCCGATATCTTCCGCTGTGATGTTTTATCACAGACCCGTCATTCCCTTACCTGGATACTGGATCTCTCCTTTGGAGGAGTTTTTGGAGGAGGTAACGCCCGATCTTTATTAGACGCGACTCCTTTGAGGCACTTTCTCAACACACACCTTCCTTGCGACCGAATCCATGATAATATCAAGCATGGGCATCTCTACGCACTCGCTATTTCAGCGATTAACTATAACTCGGGAAAAAGTTATCTCTTCATTCAAGGAGTAAAAGGCCACCCTATGTGGAACAGGAGCCGACGAGTGACACTTGCGACAAAGATCACTGTCGATCATGTTTGTGCTTCGGCTGCTATTCCTTTGGTATTTCAGCCTGTAAGACTTAAGACAGGGCGAGGAACGGCGTTTTTTGGCGATGGTTGTGTGCGCCTTCAACAACCTCTCAGCCCGGTCATACGTTTGGGTGCAAGAAAACTTTTTGTGATCGGCGTTCGCTGCGAAACTCTCGAACATCAAAAAGAACCCACGGATCAAAGAGAACCGTCGCTAGCGGAAGTGATGGGTGTTCTTTTTAATGTTATGTTTTTGGATAACCTCGATACTGACATCGAGCACCTTGAGCGGTTGAATCAGTTGCTCGGCGGCGGCCGAATCAGCCAGTCTAGCATTAAAGGCTGTGAAAAGATGCGGCCTTTGGCATCATTTCTCATGACACCTTCGGTTGATTTATCCCAACTGGCAGAGCAACACCAGAGAGACATGCCTTATCTTATCCAGTACTTTGTAAACAGTTTGGGACGAGATGCGGCTTCGTGTTCGGATCTAATGAGTTACTTGCTGTTTACATCAAAGTACACGAGTGCTCTCATTGAGGTTGGTTACAATGACGCTAGCAAGCGAATCGATGAGATCGAAAGCTTCCTCTATTCTCCTGATGATGGGAACACCGAACACCAGTACTGTCCAAATTAGCTTAAGGATCGAGCTCAGCGCGCGGAGGAAACCGACCCCCTCATCGACTACGAGAACAGGCTCGGCGGAGAGGCCATGCTGGCCGTCCCCACGCCCGACCATTACCTGCCACTGCTGTACGTGATCGGGTCGCGTCAGAAAGGGGAGACGCTTACGCTCCCGGTCGAGGACGTGGACGGCGGCTCAATTTCCGTGCTGGCGGTTCAAGTGGGCTGATTTTTCCGTTCCCTGGAGGCGTTGGTCGACTGGGGTGCGGTGGCGACTCGGATGGGAGTCCAGGGTTAACGAATGAACATCGAGGTTAGGCCGCCAGAAGCGAGGGGCGTCGTCCCGAACCGACCGGGCCAGTTACACAAGCTGAAGCTTACGAGTTGCTTGGAATGCCTATTTTTAGTCGGGGTGCTGGCGATCCGCTCGCCGCGCGAGCGGATCGCTGCGGTGAGGGTTGCGGCGACAAGGAGCACGCCCTTGAGGCGGTCATCGGTGTTGGGAACGCCACAGAGGTGCCAGGACGTTGGTTCTGAGAACCTCCGATGCTGCTTTCAGCCAATCTTCCAACTCGCTGCCCTCGGCGTGTTCGCGTTCCTCGTAAAGTCGGTCTGTATGAAGTCGAATTTTTCTCTCGATCAGGTCCAGCATGAGCCAGTGGTTGAGCCCGTGATGTTTCGCCATACTCGTGTCCCTCACTTCTAGCCTCCCGGTTGGTCTCCACTGATTCTATGCGGAAGGGGTTACAGCGATATAAAAAGTGGGCTCACTTTTTTGGATTCGGCCAATTCAAAAAACCGCGCGTTGGCGGTCTTGGTGGGATAAAAAAGTGCTCGGCAACGGCTGTCCATGAAACTCATCGATCCTGTGATAGTCGGCTTCTCACCCGAGGCATCCACTCACCTGACGAAGGATCACTCATCATCGCCGAGCAGTGTGCGCGGCTAGCCCCTGCGTTCTCTGCCTTTTGTTTGGGTTGCTGGCGGTGATCCTGTTCCCATTGACGCTTACGTTGCGGGTCCTTATATGGCACACATGTTCACCTCGTCTGGAATGCCTGCACGACCCTTGCAAAGTCTTGCGGCGAACCGGTGGATTCGGGTGCAAGGGGAGTGTGTGCGTGGGTGCGGGGCGCGTGATGCGCTCCGGGCGTGGGCAAACTGTGACCAACGTAGCTGACGGAAAGGAAAAGTCACCATGTTTGTACTCACGTTCAATGAACTACGTTACCGGCGGGTCGGACCGACGCTTCGCCGGCTATCCTTCATCGTGGCGATCATGTTCGCTGCCTTTGGAGCAGGGCTTCTCGACTCCCGCGCCGATGATCGCGATGGAGGACACCACCGAGGCGATTTCAAGATTCGAGTTCTGTCGTCGCGCCCGTATCTGGTGAGTGGCCAGCACCCTTGTCCAAATCAGCGTCCTCCACGAGCGATCAGGGCAACATCTGGCGGTGTATCTGAACGGCCAAGATGTCACTGGAGCCTTCCACGCCGACGCGGATGGGTCGCTGGCTCGGCTTCACAGTCTCCTACAAAGTTGCTGGACGCGTGGTGAGGCGGCTTCCAAACCTACAGCTTCGCCGTGTCTCGCCTTTCCATCGCCCATGTGGCCAAAGTGCATAGAAAAAGGATTCCAGCGAAAAACAGCAGACCGTGCGCCGTCACGCTGCCAAAAACTTGGATTCCTGAGGGCTTGACCAACTTTGTCAGACATCCAAGGATCAAACAGAGTACGCCAAACCACCAAGACAAACTGCCGACCGATTTGTAAACACTCGCCATTTTGGTTGTCCTCCGTCGTCGAGTTTCGGGATGGAAGTAGGATATTCTCCTGTCGCCAAGAAACAAGTCAATTCTGTGCGGCTACAACATCTAGACCGGCCGATCAAAGGAAAAGACCTTATGTTCGTAAGCCGGATCGACGTTCGCTCTACCGTTCATGCATCGGCAAGACATTCTGCAACAACAATCTCGCCATCACCAACAAGATCAATCTGCAACTGAAGATCCGCTGCCGGGTGCTGCTGACCGCGCCCTTGGAGTCGTTCACCGTCAGCCACACCATCGTGATGAGCCGCGGCATGGATCGGAGTCTGCATGAGTTGGAGCCGGAAGAAATCTTCGGACGTCATTCGCGCATACGTGGCTCGCATCGCCGATCTCCAGCCGATGCATCTGCTGGTCATTCTGGTGATTGCCGTCTTGGTCTTCGGCCCAAAGAGGCTACACGAACTGGGCAAGAGCATCGCAAAAAGGTGCCAGCGTCCGCCCTCAAGCCATCGGCCGAGCCACTTCAATGCACACATTCCGACCTCCAACCCAATTCCAGTTCACAGGACAGCCTCGTGCCGTGATACCCGTCACAGCGCAGGAGACGACATCTACTGCCTTGTTGCGGCTGCGGCCGAGTTTTCCGCTGCAAACCGCACACGGCAAGCGTCGGCACACAGGACTCGCTCGACACCAACGAAGTCGGAGAGGTTTCGGTCGCTGGGCGTCACCGCGATTCTGAGCCTTCAGACCGAACAGGACACGGGAGAGCGCGGGATCGAGTGGGAGGAAAGGCAAGCGAAGTTCGAATCCCTGGGGAGCCAGCCAGTAAAAATGCACCTTCGCTGCACATCCACCTTTCCAGCACTTCTCCCGTGTCACCCGGCCGCAACCGCTCGACCCAATGGGCAGGGAGCCGCCTTAGCAATTCGAGAAACACTCCATTCGTCCAGCCAAAGCCCACGACGTTGGCCGCGTAGCCAGCTGTGACCTGGATTTCCGACGACCGGGTAACTACGTTGTACTTCTCCCGGATGGTGCCGTCTCGTCGGAAATTGTCCGCAACCATTGCGAGGAACTCGTACGAAATGCGATTGGCCTCGGCGCCGTAGCCATAGCGCCGCAGACCCTCCACCGCCAGCAGTTGAACGGGAGCCCAACCGTAAGGGTAGTCCCACTGCACTCCGGTCTCTAGTGTGCTCATCGCGAGTCCCCCCGGTTGTTCGAAGCGATGGAGATTCCTGACCACCGCTCGCGCCTCTTCCGCGGTCGCTAGACCTGCCCACAAGGGATAAAACGTGGTTGCGTACGGGTAGTCGGAGCGTTTCCCGCTGCGCAGGTCGTAGTCGAAGAACATGCCCCGGGTCGCATCCCAGAGAAGCTTGCGCATCGTCGCCGCTCGATGGGTGGCGAGCCGTTGCCAACGTGCCGCTTCTGGTTCCTGTCCCAGCAGAGAACTCATCCGTTCCATATCCTTCTCGGTCTTGTAGAGAAGGCTATTGAGGCACACGGGAGCGTAATGGTGCGTAGCCGCACCATAGGGCCCGAAACGAAACGAGGGGTCGAAGCCCGATTCCCGCATGGCGCGGTCGCCTTTGAAGTAATCCGCCGCGAGCTGGACAGTTCGAATGGGGTCGCAACCTGATCCAGGTGTCTGCTGCTGGGCGTCACAAACCCGCACTTCGTAGCGAGGAGCCTTGGTCGCTGCGCTTGCGGGGCCGCGCTCCTCGTCAGCGATGTCTCCGTCTGCCTGCTGGGGATGACGGAGGAAGTATGCGACGACTTTGCGGTAATACCCAGGTTCTCCCTCCAGGCTTTCCGGGGCGGGTCCTTCCCCAAAGTCGTAGTAGCGGGAAAGACCAGTCGATCCCGCCCAATGCGGGCTGCGAGTCCACATCTGGTAGTCTTTCTTCACATATGGATAAGCTTCCACCAGCCAGGCCTCGCCGTTGCGCCCGGCCGCTTTCTCGGCTTGGTAGATCGCCATCACCATCGACGAGAGGAAGGGAGGTTGGCTGCGAGTCAGGTAATAAGTCCGGTTGGCATTGAGGATGGCGCCGTAGTGGTCGATCTCGAAGAAGAAGTTTCGCACCATGCCTTTCGCCATCTCGAGCCGCTGGTCGCGCAGCAGGCCGAGCACGATGAAATAGCTGTCCCATCCGTACATCTCGTTGAACCTGCCGCCCGGGACCACATATTCGTTTTCGAGAAAAAGCAGGCCAGGAGGGGAGATGTTCTGGGCGTTGACTTCCCCCGGTCCATGAATGACGAATGGCAATGGCTTCACCACAACCCCGCACTCCGCTTGCATCCTAAGTAATGGCGCCGGGATGGCGTAATCGGCAGGGAGATAAAGGACTGGGAGCTCGGTTCGTTTCGGATCCACGACGCTGTCACAGCGGCTGGTCGAGCGCGTGAGGCCGTCCCAACTGGCGGCGATGTATTGCGAAATTGCCTGAAGCCTATCGTCGTGCGAGGCGGTGTCGGCTGGGAATGCAGTTGCCCGATCAAGGCAGACCAGCACCAGCAGCAGAAGAATTTTCAGCTTGCACACGCAGCAGGCCTCATTTGCTGCACAATAGAGTACACCGTGGGCTCCGGGTCTCCCGGCCGCTTCGCCCGGCATCTCAAGTAGGACGTGGGGTGAAATCGTGCACACAGCGAATACAGAAGCGACGTCGCCCATTCCCCCCGCTGCAAGTCAGGCATCCGGCACGGGATTCGTTTACCTTGCGGCTGCCTTCGCTGCCCTCGGCGGGCTGCTGTTTGGCTACGACACCGGTGTCATCTCCGGCGCGGTGATTTTCATTAAGAAGGATTTCTCCCTCGCCACCTTCCCCCAGGAACTGGTGGTGAGCGTGGTACTGGCGGGTGCGGCGGTGGCGGCGCTCACCGGAGGCCGTCTGGCCGACCGTTTTGGCCGGCGGCTTACGCTGCTGGCAACCTCCATCATCTTTATCGCCGGGGCGATTCTTTGCGCCGCCGCGCCCTCGCTGACCCTGCTTGTGGTCGGGCGTGCCATTGTCGGTCTGGCGATCGGGTTAGCCTGCACCACGGTGCCGGTCTACATCTCCGAAGTTTCTCCCGCCAAGGCGCGCGGCTGGCAGGTCTCTCTTTTTCAACTGGCGATCACCATCGGAATCCTGTGCGCTTACCTGGTGGACTACGCCTATGCCGAGAGCGCGGCCTGGCGATGGATGCTGGGGCTGGCGGCGGTGCCGGGCGTGATCCTCGGGCTGGGCATGCTGTTCCTGCCGGAAAGCCCGCGCTGGCTGGCCCAGCGCGGGGACATGGAGGCAGCCCATGCCATCCTGGCTCGCATTCGCGGAACTCCGGAGGTGCAGGCGGAGATGGAGGAGATTCGCAGCAATCTGCAGCAGGCGCAGGAGCGCGGCCGGTGGTCGGATCTGCTGATGCCGGCCATTCGCCCGGCTCTGGTCATCGGGATCGGGCTGGCGATATTCCAGCAAGTCACCGGCATCAATACCGTCATCTACTATGCCCCGACCATCATCCAGTCGGCGGGCATTTCCTCGGCCGCTGGCGCAATCCTCGCGACCGCCGGCATCGGCCTGGTGAACGTGATCATGACCATCGTTTCCATGTGGCTCATCGACCGGGCGGGGCGGCGCCCCCTGTTGCTGACCGGCATTGCCGGCATGATTGTCTCCCTCGGCGTGCTGGGGATGGCATTCCGCATGATGGCCGGCAACGGAGCTTTGGCTTGGGTAGCGGTTGTGACCTTGATGGCGTACGTCGCTTTCTTTGCCATCAGCCTGGGGCCCATCTTCTGGCTGCTGATATCGGAGATCTATCCGCTGAAAATCCGCGGCTTGGCCGAGGGGACGGCGGCTGGCGCCAACTGGATCTTCAACCTGCTGGTCTCGATCACCTTCTTGACCCTGGTGGAACGGTTGGGGCCGAGCTGGACGTTCTGGCTCTACGGGCTGCTGGCGATTGCCGCCTGGCTCTTCTCCTACTACCTGGTACCGGAGACCAAGGGGAGAACACTGGAAGAAATCGAGCAGTCGTGGCACACCCGGCGCGGTTCAGTCGTTCCGGGCAGTGCGGCTGATTAATGCTCGGGTTGGGTATAGGCGGCGGAAAGAGCTTCCATGAAAAGCGCTTTAGCCCACGCCTAAAGGCGCCGATGATTTGGGGACGTTTTTCGCAGGCCTGAAGGCCTGCGCTTCCACCCGGGCAGAATTACTCTCGCGGACTTCTTTACGTTGCCGCGGTTTTGTAGGACTTGAAGCCGGCATTTTTCATCCCCCGCTGCGCTTCCGGGGTCTTCATGAAGGTATCCCAGACGAATCCGGTGCGGGCGTTTTCCGCCATCACCAAGGTGATTCCGGTGTCGATTCCGATAACGTCAGGGTCATACCAGTTTTTCAGCGGGTTGAAGGCGTTCACGAACCCATAACGGTTCCAGGTCTTGGGGTACTTATCCTTGAGGGTGCGAAGCACGCGCATAGCGGGCTGCGGGGAAAACGGCAGCGAACCGGCTGCCGCGCTGGGAACCACGGTTCCATCGATGGGGCCGGTGGCGGGCGGGCCGCCCCAGACCACGTAGCCCCTTTCCGAATCGGAGGCGGTGATGCCCCACAGGTCCTCGCTGTAGTCGGGAAACTGCTTGACCAGTTCCAGGCAGAAACGGCGATGGACCTCGGTGGCAATGACCGAGTTCTGAAAATAATCGGCATAGCGATCACGTTTGCCGCGGAAGTCGAACCAGGCTTGGGAGTACTGGTGTACGAACAAAGGCGCGAACGAACCGATGTAGCGAAGACCGTCGTACTCGAACGTGGTCCGCTTCCACGCCGTCCAAGCCTCCGGCCGCAGCCGATACGTCGAGGACCCCAAGCCCAGCAGGTAGATCATCATCAGTTCGCTGTACGACTGCCACCGGAAGGGCAAAAAGCCCAGTTCAGGAGCCCAGCCATTGGGCAGCAGGGTGGTGTCCTCCGAAAGCCATGTCCAATCCACCCGGTTAAAGATGTCATACGCCAGGCGGCCGACTTCGGAATCGGGCTCAAAGTACTGCCCGCAGGTGAGAATCCCGCACAGCAAAATGGCCGTATCCACGGAGGATACTTCGGATTCCCACATCCGTTCGCCGGTTTCGACGTTGGCAAAATGAAAGAAGAATCCTCGGTGCGTGGGCAGCTTCTTCCAGAGAAAGCGCAGAGTGAGAAGCGCCCGATCGCGCGCCTCGGCCAGTTTGATGTATCCACGTTTGTGCCCGATGCACAGCGCCGTGAGCCCGAAGCCTGTAGCTGCGATACTGGCTACCATCGTCTTGTCCGGCCCGTTTGCCTTGCATCGGTCCTTGACCAGGCCGGTTTGAGGGCTGGTTTGTTCCCAGAAGTAGAGAAAATTCGCTTTCTCCAATTCTTCCAGAAAACGCTCGTCGTCATCCGCAAGATGGGTGGGCGGTGGGAGACCCTTACTGCAACTCTGTGGCTCGCCGGATGCCGCGAAGGCCGTACTTGCCCATCGGCTGAGCGGGAGGGCCGCAGCCGCGCCGAGCATCCCTTGCAGTACCTTCCGCCGGGAAAGTTGGATCGATTTGCCAGGCTTGTCGTCCATCGAATAAATTTTAAGTGATCTTGGGGTGGAATGAGAATCTCAGGTAGGCTTTTAGTCAGGCCAGGGATGGCTGGTAAACGCAAGGCGATTCAAGCGGCTGTCATCGCGCTCCTAGGCGGAATCTTGGTGGCGGGCTGGTTATCAAGCTGCCGCAAGGGGCCAAACTCGCTGCGGGGCGCCGTCCTGGAGCGGAATTCGGATCCGCGGAAGGAATCGCCCATCGCGGACGTCGAAGTCACCGCCTCCATTGGTTCGACCTTGAGCGTTTCCCGGACGGGCTCTTCTGGCTTCTTCAGCGTGATGTTGCGCCGGTGGATTCGCCGGGGCCAGCCGATTAGCCTCAAGTTCCGGCATCCCGGGTACCAACCCCTCGACTTGAACGAAACCATTGCCGACAAGATCTACATTGTGCACATGGCGCCTATCCTCTCGAAGGTCGAGCCGGAACCGAACCGGCCCGAGGTGGCCATCGCGAACGTCAAGATCAGGTATTCCATGAAGACCACGGCAACGGTGAGCGTGGGAAGCGCTGTGAAGACTTTCCAAGCGGTCAACATCGGCAACCTACCCTGTAAGGACCAGCCGCCGTGCTCGCCGGATGGAAAATGGAAGGCCGCCATTGCTTCCACCACGATTGATGCCGGCGAAGGCAACGAGTTCCGCAATGCCAGGCTTTCTTGCATTGCCGGACCATGTCCGTTTACGAAAGTCGATGCGGATGGGTATTCCGAAGGTGGCAACAAGATCAGTGCTTCGGTTCGGAACTGGTCGGACACCACCACGTTCCTGTTGGAGGCCGAGGTCTACCACCCCATGGAGAGCGACGTCATCCGCGAGTCCCACCCGGCGATTTTCGGGCGGACGCTGAATTTCAGCGTGCCGGGTACGGCGGAAGGCCAAAGCATTGAAGCCGACGTAAACGGCGACGCGATAGTCTTTCCGCTGGGGCCGAGTCTCTGCTTGAGCTGGGCGGATTGTACCGTCGCCACGGACCGAGATCACAACAAGTCTTATCGCTGTGAGCTCAAGGGCGGATATCAGTTTCGCTAACGCGCCGCGGTCACGGTGACGGCGGGGCCTCGCTGCACACGCTCCAGCCCGATCCCCGCGACCGGTTTCTCCTGCAGCATCAGTTCGGTAGCCTGCACGCGCGGGTTGTCGGGCGTTGGCTCCGGGAAACGTTGCGCTTCTGCGCAAAGGATTTCAAGGTGCGTATTGCTGGCCATGGCCTTGGTCCCTATCGATAGCTCGCGGCTTGCATTTCGAACAGCTCGGCGTAACGGCCACCCAGGTTGGCCAGTTGTTCATGGCTTCCGTCCTCGGTGATCCGCCCAGCGTCGAGCACTATGATGCGATCGGCCATGCGCACGGTGGAGAACCTGTGGGAAGTAAACAGCGCAGTCTTGCCTGAAGTGAGTTCTGCGAAGCGGCGGAAAACGCTGAACTCACTGCGCGCGTCGAGCGAAGCCGTCGGCTCATCCAGGATGAGAAGTTGCGCGTCGCGCAAGTAGGCGCGCGCCAGCGCCAGTTTCTGCCACTCGCCGCCGGAAAGATCGACTCCCGCTTCAAAGCGGCGGCCCAGCATCTGGTCGTAGCTCCAGGGGAGCCTTTCCACGACTTCATGCGCCAGGCTCTTGCCTGCCGCGCGGCGGAGCAGGTCGCGATTGCCGAGTTCCTCGATGCGTCCGACGGCGATGTTCTCAGCGGCGGTCATCTCGTAGCGCATGAAGTCCTGGAAGATAACGCCAATCTCGCGATAAAGGTTTTCCAGGTCATACTCGCGAAGGTCTACGCCGTCGAGCAGGATCTGTCCCTCGGTCGGGTCATAGAGCCGGGTAATCAGCTTCACAATCGTGGTCTTGCCCTGCCCGTTTTCGCCGACCATGGCTACGCGTTCGCCGGGGCGGAGGCGGAAGTTCAGCCCCTGGAGAACCAGTCGGCTGCTCCCCGGATAACAAAACGACACGTCGCGGAACTCGAATCCCTGCCGGATTGGCCGCGGCGCGGGCAGCGCGTTGGGCTTGGATCGGACCGTGGGCTGCATCTCGAAGAAGGCCAGCAGGTCGGTGAGGAACAAGGCTTGGTCCGCGATTCCGGAAAGGGTCGAGAACAACTGCTGGATGTTGCCGCTGACCTGCAAAATCGCCCCGGTCAAGGCGGTCATGGCGCCAATGCTGATGACCCCGGCGAGCGTGCGCCAGATGATGAAGACATAGGCCGAGTAATACCCCAGCGTGCCGAGCGCAGAGAGGAATACCCCGGCGATCAGCTTGCGGCGGATTAGATTAACGTTTTCCTGGTAAATGCCGTCCCACAGGCGGGCAAAGCGCTGTGTCAGGAAGTCCTTCAGGCCGAAAAGCTTCAGTTCCTTGGCGGCCTCTTTGCTCCCGCCCAGGAGGCGCAGGTAGTCCAGTTGCCGGCGGATCGGAGTCTGGCGGAAGTTCTTGGCATAACCCAGAAAAGCGAAATGACTCTCTCCCAGAAAAGCGGGAACCAGGCCGGCGACCAGCAAGAGCATCAGCCAGGGTGAGAAGGCAGCGATGTACAGCGATAGAGACAGAGTGGTGACCACCTGCTGCACCAGGCGCCCGATGGCTTGAATCATGGCCAGGCGGTCGGTGGCCTGTACCCGCGCCCGCTCCAGCCGGTCGTAGAACACCGGGTTTTCATAGGTCAGCAGGTCCAACTCGGCGGCGTGTGCCATCACCTGCACGCTGACGTGCCGCGAGTAGTCGTCGGCGAGCATGGCGTCGAGATAATCGACGGCCCGCCCCAGCACGCTGGTCAGAACTGCCAGCCCACACTCTGCCGCCACCAGCCACCAAAATCGCGGTGCGACCATTTGGCGCGTGGTGACCGCGCGTACGATGGAGTCAACGATCAGCTTGGTGATGGCCAGCAGACCCAGCGGCAGAAGCGAGACAAGAACGCGAGACACCAGTCCCAGCGCTACCACCGTGGGGCTGGACCGCCAGACGATCTTCAGCACGGGGGGAACATTGCGCAGCGCCGAGACGCGCTCGTCCCAAGCGCTCCAGAAACTTTCTTCTCGTTTCATGGGTCTCTCTGGCCAGAGGTGCGACACTTTACTGCGAGGCTTTCACTCAGGGTTTTAGCTTTGACGAAGGGCTATGAACGAATATGCGGCGGGGGCGCTTTGCGTTTGCCTATTGTCGTTCGAAACGCACCCGCAACATCAACAGCAACTTTTTATGGCGTCCCGATTTGGAACGTACCGTGAACGCCTTCCGCGGCGCTCGGTGCGATCCAAATGTCGTACAGTCCCGGTGGCACCACCCAGTGCCGACCGGAATCGTAGGAACCCAAGTCCTTGGCATTCAGCGTAAACTCCACCGTCCTCTTCTCGCCCGGTTTGAGCGTAATGCGCTGGAACCCCTTCAATTCGCGTACTGGACGGGAGGTGGGGGCAACGCGATCATGCACATACAACTGGGCAACTTCGGTCCCGACACGACGGCCCACGTTCTGCAGCTCCGCCTGCACGCGAACCGCGCCCGTCGGCGTAACCATCGCCGTCAAGACCTTTATATTACTATAACGGAAAGTGGCATAAGTGAGCCCGTAGCCAAAGGGAAATAAAGGCTCTGAACCCTGGTCGAGATAACCGGTGTGCCAGCGATCGGCGGAAGCGGGACGGCCGGTGGTCTTATGATTGTAGTAGACCGGAATCTGGCCGACTGACCGGGGCCAGCTCATCGGGAGGCGGGCGCTGGGCGAGACGTCGCCAAACAGTACATCGGCAATAGCATTGCCGGCTTGCACGCCGGGGTACCACGCCTGGATGATGGCGGCCACATGGTCGTTCGCCCAGCGGACATCCAGGGGACGGCCGCTCTCCAGTACGAGCACTACCGGCTTTCCGGTTGCGACCACCTCCTGCAGCAAATCCTGTTGGCGGCCGGGAAGATCAAGCGAGGCGCGGGAACTGGCTTCGCCGGTCATCGCCGCCAACTCTCCCAGGAAGATGATGGTGACATCAGCCCTCTGGGCTGCATGAACGGCCTCCTGAATGCCTCCTGGGCCAGTGGTGGTAGTGGCTCCGGCTACTCCCGTTGCACTCAGCGGCGCGGGCGCGGCGCCAGCCTGCCCCGGCGCCTGACGTTCGAATGATGGAATATCAACGCCCTTGGCATAGAGCACCTGGGCGTTCGGCAGCTTGGTCTTGATTCCCTCCAAAGGCGTTACCACGTCCTCTGCCCGGCCATTGCCGGCCCAAGACCCGAGTTGCTCAGCCTTGTCATCCGCCAGCGGACCTAGGACTGCGACCGTCTTCACCGATCTATCCAGAGGCAGGATCTCATTCTGATTCTTCAGCAGAATCAAGGATTCTTCCGCAGCCCGGCGCGCCACTTGCAGGTTCTCTGGAGTGAGTACAGCAAGGCGTTCACGTGCGGTGTCGGTGTAAGGGTTTTGAAAAAGGCCGGCTCTGAACTTGAGGCGCAGCACTCGGCGTACCGCTTCGTCGAGAAGATGCATCGGCAACTTGCTGGGATCGAGTGCGAGCAAGCTCTGGTAGGCGCCCTCGGCCATATCCATATCTACACCGGCGGTGAGCGCCTTCAATGCCGCCTCCCGGTCATTCGCGGCAACCCCATGGGCGATTAACTCGTGCACCGCATCGTAATCGCTGACCACCAATCCGTTGAACCGCCACTCGCGGCGCAGGATGTCAGTCAGCAGGTGATGGTTCGCCGTGGCGGGAGTGCCGTTCAGGTCTTCAAAACCAGCCATCACCGTGGCGACGCCTGCCTGAATGGCAGCATGAAAGGGTGGCAGGTACACCTCGCGCAGCAGTTGCTCGGAGATGTCGACCGTGTTGTAGTCGCGACCGCCTTCGGCCGCACCGTAGGCGGCGAAATGCTTGACACAAGCAGCCAGGCTCTGCGGATCTGCCAGGTGGCGTCCCTGAAAGCCGCGCACCCGGGCAGCCGCAACCACCGAACCGAGATAGGGATCCTCCCCCGCGCCCTCGACCATGCGGCCCCATCTGGGGTCGCGCGTGATATCCACCATGGGTGCGAAGGTCCATTTCACTCCGCCGGCGGTGGCTTCCCCAGCTGCCACGCGTTCGACTTCTTCAATTAACTCTGGATCGAAGCTGCTCGCAGTGGCGATGGGAACGGGAAAAATCGTGCGGTAGCCATGGATCACGTCATAGCCGAACAGCAGCGGGATCTTCAGCCGCGATTGCTCGACCGCAACGCGCTGCGCGGCGTTGGTGTTCTCCGCTCCGGTGACGTTAAACAGCGAACCAACTCTGCCCTGGCGGAGCAGTTCCAGGGTCTGCGGCGTGGCCGAGGTGTATAGAGAAAGCTGGCCTACCTTTTCTTCGACTGTCATCTGCTGCAGCAAGGATTCGATGTGGCGTTCGACGTCGGCCGTGGTTGCCGGCGCTTCCGTTTGCGCAGCAACGCGGCAGATGCTAACCAGCAGAACCGGGAATAGCAAGACAGAGGGGAGACGCATATCATCCTGTTGCGGCTGTCATTTGACAGTTGCCACAACCATGCCGGCCGCTGCGCCAACCATGTAGAACGTGAAATCCTTCAGGCTGGACATGAAGGTGTCGTGTTCCTTGCCGAAAATGTCGATGACGAATTCCTTGACTAGCCCGAACACCAACACGGCTAGGAATCCCATGTCCAGTGATGGAGCTTGAAGGCGGCGGTCACTACTGCCCCGTAACCGATGAGGGCGCGCCCTCCCTGATAGGCGACATTCGGCGATGGGTAGTGATTGTTGCTCACCTAGAGTGTCTCCCACCCGCAAGCTACCTTCTACGCCCTCGCCTTCATCTTCCCCTGCGCCCAGCGCTGCTTCAGCAGCCGCGACAG
>Ga0181530_10003706_pt1 | contig 16783 bp, 8 predicted proteins | sample PEATcosm2014_Bin_42_FD_119769 | JGI IMG/M metagenome (GOLD analysis project Ga0181530, IMG submission 119769) | Peatland microbial communities from MTU Mesocosm Facility, Houghton, MI, USA - PEATcosm2014_Bin10_60_metaG | ecosystem: Environmental > Terrestrial > Soil > Wetlands > Peat | place... | reverse complement strand
GTGTTCGTCCAGATGCGCCCAAATGCCGGCAAAGTACTGGGCGACTTGGGCATCGGTGTCCATACCCAATTGGATAGCATATCCAGATGGTAAATGTAAATGTTATTTATTTACGCTGCCTAATTGCGCAGTTAGCGGTTATACTGCACATAAATGAATGGCAGTTCATCTTCAATCAAGAGCACATTGGCCATCCGCTCCGCGGAGAATTAACCTCCTTACGGCATTCGCAATCGACACAAGAGGCCTGATGCAAGAAGCCTGTGGGGTCTTCATGTTCGTCTGCCTGGTTGTTGCTTCGCTGCTAACCGCTCCATCCGCATTCGCATTGCAGGCTTCTCTGCCTCCAAATGGTGCAAAGGCGCAGCTCGCACCGTCAGGCAAGGCAACTACGACGGCGGTTCCAGCGCCGGGGAGCCGGATTTCCTTCGAAGATTTGATCGAGCGTTCCGGTATCCGATTTCAGCTTAAAAACAGCATCAGCCCGCAGCGGTACTCCATCGAAACCATGTTGGGCGGCGTTGCCGTGTTCGACTACAACAACGACGGCCTCCTGGACATCTTCTTTACCAACGGCGCGGCTATTCCTTCGCTGGAGAAGACGGATCCGAGTTACTGGAACCGGCTTTACCGCAATAACGGGGATGGCACATTTACCGATGTGACGGAGCAGGCGGGGGTAAAGGGCGTTGGGTATTCGATGGGTGTTGCCGCAGGGGATTACGACAACGACGGATTTGTCGATCTGTACATTACCGGCGTGAACCGCAACCAGCTGCTGCACAACAACGGCGACGGAACATTTACCGATGTGACGGACAAGGCGGGAGTGGGCGGCACGATTGCCGGCTACGGCAAGCCCTGGGCAGTTGCCGCGGGGTGGTTCGACTCCACCAATAGCGGCCGTCTCGATCTGATCGTCATGAACTATCTGGACTACAACATTGCCAACGCCAAGCTGTGCTCCATCGGTAGCGCTCGCACCTATTGTGCGCCGGGGAACTTCAAAGGGACGCCGAACATTCTCTACCGGAACAACGGCGACGGGACGTTTACCGATGTGTCGGCGTCTTCGCACATCGGGCAGTACGTGGGCAAAGGCATGGGTCTGGCCTTCGCCGACTGTGACAACGACGGCTTTACCGACATTTTTGTCTCCAACGACACATCTCCCAATTTTCTGCTGCACAACAACGGCGACGGAACATTCAAGGATGTGGCTCTGGAGCAAGGCGTGGCTTACACCTCGAACGGCAGCTTCGTCGCCGGCATGGGGGCGGAGTTCCGCGACCTGAACAACGATGGGCTGCCGGACATCTTTCACACCGCCATGTTCGGCGACACCTTTCCGCTCTACAAGAACACCGGAACGCAGTTTGACGATGTGACCGACGTTTCCGGCGTGACCGCCTTCAGCCGCCGCATGACAGCGTGGGGCACCGGCGCCTTCGACTTCGCCAACGACGGGCGGAAGGATCTGTTTGTGGCGGGCGGCGCGATTCTGGACAACGAGATGGAGGTGCTGCACCGGCCCACCTTGCAGCCCGACGGTCTGCTGCGCAACAACGGCAACTTCAACTTTACAGATGTCAGCGCGACGGCCGGCGACGCCTTTCTGTCGCCGCGCCTTCACCGCGGCGCAGCCTTCGGTTCCTTCAACAACGACGGAAAGATCGATATCGTGGTGAGCACCATCAATGACAAGCCGCAGCTGCTCATGAATCGCACCACCAACGGGAATCACTGGATCATTCTCAAGCTGGTGGGCACGAAGGACAACCGCGACGGCCTGGGAACGAAGGTGAAGATTACGACCGCGGAAGGCGTGCAGTACAATCACGCCACCACTGCCGTGGGCTACAGCTCATCCAGCGACAAGCGCGTGCACTTCGGCCTGGGCAAGGCTGCAATGATCGACAAAATCGAACTCTCCTGGCCCACCGGCGTGAAGCAGGTGTTGACGCATGTGAAGGCCGATCAGGTGTTGACGGTGGTGGAGAGCCAGCAGGGCACTGCTGAAAAGTGAGCCCGGTCAGTGCTGGAAGACACCCTGAGGGGCCGTAGCCCCCACTTCTCCGTGCGTCCGGGTTATCCACTGTTCTTCGATCGCCTTATGAAGCTGCCACGGGCTCATCGACTTTGAGGATCTGATCCACCGCGGGGTGGTCGATGCGCTGAAGAATCCCGCTGGGCCAGCGAATCTCCACGTGATCGATCTTCGTCTCCGCGCCGATTCCAAAATGCGCCCGGCGGTCGCTCGACGACATGAATCCCACGCTGGTGGTGACGTGGTTAAAGAGCGCGCGGCCCGAACCGGTGGTCACCTTGATGGTTGCGCCAATTCCGTTGCGGTTGCTTTTGTGGCCGCGCAAATCGAACATGATCCAGTGATTGCCGTTGAGCGCGTTGTTCATCAGGATGCGCGGCCGCTCGCCCAGTGACGTCACGACCAGATCGAGAAAGCCGTCGTTGTTCAGATCCACGAAGGCCGATCCCCTCTGATAGCCCGTGAAAGCAAAGTCGGGACCCATTTTGTCGGTGACATCTTTGAGGGTTTTGCCATCGAGATTTTCAAACATCGTGTCGTGCTGTCTCGAAGTCGGAGTCAGGTTATCCACGTCCCCATTGGCCGAGTAGATGTCCTTCCATCCATCGTTGTTATAGTCAATGAATCCGATGCTCCAGCCTGAAAGGTTCCGCGTGAGCGTTCCCAGTTTCGAGCTCCAGGTGGCATCGGTGAAGGACTTGCCGGCCTCGTTCTTCAGCAATCCGAAGACCTCTCCGGACAGGTCGTTGTAAACAACGTCGACCCACCCGTCATTGTCGAAATCCTTGGCATCTGATCCCATGCCGGAGACGCTATCGCCATGGGCATTGTAGGCCACACCCAGTTCCAGTCCGCTCTCCTTGAAGGTTCCGTTTCCCTGATTGATGAAGAGGAAGTTCGGCTCCGTGTCGTTGGCGATGAACACGTCCATCAGGCCGTCGCCGTTGAAGTCCGCGATGGAGATGCCCATGCCCTTGCCCAGCGCCTTGCCGATGGCACTGCTTGCTGTGATGTCTTCAAAACGCCCCTTGCCGAGATTGCGGTAGAGCCGCGAAGCCACGCTGGTGTAGACCGTCGGACTGCAATACTCCTCATGCTGCGGGTCCATCATGCAGTGCTTGTCAGTCTGCGGGGTCCAGACAGTGTAGTTCGTTACGATCAGGTCGAGCAGGCCGTCGTTGTTGTAGTCGAACCAGGCCGCGCCCACGCTGAGAACGTTCTCCGGCTTGTGGTCCAAGCCCGAGCTGGCTGTCACATCGGTGAAGGTCCCGTCCCCATTGTTGTGATAGAGGGTGTTGGTTCCTGCGTTGCAGATGAAGATGTCGTCGAAGCCGTCGTTGTCGTAGTCGGCCACAGCCACGCCGAAGCTGAAGCCGAGGGCGGCGCCGTTGAGGCCTGCCTTCGCGGTTACATCCTCAAAGGTGCCGTCCCCTTTGTTGCGCAACAGGCAGTTGTAGTAGTCCGGAGTGGTCTTGGTGAGTTCCGGAAGCTTGGCGCCGTTGGTGAAGAACAGGTCCATTCGACCGTCATTGTCGTAATCGATGGCTGCCACGCCACCGCACATTGGTTGGGGAAAGTACTTTCTGCCCGTGTAGTCGTTGTTCGTCCGGTAACGGAAAGAGGAGCGGCCAGCCACATTCGTAAACCAGAAGGGCGCCTGCTTGCCGCGCGGCTGGAGTCCGGCGGGGGCGCCGGGGAGGGGAGTGGCGGATTGCGCAACTGCGGCGGAAGGAGCCTGAACGGCGGGGGCTCGCAGGCCGGGGAGGAGTCTTCGGCCGAAAGCCAGGCCGGGAAGCGCCGCGCAGAGCGAGGCGAGCAGGGTTCTGCGGGTCACGTATGCCATGGCTTTAGCGGCGGTTGCTGGGCCTTCCCGAAGGATCGCAATTGGTCAAGACAATTCAATCCTCGAAAGCTGTGGCTGTAAAGTGGCTGGGCAGAGCCATGTCTCCGTGGATGAATAGGGGGCCTCCGGAAATCCGAGCATGGGTGAAATGAGAACCAGGTCTGGCTGGTTGATTTTTCGTGTCAGGGACGGATATCGGCTACTCATTCCAGTCTATCTGAGCCAAGCGGGAGGGTTAGCGGTTGTTGGTGGAGGGAAGAAGCAGAGGGCGGCTTATTGGTTATAAGAAAGTATGCGCAGCAAACATGTATCCAGGTATGTATCCAGGGCAAAAAATGTGTTGACAGCGGGTTTTACTTGCACTATTCTTCGGAGAATTTGATGGATGGATTGATTTTGGGGTCAAAATGATAACGTTTCCAAGGGCTGCCGGCGAGGTTTTCTTGAGGTGCCAAAATGTGAACGTAATCACTTCGTTTCATTCAGCAGTTCGATCCTCTCTGTTTTTACCACAAGGGGCGTACTCCAACCGCCCGATCAAAGTCTGGATTGCTCTGCAGAATGCGGAGCGCTGGTCCAGCCGGCGGTTTGAAGCAAGGTTCTCTCCCGTTCGCGCCTTCTCAGGGTGCGGCTGGAAAACTGGCTTTTCCGTCCGGGCGAGAACCGGGCGGGAAGGGCCGTGAGCCGTCACGGTTCTACTGCGAACCACGGAGAAAGCTCACCGCGGTTTGCGCAAAGGGAGCAGCTCTCACAGAGAGCGCTCTGGTGGGTAAGAAGTCAACACATTTGAAAGGAGACGGTATGCAAATAAGGCGAGCTTTTTCAAGACACAGCCTGTTGCTTGCGCTTCTTGGGGTATTTCTGTTCGCCGTGACCAACATAAGCTTTGGGCAGGATACGAACGCCTCCCTCAGCGGCACGGTTACAGATCCCAGTGGTGCGGCTATTCCCGGCGCAAATATGGCTCTGACCAACGAAGCAACCGGTTTTACGACCAAATTCGTGTCAGATGGGGCGGGCGAGTATACGTTCCGCAACCTGACCCCCGGCAAGTATGACCTGACAGTATCGGCAAACGGGTTCAAGTCCACCGATCAGAAGGGTGTGGAACTGGCCATCAACCAGGCAGCCCGCGTGGATGTTAAACTGCCCCTCGGCAAGGCCGACGAAACCGTCACGGTCATCGGTGATGCATCCTTGATCAACTATGAAAACCAGACCCTCGAGGGTGGCGTCAGCCCTGAAGCTCTTCAGGACTTCCCGCTGGTGGTCTCCGGCGCACCGCGCTCCTCGGTGGCCGTGGCCATCATGATGCCCGGCGTGACGTCCGCCGGCAGCGGAAACGCATTCAACGCCCGGATCAATGGCGGCCTGATCACCGGCGACGAAGCCATTGTCGATGGCGCAACCGTGATCGAAGGCTACATGAACCAGAGCGGCATGGTCAGCCTGCAGACCGACTTTGGCATGTCGCCCGACATCACCAGCGAAGTCAAGGTGCTTACCGCAAACTACGACGCGCAGTATGGCGACACCACCTCTGGCCAGCTCATCATCCAGACCAAGAGCGGCGGCGAGAAGTTCCACGGCGCCGGCTACGACTACATCCGCAACGACTTCTTCAACTCCTTCCCGTATGGAGCTGCACCCAATGCACATGGGAAGTTCGTTAAGCCGCCGGACAAGGAAAACGACTTCGGCGCCAACATCGGCGGCCCGTGGTATATTCCCGGCTTCCATGGTGACAAGTCGTTCCTCAAGGGCTACTTCTACTTCAACTGGGAAGGCTTCCAGGACCACGGCGGCGCCAACCCGGCAACGGACACGATTCTCTCTGCAAACGATCGCTTGGGCAACTTCAGCGGATGGGCCACCCAGCTCTTCTATCCGAATGATCCGGCCAAGTACGGTGCTCTGGCGGGAACGGCCATTCCGAACAACCAGATCAACCCCACGTTGGAGGACCCAATCGCCAAGGCCTTTATCGCGGATCTGCCCACGCCGACCAACAACGGCGAGATCAACAACTACTTCATTCCACGTTCCGGCCAGGCCTCGCTGACCAACAGCGAAAACGTGTATTTTGCCCGCGCCGACCTGAACATCGGCCAGAAGGATCACCTCTACTACACCTACTGGTGGCAGTACGCGGGTCTCAACCTGCAGAGCGATCTCCCGCTGGCGATTTCAAACGCCGGACCGGCCGACCCGGAAAATGCTCCTATCCAGCGCTTCAACTGGGAGCACAACTTCTCCGACGTGATGACCAACCACCTCACCCTCGGCTACCTGAACCGCAATGAGGGCTATCACGCGCTTAACGGTGGCGCCAATCTGCCCAAGGTCTCCGGTGTCGCCAATCCCAACTGGCTGCCGCAGATGAGCTTCGGCAGCTACTTCACGGGGCTGGGCAACAGCGATTCGCCGGCCCCCATCATTACCACGCGCGGAACCTACGCGTTCAACGATGTGTTCACGCGGGTGGTCGGCAAGCACACCTTCAAGGGTGGCTTTGAATGGCGCATGGCCGGCACCAGCATCCATGAGGGCAACAACCAGGGCGGAACCTTCACGTTCAATGCCGATACCACCGGCACAACCAGCACCAGCTCCGAAGTCTGTTCAACCGCGGCCACGACGGGCTGCCCGGGCGATCCGGGAGCCAGCTTCTTCCTTGGCGCAGTCGGCGGAGCCAGCGTCAACTACTACAACGTCTTCGCCGAGTATCCGCGCCAATACCAATACGGGGTGCACGGTGGCGATTCCTGGCGCTTCAGCCCCAGGCTGACCTTGAACTACAGCCTGCGTTGGGACTACATCACTCCCTTCGAAGAGAAATTCGACAACCTCTCCTTCTTCGATCCCAACGGCGAGAACCCCGGTGCAGTAACCGCAGCCGGAACCATCCTCAAGGGCCGCCTGGCCTTCGCAGGCAACAAATGGGGCGCGGCCAGCTATGGGGCGCGCTATCCGGAGACACCCTTCAAGGCTGGGCTCGGTCCCCGTGTCGGCTTTGCCTACACGTTGAACGACAAGACGGTGGTCCGCGCCGGATACGGCATTTACTACGGCCAGGCTTTCTATCCCGGCTGGAATGGCGGGATGGCGCAGGATGGCTTCAACAAGGCCTTCAGCCTGGGCGAATCGGCCAGCGGCAACTTTGAGGTACCTGCAATGTACCTGACCACGGGCATCAACCCTGCGTCAGTGGGACCGACAAAGAACATCTCGGCCAGCTTCGACAACGGAGAGGGTGTATCCATGTACCGCCCGCTGGACGGCAACAAGAGGCCGTATTCGTCGCAGTGGAACCTGACCATTGAGCGGGAGTTGCCCAGCAACTTCTTCGTCGCTCTCTCCTACGTGGGCACCAAGGGAACGCATCTGCCTTCGGCGCGGAGCCCGCTCAACATTCTCAACCCCTCTAACCCCACGGTCCAGGCCCTGGGCAAAAGCCTTCTGGATGTCTTCGCTCCGGACCAGCAAACCCTTGACGGCATATCCCAACCCTATGTGGGCTGGGCCAGCCAGATGACAGGCTGCGCACCCACGGTAGCCCAGGCCCTCGTTCCCTATCCCATGTTCTGCGGCACACTGCAGGGCGAAAACGAAGAGCACGCAACCTCTATCTACAACTCCTTCCAGGCCAAGCTGGAACATCATCTCTCGCATGGCTTCTATGTCCTCGGCGCGCTGACCGTGGCGAAGCTCTACACCGACGCTTCAGACACCACGCAGTCAACCGCCGACACCGGCACTGGCAACCAGGGCAACAACGCCCAGTTCTCACCCTTTGACGAGTCGCGGTCCTGGGCCATCGCTCCGGACAACGTTCCCGTCACAGGCCAGATCGCGGTGGTCTACGACCTGCCATTCGGGACCAACAAGCAATTCCTGAACACGGCCGGACCGGCCAATTGGGCCCTGGGTGGATGGGAAGTTTCGCCGCTCCTCCGGTATGAGTACGGCACGCCGTTCTCGTTCTCCTACAACAGCTGCATCACTAGCAAGGTGGGAGCCCTGCGCGAAGGCTGCGTCCCTGGCATCCTTCCCGGGCAGACGGTGGAGTTGCACGGGCGCAATGGCTACAACCCGGCCAGCGGCGTTCCGTTCTTCAACGCCTCGGCCTTTGAGTCGGATTTCAGCACCTTCGGCTACACCGGCCAAGGCAAGGCAGTGACCACGGTCTACGGCCCCAGCTACAAGGACCTGGACATTTCGCTGACCAAGAACACGAAGATCGCTGAAAAGGTGAACATCAAGATCAGCGCCAACTTCTTCAACAGCTTCAACAACCACTACTTCGCGAACGGCCAGGGCGGGAACTACGGTGGACCCAGCGCTCCCTTCGTGACCGACGTCTCCAGTTCCTCCTTCGGAACCTGGAATCACTCGACCAGCAATCCGCGTACCATTCAGTTCGCGGGACGCTTGGAGTTCTAAGGCGTTGTACTTGCGGTCTTTGGCCCGCGCCATCTGGCTGGTTCTCACGCCGGCCGGATGGCGCATTTTTCTTGCAGGGAAGCCCGCATGTAGTGCAAGCCAGTGCTGCCACTGTGGCGAACAATCAATCTTCTTTATTTCAGGTAAAGCCTAAGGAGTCGAATGAGGGTGGAGGCGGAGATAGGCTTGGACCTCTTCACGCGCGGCACCTTCCTGCCCCAACTTGTGATAGATGCGCGCCAGCGCCATGTGGGGCTCAGGGTATGCGGGGTCAAGCCGTGCGGCCTCTTTCAGTTCATCGCGAGCGGCTTCCGGACGCTGGAGATCCTCAAGAACAGTCCCAAGTTGAAAGTGGGGTTTCGCAAAGCCCGGGTCAAGCCGGATTGCCTCGCGCAGATTCTTTTCGGCATCCTGGAGCTGATTGAGGAACTGCTGCGCGATCGCCAGGTTCAAATACGGCCACGGGGACGGATGCGCCGACCCGCGATCCAGCTCGATGGCCTTTTCGTAATTCTCGACAGCCAGATCGTTCTGGTTCTGGTAGTAGTAGCAAAGCCCCAGGTTGTCGTACGCGCGCGCCATGCGTGGATCGAGCGCAATGGCGTGCTGAAAGTTGCGAATCGCCCGGTTGTATTCATGCCCGTCGTAGTCGAGCCGCCCCAGCCAGTAGGGATAGAGCGCTTCCTTCTCATTCTGCGCGGCCAGCGACTCGAGCACCGTGCGCGCCCAGTCCGGATGCCCCATGCGGATGTAAGCCGTGGCCAGCGAGAAGCGCAGCTTGGGGTCGAGTGGAGCGATCGCTTCGGACTTCTTCCACGCGACCGCGGCGTTCATGAAGTCCTGATTGAGAAAATAGACGGTGCCCGCATAGGCCAGCAGACGCGCCGCTCGCGCCGAATGGGGATCGCGATCGATCTCAGCCAGCAAGAGCTTTTCCGCGGCAATGTAATCGTGCGCGTCAATCGCGCGCTGCAGTTGACTCGCTGCCTCGGGAGCGAGTTGCAACGAACCGATCAGCGAGGCCTGCGGCGCGGGCTCGTCGCCGGCGGATTGCGCCTGCAAAGGCCAAGCGAGAACAACGAGCGCGGCCAGCGCCAGCGTTGGCATGCAGAGCATCTTGCCGTTTGCTCGCCTCATGGAGAATAGTGTAGTGGACGAAAGCGAAGTGGCGATGCGGAAGCACAGCGAGCGAAGGGACGGGAACGCGTGCAGCCTTGGTTGGCGCAGACCCATGGACGCGCTGCAGTGGCTTTTGACCGTGCTTCTAGCCTTTGCTTCTGTCGCTGTTGCCCAGGATGCCGCTGCTTACCAACAGACGATTCTCGCCATCCAGCAGCAGATCGAGGCCGGCAACCTGGATCAAGCGCGCACGATGATCGCCGCGGCAGCTCGCACATATACCCACGATGGCGGACTCGAGAATCTGCTTGGCGTGGTGGAGATTCAGCAGGGGCACACCGCGGAGGCGAGCAAGGCCTTCTCCGCGGCCATTCTCCACAATCCCCGCCTGGTGGGCGCTTATCTGAATCTCAGCCGCATTCGGATGCAGACTGCGGCAACGGACCAGTCCGCGCGCGCCGAGGCTCTGCGGCTCAGCCTCAAAGTGCTGCAGTTGGATCCCGCCAACGACGAGGCAAACTACCAGGCAGCCACGGTTCTTTTCTGGAACAAGAATTATCGGCTTTCGCTCGAGCACCTGAAAAAGCTGAGCGCGCAATCCGGCGCGCAGGCCGGGGCGCAGGCGCTGCTTTGCGCGGACCACGCCGCACTCGGCCAGCGCGAAGCCACCAGTGAGGCGGCCGCTGCCCTGGCGGCGAATCCTGATTTGACCGAGCAGGATGCCGATACCTGCCTGCCTGCCCTGCGTGCCGCACGCCGCGCTGATCTGATTGAGCCGCTCTTTGCCGCGGTCGCCGGCCATCAACTGCTCTCGCCTGCCGGGCTGCGGATTCTCGGCCTTGCCCAGGAGGCGGAAGGCAAACTGCAGCCGGCGCGCGCCACACTGGAAAATGCCTTCGCGGCGGACAGCAAATCTGTTGTAATCCTGGAAGATCTGACCCGCGTCGCAAAGGCCGCAAACGACAACGAGGGCGCGCTCGGTTACCTCGCCCACGCGCGGGATCTCCAGCCGAATGATCCCACGCTCCCTTACGAATTCGGCGTCATCTGCGTGCGCATGGGGCTCTTTGCGGAAGCACGCAAAGCCATCGCCGAGGCGCTGCGCCTCGCTCCTGACAATCCCGAGTACAACCTGGGAATGGGGATGGTGGTCTCCTTTTCTGAAGATCCATCGCAGGCGCTTCCATATTTGAAGCATTTCCATGAGCTGCGTCCCCAGGACCCGGAAGGTCTGCTGGCGCTGGGGTCAGCCAATTTCCGCGCCAAGGATTATGACACCGCCCTCGGATGGCTCAGGCAGGCCATCGCCAACCGGAAGACTGCGCCCGATGCGCACTTCTACCTTGGCCGCATCGCACGCCAGGATGGCCGCCTGGATGAAGCGACCGCCGAACTGAAGCAGTCGCTCTCCTTGCGGCCCGATCAGCCGGATGCGCTGGCGGAACTAGGCCAGATCAGCGTGCAGGCGCGCGATTTTTCTCAGGCGGCTGCCTACTTCAATCAGGCCCTGCACATCGATCCTGACAACTACGCAGCCAACTTCGGGCTGCTTCAGCTCTATGCTCGCACGGGCGACCCGCGCCGCGACCAGCAATCGCAACGCTTTGACCAGATCAAGAACAAGAAGGAAGAGCGCGATCGGCAGATGATGCGCGTGATTGAGATTCGACCCGATGGCGATCCGGACCGCCACAACCCGAATCCAAAGTGAACCCGTTTGTCCGAAGAACCCATGCAACCCGGAGAACCACGATGACCTTTGAAAGACACGCAAAGAATGCCATGAACGTCTCTCGTGCCCTGCCTGTTCTGGGGCTGATGCTCTGCCTGCTGCTGGCTGCCGCATCCTCCCACGCGCAGAGCTTAACCGGCCGCTGGGCCGCAACCGGCAAGACGATGGACAACGGAGAGCAGCAGAAGGCGATCCTCGATCTCAAGCAGGATGGGAACCAACTGACCGGTACGGTGAGAGGTCTTGGCTTCTCCACTGGGGTCAAGGGCACCGTCAACGGCAACCACTTTGAGCTTTTCGGCGTCGATTGGAATGACAAGAACCCGTTTCTGGTGGGCAACCTGGTGAACGGGAAGATCGAAGGCACGGAGTGGGGCGACAAGTTTGAGGCCAGGCCGGCAACACCTGCAGACGAGTTTCCGCAGCTGCCGTATCTCGATCCTCCGGCGCTGCACAAGGTTCCCTATAACGGCCTGGCCAAGACGCCGCCCATGGGATGGAACAGCTGGAATTTGTTTGCCGAAAAAATCGACGACCAGACGGTGCGCACGATGGCCGACGCCATGGTCTCCAGCGGCATGCGCGACGCCGGCTACATCTACGTCAACATCGACGACACTTGGGAAGGCGTGCGCGACGCGCAAGGCAATCTTCAGTCGAACCACAAGTTTCCCGACATGAAAACGCTTGCCGACTACGTTCACTCAAGAGGACTTAAGCTGGGAATCTACTCTTCGCCTGGACCGCGGACGTGCGCGGGTTATCCTGCGAGTTATGGACACGAACTGCAGGATGCGAAGAACTTCGCCACTTGGGGCATTGACTACCTGAAATACGACTGGTGCAGTGCCGGCAGTATCTACAAGAACGATGCGTTGCGGCCGGTCTACCAGAAGATGGGCGACGCGCTGCACGCCACTGGCCGCCCCATCGTCTACAGCCTGTGCGAGTACGGCCTGGGCAACGTGGAAAAGTGGGGAGCCGACGTGAGCGGCAACCTGTGGCGAACCACCGACGACATCCGCGACGAGTGGGACAGCATGATGTTCAACATTGAAAAACAGGTGCCCACGGCTCCCTACGCCGGACCTGGCCACTGGAACGATCCCGACATGCTGGAGATCGGCAACGGCCACATGAGCGACGACGAGTACCGCACCCACATGAGCCTGTGGGCTCTCACAGCTGCTCCTCTGCTGGCGGGGAACGACATCCGCACAATGACGGCAGTGACCAAATCGATCCTGATGAACAAGGAAGTCATCGCCATCGATCAGGACCCACTCGGCAAGCAGGCTTCGCCCGTCAAGAAGGGGGATCTTGAGACCTGGATCAAGCCGCTGTCCGACGGCAGTGTGGCTGTGGGCGTGGTCAATCTTGGATCATCTGCGGCGCAGGCTACAGTCCACGCATCCGATTTGCACCTTGCCCACGCGGTGACGAAGGCCCGGGATTTGTGGAGTCGCAAGGAAGTGCAGTTTGTGAGTGGTGCCTATGCGGCGCCGGTCCCATCGCACGGTGTGTTGCTGCTGCGCGTATGGGCGCAATGAGAAGGAGCACGGCGGAGTTGTCGATCGGGATCATGCTTTTTGTCACGTCGTTTGGAGGCTGGCTTAAGGGCAGAAGAGCAGGAACAAGCGCAAGCGGACACGCAATGGCGGGTGACCATCGTGATCGTTCCGGAGTATACTTCGCTTGCCGCGAATTTCCTGCTCTTCCAGGGTACATCTGATCGGTCAAGCTTTGTGCACCGAGGTTCGCACAATGAGTTTTGTGGATGAGTGCGGCGATCAGCCGCAGGAGCCAAACCGTCTCTCAACGGCCGGCGTGAGCGGTTCAAACCGCTTTGCCCGCGCATTCGCCGTTGCCATCGCGGCCTGTTTGATTGTTTGCGCGGCGTGGTTGACCGGGCTGGACAAGATAGTTGCCGGCGCAACGAATGCACCCGCCAATATCACCGTCGATTACCCCCTCAGTGGTTCTGTCTTTCCGCCCGATATGGCCGCTCCCACATTCCAGTGGCGTGATCCGGTCGAGAGCGCCGTCAGTTGGCAGATCGACGTCACGTTTGGCGATGGTTCCACCGCCCTGCACACGTTATCGAAGGGCGAAGGGTTGAAGATCGGCGAGATAGATCCGCGCTGCATTTCGAGCAGCAACAAGCTGCCCACGCTGACGCCCGAACAGGCGGCCGCACACACCTGGAAGCCGGATGCGGCGGCGTGGGCCGCGATCCGCGAACATGCAGTTGAGCATCCGGCCACCGTCACCATTACCGGCTATGTGGATGCCGATCAAAGGCGGCCTCTCTCGCGCGGCGCCATGCAACTGACCATTTCGCGCGATCCTGTCGGAGCACCGATCTTTTATCGGGATGTGCCGCTGATGCCATCGGCGACAGAGAAGGGCGTCATCAAACCGCTGCCTCCCAGCGCGATTCCGTTGATCGAGTGGCGCATGCGCGATATTTCCGAGCCCACCAGCCACGTTGTGATGACGGACCTGCACTCCTGCGTCAATTGCCACTCGTTCAGCCGCGACGGCAAAACCCTGGGCCTGGACATGGATGGTCCGCAAAACGACAAAGGGCTCTACGCACTGGTGCCCGTCGCCGAAAAGATGTCGGTGCGCACAGAGGACATGATCTCGTGGGCGTCCTTCAGCGGCGAAGTGGACCCCCAGCTGCGCTTGGGCTTCATGTCACAGGTTTCACCTGACGGCAGGTATGTGATGACCACGATCAAGCCGCCGGGTACAAAGAGTTGGAACTTCTACTATGTCGCCAACTTTACGGATTACCGGTTCCTGCAGGTCTTCTACCCTACGCGCGGAATCCTTGCCTGGTATGACCGGGAAGCCAAGAAACTGCAGCCGCTGCCTGGGGCTGACGATCCGAAGCTGGTGCAGGCAAGTGCGGTCTGGAGCCCCGACGGAAAGTATCTTGTGTTTGTGCGCGCGGCAGCCAAAGACCCCGTCCCGGCTGACGGCAAGATGGCCGCCTACGCGAATGATCCGGCGGAGATGCCGATCCAATACGATCTCTATCGCATTCCTTTTAACGGCGGCCGGGGCGGCACGCCTGAGCCCATCGCCGGCGCGTCGCATAACGGCATGAGCAACAGCTTTCCCAAGGTCTCGCCGGACGGCAGGTGGATCGTCTTTGTGCAGGCGCACAATGGTCAATTAATGCGCCCGGACGGCAAGCTTTATATCGTTCCGGCGGCAGGCGGCAATGCGCGGCTGATGAACTGCAACACGCCGTTGATGAACTCCTGGCACAGTTTTTCGCCCAACGGGCGCTGGCTGGTTTTCTCGTCAAAGAGCCGCTCACCTTACACGCAGATGTTCTTGACGCACATCGACGAAAACGGCAATGACACGCCGGCGATTCTCATTGAGAATTCAACCGCCGCGAATCGTGCCGTAAACATTCCCGAGTTCGTCAACATGAAACCCAGCGGCATCGAACACATCGACACGCCGGCGGTGGACTTTTTCAAGCAATTCGATCTGGCCGCCGACCTGACCAAGAAAGGCCAATTCGACGCGGCGATTGCGGAGTGGGAGAAAGCCCTGGCCATGCAGTCGGACGACGCGCGCGCCCACTACGGTTTGGGTCAGACGCTCTTGCGCGCCGGCAGGGTAGACGATGCAATCGCGCACTTTCGTGAATCCATCCGCCTGGACCCGCACTACGCTGAAGCGCACAACGGCTTGGGCGCCGCGCTGGGCCAGACAGGACACGCGGCCGAATCCATGGAGCAGTTTCACTTGGCGCTCGATGAAAAACCCGGCTACGCCGAAGCGCACAACAACCTGGGCTCCGCGCTGTATGGAGAACATCGCGTTTCCGAAGCTGTGCTCGAATTCAAGTCCGCGCTTGAAGACAATCCCGATTTCGCCGAGGCTCATAACAATCTCGGCTACGCCTATGCCGCGCAGGGGCAGGTCGACGAGGCGCTCGCAGAGTATCGCAAGGCCATCCAGATCAATTCCGGTTATGCGCCGGCTTACAACAATCTGGGCCTGGCGCTGGCCACGAAGGGAAATCTCGACGAAGCCATCGCGGACTTCACCAAGGCCGTCGAACTCGATCCGACCAAGGCCGCAGCAGAAGACAATCTGGGTCACGCGCTGATGGCGAAAGGCAATGTGGATGATGCGATTCCGCATTTCAAGAAGGCTTTGGATCTCGGCCCTGAAACTGCTGAATACCACACCGACCTCGGCATTGCTCTCGCCAAGAAAAGCCAGTTGGTCGACGCGATTCCGCATTTCGAAAGGGCGCTCGCCCTTTCGCCGGACGCGGTGGACGCCCACTACTATCTGGGCAAGGCGCTGGTCATGAGAGGCCGGGGCGAGGAGGGTCTCGCGTATTGGAGGCAGGCGTTGCGCAAGGACCCTGACAACCTGCAGGTACTGAACGATACTGCATGGGTGCTTGCCACCTCGAGCGACGCCACACTTCGGAACGGCAATGCGGCGCTGCCGCTGGCCGAACACGCGGTCGAGCTTACGTCGGCACGCGAGCCGGCGATTCTGGGCACGCTCGCCGCTGTATACGCCGAAACCGGCCGCTTCGACAAAGCAATCGAGTTGGAGCAGCGCGCAACCGACCTGGCGACGCAACAAGGCAATGCCGCTCTGGCACAAAGCCTCAATGCGCGTCTTGCCCTCTATCAGGACAAGACTCCGATTCGACAATAAGCTGCGCGTCACCTGCAAAGCGGGCGATGCACACGCTGCATTCGCAATGTTGCGTTCGCGGTCTGTCGGACGGAAAACGAATAGTGGTCCGGCGCCGACTCCTTCGGCCGAGAAGTCGGCCTGTCACTACGAAACATGGCTATGGCCCAAATCTCAACCAGTAGCTGCGGCTGATCTTTACTCGTCACCCTCAACTAACAACTCACTGTTACGAGACGTCGGGTAGACCGCGCCGACATCCATCCAGTGCACTCCCCCCAAAGACGGGTGGTAAAGTTTCGGTTGATTACGCTCCGCACGGCTTCAAGTTCTTTTGAATACCGTTCATGTGCATCTTGCCTCTGAACGGTCGTCAGTGAAGGTCACATCATGATTGCAATGCAGAGGGGTTGCTTTCTGGCAGTATTGGCGTGGAATCCAAGAAATTTGGCCCTTCCCTAGTTAGCGCTGGAGAGGGATTGAACCCATTGCTGTCCAAAATAGACTGTTATCTCAGTACATCTGACGGATGCGGAAGGGGCTGATCCCCGTTACTCTGGAGTGGGTTCCGACACAGAACCACATGGAGAGAAGAGAGGATCAGCCATGACTCAAGTATGCAGTGTGTTTTCGCAGATATTGCAATTGTTTTCGCGAGGGCAGTTCGCCCAGGCCGTCAAGCGCCGTCAGGCCGAGCGCAACGGCAAAGGTTTCACCTGCGGGGAACAATTCGTGGCCATGCTGTTTTGCTAGGTGGCGCACATGAATTCGTTGCGCCAAGTCTGCCTGGGGCTGGCCGGTTGCGAATCGCCGCTTAAGCATCTGGGCATCAGCACCACGCCCCAGAAATCCACCCTGGCCTATGCCAACGCCAACCGTCCGTGGGAACTGTACGAATCGGTTTTCACGCAGC
>Ga0181530_10003705_pt1 | contig 16795 bp, 14 predicted proteins | sample PEATcosm2014_Bin_42_FD_119769 | JGI IMG/M metagenome (GOLD analysis project Ga0181530, IMG submission 119769) | Peatland microbial communities from MTU Mesocosm Facility, Houghton, MI, USA - PEATcosm2014_Bin10_60_metaG | ecosystem: Environmental > Terrestrial > Soil > Wetlands > Peat | place... | reverse complement strand
GCCCCGTTACCGGGACTCACCGCCCGCCAGCTATCGAATCTAACCATCAACTATTCGAGTGGGTCCTTCCCCCACTGGTAATCAGCCCCTTTGGGGCACACGCGAAAGCGCCTGCCCCACTTTAATTCATGGCGTAGAGTTCCACATGGCGGGGACCTGGGGGCATGGTTTCGACGGGCAGGGTGAGCGACTGCACGGCCACGCGTCCATCGTAGCCTTCCGCCAGAATGGTGTAGTGAGTGGTGTGCTCCGGCCCCACTTCCAGGCAGCGGCCGGCCGAGGGGTAGACGTTCGCCAGGGGCGGCGAAATGCGCACGGATTTGGCATTCTCGACGCCGTAACAGAGCTGCGCTTTTTGGCCGGTCATGAGGACTCCGACGCTGGCGTAAAAGCGCAGAATGCGCACCCGCGCGGGAGGCGAACCGGCGGTTCGCAGCCACGCCCGGTTGTCGGCCGGACGCATGCGGCCCAGTCCCCACAGAGCGGCCAGCAGGCCGATTGCAAGGAAGAGCTTGTCGAGGGGGCGGAGCATCGCCGGTTGTCTAATAGACTCCGCCATTCCGGGCGAAGTTTCAAGTTTGTATGATCGCAAACAGGCGCCGGGTTGTCCTAAACTGGGGGAATGCCCGTCCGAATTGTCCAGGTGGACGCCTTCACCGATCGCCCGTTCGCGGGCAACCCGGCCGCCGTGTGCGTGCTGCCAGAAGCCCGGCCGGATGAGTGGATGCGCAACGTCGCGCGCGAGATGAATCTTTCGGAGACGGCCTTTCTGGCGCCGCAAAACGGCGGCTTTCATTTGCGCTGGCTGACTCCCGCGGTGGAAGTGGACCTGTGCGGCCATGCCACGGTGGCAAGCGCGCACGTGCTATGGGAAGACGGACACTTGGCGCGCGGCCGGCAGGCGCGCTTTCACACGCGCAGCGGACTGCTCCTGGCGGACCGGCGCGGCGATTGGATCGAGCTGGATTTTCCCGCCAAAGACGCCGCGGCCGCGGCAGCGCCGGAAGGGCTGCTCTCTTCGCTGGGCGTGGAGAAGCCGCTGTTCGTGGGGCGCAACCAGTGGGATTACCTGGTGGAGGTGGAATCCGAAGAGGCGCTCCGTTCCCTGGCGCCGGACCACACGCGGCTGCGCAAGATTCCGGTGCGCGGCGTGATCGTAACGGCGCGGCCGGCCACCGGCGAATTCGATTTCGTTTCGCGTTTCTTCGCGCCCGGCTCGGGCGTGGACGAAGACCCGGTCACCGGCTCCGCCCACACCGCCCTGGGCCCCTATTGGGGCGCCAAGCTGGGCAAGAACGCGATGACGGCGTTTCAAGCCTCCCAGCGAGGCGGCGTGGTGCGCGTGCGTCTCAACGGCGAGCGCGTGATTCTGGGCGGGCAAGCGGTCACCGTGATGACCGCGGAATTACTGGCGTAGACAGGCGGGCGCGATCAGGCGCTCTCGTAGAGGCGCGTCAGCACGAATTCGCGATGGCCCAGGACTTCGGCATTGGTCAGGCGGCCGTTGGCGGCGGCGAGCATGGCCTCGAGCACCCGGTCGCCGGCCTGATCCATGTTGATTTCGCGCCGCAGGATGCCGCTGACATCCACATCGATATGTTCCTTCATGGTGCGGACGGTGCGCGGATTGCCGCCGATCTTGACCACCGGCAGGATGGGGTTGCCGATGATGTTGCCCTGCCCGGTGGGGAACAGATGCACGGTAAAGCCGGCGGCGGCGCACAGCGTCACCATTTCGGCGGCGGCGGAGGAGGAATCCATGAACCACAATCCCGGTCCGGTGGGCGCTTCGGCTTTATCGAGCACGCCATCCACGACGCATTGCTTTCCGATCTTCTGAATATTGCCGAGGGCTTTTTCTTCGATGGTGGTGAGCCCGCCGGCGATGTTGCCCTTGGTGGGCTGGGATTCGGAAAGGTCGCTGGTCTTGTGCCGGTTGATAATCTCCTGGTAGCGGTCGAACATGGCCATGAATTGCGCCCCGATCCGGGGAGTGCGGCAGCGCTGCACGACCAGGTGTTCGCCGCCGGTGATTTCGGTGGTTTCGCCGAACAACAGCGTCACTCCGCGTTGGTAGAGTTTGTCGAAGGCGTTGCCCACGCTGGGATTTCCCGCGCAGCCCGAGGTGGTGTCCGATTCGCCGCACTTGGTGGACACCCAAAGATCCTTTAGCGGGCACTCCTCGCGCCTGAGAGCGGAAGCGGCCTGCACGAATTCCTTGGCGGCCCGCGAAGCGCGCGCCACGGTGTCGATATCGCCGTGCAGCTCGATGCCAAAATATGCCACGGGCTTGCCGGTGGCGGCGATGCCGTCGGCCACCTTTTTGGCCCATCCGTCCTCGATCCCGATCACCACCACGGCGGCCACGTTGGGATTCGATCCGGTGCCGATCAGGGTACGGAAATGCAGGTCCAGATCCGCGCCGAACTGCAGGCGCCCGTAAGGGTGGGGAAGAGCGAGCGCGCCCTTGATGTTGTTGGCGACGGACTCGCTGGAAGCATTGGCGAGATCGTCTACCGGCAGGATGATGACATGGTTGCGCACACCGGCGCGGCCGTTTTCCCGGCGGTAACCCCAGAAAGTAGTGTTGCTCAGATCGATAGCCAAGTTCGTTTCCTCCGCTCTACCAACGCTTCGTTTTCAGATTGTGCACGTGGACATGCTCGCCCGGGCGGATGGGCGCGGCCGTGCGGCCTATATCGGCGCCGTACTTGATGACGGTATCGTTTTCCGCCAGGGGCTTGATGGCCAGTTTATGACCGATGGGGATGTCGCTGACGGCCTGGTGCTCGACGATCCGATCCTGGTCCATGATCCATCCGTTGAGCCGGTCGCCGGCTTTCACGCCTTCCACGACAACCACCCCCACCGAGTCGTTCTCATCGTGCACCACAAAGTGAATCTCCATGCGTTCTCCTTGAAAAAAGCGATTGGCCGCCGCCCCGGGGCGCGCTGGCCGCGGTCCATCAGGCTTCGCAGCTCTACCGGCTGAGTAATATATGATATCTTAGATCGCAATTCCCGACAAGAAAGCATTTGTCTGCGTTGTCTGCGCCGGGAGTTGCGCGGGGCGCGCCATCACTGGCCCGCGGCGGCTGGGGGCGCCTGCATGAATTGCAGCAAACGCTCGCGCACGGTGCGGATGTGATCCCGCATGGCGCGCTCGGCGGCATCGCGCGTATGTTCCTCGAGAGCCCCCACGATGGCATCGTGGAAATCGGGGGCGGTGCTGCTGGAAAGATCGTAGGTCCGGCGGCGCGCCAGCCAGATCTGGTTCTGAATGTTGGCCAGCAGGGCGCAGAGATATCCATTACCGGTGGCTTGCGCCAGCAGGGAGTGGAAGCGCACGTCTTCGCCGATGTAGCGGGGCTTGTCGTTGGCCTTGAGCAGGGTGCGCTGCCGGCGCAAGCTCTGGCGAAGCTCGGCCAACAAGGCGGGCGTGATGGCGGCGGTGCGGACCACGTGAGCTTCCAGAGCTTCGCGGGTTTCGTAGATCTCGTTGATCTCGAGCGGCGTGAGCCGTCTCAAATAGGCGCCTTTGCGCGGCTCGATGCGAATCAGGCCCTCGGCCTCCAGCCGGTTGAGCGCCTCGCGAACGGGAGATTTACTGATGCCCAGTTGGCCCGAGAGGAAATCCTCGGTCAACCGCGATGTCTCATCCAGCCGGCCTTGCAGGATGTATTCCCGGATGTTGTTATAAGCCAGGGTGGTGAGATTGCTGGGTATCTCAATCTTCTTCATGTTCGCCCTCCCAGCGTACAATCTTTACCCCTGGATGGCCAGCCGGCGGAAAACGTCCTTCGACACCGCCGGTTACAACGCGGCAGGGGCACGGTTTCGCGGCGCGCGCTGCGGGACAGGCCTCGTGGGCCAGCCGCTGGCTGGAGGGGACGCCCGTCGGTTCCGGTGGCCGGCCAACGCCTGGATCACAGGGTGACCCGGCCGGGATGCGGGTTAGCGGCGAGGCGGACCTTGCGGATTCGCAAATACAGGATGCGGACGAGGGCCAGCACGGGGACGGAGAGGAACGTGCCGGCCACACCGGCGATTTCGGCTCCCGCGAAGACCCCGAAGAGAACCAGCAGCGGGTGCACTTCCACGCCTCGCCCCATCAGGTGCGGGGAGAGAATGTAGTCCTGGAAAAGCCGGTACGCGGCCAGGAAAATGAGAATCACGAGCACGTTTATACCGGAAACACCGGCCACCAACACGATCGTCAGCACGGCGACCAGAGGGCCGATCATGGGAATGAACTCCAGCATGCCCGCCAGGGCGGCCAGTAACACTCCGAAGGGAACTCGTAAAATCGAAAAAGCGATGCTGTAAGCGGTGAAGGTGGCCAGTGAAAGCACGACCAGGGCGCGCATGTAGTGCGCCAGCAGGAGGTGAACGTCGGCCATTACATCGTCCAGGAGTTCCCTTCTGGGGCCGCCCGGCACGAGATCCAGGGCATGCTCCCGCATGGTTCGGGCGTCCTTGAGAAAGAAAAACGCGAGAATCGGGATCACCGCGACATAGACGAGGTAGCTGACAGCGGTCAGGGCCTTCATGCCGGCCTGGGGGAGGCTCGCGATCAGTTCTCCCGCGCCGGTGGACACGGCCTGGCGAACTTTGTCGAGCACCTCTTCCTTCATGACGTCGATGTTGGTAGGGAGATTGTGACTTGGCTTCTCCAGGCCGGCGATCATCCCCGGGAGATAATTCACCAACTGAGTGGCCTGCTGCACCACGCGCGAGCCGATCTCAAAACCGACCAGCACGGTGACGGCCACGAAGATGATGTAGGCGAGGGCCAGGGCGGCAGTGCGCGTGCGGCCCGGCAGGAAGCGGTCGAGGAGGTTCACGAGCGGAGACAGCAGATAGGCGAAAAGCAACGCCAGGATGAAGATAAACAAGGTGACGCGCATGGCGTAGACCAGGCAGAGGAGCAGCAGCACTACGGCTGCCGTGAACGTGTACTTGGCGGCGGTGCGGTCGATTCCCAACATGCTGTTTCTACCGTATCAGAGTAGCGCGGGTTGAGCCGGCGAACCCGCGCCGCCGGCTGGCGGCAATTTCTCGATGCGGACGCGCGCGATGCGGTTGCGGTCCATCTCCAGAACGGTAAAACGGCGCCCCGCGAACTCCACCGCATCGGCCGGGTGGGGGATGGCTCCCAAGCGATAGAGCAGAAAGCCGGCCAGAGTCTCGAATCCGCCTTCGGAGGGAATTTCGATGCCGAATTCGCTTTCCAGGTCGCGGATGCGGGTGGCGCCGTCCAGTTCCACTTCGTCGGTTTCGAGCGCGGTGCGGGCGATCTTTTCGTCGTGTTCGTCCTCGATGCGGCCGACCACCTGTTCGAGCACGTCTTCCACCGTAAGCATTCCCACAATGGTGCCGAATTCGTCCACCACCATGGCCATGTGGGAGCGGCCCTGGCGAAACTCTTCGAGCATTTGCGAGACCGGCTTGGATTCGGGCACGACCATGTGCGGGCGAAGCAGGCGCGCGATGCGAAAGGCGCGGCTGGGACGGCCGGAGCGGATGGACTGGCGGCGCTCCTCCCAGACCGGCAGCAAATCCTTGTAATGCAGGATACCGATGATTTTCTGCGGCGTACGTTCGTAGACGGGCAGGCGCGAATGTTTCTCGCGGATCATGGTGCGCAGGACTTCGTCGAGGCCGGCGTCGGCGTCGATGGCCACGATATCGTTGCGCGGCACCATAATTTCGCGCACCGCGACGGAACCGAGGTCGAGCACGCGGTGAATGATATCTTCCTGCAATTCGGGCAGGTAGCCGAGGCCGCGGCTGGAGCTGACGATGAGCTTCAACTCCTCGGCGGAATGGCCGCCGGCATGGGCCGGAGCCTTGCCTTGGAAGGTGCGGGTGATGGCGCCGGCGGAGCGTTCCACGGTGACCACGAAAGGCAGGGTGAGGCGGTAGAACGCCAGCAGCGCGGGAGCCACCAGGGCGGCCAGCCGATCGGCCTTGGCAATCGCCAGATTCTTGGGCACGACTTCCCCCAGAACCACGTGGAAGTAGCTGATGACCAGGAAAGAAAGAACCAGGCTGAGGGCGTGAAACCACGCCGCCGTCAAGGGAGTGACGATGGGCTGGAAGACGGACACCAGGATCTGATAGAGCGTGTTTTCGCCGGCCCAGCCGAGGCCCAGGCTGGCCAGCGTGACGCCCACTTGCGTCACCGAAAGCAGGCGCCCGGGATTGGAAAGCAGGTTGAGCGCGGCCTGCGCGCCGGCGTGTCCCGATTCGGCCATCTGGCGGAGGCGCGAATGGCGAACGGACACCAGGGCGACTTCGGCGGCCGCGAAGAAGCCGTTGACGGCGATCAACAACACAACCAGCAGGATGCGAACTGGGGAATCAGACACGTTTGCCGAAATTATTCTAGCGAAGAATCATAACCAACGCCGCGCCGAGCCGTCTATTGATGTAACCAACTAACTCCGTTACGTAGGGGCGTTCACCTTCTGTATCCCCGGTGGGCGCCCATTTTTCATTCGATTGTAATGCATCCGCATGGGGCCTGCGCTGGCGCTGCCTTCGGCTGCCCGCTCGCCTTTCCCACAGCGGGACGGGGCCTCCCGCGCCGGCCAAGTCCGCGGTGATCCGAACCCGCGCGGTTAACAACGAGATGTAATGCTTCACAGGACCGTTATCGACATGCCCGGTTTCTCCTGTAATTCAGGTGAATTGCGGATAGTAGTACGACTAAATCGGTTGTATATTTGGTTCCATTACCAATGATCCTTTTGGTGGATGACGATCCGCGCTTCCTGCAACTTAGCGAAAGCCTGCTCGCGCGTGACGAACTGGTTTATTTTGCCGCCGATGCGGAAAATGCACGGCTCTTGCTGGCGCTTCTGGGCAGGGGTTTTACCGTAGTACTGGTGAATGTCGAGCTTGCGGAGAGCAGCGGTCTGGAGCTGATCCGCGACATCCACTGGATCGCGCCGGAGCTGCCGGTGATTGCCATCGGAGGAGAAGTGCAGACTCAACTGCTGGAGACGGCGCGGGAGATGGGGGCGGCGGAAACCATCCGCAAACCCATCACGCGCGAATGGCGCGGCATCCTCGACCGCGTCCGGCAGGGCGCCGCGGCCGGGGGAAAGTAAGGCGGCGCGGGCGAACGCCTTTCCGCGGCAGGCCACGGAAGCGATGCCCTGGCCCGGTTAGCGGAACAGGCTGCGGCCGCACCACCACAGGGAAATCAGCCAGACCAGTACGCAAGGGAGCAATACGATGGGGCCGACGGTCGCGGTGGACACACCCGCCATGGCCATGGCGGCGGCATCGATCAGGCCGAAGACTACGCCGGTTCCCGTCGAAAAACGCCAGCGGAGCTGTTCGCGCGGCTGGTGGACGGATGCGAAATGGCCGAACGACAGGACCACCAGCGCCGCGGAGATCCCCGGCAAAATGGCCAGCGGCAGGAGGAGCGGGAGCGTTACCAGGAAAAAAGCGGCGTCTTTGGCCGCCAGGATTCGCCAGCCTTTCAGCGGCAGCAGGCGGTAGCGCGAGAGCCCGCCTGCGCCATCCAGCCCGAAAAGGGATTGGGAGTAGCTGGAAAGCGCCAGCACCACCAGCACGGTAATGGCGAGGAAGGCTTCCACCGGCAGCGGGGGTCCCCACAGACGCCAGGCAACGGTGGTCAAGCTCAGCAGCAGGGCGCAATAGAAATCCAAGGTGGAAAGGATTTCCCGGAGGTTCTTGCGCACGAGCTGATCGAGCGGCCCTGGAAAATGCGGCACGCGGCGCCACACGCCGCCGCGCGCCACGGGAAATTCGGAGAGCGCGAAGCCGGCGGCGGCGATGGCGGCTGCCAGCGCCCACATCCCCAGGCTGACTTTGCCGCGCGCGCTCCACACGGCCAGGGCGGCGATGGCCCAGGTGATCGGGTTCACCCAGGGACTGAGAAGGCGCAACAGCCGGCGCTGGCGCGGCGCGAGCGGCCACAGGGCCAGGCGCGAAGGAGGAATCTTGCGCAGCGGGTCGGTGCTGAGCGGAAACAGCAGAACGAACCCGATGATCAGATAAATGAACGTGCCCGCATCCTGCAACAGCAGCGCGGTGACGATGAAAAAATTATTGCCGGCGACGGATGCGGCGGAGCGCTGGTCCCGCCGCTGAGCGCGGGCCAGGGCCCTCAGGATTGTCGCGAGCCGAGCCATTCCAGGTCTTCCGTCACGGGCGATTCCACCAGGTCGAAATAATGCTGTTCCAGGGCTTGCGGCAGCTCCGAAGGCGGAGAGTTCCAGACCATTTTGCCGGCGCGGATCATGATGAGCTGCGTGGCGATCTGCTCCACCACCGAGAGGACGTGCGAGGTAAGGAATACGGCGATCCCATGGCCCGCCGCCGCCAGCAGCATGTCGCGCATGATTTTCGAAGTGACCGGGTCGATGGCTTCGAACGGTTCGTCCAGAAACAGAACGCGCGGATTGGGCAGCAGCGCCATGGCGAAGGCGGTCTTCTTGCGCATGCCGTGGGAGCAGGCGGCGGCGAAAGTGTTGCGGCCCTGCTCCAGGCTGAGCGCGCGCAGAAGCTGTTCCGTGCGGGCGCGGGCTTCGTGGCGCTCGACGCCGTACACCGAGCCGGTCAGCAGCAGGTGCTCCTCCACCGTGAGATCGTCAAAGAGTCCAAGGTCTTCCGGCAGCACTCCGACGATGCGCTTGAGCTCGAGCGCCTGCGCGGCCGGATTGAGGCCGCACACCTCGACTTCGCCGGAAGTAGGCGGAAGCAGGCCGGTCAGCATCTTCACGGTAGTCGATTTGCCCGCGCCGTTGGGGCCGAGAAACGCGCAGATGGCTCCCGCGCCGGTTTCGAAGGTGAGCCCGTCGACGGCCGTGAAGCCACCGAAACGGCGCGTGAGGTTGCGGACCGAGATCATATTCTATTGTGACGCGCGCGCCGCCCGTACGGCTCGAAATGCCTCGTGAAGGGCCACCAGCAGGAGGGCCGCGAGCAAGGCGGCGAAGTAGGGGTGTTGATAGTGGCGCGCGGTGGAGTGGATGATCATTTTGCCCACGCGGCGAGTGACGGTATTGGACGCGGTGGGAATCCAATCGGATGCCAGGAGGCCGCCGACGAACGCCAGCGCGCCGAGCAGCGCGTCCCAGGCCAGGCCTTTTCTGCCGGTCCGCAAGAGAAGCGCCAGGGCCGCGCCCCATAGAAAGCCGAGACAGGCGCCGATGGAGCCGTTGCTGAGAATGAAGAACGGGATGAGTTCATCATAGCGCGGGCAGGCCTTGCCGCCGCTTCCGGCGGCGGTACGGGGGCGTACCTCGCGGTCCGGGGGGACCGCCTTACAAATACGGATTACCGCGCCGCGCCCAGGATGCGGTAGATGCGCGCTCCGTATTTTTCGACGGTAGAGATGCCGATGCCGGGAATCGCCAGCAATTCCGCGGCGCTGGACGGGCGGCGGGCGGCGATGGCCTCCAGGGCGCGGTCGCTGAAGATGCGGAAAGCCGGCACACCCAATCGCCGGGCTTCTTCCAGACGCCACTGGCGAAGGGCTGCTTCGAGGCCGGCGGGCGGTTTTGCGCTTTGCGGAGCAGCCGGCCGGGAGACCTGCCGTAGGGCTTTGCGCTTTTTCTTGCGTTTGCGCGGCGGCGGGGTGGCGGCGGCCTCATCCTTCATGAGCAACTCGCGCGGAGCCGCATCTTCCATCGCCTCCCCCTCGGCCGTGAGGCCGGCTTTGCGATAGGGAATGGATTTGCCGTCCTTTTCGAAGAGCGCTTCGGTGAGGCGGACGAAACCCGCTCGCGCTAGCGCGCCCAGCACTTCTTCGAATTCATTGCGCGTCAGTTCCGCATGCGGGAACAACTCGCCGTGCAGTTTGCCGGTGGCCTTGGCGCCCTGGGAGCGCAGGCGCGCGAGGATGCGGCCGGCCGCCGAGAGTTCCGCCGGGGTGGCCAGGCGGAAGCGCTGCCCCAGGCAATCCGCCGGGGCGCAGAAATCGCATTTGCCGCACGGCCGGCGGGCATCGGCGAAATCGCCGAAATGGCGCACCAGCGCGGCCATGCGGCATTGGCTGCCCTGCGCGTAGCGCTGCATGAGCTCCAGTTGCAGCTTCTTCTGCTCGCCCTGCGCCAGGTAAGGCTCGCGCCACTGGTCGTGGCCGCGGCTGATGTTTTCCGCGAAATCGACCACCGCGCCGCCGTGAATCCAGAGTTTTTCGAGAGCCTTGTCGAATTCTTCCGTCATGTTCCTGAGCCGCTTCTGCAGCGCGGACTTCTCCTGCGGCTCGGGAAGCAGTTGCGCGAACAGAGCGTCCAGGAAGGACACGTCGGGATAATCGCGGTCGAAGAAAAAATCGTGGGTCTTGCGGTCGGCCCAGGCGTGCATGAGGATGGTGCGGCTGGGTAAGCCGTCGCGCCCCGCGCGCCCGATCTCCTGATAGTAAGCTTCCAGGCTGGCGGGCAGGGCGGTGTGGATGATGGTGCGGATATTGGGTTTGTCGATCCCCATGCCGAAGGCGATGGTAGCCACCATGACTTCGAGGCGCCCTTCCAGAAACTCCTGCTGCACGCGCTGGCGGCGCTCCGCGTCCAACCCCGCATGATAGGCGGCGCAGGGGAAATGCCCGCCCAGCTCCGCCGCCAGCTCGGTGGCCTGGGCGCGCGTGGGCGCGTAGACGATCGCGGGACGCCGCGCGGCATCCAGGAGCAGTTCGCTCGCCAGGGCGGAGCGCTGCGATTGCGTCACCTCGACCACTTCGATGGCCAGGTTGTCGCGGCGGAATCCCTGGATAAAGCGCCTGGCTTCCGCCAGCCCGAGCTGCGCCGCGATGTCGTCCTGCACGATAGGGGTCGCGGTAGCGGTCAGGGCGATCACCGGGGACGGCCGCAAGGTGGGCAGGTATTGGCCGATCATGCGGTAGTCCGGGCGGAAATCGTGTCCCCATTGGGAAATGCAGTGCGCTTCGTCGATGGCGATCAGGCTGGGTTTGTGTTTGGCGAGCATCTCCGGAAAGCCGCCGACGCGCAGACGCTCCGGGGCGATAAAAAGAAATTGCAGTTGGCCGTTCAAATAATCGATGCAGGCCTGGCGCGAGGCGGCGCGGTCGCGCCCGGAATGGATGCGCGCCACGGCGAAACCGCGCTCCTCGAGTTTAGCGGCCTGATCCTCCATGAGGGCGATCAGCGGGCTGATCACCAGCGTGGTGCCGCCGCGCGCGATGCCGGGGAGTTGGTAGCATAGCGACTTGCCGGCGCCGGTGGGCATCACCAGCAGGACGTCCCGGCCCTCGATCACCGCGCGGCAGACCTCTTCCTGACTGGGGCGGAAGGAAGAAAAGCCGAAGGCCGGAAGCAGTTCGGAAGCGTTTTGTGGGGCAGGATGGAATCCTGCGCGCGGGTTGTCAACCCGCGCCTCGCGCGAGTCGACAACCCGCGCCTCGGGGCCTTCAGCTTGGCGGACGGGGTTCCCTTCGGGCACGCCTGTCGCGCTTCCGGGTTCCGGCGGGTTATCAACCCGCCGCAGGCTGCCAGCCTGCCCCACGGTTTTGGTCACATACTCCTCAATGCCCTTCAGAAACGGCGCGAGCTGCGCGGCGCCCTTCTGAATGCGGTGCAGGTAGGCTTCCCACTGGCCCGTCATGGCGGGACTCTTCACGTCGGGATGCACCACCTCGATCAGCCGTATGCCCTTATCGGTGGCCTCCAGGCTCTTGCCGCTGCGCACGATGTAGGCGCGCTTGAGCAGCACTTCGATGATGGCGGCGCGCGTGGCCGGGGTGCCCAGGCCATTCTCCTTCATGGCGTCGGAGAGCTCTTTTTCGTCCAGCGTGCGGCCGGCCGTTTCCATGGCGGTCAGCAGGGTGGCTTCGGTGAAGCGCTTGGGCGGGCGCGTCTTCTTGCGCAAAATCTCGACATCCGTGACGTCCTGCTCCTGTCCGCGCGCCAGCTCCGCAGGCAGATTCTGTCCGGGCTCATCGCCTTGCCTGGCTTTGGCCGCGGGAGCGATGTCCAGCACTTTCCAGCCGGCTTGCAGCACCATGCTGCCGGAGGTATGGTACCGGTCCGTGATTTGGCCGTTGCGGATGGTGGTGATGACGGTAGTGACCTGCCAGATGTGGTCGTCGTGCCAGGCGCTCAGCAGGCGGCGGCAGATCAGGTCGTAGATCTTGCGCTCGTCGGCGGACAACTGCACCCGCTCGGGCGCGGTGGTGGTGGGGATGATGGCGTGATGGTCGCTGACTTTGGCATCGTCCACGAAGCGCCGGCCCAACGGACGCTCGCCGGCGCCGGGCGCTAGATGTTCGGCATAGGGCGCCTGGATGACGCTCACGATGCGCGGGAGGGTGCGCGCCACGTCCTCGGAGAGATGGCGGCTGTCGGTGCGCGGATAGCTGATCAGCTTGTGCCGCTCGTAAAGCGCCTGGGCCGTGTCCAGCGTTTTCTGCGCGCTGAATCCGTACAGGCGGTTGGCGTGGCGCTGCAGTTCGGTGAGGTCGTAAAGCGCCGGCGGCGGCATGCGCTGGGTCTGCGCCTGGATGGATTCGATAGCCGCCTGGCCGGTGCGCGCGCGGGCGGCGATGCGCCCGGCCTCTTCGCCATCGGCCGGAAGCCGCGTGGATTCCTGGCGCGTGAATGTGCCGCGATAGGTGGTCTCTTTCGGTGCGCCCCTGGGATGAAAAGTAGCGGCTACTTCCAGGTAATCTTCCGGCACGAATTTGCGAATGGCCAGCTCGCGCTCGACGACCATGGCGAGCGTGGGGGTCTGGACGCGGCCCACGGAAAGATCCTTTTCGCCGTAGGCCAGCGCGTAGGCGCGCGAGAGGTTCATGCCCACCAGCCAGTCGGCGCGGCTGCGGCCGCGGGCGGCATCGGCCAGCGAATCGTAGTCGCTGCCGGGGCGCAGGGATTCGAAGCCGCGGCGGATGGCTTCGGGTGTGAGCGAAGAAATCCATAGCCGCTGAAAGGGCTTGGAGCAGCCGACGGCTTCGTAGATGTAGCGAAAGATCAGCTCGCCCTCGCGGCCGGCGTCGGTGGCGCACACCACGGCCGAGATGCGCGGCGAATTTAAAATCTTACGCACCACTTCGAACTGTTTTTGAGTTTTTTCGTAGATCACCAGCGGCCACGCGGGCGGCAGCATGGGGAGCAGGTCCCTCCGCCACTGGCGCCATTGGGGATCGATCTCGTGGGGCTGCGCCAGCGCGGCGAGGTGTCCGATGGCCCAGGTGACCACATAGCCGTTGCCGTGCAGGTAGCCGTCGCCCTGCTGCGCGGCGCCCAGCACGCGCGCGATATCCCGCGCCACGGAGGGCTTTTCGGCCAATACGGCTATGGTCCCGGAGGGCAAATTCCAGTGTAGCCGCCTATTATAGTGAGAGACGAGATGGCGAAAATCACCAGCCAGGAGCGCCGCAAGCAGATTCTCAAAGAGCGGCGCGCCCTGGAAAATCGCGAGTTGGACCGGGACGAGGCGGAGTTCCTCATGCGGGACGCGGTCTACGCCTACCAGGACGGCGACACCCCGGCCGCCGCCCGGCTGGCGAAGAAAGCGCTGCATCTGTATCCCGAACATCGGGACGCTTTGCAACTGCTGGCGAAACTTCACGATGACGCCGGCCATTACGCCGAAGCGCTGGCCTACGTGCGCCAACTGTGCAAACTCGATCCTCACCCCGAGGCGCTCTACAATCTGGGCGTAATTTATGGGCACCTGGACCAGGCGGAGAACGCGCTGCAAGCCATGGGCGAGTTTCTACAGGCGGCGAAGGGGCGGGGCGGGCCCAAGTGGCGGGATCTGCGCCAATCGGCGGAGGCGTATTGCCAAACCCTTCGGGAAAAATCGCAGCTTGAAAAGCGGGCGCCTCCGCCGCCGCCGAAGCCGCCCGCCGCGGCGCCGAAACCATCCGCTCCGCCCCAACCGGAGAAGACGGCCGAGCCGCCGCGTGCCGCCATCCAATTCTTTCCGCCCGCCGCGCCTTCCTTCGCGCAGCCCGGCACGCTGGCCGACTATTTTCTGCGCCGCCAATGGATCGAGCTGCGGCTGGCGCAGAACTTCGAAGACCTGATTTGCCTGCCGTCCCTGAACGGCGTGGACGCTTATGTCTACCAGCAGGAGACGGTGCGCAAGGTGCTGCGGCACTTCAAAGGGCGGGCTTTGCTGGCGGATGAAGTCGGATTGGGCAAGACCATCGAAGCCTGCCTGGTGCTGAAGGAATATTGGATGCGCGGGCTGGTGCGCAAGGCGCTGGTGCTGACGCCGCCGTCTTTGGTTTCGCAGTGGAAAGGCGAGCTGATCGAGAAATTCGGCCTGGCGCCGGTATCGCCCGACGGGGCCGAGTTTCGCCGCAACCCGCAGCAATTCTGGAAAGAGGAGCCGCTGGCGGTCGCCTCCATCGCCATGGCGCGGATGGACGCGCACGCCGCCGCCATCGCCGCCGTTCCGTGGGACATGGTGGTGGTGGACGAAGCGCACTGCCTGAAGACCCGCTCCAGCGCCAACTGGAAGCTGGTGGACTCGCTGCAAAAGAAATTCATCCTGATGCTCACGGCCACTCCCGTGGAGAACAATCTGCTGGAGCTCTACAACCTGATTACGCTGCTCAAGCCCGGACTGCTCGCCACGGAGGCGGATTTTAAAAAGGCCCACGTGACCAGCGGCAAGCCGAGAGCGCCCAAGAATCCCGAGCGGCTGCGCAATTTGCTGAGCGACGTGATGATCCGCAACACGCGCGCGGCCGCCGACGTGCAACTGCCGCGGCGCATCGCCGCGACCGTGGCGGTTACGCCTTCGGAAACGGAAGCGCGCCTGTACGAGATGGTGTCGCGGTTCGTGGCACGGCGCCTTCGGGACAGGTCCAAAGGCCTGTCCTACATGGCGCTGGAATTGCTGCAGCGGCAAGCCGGCAGCAGCCCGGCGGCGCTGGGCCGTTCGCTGGGGCGCGCCTTGGGCGAGGAATCCTGGGTGCGGCCGGGAGACCGCGGCGAACTGGAGGCGATTTTGGAATTGGCATCGGGGGTGGCGGAGAGCGGCAAGGGCGCGCAACTGGCGCGCATGCTGGCGGGGCATCCCGGCAAGGCGGTGGTGTTTACCGAATTCGTTCCCACGCTGGATTACCTGCGGCGGGTGTGCGACGAGCATGGCATTTCCTGCGCCGTGTTCAGCGGCGACCTGGCGCGGGCGGAGAAAGACGCCGCCATCGCGCGTTTCCGCGACGAAGCGCGCGTCCTGGTTTCCACCGGCGCGGGCGGCGAAGGGCGCAATCTTCAGTTCGCCGACACCATCGTCAATTTCGACCTGCCCTGGAGCCCCATGCGCCTCGAGCAGCGCGTGGGCCGCGTGCACCGCATCGGCCAGACGCACAACGTTTTCGTTTTCAATTTCTGCCAGGCGGGCAGCGTGGAAGAGCAGATTCTGCGCGTGCTGCACGATAAAGTCAACATGTTCGAGCTGGTGGTGGGGGAAATGGACGCCATTCTGGGGACGCTCGACGACCAGCGCGACTTCGCCGAGATCGTCCTGGACCTGTGGATTTCGGGCCGCGAAGCGGGCGCGGTGGAAACGGAATTCAACGTTCTGGCGGACCGCCTGCTGGAAGCCAAGAAGCACCACGCGCAAGTGCAGGAGCTGGACGAGTCGCTGTTCGCGCGGGATTTCGAGGTGTAGCGCATGAGCCAGATCGCCGATTGGGCGCGCGACCTTCTCCTGAGATCGGGCGCGCTGGTGGAGACCGAAGAGAACGCGCTGCGCGCCCTGCTCACTCCGGAATTGGCCGGGGCGCTGCACGCCAGCGAGTGGCTGTCGCTGCGTTTCGGAGCGGGCGCGGGCGCCGACGACGAGGGCGATTGGCTGGAAAGGCTGGGCCGGCTGCTGCCGCCGGAGGCGCGCGTGACGGGCGCCCGCTTGCGCCACCCGCCGGCGATGCCCCCTATCGACGCAAGCGCGGTGCTGGAGCGCGAGCTGCCCATTCAGAACGGCATTTACCGCCTGCTCGACAGCCATGCGGACACCGCGCGCTACTACTTCTTCGGCTTCCAGTACACCATTGAATCCGACGAGACGAGCCTGGGATTGTGGACGGCTGGCCTGAACGCCTCGGCGCGGTCGCTGGCGGCGCAGCCGGAGGCGCTGCTGGCGGCGGTGCGCGACGAGATGGAGGAAGACCCGGGCTTCGCCATGGCGCGCGAGGAATTGCTGGGCTTGTTTCCCCTGGCCCTGAGGATGGCGCAGCCGGCCATCCGCCGCCTGGCCGACGCAAACGAACAGCAGGCCAACCGGCGCCTGGCGCGCGACGCCGAGCGCATCGACGCGTACTACAGCGGCTTGCTGCGCGAGATCGGGAAGCGCATCTCGCGCCATGCGGCCCATGCGGACGCGGCCGATAAAGAACGCAGCCGCGCCGCCGCCACCGAACTGGACCGCGCGGCCAAGCTGGAGGACCTGAAGCGGAAATATTCGTTGAAGGTGCGGATCGAGGCCGGCGATGTGCTGGTGGTTTCCCTGCCGGTGCGGGAAATCTCCGTGCGGCTGATCCGCAAAAAAACGGAGCGCGTGGCCAGGCTGCACTGGAATCCGGCGCTGCGCGCGCTGGAATCGCCCTGGTGCGAAAGCTGCTCCGCGCCGGCGCGGCCGTTGTTTCTATGCGACGACAAGGTGCATTTTTTGTGTAAGAACTGTCTCGCGCCATGTGATAAGTGTCAGAGGCAGTTCTGCCGAGCGTGCCAAAAGAGGTGTAAGTGCGAGAGTAGCAGATGAGACGATTTCGGGTGGCATTGTCGTTCCCGGGAGAGCACCGGGGGCGGGTCGAGAAGATCGCGGAGGCGCTGGCGGGCCG
>Ga0181530_10003703_pt1 | contig 16807 bp, 12 predicted proteins | sample PEATcosm2014_Bin_42_FD_119769 | JGI IMG/M metagenome (GOLD analysis project Ga0181530, IMG submission 119769) | Peatland microbial communities from MTU Mesocosm Facility, Houghton, MI, USA - PEATcosm2014_Bin10_60_metaG | ecosystem: Environmental > Terrestrial > Soil > Wetlands > Peat | place... | reverse complement strand
CGGCAGCAGGTGCATCGGCCGCTCTTTCAGGCCGAGGAAGAGATCGGTACCCCTTGACCGTGGCCGAAGCAGAACGCGTAGCCGAAACCAAGGAGCAATTCATTCGAAGAACGATACGTTGGGCGCTGAAAGAATTGGCTAGGCAACCTATGGCCATTTCAATGACTCAGCTGTGTCGAGTGGCCCACCTTAAACCCCGTCGACTGATTGAGAATCGAGCCTATGTCGTTGAGTTCGCAACTGAACTGGATTTGTCCTTCGATGCACGTTGCGCGCTCGCTCCTTGAACTCACAATGTCAACGACTGCCCAGCCCTGACGGCTCGATCTCATGCTTAGGGAGTTGATTGCCTTAACCCGTTGGAAGGAGGGCCTGCGAAGGTTGACGGACGGTCTTTAGAGCGCCCCTGCTCGTCTTTATGGTCGCGGGACTAGCAGGGGCGACGTGATCGCGATAGCTCAATTTGGGGCGGAACACGCGATTGTGACAGTGAACAATGACAATGGAGCCTGGCGGACGAGGAGATTCGTTCGAAGCAATAAACGAGTGCAGCGCGGCGCATTTGGACAAATAAATTGTCTCCGACAGCATTACTGGACAAATAATATGCCCTCTGGACAAATCTAATTGCCCCTGCACACATGACAATCGTTTGGACTTTCCAGCCGGGAAATCAGCTTTGCGTGTAGAACTGTGCAACGTCGCGGAACTTCTGCTGCCGCGCCGCCACCAGGGCATCGATGGGCATGGCCCGGAGTTCGTTGAGGTACTTTTTGAGCACGGTACCGAGCAATCCTGAGCCTGCTTCGCGATCCGTATGGATGCCGTGCGGCGGCTCGGGGATAATCGCGTCCACGCAGCCCAGTTCCACGACTTCGGGCGCCGAGACGCGCAGCGCTTCAGCCGCCAGGGCCTTCTTGCCGGCGTCATTCCACATAATCGACGCGCATCCCTCAGGCGAGATGACGAAGTAAAGCGCGTTCTCAAGAATCAGTACGCGATCGGCAACGGCCAGCGCCAATGCCCCGCCCGATCCGCCTTCGCCACTGATGACAGAGATGGTGGGCACGCGCAGCCGCGCCATCTCGCGCAGGTTGCGGGCGATGGCCTCGGCCTGGCCGCGCTCCTCGGCTCCCATGCCGGGATAGGCGCCGGGCAGATCGATGAAGCTGATCACGGGGCGGCTGAATTTCTCGGCCAGCTTCATGACGCGTAGCGCTTTGCGATAGCCCTCGGGATGCGGCATGCCGAAGTTGCGCCGCACCCGCTCCTTGGTGCTGCCGCCTTTGCGGTTGCCGATGACCATAACCTCTTCGGCGCCCAGCCGCGCCATGCCGCAGGCCACAGCCTCGTCGTCGCCAAAGGCGCGATCCCCGTGAATCTCGCTGAAATCCGTGAAGATCCGCTCGATCAGTTCCATGGGGTAGGGGCGCTGGGGATGCCGCGCGCGTTCGACTCGCTCCCACGCCGGCGAAACGGCCTGTGCCTGGGGTTTAAGCTCTATTTCCTGTTCGCTCATCGATAGTCGGCGCCAAAGGGGTAAGTCCGGCAGCCCTGAAGTGATTCTACGACAGGGAGCGAGGGTGCAAGTCAGCAGGTCAGCGGGCAGGCTAATCTCTACTTCCTATTGGCTGCTCCCTGCCTTCAAAGAATGCCGAATTTCTCGAAGGCGGCTTTGGAGGGCATGCCTTCTTCGAGGGCTTTGCGGACGGTTTTTTCTTTGCGCGCTTTCTCGAAGGCGCGGGCGAGAACCTGCTCTTCGGCGGCGCGGGGAACAACGCAGACTCCATCGAGATCGCCAAAAATAATATCTCCTGGGACAACGCGCGCCTGGCCGATCTGGATGGGAATGCGGAAGTCGATGACTTTGCCGCGCGGGCCCTGATCCTGCGCGTAGCTGCCGTGAGAGAAGGTGGGGAAGCCGAGAGCCAGTACGCCGCGAGTGTCGCGCGAGTAGCCATCGACGACAGCGCCAGCCGCGCCGCATTTGCCGGCGCGCACGCTCATCAGCTCGCCCCAGAGCGCGTAACGCGGCGACGCGCCGGTGCAGATGTAAACTTCGTCGAGCTTGAGGTCGTCTAACGCGTCCATCATCAGGCCGAAGGGGCGCGCGGAAAGCGGATTGTGCGAACCCGCGACGGATTCGTCAAAAACATCGGCTTCAAGAACGGTCATGGCGCGCCCGCACACCACCATCGAGCGGTCGAGAGGCACGATGGCGGGCGGCAGGAACTGTTGGAGCAAACCCATCTTGTCCATCACGTCGCCGATGACGGCTGAGAAGAGTTCGCGGCGTGCGGACTCGAAGGTCTCTTGATCGGCCGAACTCATGATGTGAGCTCCAAAGCGGAATCTTAGCAGCCGGGGTTCCAGCATTGCGAGTGAGTTGCACGTTGAAAGGCAACAGAATCGTTCGTGGCGTCCAAACCCGCCCGAGATGCAGAGAAGCGCGGCCATGAGCTGGAACCCAAACGCGGTGACACGGAAGCGGTGCTCAATTCAAGTCGGCGCATGGCCAATGAGGAGGGAAAGGAAATCAACAAACAGCGGGCGGCCACCAGCGATCTCGTCAGGAACGAAGAACGCGCAGCGCCAAAGAAGAGCAAGCGTTAGCCCGACGCCCCTACCCACTCACATACGCTGCGACGGCCGGCGCCTAGAGTGCCGGCTTTTCCGCCCAGACTTCCTGCCAGGATTTGAACTCGGCTGGACGGACCTGATAGCGCGCGAAGTTGCCTTCATGCAGGCCGAGAAGGTCGTTCTCGGCCATTTCCCGGAAACGCTCGCGCTCAGCCGGCACGATATTCTCTTCGGTCCATCGAGCCAGAAAGGCCGCCGCCGCCTTGCGATCGAGACGATCGCGCACGACATCGGCGACAACTTGGCGCAATGCCCCCCGATGTTTCGACCGGAAGGGATCGGGTTCGCCGAGCGATTGCCGCACCGCGGTGTATTGTTCTGCGGACCGGCCATAGGCCCAGAGGAATACGTCCTTGAGAAGCGCGACATCGTTCAGCTCATAGACCCCGAGCATGGCCTCAGTGTAGAGCTTCCTTGGAACGCCGGTGAATGACAGCGGCGAGAGATTACGTTTGATGAAGGGTATGTTGGCCGCAAGCCGCGAGACCCGCTTATTGACGTCATCGAATGGCTGGAGATACGGGAGCTGCGTCATGACGAAGAATGACTGCTCATAGGGATCTTCGATCGCTGCCGCCGTGGCCAGAATCTGATCGAAATACTCCTCGATCTGCTGCGGGACTGCCAGAGGTTCGAATGTGGAACGTTCGATGCCGACGGCGGTGTGCCGCAACCGCCCCGCGGCGCCTTCATCGGGCAAGAGGTTATTGGCGAGGATGCCATGAAGGTTGAGAATGGTGTAGCGGTTGAAACCGATTTCATCCGCCGCGTTCACGAGAAACTCGATCGCCTCCTTGTGGTTCATGATCATCTGCGCTTCGAGGCGGTCGCGGCCCGTAGCCTCCTCGCCGAATTCGATGAGGCGCTTGGTATCGAGCAGCGAATAGGTGTTGCCCTCAAGCCGACTTGAGTTCCACGAGAGGTCGATCAGAAGACGGGTGAGAATCTGTTTGGCATAGGTACCCGCCGCTTCGGCCGCGACAGGCCGGGCTCCGGTCTCCCTGAGATGTTCGCGTTCCTTCTCGGGAAGATAGAACCGGACATTGGGCCGGTAGCTGTCGAGAAAATTGCGGTTGTAGCCGACCGGTTTCCGCGCTTCCGCGGGTTTGCTCAGATGACGCTGGACTGCGGCGCCTGCGCGCGAGACCGGCACTAGCGGCGCCGCTCCCGTCTCCGTCTCTGGAACCGTGGCATCCGGCGCCACCGGCGCCGACGCCGGCAGGTGGTATCTTACCGCCCGTTTTACGCCTTTGCTTTCGAGACGCTCGGATTCGACGAGATTTTTCAGCCAGAATTGCAGAGTGCGCGGCGCCAGCTTTCGCGGCAAGGCCCCCGCAATATTCTCGCGGCTGGCGCCGCCCGGATGGCGCTCCACCGCGGCGATGATCGCCGCAATATCGTCCTCTCCGACTCGATCCCTAGTACGGTTCTTAGGCATTGAATGACCTTGGATATTGCGCGCAAATCATTTGAGCGCAATATAGCACCTTTTGCGCGCAATAAAAAGAGGTTTAACGCAATAACTATTGCGCTCAAACTTTTAAGCGCAACACAGGCCATTGAGCGCAATATCCGGTTGCGCCGGACACAGGGGCAACTCGACTTTCCCGGGACACGAGGGTTGGATTGAGGTCGAGAGCGCATCGTATGGCAATCTGGCCCTCACGGAAGAAAACCACGTTGCCATCCAAAGTGCGACCGGAGGAGCCGGGGCCGGCAAGGCCAAGTTCAACGAATTCTCCATAACGAAGGCGGTCGACGTGGCCTCGCCCAAGTTGTTTCAGGCAGCGCAGCGTAGCGAACCTGTCGTGAAGGTAGTCGTCGAATGCGCCTCGGGCAAGCACATTACGTACACTCTTACGATCACCGGAGGCACGATGCAGGTGAGATCTGCGGGGCCCGGCAAGGAATCGATCATCTTCGTCGGCGGTCACGTGATGTACAACTAGCCGCTAACGCGATTCGGTGGCATGGGCGGCTCGCTGGCCTGCCAGGCGGCTGATCTTGTCGGTTTCCTTGACCATCTCGTGCACGGCGTAGCCTTTTTCCGCGAGCGCGCCGGTGGGACAGGCCTGCACACACTTACCGCATGCGGTGCAGTTGTGCGCGTGGCCCCAATCGTCCTTGAGATCGCTGACAATGCGCGAATAAATGCCACGCGACGAAACTTCCCAGACGTGAGCGCCTTCGACTTCGGCGCAAACGCGCACGCAGCGCGTGCAGAGGATGCAGCGATTGTGATCGAGGACGAAGCGGGGATGGGACATGTCCACGGTGAGGCGGGGGTTGTTGTAGGCGTAGCGCACATGCGTGACGCCGAGCGATTGCGCCATGGATTGCAGCTCGCAGTGACCATTCGAAACACACGACGAGCAGATGTGGTTGCGCTCGACCAGGAGCAGCTCGACGGCCATGCGCCGGTAGAGAGTGAGGCGGACCGATGCGGTCTTGATCGACATGCCTTCCTGCACTGGCGTGGTGCAGGCGGGCAGCAGGCGATCCGTGCCCGCCAGTTCGACCACGCACAGGCGGCAAGCGCCCACGGCGCTGAGGCCTTTGAGATAGCAGAGTGTAGGAATGTACTTTCCATTGGCACGCGCGGCGTCGAGGACGGTATCGCCTTCGTGCGCGGTGACCAGCTCGCCGTCGATGCGAACGGAGATGATTTTGGTTTCTGCCTTGGCTTCCATGTCTACCGGCTTTCCCTCAGGGGCTAAAGCCCCGTGTTATTCTCGCCGTTTCCGGCACGACTAAAGTCGTGCCCTTTCAAAACCGTCTCAATCTGACCCACTTCCAATCGATGTCTTCCTTCGTTGGCCTCAACTACCACCGGGCGTGCTGCGCAAATCGCAGCGCAGACAGCGGCGGCACTCTTCCAGTGCTTCCTGCGGGGTGAGGTTCGAGACAACTTCCTGCTGCGACCGGGCACGTGCTGCGGGAGGCAACGAAAGGGCGGTATGGCGGCGCGAGAGGCTGGGCTCTCCCGGCGTGGCGTGGCTGTATTCGAAATCGGGGAAGAGCTGCTCCCAGCGGGGGACGCCCGTCCTCTCTGGTCCCGAAGCGCCCTGGCCCGGTTGCTGCTGGCCCATCAGTCGTTCGTCGATCTTGCGCGCCGCCTGCTTACCGCCGCTCATGGCGTTCGACATATTGGAAGCGCCGGTGATCACGTCGCCGCCGGCGTAGAAGCCGGGACGGCTGGTTTCAAACGTGAAGCGATCGACCACAATGGTGCCTTCCTCTTTGAGTTCGAGGCCGGAGGCACGGCAGAAATCCATGTCGAAAGTTTCGCCCACGGCGAGGATGACGCTGTCGCACTCGAAGCTCTGCACCTCGTCGGTGGGGATGGGGCGGCGGCGGCCGGATTTGTCGTACTCGCCGAGGCGCGTCTTGACGATTTCGATGGCCTTCACGCTGCCGTCTGCACCGCCCAGGATGCGATGCGGCGCAGCGAGAAAGACGAAACGCACGCCCTCTTCCTCTGCCGCCTGGATCTCTTCGTCGATGGCGGGCATGTCTTTGCGTTCGCGTCGATAGAGGATGGTAGCCTGAGCGCCCATGCGCAATACGGTGCGCGCGGAATCGATGGCCGCATTGCCGCCGCCGACGATGGCGACGCGGGAACCGACCGCGGCTTTTTCGTCGCGGGCGACGGACTCAAGAAAGATGAGCGCCGGAAAAACATTCTTCAGCTCGGTGCCCGGCAGATAGAGCCATGACTCCTTCCAGGTTCCGATGGAGATGAAGACGGCATCGAAGTTGGTAGCGAGATCGTTGAGCGGAAGATCGAATCCGACGCGGGTGTTGAAGACGAATTTGACGCCCACGCCTTCAATGAGTTCGAGCTCGCGGCGCAGAACGGCCTTGGGCAGCCGGTATTCAGGAATGGCGAAACGCAACATGCCGCCGGCTTCGATGCGCTCTTCAAAGACGGTGACGTCGTGGCCGAGCATGGCGAGGTAAAAGGCCGCGGTGAGGCCGGTGGGCCCGGAGCCGGCCACGGCAATCTTGCGGCCGGTGGGCGGGAGACGGCGCTCGAGAAGCCGCTGGAGCATGGCGTCGAAATGGTCGGACTGGAAGATGGAATCGGCGATGAGGCGATGCACCTCGCGCATGTTCACGACTTCATCGAAGGATTGGCGGCGGCAGCGATTATCACATGGGTGCTGGCAGACCCGGCCTGTGGAGGCGGGCAAGGGATTGTCGAGAATCACGGACTCGAAGGCGTCGTCGAGACGGCCTTCGCTGTAGAGCTCGAGGAAGCGAGGGATGTTCATGCGCAGCGGGCAACTGTTTTCGCAGGGCGAGAGAGCAAGCTCCTGACAGACCCCGGCGCGGCAGCGGTGCGCGACAATGTGGTCCTCGTATTCATCGCGGAAATGGCGGATGGTGGTGAGCACGGGGTTGGGTGCGGACTGGCCAAGCGCGCAGAGCGAACAATCGCGAATCATGCGGCCGAGTTCATCGAGAAGATTGAGGTGCTCCGATGTGCCCCTGCCGGTGGTGATGGCGTTGAGAATGCGCAGGGCCTTGTTGAGGCCGACCCGGCAAGGGACGCATTTACCGCAGGACTCAGAGTGCGTGAACTCGATGAAGTAGCGGGCAACATCGACCATGCAGTTGTCTTCGTCCATGACAACCATGCCGCCGGATCCCATGATGGAGCCGATCTGGGCGAGGTTTTCGTAATCGACTGGGGTTTCGAACATCTCCACTGGAATGCAGCCGCCCGAGGGTCCGCCGGTCTGCACGGCTTTCACGCGGCGGCCCGCAACTGCGCCTTCGCCGATGTCGTAAATAAAACTTTTAAGAGGTGTGCCCAGCGGCATTTCGATGAGGCCGGTGTTTTGTATCTTTCCTACCAGCGAGAAAACCTTGGTGCCAGTGCTCTTGGCGCTGCCGGTTTCAGCAAACCAGGCGGGGCCGCGCGTCACGATGGGCGCGATGTTGTACCAGGTTTCGACATTGTTGATGTTGGTGGGTCGTCCCCACAGGCCTTTTTGCGCGGGATACGGCGGACGCGGACGGGGACGGCCGGCAAAGCCCTCGAGCGAGGCAATGAGCGCGGTTTCTTCGCCGCAGACAAATGCGCCTGCGCCCTGCACCAGATCGATGTTGAAGTTGAAGCCGCGATCGAGGATGTTCGCTCCCAGCAGGCCGTATTCACGCGCCTGCTCGATGGCGCGGTTGAGGCGGCGCACGGCGAGCGGATACTCGGCGCGCACGTAGACGATGCCCTCGGTTGCGCCCATCACGTAGGCGCCGATGATCATGCCTTCGAGCAGGGAATGCGGGTCGCCTTCGATTTCGTTGCGATTCATGTAAGCGCCGGGGTCGCCCTCGTCGGCGTTGCAGATGATGTATTTAGCGTCGCCTTTGGCCTTAGCGAGAAAATCCCACTTGTTGCCGGTGAGGAAGCCCGCGCCGCCGCGGCCGCGCAGGCGCGAGGATTTGATTTGCTCGATGACGGCGTCGGTGCGGCTGTCGATGAGCACCTGGTAGAGCGCCTGATAGCCGCCGACGGCGATGTACTCCTCGATGTCGGAAGGACTGATGAGGCCGCAATTGCGCAGAACAATCTTCTTCTGGCCTTTGAAGAAGGGCAGCGCGCTCCAGAGTGGGATGTCAGGATAGCCCTGGCCGTAACGCACGTGCGCAGTGATGTGATCCCACTCTTCGATCTTGCAGTAGACGAGATCGGCGGGAAATGTGCCGGTGGAGAGGCCTTCGAGAATACGGTTGGCGTCGTTGGCGTGCACGCGATGCATAACCACGATGGGATTGCCGGGAAGACGCACGCTGACAATAGGCTCCTGAAAGCAGGGACCGAAGCAGCCCACGCTGGCGAGCAATACATCGAGGCCGCCGCGCTGAATGGCTTCATTGAGGGCGTGAAAGACTTCTTCGGCTCCGTTGCCGCGGCCGCATGTGCCCATGCCCACAGTAATGCGCGGAACGGACGGCGTGAGCTTGGCCAGCCCGGATTCACGTACCGCGTTGAACGCACCAATATCCTGAATACGCGGCATTACTTCCTCCCTTGCGTCAACGATTTCACTTCGCGCTGCAACGTGCGCTCATTTACATGGCTGAGAATGTGGTGGTCGACCTCGACAACTGGCGCCAGCGCGCACTGGCCAAAACAGGCCACGGTGCGCACGGTCAAGCGGCGATCGGCCGTGGTGATGGCGAGCTTGTCGGCTTCGCTGTTTTCATCGGCTTCGCGGTCGCTCAAGCCGAGATCGAGGCAGAGCTTTTCCAGCAGATCGCGGGAGCCGCGCGTGTGGCAGGCGGTTCCGCGGCAAACACAGATCACGTGGTCGCCCTGGGGCTGCAGATTGAAGAGCGAATAGAACGTGGCTGCGCTATAGACTCTTGCCGGAGGCACGCCGGTTTCATCCGCGATGTAGCGCAGCGCCTCCATGGAGAGGAACTTGTGCGCGTTGGCCAATTGAACGGCCTCAAGAATACCCAGCAGCGAGCCGGGGCGGTTTCCGCATTTGGCGATGGCCTGATCGATGAACAGACGCTCTTGGGGGAGCAGACGCTCTTGGGCTTCAAGACCGTTGTGAGCAACTTCAGGAGTGGCACTTGGCATGATCCCTCCCAGCAGGGTTCCCAAAAAGCCTTATGCGCCGAACCCTCGCGCTGTGGACGAATTCTCCGGGAGAAGAGAGGTGCTTGCCGGGCCACGGCAACCTGTGCGCAGCGGCTCAAAGGCACACAGCAAGACCACCGGCCTCTCTCCAGAGAAGCTCCGGCAGGAACTTTGCACCCTCACACCTCCGGTGCGATGTGCCTATGGTCACAGGGGGCTGTGATTGTGGGATTCATGCGTGAAGAAGAGCGCGTATTCTCCCATCCTTTCGCCCAAAAACGGGCGAATGGATGGGGCACGGTGAGGTTCCTCTTCAAGCGGTCAGAGACATAGTTCTAGGTTTCCCTGTCGGGCGCGGGCGCGGCAGGAGGGGCGGGCTCGGTGGGTTCGTTTTCCGGCGCGGGAGGCTCGGCGATTTCGTCGGATTCGCCTGTTTCCGATGAGGCAAGTGGGCCCAGCAGCGTGTTGATGCGATATTCCGCCGCCTCTGCAGAGTGGAGAGCGTCCGCGACGGTCTTGCTCAACTCCTCCACTGCGGTACGGCTGGGCGCCGGCTCGCCGGCAAGGCGCAGCAGCGCGGGCATGAGCAGCCACCAGAGCAGTTCCTCGTAAAGTTCGCGGACCAGATAGAAGTGGCCCTCCGACTCATGGACGCCGCAGAGCCAGCGGACGTCGGGATCGAGCCAGAGAACGGGGGCCAGCGCGACCTGCTCCTGGTCGGGTTGCGGAGTTGGTGGGGCTGTGTTCCCTTCCCCGGTCCCTGAATGCGAGGGACCGGGGGCACCCGCGATCTTCCCTTCCCGCTTTTCATTTGCAGCGGACGAAGGATCAGCCGCCTCCGGCGGCGTGGACGCTGCCGGTACAGCCGGACTCTCACCTCGACCAGCCAAAGACTCGCTGGCTGGGGACCCCGGACTGGAGTCCGGCGCTACAACTGCGCCGGCGCCAGTCAACAGCAGAACCTTGATGCGCGCGGCGGCACGCCACGCTTCTTCGCCCTTGAAGCCGAGTGCGGTGAAGGCATGTCCAAACGGTTCGCGCAGGCGCAGACGATCGAATAGATCGAGCGCGATGCGTTCGGGTTGCGCAGCCCCGGGTTGTGCGGTCGCCGGTTGCGCGGCACTCGTACATTCGGCGAGCCACTCGAGCACACACCAGGCGAGCACCGGACCCCACATCTCCGTGGCCGTAAGCTGCGGACTGGGACTCGGCAACATGCGGCGCGCGGCAGCGGTCCACGGCGTCGGGAAAAGCGCTTCCACGGCCGGCATTTGCATGGCAGCGCGGAGCAGCCTGGTGAATGCATCCGCCAGCGAAAGGCGGTCGCCAGGCTCGCGGCTGGGTGCGGGCTCGCCGACCTGCCGGAGGCGCGCGGCATAGGCGTCCCGGGCCAATTGCAAAAGTCCTTCGGCCCGGGGGAATGCATCTTTCAGGAAGTCATTGCGCAGCCGCTCGACTTTATGGGCTCTCTCCGCACCCGCCGTGCGCGACACACCCACTGAGTGAGTTCCCCGGTCGGCGATATCGGCGAAGTGCCGCACCAGGCCCGGGTCCAGGAACGAGCGCAGAGCTTCATGGACGGGCTGCAGCTCGAGATTGACAAGCTCCTCGTCAAGCGAGGAGACGCCGCGCCCATTGAGCCAATCGGCGAGCCGGTCCCAGGGCTTTTCGGCCGTGGCATGGCGCTCATGCCAATCGAGGAAGACGTGGCACTGATAGGCGTGGAGGTTGAGGGTGAGGCCGCGGTCCAACAAATCGCTGGCCCGGCGCAGATATTGGAGGCCGGTGATCGAGTCGCGCCAGGCAATGACGGCACCGCGATCGCCGCTCAGGCCGAGGCCGTCTGCCAGGCGGCGCTGACGAAGCTGGCCCGAGCCCTTGTCGGCGTAGGCTGAAGAAAAATCAATCGTCCCGTGCGCGTCAGCGTAACGATTGTGATAGACCACAAGGGCACGCTCGCCACCGGTGCGGTTGGAATACGCGAAGACGTCTTCAATTACAGAACCGTTCGGATGGAAAAAATCGTAGAGCAGGAAATGGGCGCTCTCGGCGAAGAGCCAGCGGCGCTTGAGTAACGGCGCAATCTCGCGCTCGTGGCGCTCGACGAGCCAGTGATCGGGATCTTCCTGATAGCGCGGCCAGCGGTATTCCATGCCGTACTTTTCTGTGAATCCCTCGATCTGGCCATGGCCGAACATAGGCAGACCGGGCAAGGTGGACATCATGACCGCGACGCCGAAGTATTTATCGCCCTTGCCGAACTGGTCAATTGCTGTTCTTTCATCGGGATTCGACATGAAGTTCACGTAGCGCTTCATGATGTCGGGATCGAACTCGAGCGTGTTCTTGATGACGGAACGGTACTTGGCGTTGTCCTCGTCCCTCATCATGATCATGAAGGCCGAGTTGTAGACTCGATGCATGCCGAGGGTGCGGACGAAATAACCCTCCATGAGCCAGAAGGCTTCGGCGAGAAGCAAAGTGCCGGGCACTTCGGCGGCAACTCTATCGACCACCTCGCGCCAGAATTCGTGCGGCATGGCGCGGTCGAATTCGGCCTGCGTCATGCCGTATTCGGCGCGCGAAGGGATGGTGCCGCTCGAACCGGGCCCCGGAAACCACAAGCGATGAAAGTGGCGCTTGGCGAGCGTCATGGCGGCGTCAAAGCGAATCACCGGAAACAGGCGCGCGACATGCAGGATGGTTTGAATCACCTGCTCGCGGACTGCCGGGTTCAGGTAGTCGAGCTGCGCGGTATCGTTCCAGGGAAAGCTGGTGCCGTCGTTGCCGTGATAGATGTAGCGCGTTTCGCCCGAGGATTTGTCGCGGCGGCGAAACACCACGGCGGCATCGGACTGGTTGTAATAGTGATCCTCGATTTTGAGCTCCACGCGGCCGTCGTGGGAGAGATCGGGCCCTTCGAAACTGTATGCGGGATAGGGCCGATCGGGGCGGGAAATAAACCACTCGGGGTGTTCAATGACCCAGGGCGAATCGATGCCCATGTGGTTGGGCACCATGTCGCTGGCGAGACGGATGCCGTGATGGTAGGCGCGGTCGCGCAGAGTGATGTAGGCCGCTTCGCCGCCCAGATCGTCGGCAATGCGATAGTCGAAGAGCGAATAGGCAGACGCGACGGCATCTTGATTGCCGCAGAGCTGCTTGATGGTGCGGGAGGCGCGGCTGCGCTCCCAGACGCCGATGAGCCAGAGCGAATTGATGCCGCGATGCGCGAGCTGCCAAAGATCTTCATCGGGGATCTCATCGAGGCGGCCGATGTGACGGCCGTATTTGCGGCTCAACTGCGCCAGCCACACATAGGTGCTCTTGGCAATGAGCACGGCGCCGGGCATCCACGCAGTGTCGGGCGAGAACTTTTCGTATTCGTGGGCCGTTGTGGTGAAGTCAGGAACCTCGGCAGAAGCGACGATACCGTGCTGCTGGCGGCGGGCGCGCTCGGCGGCTGCGCCGGTGTCGCCACCGGGAGGGTTGAACTGCATCCAGATCGCCAACTCTTCTTCGCGAAGGATTCCGGAGGCGAGCTCGATCAGTTTGTCGAGCTGGTCGCCGATGAGGGGCCTCCAGAGTTTGCGGATGAGCTCTAATTGATCGCTCAGTGATTCGGGGGAGCGCATGGCAGGAAGGCGCAGCAGGTCGAGCAGACTAACGGATTTGGCATCGGCTACGGGAATGAGCGGGCGGCTGGCGAAGTAGACCGGAAACTGTGCGGTTACCTGGCGATAGACGGTCTTTTCCTCAAGGGTTTTTTCCTCGAAAAGCTCCTCGAAGGGCTGGAAGGCCTGGTTGCGGTTGGCGGCCCAGAGGAGCATCAGCTCTTCAAGCGCGGCGGCTTTGTGGGGCATGCCTTCGGTTTTGGCTTCGAGCCACTGTTTTGGAGTGTGCTGGCCGCTGATGACGGTTGAGCCCGGGAACTGCTCGACGAAGGCCAGGAGCATGGCGTCGAGCTTGTCTTCACCAACTTGCCCGGCGAACCAGTCGATGGCGCTGGTCATGACCCGGGGATCGAACTGCTCGCGATAGCGGGCCATGAGTACGTGGCTGATCTCGTCGATGAGACCCATGGCATAAAGCTGGCCGGCGTGGACGGTGAGCTCGGGGTGGTTCTGCGTGTCGCGAACCGTGTTCATGCGGTGCGTAAATTCGCGGCAGGCGGAGATGTTGGCCAGAATGACGTTTCCGTTGTAGGAGAATAGGGATTCGGCGAACTGGTAGCGCTTCCGCGCCTGGCGCGCAATGTGAAATTCCATCGTCAAGGTAGCCGAACTCCGTCCCGCGCCCGCCCCATCGGACAAACCTGGGTTCTTCGAGCCTGGGTTCTTCCCTTCTCGGATGCACAATTGCCCTGCCGGGCCAACGCAGCGCTCCGGCTCAACCGCGGCCAGAGCTAAAGGTACATCAAGAAAGATGATAAAGCCGCCGGAAACTGTGATTGTAAATGCACGATGCCCTTTGCCGCAGCCGGCCCTGCGCAAAACAACGCGCGGAACGGTAGTGTCCTAATTTACCGTTTCTGCAATGTCGCGTTTTAAGAGGAAGGCATGCGGTGAACCGCATGCGTCGCGGTAGGTTTGAAATTCCAGATCATAAGAGCGACCGAGAACATCCTATTCGAACATCAAGTCGATTTTCTTCATGACGAGAAAGAGTCTGTTGGGCTGAGTGGTGAATGGAATGAATATCGCCTAAACAGCGAATGGGTGAAGGGAATGGATTTAAGCTGCGGAGGACTCCAGATGCCGTTCTCTGCGGGCTATGATCTTGAAATCGATGCGCGTCCCAAGTTTGTTGACAATGGTAAGCAGGCGATCAATGGTAAACCGCTCCAGTTTCACCTTGCGGATGCGCGAAAAATCCGCGGCGGCGACGCCGGTCCCACGCTGCGCTTCCCGAACAGAGAGTTTATCGCGTTCGAGAATCTTGAGAATTTGTGCGGCAAGTATGCTCTTCAACTGCCGAACATCCGCGTCCGGGTAGCCAAAATCACGGTAAACATTGCCGCTTCCGCGTACAAGTTCCATGTCGTCACTCTTCATTTCAGCATCTCCTTCAGCCGCTTGAGCCTGTCATTTACCAGATCAATCTCATGTTTAGGCGTCTTCACACCTTGGGTTGATTTCTTTTGAAAGGCATGGACCACCCATATCTCAATGCCGATCTGAACAGCGTAGATCACTCGAAAAGCGTTCCCGCGAAAAGGTAGAGCGATTTCAAAAACGCCACCGTCCATGCCTAGCAGCGGTTTTACAACTGGCGCTTTACCGCCTTCAGCAGCAATCGATAAGGCGTCAAGGCACTCATCCTTGGCGCCTTGCGGAAACCGCTCAAAATCCTTTCGTGCCGCTTTCAGCCACGATATTGGGCGAGTCTTTCTGACCTTATCGCTTGCCACACGATGAAGTGTAGTCATATTTGCCAACTCCGTCAACTTGAATGTTCATCTGCCGACACTCATAGCGAAATTCCATTGTTAGGAAGAGTTTGTTTTCTCGGGACTACAACTGAAAAACGGGTGGTGTCCTAATTTGCTGTTTTTTGCATAGTAGTTGTCGCAATTGAAGAGCGAGGCATGCGGTTTCACTGCCTGCCTCGTAGTGAATTGGGATACTTTTACTCGAACATCAGATCGATATCCTTCATGAGGAAATAGAGCCTGTTGGGTTGAGTGACGAAGGGCGTGAATCTGTACTTGACGTAGAACTCTTGTGCTCCATCTTTGGCATCTACAGTTACGGCCCAAGAAGACACCAACTTCGACGCTTGCCATGCTTTGTAGAACGCATCGTACAGAAGACTCTCTCCAAGGCCTCTTCCTTGCAGTGGTTTATCGATCCCCATCCGCCCGATCAACGTGGTCCCTATGGGCCGCTTCGGTAGTTTTTTCTGCAGCTGGGCGGGGAGATCGACGCTGAGAATAAAGCTTGCAGAAAGAGTGTAGAAGCCGGCTACGGATTCGCCGTCCCTTGTAAGGACAAAAGCATTTGTGGTCTTTCTGCTTATATCCTGGCGGATAGGATTGCCCTTGAAGTAGCTGTCAAGTGTTTCTACCCCGCACGAAAAAGCCGCTCGGTTGTGTTGATTCCCGAGCGGCTCAAAATAATAATGAGGTTCTTTGGTAGCGTTCATCGCTGTAAGAACTCCTTCTTGTAGCGCTCGGCAGCCGCGGCCATCCGCGGTGTGATTGAAGCTGGAGCTGCCAATGCCGCTGCAAAGAGCTCCGCATCAGGAAGTTCTAAAATCCAGGCTTCATGTTCGCGAATTGTCTTCTGAGCGTTCTCCACGGCATTTTGAATGATGAAGTCAGTGACAGTAAGCCCCTTGATATGAGCAGCTCTTTCGATGAACACCTTTTGCTCCCGCCCCAGACGCACGTCGATACGTTCGCGGGTCTTCCGCGTTGCCTCTGTCGCGATCTGTGTAGTAACGGTGGCCATATTCCCCTCCCTTGCGAGTACGGACAACTTCCGTACATGGTTAGTATATCGTACATTTTCTTCAATTGGTTAATTCTTGTGAGTCATTCACAAGCCGCATGATTCCAGGGCCTGTAAACTCAAACAATTCAGAGTATTGCCGCACTCTTGCATTGATCTGCTTTGCCCTGGCCGCATTGCCATCCTTGCGCTTGTAGAGGCCACGCTGTCCTATCTCTGCGCTCAATTCCTGGGTGGTGGCCGTGTAGGATTCGCGCTCCAACAGGATATGCAGAAAGCAAATCAGGACACTACCCACGGAACGAATCCGACGGGAGGAGTGCGGGTTGCATCGTAGAATGAAGCGCAAAGATCGCATGCCCGAAATCAGCCATTCCGACCGGCCCGGCGCACTGCCGGCGCGTGCCCTGGCTTATTTGATGAGCACCTACCCGACGCTCTCCATGACGTTCGTGTTGCGCGAGGTGCTGGCGCTGCGCGAACTGGGATTTCGCGTGGAGACGGCATCCATCAATCCTCCTGACCGGCCGGCGAACTGGCTTACGCCCATCGAAGTGGACGAAGCCAAACGCACCTATTACGTGAAGCAGCATGGGCTCTCCGGGGCGACCGTGGCCAAGCTGCAAACTGTGCTCGGAAATTTTCGCGGCTACTGGCGAGGCGTCGCGCTGGCGTTCCGGCTGGCGGGGCTAGACCTGCGGCGGCTCTACTTGAACCTGATGTACTTCATTGAAGCGCTGATGGTGGGCCAGTGGATGAAGCGGAAGGGACTGCGGCATCTGCACGTGCATCTGGCCTCGCAAGCAGCGAGCGTCGGGCTCTTTGTGCGGACCGTCTTCGGCTTCGGCTACTCGCTCACGGTGCACGGGCCGGATGAATTCTACGACGCCGAGCGGCAGATGCTGGCCGAGAAGATTCGAGCCGCCGATTTTCTCTGCTGCATCAGTTCGTTTACCCGCAGCCAGCTGATGATGCAATCGCCTTATGAGCATTGGAGCAAGTTCGTGGTGTTGCCGCTGGGTGTCGATCCAGAGATTTTCGCGCCGCGGCCAGAGCGCGCAGCGCAAGAATTTTTCGAGAATCGACCAGCGCCGGAGACCTTCGAGATTCTGTGCGTGGG
>Ga0181530_10003701_pt1 | contig 16814 bp, 16 predicted proteins | sample PEATcosm2014_Bin_42_FD_119769 | JGI IMG/M metagenome (GOLD analysis project Ga0181530, IMG submission 119769) | Peatland microbial communities from MTU Mesocosm Facility, Houghton, MI, USA - PEATcosm2014_Bin10_60_metaG | ecosystem: Environmental > Terrestrial > Soil > Wetlands > Peat | place... | reverse complement strand
CTCGCCGATGCCGCGAATACCGAGAAGCATCCCAAGAACGAGAGCTACTCGCTCATCAAACAGTTGAAGACCGAAGTCAAGGAAGCTGTTCCGGAAGAAGACGAAGACGGCCGCAAGAAGGCCGGCAAGTATTTCGATCTTCTGCGCGAACAGATTTTCCGCGAGCAGGTAATTAAGGAAAAACGCCGTCCCGACGGGCGCAAGTTCGACCAGGTCCGCGATATCTGGATCGAGGTCGGCGTGCTGCCGCGCACCCACGGCTCGGCAATCTTCACGCGCGGCGAAACCCAGGCGCTGGTGACGACGACGCTGGGCACGGGCGAGGACATGCAGCGGCTGGAGGCCTTCGAGGGCGAAGCCAAGAAGCGCTTCATGCTGCACTACAACTTCCCGCCGTTCTCGGTGGGCGAGGTTGCGTTTCTGCGCGGCGCTGGCCGTCGCGAGATTGGACACGGAGCGCTCGCTGAGCGGGCGCTATTCGCAGTACTTCCCAGCGACACGGATTGGCCGTACGCGATGCGCGTGGTCTCCGACATCCTGGAGTCGAATGGGTCGTCGTCGATGGCCACGGTTTGCGGCGCCTCGCTCAGCATGATGGATGCCGGCGTTCCGCTGAAGGCGTCGGTCGCGGGCGTGGCCATGGGCCTGGTGAAGGAAGGCAACGACTATGCCGTCCTGACCGACATCGCCGGCGCCGAAGATCACTACGGCGACATGGACTTCAAAGTCGCCGGCACGCGCAGCGGCATTACCGCGCTGCAAATGGACATCAAGGTGATGGGCATCACGCCGCAGATCATGCGCGAAGCGCTGGAACAGGCGCGCGCCGGTCGGCTGCACATCCTCGACAAGATGAACGAAGTGATCGGCGAGTCGCGTACCACCATCAGCGAATTCGCCCCGCGCTTCTACACGCTACAGATTCCGACGGACAAGATCCGCGACCTGATCGGCCCGGGCGGCAAGGTGATCCGCGGCATCGTCGAGGCGACGGGCGTCAAGATCGATGTCGAGGACAGCGGCAAGGTCAATGTGTCATCGAGCGATCAGGCGGCGGCTGCCAGGGCGCTGCAAATGATCGGCGACATCACGGCGACTGCTGAAGTAGGGAAGACCTATCTCGGCAAAGTCACTCGGCTGGCGGACTTTGGGGCGTTCGTCGAGATTCTGCCCGGCACCGACGGACTGCTGCACATCAGCGAAGTCGCCGAGCATCGCATCAACGATGTGCGCGACGAACTGAAGGAAGGCGATCAGGTGCTGGTGAAGGTGTTGGCGGTCGACGGCAATCGCATTAAGCTGTCGCGGAAGGCGATCCTGAAGGAGCAGCGCGCGAAAATGGGCGGCGGAGAAGCCGCTCCTGGAGGCGCTCCTGAAGGCGCCCCGGCCGGTGGTGGCGTGACCTTCGAAGGCGGGCATGAGCGCGCCGACGAGCCCAGCTCGGAGCCGAACTACAATCGCGATGGTGAACGGCGTGAACATGCCGGCAGCCGCTCTGGCGGACGCGAAGGTGGTCGCGGCGGCCGTCCCGGCGGCGGGCGCGGCGGCGATCGAGGGCGTGGACGCGGCGGACCACGACGCTGAGCAAGTGACAATTAGGGAAGAAACGGGAGGACGAATTTGTCCTCCCATCCTTTTTGGGCCAGATCGTCGGCTCGAGAAACGGCTCCAACCAGACGTCAATGTTGGCGTATCCAGCTTTGAAGGAGCACGGCTTCAGCCGTGCTGTCAGGCGCGCAAGAAATCGGCCTTTAGGCCCTGAGGAGCCGCTTCCGCAGCGGCTAAAGCCGCGTTCACTAGCTGGCTTAACGGCACGCCTGAAGGGGCCGCTGAAAAAGTCGAAAAGCAGGTCCCTCGACTCCTCGCCCGAAGCGGGTTCGTCGCTCGGGATGACACATTTACAAGGAGTTGAAACGCCGCAGCTAAAGCTGCGCCCCTTCAAAACGCGAGGATAGCGGCTTTTTCAGCGGCCAGTTCAAGGCGTGCCCCTTCAAAGCGAGGAACACCGATCCTAGAATTGTTCCAGCTAGTACGGTCCCACCGTTCGGTCCCGCCACTCTTCATGCCAGGCCATCTGGATGGCTTCCAGTTTAGCCTCGTTCGACGCTTTCGGATCGTCGACGAAGATCGGCAGTTCGGTCACGTAACGATGCAGGTCAGTGAAACGAACCTCCAACGGATTCTGCTTGGGGAACTTGTCCGTTAGAGCAATCGCAATATCTTCCGCGTCATCCCATCTCAATTCAGCTTCCATAGAGTTTCCTCAACCTTGCAGATAGTGGCGAGGCGTTAATGGTTGCCCTCAGACACATAGTTTCTATTCCACGCCGGAATCTCCACCACGATCTCGCCCGGCTTTTCAATCACGGTCTGGCATCCTAAACGCGAATTGAGCTGGAGGTCCGCAGCCATGTCGAGACGGTCGGCTTCCTCGTCGTCAATCTCGCTAAGCAGTTCCTTGCCCTTCTTGACGACGACGTGGCAGGTGGTGCAGGCGCAGTTGCCGCCGCAGGCATGCTCCAGATGAAAGCCAAAATTCAGCGCGACATCGAGGATTGAGTTCGGCTTGCCGTGGTCCCCATAGGGCAGGTTGCCATGCTCGAATTCGAAGGTGCGATTTTCCGGCAGAAACGTTAAGCGGACGGTGTTCTGCGATAGGACCTCCGCCGTCGCCGTGACACCGCCATTTTGAATTTCTTCACCGGGCATAAATCGAGTCCTGTGTCGTCCCTGAAGGGACTCTGCTCGATTATTAACGCTACCCACCGCTGAAGCTGTGGGCTATCATATTCCGTCCCGCTGCGCGGGACTGCGGTGTTGCCGTAGCAACATTCTCGCTGACATCACCACCAAACCAATCGCCGCTATTCATTAGAACTCATGACTCATCTCATAAATCCCGCAGCGGCGGAAACCGAGGTGCCGCAGGGGCTAAAGCCCACGATTTGGCGGCAGCTTTCGGCACGGCTGAAGCCGTGCCCTGACACAAAGCATTTATGACAGGCTTCTAACAACTGACCACGAATCCCTAACCCCTAATCCCAGATCCCAACTGGTCACTAGCCACTGACCACTAGCCACTGGTTCAATCGATCTCCGCCTTGGCGATGGGATGCGGCGCTGCCGGCCCCTCGCCGACGTCGGCGGTATCCATGCTCTTGCCTTTCAGCGCGGCGCCGACGGCCGAATCCATCATCAGCTCGGCCAGCCGCATTGTCCCCTGGTTGAGCGCGTCGATTGCGGTGCGTATCGCCCGATAATCGTCTGCTTTCATCACCGCCCGCAACGCCGCTTCCAGCTTGTCAATGGTAACGCGCTCCTGCGAGGATAACTGCTCCCACGCTGGATTCTTGCGGGCTTTCTCCAGCGCGGCCAAAATGGTCTCCGCCTCGTTGCGCGCTTCAATCACCTGGCGCCGGCGAAAATCCTCTTCGGCATTGTCGAACGACTCGATGATCATGTTCTCGACCTGCTCATCGGTGAGGCCATAGCTGGGCTGCACTTCGATCTCGGCTTCCTTGCCGCTGCGCAGCTCGCGCGCGGAGACATGCAGGATCCCGTTGGCGTCGATCAGGAATTTCACCTCGATACGCGGCAACCCTGCCGGCATGGGCGGAATGCCTTTCAGATCGAAGCGCGCCAGCGAACGGCAATCCTTGGCGAGTTCGCGCTCGCCCTGAAGGACGTGGATGGCGACGTTGGTTTGGCCCTCCACACCGGTGGTGAAGTGTTCGGTGGAGGACGCGGGAATGGTGGAGTTGCGATGAATGATTCTAGCGACCACTCCGCCCAGCGCTTCAATACCCAACGACAGCGGCGTGACGTCGAGCAGCAGCATCTCCTTCGTCGCTTCGGAGCGGCCGGCAAGAATGTTGGCCTGCACCGCGGCGCCTAAGGCAACAACTTCATCGGGATTCAAATCGCAATGTGGCTTGCGCTGAAAGAGTTCCTCAACAAGTTGGCGGACGCGGGGGATTCGGGTCGAGCCTCCGACGAGCACGGCTTCGTCGATCTGGCTCGGCGTCAGGCCGGCATCCTTCATCGCCTGCCGGACGGGGCCGACGGTGCGATCGGTTACCGGCTGAATCAGTTGTTCGAACTGGGCCCGCGTGATCTCGCGTTGATAATGCTGGCCGTCAGGAAGCTCAACCTCAAGCGTGGTTTTTTCGTTCGCCGATAGCGCGATCTTGGCTTCGATGACGGCCTGGCGAATTCCCTGCACGATCTCCGCGTTGCGCCGGACATCGATGCCGAGATCGCCCCGGATGTCGTCGAGCGCAATCGTAACCAGCAGATTGTCGATGTCATCGCCGCCGAGGTGAGTGTCGCCGTTGGTGGCGATGACCTCGAAGATGCCTTCATGCAACTTGAGAATGGAAATGTCGAAGGTGCCACCGCCCAGATCGTAAACCGCAACCGTCGCGCTCTGTTTCTTGTCGAGACCATAGGCGAGGGCCGCCGCCGTGGGCTCATTCACCAGGCGCAGAACGTCGAGTCCCGCGATGCGGCCGGCGTCTTTGGTCGCCTGCCGCTGGGCATCGTTGAAGTACGCCGGAACCGTGACCACTGCTTTGGTGACCGGAGCAGAAAAATAGCGCTCGGCGTTGCGCTTGAGCTGCCGCAGGATGAACGCGGAAATCTCCGGCGGGGTGAAGGTCTTGCCGCCCAGCTTGATGCGCAGAACTTCGCCCGGCGCGAGGTCCTCGGCGAGTCGAAAAGGAAAGAGCTTGAGCTCGTGCTTGACGTCTTCGACGCCGCGGCCCATCAGCCGCTTCACGCTGTAGACGGCGTGGTCAGCGGTTTCGATCAGATATTTCTGCGCGGGATTACCGACAACGATTTGGCCCTTCTCGTCCAGGGCCACGATGGACGGCACAAGATTGGAACCATCCTCACCCGGGATGACAACCGGACGGTCGCCCGCCATGTAGGCCACCAGCGAGTTGGTGGTGCCGAGGTCGATGCCGACGATGCGTTCGGTGCTCATTCGCCTTTTGCTGTTCGCCCGTCGCTCATCGCTTTTCGCACGATCGGATAAAGTTCCGTCAGAAAGATTGTGCGGCTTTTTCTAGTGCGTGTCACGCCGATAATCCTGACTGAAGTTGTTGGCCTGATACAAGGCCGGTTGTGAGATAAATTCTACCGATTCGTGGCCGGTCATTATGGGAGGTCGCCGTGGCCGGTCTTGCCGGCAAGCAAATCTACGGCGTGGGGCAAGATGTCGATGACGGCTTCGAGCGACTGTACTGCGCCGTTGGGGCTGCCCGGCAGGTTGAGGACCAGCGAGCGTCCGCGCACTCCGCAGACGCCTCGGCTGAGGACGGCGAAGGGAGTTTGCGCCAGCCCCGCGGCGCGTATCCTCTCTGAGATGCCGTCGATCAGCTTGGTGCACACGGCGCGCGTTGCTTCCGGCGTGACATCACGTTCGGCGATACCCGTCCCGCCGGCGGTGACCACGAGTTGCACCTGAGCGCTCAAGCGCAGCAGTGCCGCTTCGATTTTGGGTTGATCGTCGGGAACAATCTCCTGGTGAGCGACCTGGAAGCCGTGCCGGCGCAGCAGATCAGCCGTCGCCGGACCGGAGAGATCGGCGCCTTCGCCTCGGGAGCGGGAATCACTGACGGTGAGAACAGCGGCGGTTCGCATAAGCTGGAGGCAGGTAGTGGGTTATTTTGAGATTTAGGATCGGAGTTTCCATCCCGGCTTCTGGACTTTTTTACCTAGGAGGACATCGCTCACGCTCCTGAGTTCTTTTGTCAGCTTCCGTCGTCGGACTTTCTTGTTGCGATTCTTGTTAGACTTTTGCTTCGCCATGCCTCACAGTGGTAACGATACTACAGCAAAATGCTCGACTTGGTTCAAATCATTCTCGCCCTCCTTGGTTTCGTCTTGGGCATTATTCTGATTGTTGCTCAGCTCCAGCTCTTCGCCATTAGGCGCTTGCTGGAAACATTGGTGCAACAAACTCGATCACAGGGTGCACCCGCACCACCCGAGCGAGCGCCGCTGCCGCCGACCCCGGCAGAACAAAAGAGAAGCACCATCGGGAGGCGCGGCCAGTGGGTGCTGACCATCATAGTTGTCGCCCTGCTAATCATCTTCGTCGTGTTTGTAATAGTTGGCGTCAACTCGTGGCCCAAGCAGTAAGGGGTTTCATTCAAAACAGCCCGCTGCCTGGAGGCAGCCTGATGACAGCGAACGTACTTGGGGGTAGTGGGCTAATTGTGTGTTGATTCATTTACGAGGTCTATTAGCCGCGAGATGGCGAGGAACCGCTCTCGAAGTTTTTCGAGGTTGTTCCGATACTCGTCCGTCCAAACGTCTGGACTGTCGGCATCTGTTCCATCGATAAGGGACTGTAGTTCAGCCCTGGCCTTCATAAGTTCAGCGTGTAGTTCCAATTTCCACTGTGTTTTGTCAGACATTTCCACCAACCTCACTTGGCGTTCTGGCGGACCACGCTATCTTACGCCAAACACGCTAGAATAGTTACTTCGCGGCAGCCGGTGATTGCGGCCATCGGTGCGGCTGGATAGGCCGCGCGCTTTCAGATCAGGATGTCAACCGAGCCGAACTATGTTTGAAGTTACGGTAGAAGACACATTTTCCGCCGGTCATTACCTGCGCAATTATCGCGGCAAGTGCGAGAAGCCGCACGGGCACAACTACCGTGTGCGGGTGACGCTGAGCGGGACGGAACTGGACCGCGCCGGCCTGTTGCTGGATTTCAAGGAGCTGAAGGACGTGCTGCGCCCGGTGATGAACTATCTTGACCACGAGATGATCAACGAGCTGGAGCCGTTCACCACGATCAATCCTTCAGCCGAGAACCTGGCCAAGTACTTCTACGATGAGACCAACGCCCGGTTGAAGCAGAGCACCGACGGCAGGGTGCGGGTGAAGGACGTCACCATCTGGGAGACCGACACCACCACCGCGCGCTATAGCGAGTGATCTCCGGGGCTGAAGAGGCTGTGTCGCAACCCTGTGTCGCCGCTCTGCGGCTCGGCTTTTGTGCCACTGCGAGCGTGGGCTAACGCCCACGCCTAACATCATCTCGCCGCTTCGCGGCTGGGCTGTCGATTTTCAAGCGGTTTGTTCCACCGCTAAACTCGTTTGCCAGTTGCGACACAGTCTCTGGAGGCCGGCTCTAGCACCTGATGCAGATCATTGAGATTTACAAGTCGCTGCAAGGCGAGTCGTCCTACGCGGGGCTGCCGTGCGTGTTCGTGCGCTTGGCGGGCTGCAACCTGCGCTGCGTCTGGTGCGACAGCGAGTACACCTTCACCGACGGAAAGCGCGTAACGCTGGATGACATCGAAGAGGAAGTGAAGCGTCTGTTGCCGGGCGGAGGGCTGGTGGAGATCACGGGCGGCGAGCCGCTGCTACAGGAGCGCGAGGCGATCCCGTTGATGGACCGCCTGCTGAGCGCCGGTTACACGGTGCTGCTGGAGACCAGCGGCGAGCGGTCATTGGCGCGGGTTCCGGCGCAGGTAGTTAAGATTGTGGACGTGAAGTGTCCCGACTCCGGCGAGGGCGGCAGCTTTCGCATGGAAAACCTGGCGTGGCTGACCGCGCGCGACGAAGTGAAGTTCGTGATCGCCAGCCGGCGGGATTACGAATTTGCGCGGGAGTTCGCGGGCGAGCACGAGCTGAGCTCGCGAGTCGGTTCCGTGATACTCTCGCCGGCCTTTCGCAAGGACGCTGCCGGCAGCCGTGACGCGTCGCATTGTCTGGTCGATCCGCAGGAGCTTGCGGAGTGGATGCTGGCCGACGGGCTGAAGGCCCGGCTGGGGCTACAGATCCACAAGTTCATTTGGGAGCCGTCGCTGAAGGGCGTGTGACATCGCTGTTCGCTGTTCGCTCTTCGCTTTTCGCCAGAGCGTCAGCTTTTCGTTTCTGGCGCAGAGCGAACAGCGACGAGCGGTGTCCCCATGCACCCGCGGGCAGGACTCAATGCCAATGGGCGGAAAATTCCCGCCCTAGCCAAAGGCAGGCTAGAACGGGGCACCTGCAATTTTCTTTTTTCTGGCGAACAGCGAAAAGCGACCAGCGAAAAGCGACAAACTATGAATTACGCAAGTGCCAAGAATCACGCAAGTGCCAAAGTCGTCGTCTCGCTGAGCGGCGGAATGGATTCTGCCGTCTGCGCCGCGCTGGCGGCGCGGGAATTTGGCGCCGGGGCCGTGGCCGCGCTGCACATCAGCTACGGCCAACGTACGGAGGCGCGCGAGCAAACGGCGTTTCTCGGCATCTGCGAGCGCCTGGGAATTCGCCGTCGTCTCATTGTGCGCACGCCTTTCTTTCGCGCCATTGGCGGCTCGGCGCTTACCGATGAGCAGATTGCCGTTCCCCAGGCTGGTGCGGATATTGGGGCACAGATCCCGGTAACGTATGTGCCGTTTCGCAACGCGCATTTTCTTTCCGCGGCGGTAAGCTGGGCCGAGGTGCTGGGCGCCGACATCATCTACGTGGGCGCGGTGCAGCAGGACAGCTCAGGCTATCCCGATTGCCGTCCGGAGTTTTACCGGGCCTTCAACGAGGCGGTCCGCAGCGGGACCAGGGAAGGCCGTATCCGGATTGAGACCCCGCTCATCGCCCTGCGAAAATCCCAGATTGTGACGCGTGGCCTTGAATTAGGCGCGCCTTTCGATTTAACGTGGTCTTGCTACAGCCGGGACGACCAGGCGTGTGGCACTTGCGACAGTTGCGTTTTGCGGCTGCGGGCCTTTGCCGCGGCGGGCGCGGCCGATCCCATTTCTTACCTGTCGCAGGCTATAGTTCAGGATTTTTCATGAAATTAAATCTCAAGATCAACGCTGGGAGACCGTTAGAGCAAGCAAAGCAATCATCCTTCGGTTTCACGCGCGGGAGGAACCATGAAGAAATATTTTAATCTTGCCGGAGTTTTGCTGATACTCGGGATGTGTGCATTTCCGCTGTGGGCGCAAATCACCGGAACTGTTACTGGCGTTTGCAAAGATCAAAACGGCAAGCCAATTGTTGGAGCCACAGTAGAGCTGGTCAATAATGAGACCGGAGCAAAGTACCAACTGAAGACGAATGCGAAGGGGGCATTCTATTCGGTTGGCATCTCCCTGGGGACTTACACAGTCACCTTGCTACAAAACGGCAATCCGATTGACTCCCACGGCAACGCCGTGATTGAGGCAAGCGGTGAGCGCGAGGTGGACTTTGACCTGGCTAAGGATGCCGCGATGGCGGCAACGAAGGCCACGGCGGCCATGAAGGACAACGAGAAAATAAAGGGTCTGAACGCCTCGCTGAAGCAGGCCAAGGACTTGGAAGGGGCCGGCAACTACGACCAGGCGGTCAGCTTGCTACAGCAGGCCACGCAAGTCGATCCCAACCAGGACCTGGTTTGGGGTTATCTTGGCGATGCCCAGCGCGGAGCGGCGGCGCATGCCACGGATGCCCAAGTCCGCGCCAAGGATTATCAAGATGCGGTAACGTCGTATCAGAAGGCGCTGGCGATCAAGCCCACCTCGGGAGCGTATATGGGTCAGCTCGCCGAAGCCTATGCGCGGTCGGGAGAAACGGGGAAGGCGGTTGAGCAGTACACCGCGGCGGCAGCGGCGGATCCCCCAAATGCGGGCGCCTATTACTACAACGAGGGCGCGGTCCTCACCAATACGGGCAAGGTTGACGAGGCGATCGCGGCCTTCGACAAGGCGATACAGCTCGATCCCAACCGCGCCGACGCTTATTACTGGAAGGGGGTGGACTTGATCGGCAAGGCCACCATGAAGGACAACAAGATGGTTGCCCCTCCGGGAACGGCGGAAGCCTTCAACAAGTATCTCGAGCTGCAACCGGCGGGTAAGTATGCGGACGCCGCCAAGCAGATGCTGGGCTCGATTGGCGCGTCGGTGGAGACCAGCTACGGCAAGCCTAAGCCGTCCAAGAAGCCGAACTAATAGCCTCTGACTTCACAGGGCGGCTCCCGCCGCCCTTGATCTTTTTGCTTAGCTGCGCCGAGGAGGTTTCGGTTTTCTCCTCTCAGCGGTCCCATGCGCTTTGTCTCGCTACTTGCCGTCCACGTTCCCATGGTTCTACTCCTTCGGCCAGGGGTCTGTACGGGCTGGTGGATCCTAGTCCGTTAACCGTAAAAGAACACTGGCTGCAATAGTTTCGAACACCGTGTTTAGCGAGGTTGTGCAGGTTTGCGAGGGGCAGTCTGGGACATAAAAAAACTCCCCCGCCGCTTGACCTGAAATGTAAGTTGCGGGATATGCAGGGTCGTTCGCAAGTTGTGCCAGGAAAGCTTGCGTGGCCGGACTTACGCTGCTACCCAACCCGATGGTATAAATCGCTGTTGGAGTAGGGCTCTCGGTACGCATGGCAATGGCGGTTTGAATGGCACGGTACTGAGCTTCGGCGGTGACATTCGCCCGGTTCAGTGCGGTCTGGAGTCCGGTTTGTTGAGAGAGAAATGTGGTTACAATGCCTCCAGAAGCATTCTTGCAGATGTCGCCCGCGGTGTCATACTTAAAGCCGCCGGAGCCGCCTGTATACGTGTCCCAGACAGTTGTTGGGCTGGTAGGGTCGAAAATGTCGACCTCCGAGCCCGAGTCAAATCCGCCATAGTTGATCAGCGTTAGAGTATTACTGGTTCTGCCATCGCAATGAAACTTATCCTGCACCGTATTCATCAAGCCGTCAGTGAAATAAAGCAAGACTTTACTTACGTTCTGCCCCGGGGTTATGGTGACGCTGTTATTCTGCAAATCGGCGAGCGACATGGGCGCACCTATGCTGGTGCTTAGGATTGCCTGTGTACCTGCGCCCGTGCCGAACGTGCCGCCGGTAAAGGTCATGGCGCTGACCGCATTGTCAATCGGCGTTATGAAGTTGTAACCGATGGGGAAGTCTATTGTTGAATTCTCAGAGAAGCTTATCAGCGCAACTTCGTCGAGCGTGTTATTGAGCATCCCGACCAGAGTCGGAACGGCAGATTGTAGTGCCGCGCCGCCCCCGTCTGTTTGCATGGAGCCGGAACGGTCGAGCACCATGGACATTATCAGCTTGCCACGTGTCGCTACGGCGGTAGCGCTGACCGGCACGCTTCCCTGTCGCATGAAAAGCGTCGCCACGTAAGCTGTGGCCGTTACTTGGACCTCTTGGTTGCCGTGGCTATCTATTGGAAACGTAACGGACGGCGTAGGCGGGTTGCTTCCAAAGTTCGCGTCAAACATGTCCGTACCCATGGTCGCCGCAGTCGTCTGTCCTTGCGACAGGTTCGTCACGGCCTTGAGGCATCCGGAATCGACAGCGGCTTGTAGTTTGGCCTTTGTGACATAAAGAAGTCCCACGTCGATTGCCATTCCGGTACATAGCAAAAGGACCGTCATAACGAGAGCACCAATAATCAGGGTCTGTCCGCTGTCGCTCTCCAGAATGTTGTTATCAGCCATATTCACCTCCTGTCTAGTAATACGCCACGGCGTACAACTGAGATGGCATTGTCGTGCCCAACAGAGCCGGCACCGGCGTGATGGCACGGTAGTTATAGAGAATTTCCGTCGTGTAAATCGTCGCTCCGAGGCTTTCTTCTGACAAAACGGAAGTTGCCGACGCCGGAAGGGTAGCGGTCGAGCCTGTGCAGGTTCCCTGTCCTTGGAGGCAGCCTATTTTACTGGTACACGCGATGCCACCTTGCGAAGCCTGGGCTGTAACGTTATACGCGTTTGGGCCCACATTTGTAACAGCGGTCACAATGACACACCCTACTGCACCTATGTTTATGTCCGCTCCCGCGTCTGTGACAACGGTTTGCGCGGTTGCGGTAGGGCTAGTTCCACGTGATGCCATGCTGGAACCTTCTGCAACGAGGTTTGTCATTACCTCCATGTCATAGATAGCTCGTCCGAAGTCAATAATTCCAAACACAAGGATACAAAGAGCAATGAACAGTACAGAGAATTCTAATAATGCCTGGCCAGACTCTTCCGCAATCATCTCTCTCTTCATATGCTTCCTAACTTGAGCTCGGAGGAAAGGGCTCATTCGTAAAAGCTCCACTTACCCTTATCGTGTACCCGCCAGGAAAAAAAGCCGCGATCGGGCCGTTCAAACAACTGTATACGTAGGTTACGGAGATGTTTACTATATCGCCGGGCCCACCAGCATTGGTGGGGCATCCGCCACGGACATTCGTACAGGTAATGCTGATGTCGCCAGCGTTGGAGCTGTTCAGAAGGCCGTCTGAGGCAGTTTGTAGAGTCTGAACGATGGAGTTGTATCTCGACTCGGAGCACGCCCCGTTACTGCCGGTTATGCATTGTCCCGTGACAGCGTACCGTCCTGCCTGGCGTACTGCATTTTGGAGAGTTAATTGGGTGTAGAATAGAAACCCAAAGTCCATGGTTCCTATCACGAGTATCACGAACAATGTCAAACAGATAGCAACCTCTAGAAGCGCTTGACCGGAATCGTTTGCCTTAGTCATTTTATAGTGACCTCCTTCGTGAACGTGCATCCCTACTCGAGATTAGCAGGCTGTCCGTTCTTCCAAGCGCAACGCAAATCGTCAGGTCCCGCCAGTCTTGCTCGGCCTCGCACCGCTACGGCTAATACTATATGCACTGTTTGTTGGTTGTTGCGTGGCTAAAATAGGCCATCTAGAAACGTAAGTAATATCACTTTGTGGTTACTGGTGATTAGACCCCACCGAACTCTTGAGTCTTGGATAGCAAGCTTTTGGCCCGAAATCGAGATTTTCGGTAAACTACTCTAGAATTTCGATGGTAGTGGTGCTCATGGGCAACTCGATTGCGTCCAAGCTTCCATCATTTAGCGACGCCCGGCGTCTGGTGGAGGAGTACGCCTCGACGGTTTCGCCAACCCAGCCGGAGATGCTGCCGGTGCTGGAGGCTACTGGCCTGGTGCTGGCTGAGGACTTGCGCGCCGACCGCGACTTCCCGCCGTTTCCCCGCTCCACGCGCGATGGATTCGCGGTGCGCGCCGCGGATGTCGCGGTTGCGCCAGCCCGGTTGCGATGCATTGGGGAGATCAAGGCGGGTGCGCCGGAAGAACAGAGCGCCATCGCTATAGGAGCAGGCGAAGCAGCCGAGATCATGACCGGCGCGCCAGTCCCTGAAGGAGCGGACGCGGTGGTGATGGTGGAACACAGCGCGCGAAGTGGCGATGCGGTCGCGGTGCAGCGGCCTGTGGTTGCCGGGGAAAATGTGGTTGCCATGGGAGCGGAAGCACGGCAGGGCGCGGTCATGGTCACCCGCGGCACGCGCGTGAACCATGCGATTGTCGCCATAGCCGCGGCGATTGGCCGGCCTGAGGTTGCCACCTATCGCCGGCCGCGGGTTGCGATCCTGGCAACCGGCGACGAGCTGGTCGACATCAATTTGCAACCTGCGCCCAACCAGATTCGCAACTCCAACACTTACTCACTGGCAGCGCAGGTGCAAACCACCGGCGGCGAGCCCATGATCCTGCCGGTGGCGCGCGACGAGCCTGACGAGTTGGCGCTGCTGTTGCGCAAAGGCCTGGAAGCGGAGCTGCTGCTGATTACCGGCGGCGTCTCCGCGGGTAAATACGATCTGGTGGAGCAGGTACTGGCATCCTTCGCCGCCAACATTTTCTTCACCGGCGCACAAATCCAGCCGGGAAGGCCGGTGGTGTTTGGCGAGGTCAAATCGCGCGAGCGCAGCACACCGTTCTTCGGACTGCCCGGGAACCCGGTTTCCACCATGGTAACGTTTCAACTGTTCGCGCGGGCGGTGCTGGATTCGCTTGCGGGAGCGAAGCCGCAACCACTGCCGTTCGCACAAGCCAGGCTGAAATCCGGTTTCACCAGCCGGACCGGACTGACGCGCTTTTTGCCGGCCAGGCTGGAGGGCGGTTGCGAACAGCCCGAGGTGGAGCTGATACATTGGCAGGGTTCAGGCGATCTGATGGCGGTCTCGCGCTCGAATTGTTACATTGTGGTGCCGCCGGAGCGGGAGCGGTTTGCCGCGAGCGAAGCGATTACGATATTGCTGGCGTGATTTGAAGGCGCGCGGCTTTCAGAGGCCGCTGAAAAAGTCGAAAAGCAGGTCCCTCGACTCCTCGCCCGAAGCGGGTTCGTCGCTCGGGATGACACATTTAAAGGAGCTGTAACGGCGCAGCTAAAGCTGCGCCCCTTCAAAACGCGAGGACAGCGATCTTTTCCGCGGCCTGAAGGCGTGCTCCTTCAAAGCGAGGGCGACACCGACGGTGGAATCGGGCAGCCTGAAACAGGCCGCCAATTTTCTGGCGCATGAAAAAAGCAAAGGAAAAGCCGAAGAAGCTGTCGCATTACGATAATGCGGGACGGGCCGCGATGGTCGATGTCTCGGGCAAGACGGCGACGGTCCGCGAAGCGAAGGCGAGTGCCTTTGTCGCCATGAATCGAAAAGTGATTCGGGCGCTGCCGCGAAACCCCAAGGGCGATGCGCTGGAAGTGGCGCGGGTCGCCGGAATTCTGGCTGCCAAGCGCACCGCCGACCTCATCCCCATGTGCCATCCCATTCCACTGAGCAAAATCGAAGTCGAAGCCGAAGTGCGAAAGGATGGAGTTGCGATTCGCACGCGAGTCCGTACCACCGCGGCAACTGGCGTGGAGATGGAGGCGTTAGTGGCCGCCTCGGTCGCCGCTCTTACTGTGTATGACATGTGCAAGGCGCTCGATAAGGGCATCGAGATCCGCGAGGTCGTTTTGCAAAGCAAGTCGGGGGGCAAGAGCGGCGACTACCGCCGCGGTCAGTAGTCAGTAGCCAGTTGTCAGTTCGCCAGTTGTCGGAAAGAACTGCCCCGCCCTAGCCAAAAGATGGCTAGAACGGGGCACCCGCAGTTTCAAAGCGCGCGGCCAGTTGTCAGTTCGCTGTTCGCCTTTAGCCAGAGAATTTCGAACGCTCGGTCTGGCCAGGAGCGAAAAGCGAAGAGCGAAGAGCGCGCTCTTTACTGGCTACTGGCTACTGGCTACTGACTTTCTGTCTCTCCTCGAACTTGCTCTTGCTCACGATGGCGCGGCTGATGGTGCCGTAAGCAATGACATCGCAGCCGTTGTGCGCCTTGGCGCGGAAGGTCAGGAAGCGGCCGTTGACGGACTCCAGTACCGCCTCGCACTTCACCGAGGCGCCGACGGCGGTGGGGGCGCGATGCACAATGTTGATGGCGGTACCCACGCTGACCTCGTCACCTTCGCAGAAGGGCAGCAGGGCTTCGAAGCCGGCCGCTTCCATCCAGCCGATCATGTGCGGGGTGGACAGCACCGGAGGCAACTCGGGCCGCCACGCGCTCAAGGTATGTTTGAATTCCACGCGCCTCTCTACTTCGCTGCGCGTGCCCAGGGGAACCGGTTTGGCCATGCTCAGAGAGTAATGCGGCGGCGGTCAGGTTGTCATCCCTGGGCAAGAAATGGCCGGCGCCCGAAGACGCCGGCCACAGTTGATTACATCGGGGTCTGCCAAATTTCAGTGTTCAAACACCTCCACATCAGCGTCTGTCTTAGGCTGCATCACGAGCCACTTGGTGGGCGAGATGACGTAAACGACAGCCCCTCCTCCCCCTATCGTCCCTCTGCCGTTCGCAGCAATGCTGTAGTTGCCGATGCTGCCAAGCTTTTGATTAAGGCCACCGGAGTTGCTGGTATCTTCGTTGACGGTAAATGTGCCGTTGCCGTCTGCCGAGATCACATCTACTTCATTCCTGCCATTGATGTAGTCGAGCGGCATCAGCGAGCCACCGGCATAGGTTCCGGCCACAGATGCATTGGAGAACGGGCCGCCGGTTTGCGGCACCCACCAGTAAAAGTCGGGATTCGAGCCGCTACTTACCATGAATCCCTTGTTCTGGCTGATCAGGAAGCCCGCCGGAGTGTTACCTCCGCCCGAGAAGGTTGCAGCTCCATTGGCAGCTATCGTGTACGTCCCCTGCTGCGGCTGACCTTGGGTGATGGTGCCGGCGTCGTCGTCATCCTCGGCAAGAATATTAAAGTTGCCATTACCATTGCAGCTGAGGATCGCGGCGCCCGATCTATCGTCCCCCGCGCCACCAACCGATTGATAGTAAGTAACCGACAGCCCATCCAGGGAGCCGTTGTTGAACGTGCCGCTCTGCCGCAGCACCGAGCCTACATTCGGATGCTGGGGATAAAGCGATTCCTGCACCATCTCGCCGGTCGAGACCACATAGGCTACTAAGGGGTTGTCTTCACCACCAATTCGCATTGTGACTGTGGCGCGGCCACTTTGCGGATCTACCGCTGACATGGTGCCAGTTAAAATGCCGGTGCTATACGTCCCTCCCTCGTTGTAATCGGCACTTCCGCTGGGAATGTTTCCATCGGCCAGCGTGAATTCGATCACGAGAACGGTTCGTACTCCCGCATAGTTCGTTCCTGCCCCACCGTACACCCAGCCGCCGTTCAGTGCGCTGAGCGAGAATGCGCTGGAGTTCGCCTTGCGCAGCGCGCCCGATCCGCGGCTGCCCTGGCCGGTGGTGTCGTCGTACTCGATGATTCGGCCGTTGCCGGTAGAGTCAAGCACAAACGCGAAGGTGATAGGTCCCCACGATTGCCCTTGAATGGTGAGCAGGTTTAAGCCGGTGGTGCTGATGGAGTAGCTGCCACTGACATTCACCGTGAACGGCTGGCCGGTGATGGAATTGCCATCCACTACTCCGCTGGTGATGTTGCCATTGCCATCGGAGATGAAGCTGCCCGCCAGCGTCCACGCGCCCGATGAGTTCCAGCCGTTCAGGTAGAAAGCGTAGTTGCCGCTGAGGGCTCCGGGATTGCCGCTGCCACTGGGATTGAT
>Ga0181530_10003694_pt1 | contig 16835 bp, 16 predicted proteins | sample PEATcosm2014_Bin_42_FD_119769 | JGI IMG/M metagenome (GOLD analysis project Ga0181530, IMG submission 119769) | Peatland microbial communities from MTU Mesocosm Facility, Houghton, MI, USA - PEATcosm2014_Bin10_60_metaG | ecosystem: Environmental > Terrestrial > Soil > Wetlands > Peat | place... | reverse complement strand
CCTCGGGACTCCGGTCAGCATCCCCAAACCAAAAACGGTGAGTAAGGTAATGACGGCCAGAATGGTTCGTTTCATCTTCCCTCCCAGACTAAGAGTTTGTACTACCTGTTGACTTCTGGGCGCTCATCTTAAGGAAATGATGACCTTTTTGCAAGTCACGCCGCTTCTTGTCACGCCGCTTCTTGTGTCGCAGCGAAGCAAGAAGATCCTCTTCCAGCAAAGTAAGAAGCTCCTGTAGGAATGCGGCAAACTGGCCGGATGGAAAAACAGGTTTAGTTGTTGCACTCAAAGCGAAAGGAGGAGACTTTGCCTCTGCCGGAGACAATCTCGGACTATTTACGTGCCCACGCCCAAGAGTTAGGTAACCGAATCCTTGAATCCCACAGGCCTTTGCGTGCGATCGACGACCCACCGTCACCCCTCATCAGCAAGCTCCTTCGGAAACCTTATCCGGCTCAGACCCTCGCCATCATGGGCCTAGTTCGGCGCTGGCAGCAGGCACGGGCAGGCGCTGTGATCGCAGAGTGTGGCACGGGCAAGACGCTGATCTCGCTGGCTGCCGTTCAAACCCACGCTGAGGACCAACCCTTCACGGCTCTAGCCATGGTCCCACCTCAACTGGTCGAGAAATGGTGCCGGGAAGCGATCCTCACCCTGCCGCGTGTCCGTGTGTTCATCATCGACAGGCTGCGGACGCCCACCAACTCTAACAGTCACCACGGCGTGAACGAAGTTAAGCTGCGAAACAAGAGGATTGTACGCGAGGGATTGCGGACCAGCTTGAGTGAGCTGCGCCTGCGCAGGACCTCACCCTCGGCCCGTAAACGCTGGGATTCAATTTGCTCTTCTCCGGCATTATTCGTTGTTGGCCGGGACCGTGCCAAGCTCGGGTACTTCTGGAGGCACGCGTACCAAGTCGCCCAGTGCGGGCGTTATCAGGGCAGCGTGGTCAATCCTGACAGTGGGGCTCCGATCTACCTCGGCACTGAGGGCGAACGGCTGCTGGCGATGGATTTCAAGAAGGTAAAACTCAGCGAAATACTGGGCCAAGGTGATGGAACCAATCACGTCCGCAGACCTCTTTACAGCGCACTTTGGCAGGCAGACGGGCACAAGATTCGACGCTTTGCCCCTGTCGACTTCATCGGCCGTTATATGGACGGCTTCTTCGATTACGCCATAGCTGACGAAGTTCATGAACTGAAAGGAGGAGATACAGCTCAGGGCAACGCTCTCGGCACACTCGCTGCGTCCGCCAACCACATTGCCGTCCTCACAGGCACACTCTTGGGCGGCTACGCAGACGAACTTTTCAATATCCTATTCCGTCTTGAGCCTTCAAGGATGCTGGAAGAAGGCTTTGAGTATGGAGAAGCCGGTGTCCGGGCCTTTACCGAAACCTATGGGCTGCTGGAGAAGATCACGGTGATTGAGCCGGCCGACAACGCCTATTCTGAGGCACGGGTTACCACCCGGCTCCGCCATCGGCCTGGAGCCTCACCGCTGCTGTTTGGCCGCTTCCTGATGAGCCTTGGTGCCTTCGTGTCGCTGGAAGACATCTCCGATGCTCTCCCTCCCTACAGGGAAGAAGTTGTCAGCATCGAGATGGACGAGCCGCTGAAGAAGGCGTATGAGGAACTGGAAGAGGACATCAAGAAGGCACTCCGCGAGCATCGAGGCAACCAGTCAGTCGCAAGCGTCGCCTTGAATGCTCTCCTCGCTTATCCTGACCGGCCTTTCGGATTCGGAGACCTGATCGGACGGGAATTCAATCCCGAAACACAGCGCCGGGAACCTTTCCTGATCGCAGCCACCCAAGATCTGGACCAGAACCTTATCTACGCCAAGGAAAAACGGCTGGTGGAGGAAGTAAAAGCTTCGCTTGAGCGTGGCAGGAAGGTGCAGGTCTTCGCGGTTTATACCCAGAAGCGAGATGTGACACGGCGCCTCGAGAGGATCCTGACCAAGGAAGGCATTCGAGTGGCCGTGCTGACCACGGAGGTTGCGCCGGAGCAGCGGGAGTCGTGGTACGAGCGGCGACTCCGGGCTGGCGTTCAGGTTGTGATTGCCCATCCGCGTCTGGTTCAGACGGGACTCGACCTGTGGTCCTTCCCGGACATCTTCTTTTACGAGACCGGCTATTCCATTTACACCCTGCGGCAGGCCAGCCGGCGGTCGTGGAGGATTGGGCAGTGGTCGAATGTCAATGTGAAATTCTTCTACTACGCCGGCACGATGCAGGAGGCGTGTCTGCGGCTGATGGGGAAGAAGCTCCTGGTTTCACTGGCCATGGAAGGGAAGTTCGCAACTGACGGCCTGCAAGCGCTTGGCGATGGCGATGACATCCTGATGGCGATGGCCAGGGAACTGGTGACGGAGAAAGGTATCGGGGAGAATGCAGACGCGGTCTGGAAGAAGCTTCAAAGACAGCAGGCGGAGGTGTTCGGAGTTCGGGCCGGGGAGACATCCCCCGTGGAGGCAGAACACCCGGAGGCGGATATACCAGAAGTCATCATTCCGCTGGCAGCACCGATCCCGGCAGTGATGACGCAACTCCTCATGTTCGGTATTTCACTTGAAAGTGTACCCAGGCGTAAAGCCTCGCGCAGGCCATCGAGTGCCGCCACGACCTCAGATCAGCTAGGGTTGTTCCAGAGCTAACCCGAGGGAACGGCTTTCGGAGCAGAAGAGCCCGCGGCTCACTTTGAGGCTTCCTCACCCCGGGACTGTCAGCACAGGACAGCAGGCGAGGGATACAACCTGGTAAGCGGTCAGCCCTGGTAGGTGCGTCAGCGGCTGGGTACGGGTGCTACTACTCCGCAGGCCGAGCACGATGAGATCGATCTCGCGTTCCGTAGTTACCTTCAGAATGCGCTCCACTGCGGAACCCGATTCCACGAGGAATTCGGCTTCCAGTCCCCCTTTTGGTCCTGCCCGTCCCGACTCTTCGATGTGTGCTCGAGAGAATTCCTCCAGTCTCGACCTAGCTCGCGCAGACTTTTCGTCAACTTTCTGCACAACATGCAAAAGAAGCAGGTGAGCTCCATATTCCTGCCCCAGCAAGAATGAGTAATCGATGGCCGGGGCGGACGCGGATGAGAGGTCTGTGGCACACAGGAGTCGGCGGAGTCTGACTCCTGCAGCCGACTGCGGAGGAATTTCCGGACCTACCGTCAGCACTGGACGTGTTGCCCGGTGGAAGATCTCATCGGCGACCGAACCGAGCAGCATCTTTTGAATGCTCCGACGACCATGGGTCCCAATTACGATCAAGTCGACGTCGTGCTTGTCAACCATATCGGACAGGGTAGGCCAGATCTCACCTCGGTCCTCCAAAACCTCGTGCGGAATCTGTTGAAAATTCGAGCTCGTCAGCAGTGCGGCCATGCGTTGTGTGACGTAGCCTTCGGCTTGCTGCAGCGCAGTGTCCCGGTGTTTGGGTAGAACCAAACTGTAGGCTTCCGGAGGAATTACATGAGCAAAGTAGATCTTGGACCCGAAATGACGCGCGATAACCTCAGCGTAAGGCAGCGCTGCCGCTGAACTCGGAGAGAAGTCGGTGGCAAATAAAATGTTCTTAAACGAGAGTTGCCGCTTCCTTCCAGGTGATTCGATCTTGGGACGCCTCCCCGCAACAGCCCTCTTGGCTCTCGCCTCCGTCGCTTTTCCTAATCCGGCGATCCGACTCGCAGCTTCCTCCACGCCGTACTCTTTCAAGGTTCCGCCTGCCAGCAGTTCCGCACCATCGCGAGCCATCTGGGCAAGGAGATTCCTGCCAGAAGAGTCAACTGAGCCCACGCCGCTGAGGTCGACCACAACGGATTTTTCGTGAGGAAATGTCGAAAGCATGCGGTAACAATGCTTGAGTTCGTCCACCCACGCCCCCGCCAATTCGCCTTCTAATTCGATAGTCGCCAAGTCCGGCTCGTTGTGAATAGTGATTTTGAGCATGTACTCCCGCACTTCCTTCCCGTGACACGGAAACGATCCAGCGAAGTGTCCAGCATCGCCAGTTTAGTGCCGCCAATCGAATCCTACAACAGGAATTTCCATTATCGAGTTCCCGTCCGCCCGATAACGTACGCCTGACCGCCGCTGAATGCGTTGTCCGTCAGTCGGGGTTTGCGATGCAAGGTGCTCTCGCGGGCCACGAAAGGTGCTATTCGTGCCTCTCGCGAGGACCCCACCGTTCCCCATTAACACAAGGATGCATTGATGTTTTGACACGAAAGGAGTCCGAGCATGCCCTTACGATTCGTTCACGCCGGTGATCTCCACCTCGATGAAGACCGCTACTTCGCCGACACCGCCCAGTGCCTGGAGTGGCTTGTCGCAGATGCCGTCCAGGCGTAGCCGATCCGGGCAATGAAGCCGTCAACCTGGGCATTGCCATTTACAACATGCGGCAGGGCGAAGGCATTCGTTACGAGACACTGTTCCGGGACGAAACGGTGGGAGCCCTGGATGCTGCCAATGGCAAGGAGTACGTGCGCATGCTGCGCCGGTCTATCAACCTTGGTGGATTCCATCAAGTTGTCCTCATCTGCCATACGCCACTTGTTTGGGAGTTGGCGGATAGCCTTCTGTCGGTTGGTGATGGGGTGTCTTTGTGGGCGCTGGGGGTGTGGCTGACCAACCCCACTGCGTTCGTGTACGGCAAAATTGAGGCGAGGGTAGCGTGTCAGTAGGCCCACTCTTGATGGCGAACTGGCAACCGATTGAGCTGCTCCCGGCGTACGCGCCATTGTGGCATGAGTCGATCCATCAGGGCGACGAAGTGGGCGTTGTGAGTCGGCTCCAGTAAGTGAACCATCTCGTGGACGACGATGTATTCGAGGCATTCGCGTGGCTTCTTTGCGAGATCAGTGTTCAATCGGATGCTGCGTGTAACGGGATTGCAGCTTCCCCATTTTGTCTTCATCTTCTGCACGAAGACGTGCACCACATTCACGCCGATCATCGGCCCCCACTTCGCTATCAGGTCAGGCACGGCAGCTTTGATTTGTCCCCGATACCAGCGGGCGAGGGCTTCCTGCTTCGTTTCGTCATTCGTTCCAGGACCAACCCGCACGATCATCTTGCTGTGCTTCAGCTCAACTTTCGGCGCGGCGAGTTCCTCGACCACCTTGAGCAGGTAGCGCCTTCCCCAAACGTAGTGGCTTTCCCTCAGATGATGGGTTCTTAGTCTGGAGGGCGGGGCAAGCCCGGCAACTGTCAGGGTGGCGGCTTGCCGTACCCGGGTCGGTCGACGAGCCCACTTGCGGGCTTCTCGTCGTGCTTGGCCCGTGCTTGGAAGTGAAGGCTAGCTTGTAGGGACGGTCGCTAGAGTTTCGGCCGAGGCCGCGCTCTGCGCGCCATCCGGGCCTACCGCCGTGACCGAATAGTAGTACGTCGCCCCTGCCGTCACATTCGCGTCCACATAGGTGATCCCGTTAATGGGCGTGGAATTAAGCGGGGTGGAGCTCTCACCTCCCGAGGTGGTTCCCCGGTAAACGTTATAGCCCACGACCCCGGAGGTCCCGCTGGCAGCCCAAGATAGAATCACGTCGTGGCTTCCGGTGCCCGAGAGGCTCACAGTCTGAGGGCTGCCGCTGGTATTGTCCGTGATGCTGAGTATGGCTGTGCGCTGCCCGGAGGCAGAAGGGGTGAATGTCACCTCGATCGTACAGTTGCCGCCCGCCGCCACCGAACTGCCGCAGGTATCTGCTGTCTCAGCAAAGTCGCTGGCGTTGGCGCCCGTGGACACGAGGCTGGTGATGCTCAACGTAGCATTGCCACTATTAGTCAGGGTGACCGTCTGAGCCGTGCTGCCCGTGGCGACCGCCTGGCTCCCAAAAGAAAGGCTGGTCGGTGAAACGCTGACCGCCGGCGTGGTGCCCGTCCCGGAGAGGCTCACCGTCTGCGGGCTGCCAGTGGCGTTGTCCGAGATGCTGACTGCGGCCGTGCGCGCGCCTGTGGCCGCCGGCGTGAAGGTAACGCTGATCGAGCAACTACCGCTTGCCGCCACCGAACTGCCACAAGTATTGGTCTGGGCAAAGTCGCCTGCATTGGTGCCTGCCAGCGCCAAGCCGGTGATATTCAAGGCCGCACTGCCCGTGTTGCTCAGGGTGATCGTCTGAGGGGCACTGCTGGTAGTAATAGGCTGGCTCCCGAAGGTCAGGTTGCTGGGCGATAAACCGGCGACAGCTGCGGCGCTCGCGCCCGTCCCCGTTAAGCTTATGGTCTGCGGGCTACTGCCGGCATTGTCGGTAATCGTCATGGAGGCGCTACGCGTCCCCGCGGAACTGGGCGTGAACGTGACGGCAATCGTGCAATTGCCTCCCGCCGCCACCGAGCCGCCACAAGTGCTGGTCTCAGTGAAGTCGCCCGGATTGGCGCCTGTCATAGCAATCCCGGAAACGTTCAACGTCCCATTGCCGGTGTTGTTCAGAGTTACGGACTGAGGCGCGCTGGTTGTGCCTAAGTTCTGGCTCCCGAAGACTAGGCTGTTAGGGGTAAGGCTGACGGCGGGATTAGTCCCCGTCCCTGTTAGGCTCACGATCTGCGAGCTATCGCCGACGTTGTCGGTGATGGTTACTGTGGCGGCGCGGCTTCCGGAGGCGGTGGGCGCAAAGGTGACGCTGATCGCGCAACTACGTCCCGCCTCCACTGAACTGCCGCAGGTAGTTGTCTCGGGAAAATCACCCGGATTGACTCCGGTCACCACCAAGCTGCTGATGCCCAAGGCCGCGTTCCCATTGTTCGTCACCGTGACTGTCTGAGCCGGACTAATCGTCCCAATTAACTGGCTGCCGAATGTCACGGTCGTGGCGGAAAGGCGTACCCCAGGAGCCGTGCCCGTGCCGGCCATGTTGAGCGACTGGGGACTGCCAGCGGCATTGTCCGTGAACACCACCGAGGCCGTGCGTGTCCCGTGAGCGCTAGGCGCAAAAGTAATGGCGAGCGTGCATTGCGCTGAAGCCGCCAGCGAGGAGCCGCAATGGTTGGTTAAGGTAAAATCGCCGGCATCGGAGCCCGTCGCCTGAACGCTGGAAAGGGTCAAAGCCGCGTTGCCAATGTTAGTCAACGTGACGGATTGAGGGGTACTGGTACTACCTATACCCTGGTTGGCGAAATTAAGGGTCGTGGAACTTAAGGAGAAGCCTGGAGTGGGAGCAGGAACGACTTCCGTGCTCCCTGCACCTCCGCAGGACATGGACCATAAGGTGATGGCGAGGCAGGCCACGGGGAGAGTCAGTGCATTCGCGCGGTCAACTTGAGGCGCCCTCGTTTCCATACCGACTGGCTCCTTAGCCTGCGACCCGCCGACCTCCGATGGAGTTCCTGTCCCCCCTTGGTCACTGGCAGTTCCCATGCCACGAGCACAACTGTCGGTACCATTACCCAGGACTGACGTCTATGACACGAGAGTATTGCCTGATCCTATATGTTTTCTTTCGAGAGCACGCGAGCAGCTTCAACGGGCGAACGACGATCAGAACGGCGGGGGAAGAAGGGTTATACGCTCACACTTCGCCATTTGACCAATTCCTGCTCTTTTCAGCGCACTGCTTTGTGGCAGAAACCGCAAGTTCAAAGTATCATGTGCGCACCTATGCGCACTGGCGGTTAAGGTCAATCGGACTTGTTGTCATGAATCACAACCGGGAAGATCGGGTCTAGAGGAACTGAGCCAGCGTCGGAAGCATCACGACGGATTACTTTCCGATCCAGCTTGGGCTGAAATCAGCTTTTCCGCCGTGGAGAGCAGCAATCGTCGGTCAGACTCAGTCATCACTCTGAAGAGGGCGAGCAACTCCCGCTCTCAGGGGGTCAGCCATTGGCTGTTATCCAGGTGCGGTTTCTTCTCCTGCCTTCTGGCACACACGGATACAATTCTCCGTCTCATTTTGCTTACTGATCTTGGCGGACTTCATTATACTCCTTTTGCGTGTCGTGGTCCTTTAGGTCGACTTGGAGTGGATGCGGATTCGCTACGAGAGGGATCTAAACTGCCGGTAATATCTCGGTCAGAGCCAGATCCGCTCCGAGCTTTGTTACAGTCCCGGCTCAAATTACCTTTGCAGCAAATCATGCATTTCCCTCCAGTGATAAATCTTTAGCTTCTCTGTTTGATTCTTCGCCGACTTAATCAGTGCTTTTGCAATATCTTCCCCCGTTATGCCCTTATATTTATCGCCTTTCCACGTTAAGAGAGGATTTAAAGCAGACCAAAACCTCTTCAGTGCTTCTTCTAGCAGCGAACGTTTCTCTTTCCTCTTCCCCATGATCATTGAGGGGCGAAAGATATGCGTATGGTCGAAATTGAGTGCGATCACGTCTCGCTCGGTTTCGCCTTTGGTCCGTACATAGAAGAAATGCGAATTGGGATTGGCGCCAACTGCAGTGACCAGAAAGACCGATTTCGCCCCTCTTTCTTTTGCTATCCGTGCCGCCAGGACCGGATACTCGTGATCCACTTGGTAGTACTCGGCTTTCTCAGGCGAGTTCGCCTTGGTTGTGCCAAGAGCAATGAAGACTTCATCCGCGGCGATTTCTGATTTCACACCCTCTAGGGAGTTGTAGTCGCATATCACTGTTCTTAGTCTTGGGTGAGCGATATTCAGGCTTTTCCGAGCGACGGCGGTTACCTGTCCGTAATCAGAGCTGTTCAACAGTTCGCTCAGAAGATGCGAACCTACGAATCCGCTTGATCCAAAAACAATGGCTCTCTTCATTTGGCGAGACTCTCAACCTTCTTCGTTGTTGCCACTACACAACCTCTGTTCTCGAGGACCGCTCGAACGCCCAATCCACAATCACTTCCCGTCGCTGTGCCTCACCAGTGAAGGCGATTTGAAAGCCCGAACCCCAGTTCCTCCCATATCGGGCTCAATTCATGAGATGACACGACGCACTTAAGAGACTCCATGAATGAGACAGTACACTAGCCCATTCCGCCGGTTGCCACAATATCTTTGATGATAAGTTGCAGGCTGTCTATACCCTGATAATTATTCTGTTCAACGGTGAAAGCCAAGTCCACCTGCTGGCCTCCTTCGAGCGGCGGTGCCCGTGCCGCCCAGCCCCATCCGAGCGCGTCCAGCGGGCGCGTTCCCGTTCCCACGCTCAGCTTTAGATGCTTGTCCTTGAGGATGAGTGGTGCGCCTTTCAGCCGGACCCCACAGGCGCCGAACACCGGCGTAGGGTTCCCCATGCCGAAGGGCTCGAACGCAACCAACTCCTCGTAAAGCGGCCGGTCCACCTGGGCCAAGTCGATGGATGCATCCACCCGCAGCACCGGCTCGAAGTCGGCGGCGGTGAGGACGTTGCGTGCGTGCGCCTCGAATCGCCGTTCGAGTTCCGGTAGCCGCTCGACCCCTATGGTGAAGCCCGCCGCCTGCTCGTGCCCGCCGAAGCGCTGGAAGAGATCGCCAACGGACGTAAGTGCCTTCAGCAGGTGAAAACTCTTGATGGATCGTCCTGAGCCAACGCCCACCCCATCCTCGATCCCAATCACCAGCGCCGGACGATGATACCGCTCTACCACCCGCTGAGCCACGATACCGATCACCCCACGGTGCCATCCCTCGCCGGCCAGCACCAAAGTGTGCTGCTCGCGGAGGTCGGTGCGCCCCTCCATCTGCGCCACAATCTCGCTCAGGATCTCTTCCCCCACCCGCTGCCGCTCGCGGTTCAAGCGTTCCAGCTTCTCAGCAATTTCACGAGTTCGCGTGGCGTTGGGCAGCGTAAACAGGTCGATTACATCGCGGGCGTCTTCCATCCGTCCGGCAGCGTTCAGGCGTGGAGTCAGGTAAAAGCCCACGTCGCCGGCGCTGATTTGCTTACCCGCCAAACCCGACAGCTCAATCAGCGCAGCCAAGCCCGATTGTGCAGGTTGGCGCAGAGCTTCCAAGCCGAAACGAGCGATGACGCGGTTCTCACCAAGAAGTGGGACGACGTCGGCTATGGTGCCAATGGCAACGACTTTCAGGAAGGATAGGAGCATCCTTTCGGTCATTCTATCGCCCAGCAGTGCCTGTGCCAGCTTGAAGGCTACCCCCACTCCCGCCAGCGATTTCTCCGGATAACGGCAGTCAGTCCGGTGGGGGTTCAGGATGGCGCAGGCGGGGGGCAAGTGATCGTCGGGCAGGTGATGGTCGGTCACGATGCAGTCCACACCCAGTTCGCGGGCTCGGGCCAGCACCTCGTGCTCACGAATGCCGGTGTCCACGCTGATGACCACGCGGAAGCCCTTGGCAGCGGCCTCCTCTACTACCGGAACCCGCATACCATAGCCATCGGTGAGGCGGTGGGGAACGTGGGCTTCCACCTCTACTCCCATCTTGCGCAGTGCGGTGAGCAGCACCACCACCGCCATGGTGCCGTCCACATCGTAGTCGCCGTAAATCAGGACCTTCTCGTGTTGCTCCAGGGCACGGCGCAATCGGGCCACGGCCTCTCGCATACCAGCCATAAGCTCCGGGGAGTGAAGTTGCCCGAGATGGGGACGGAGAAACGCCTGCGCCTGGGCGGGCTCCGTAAGCCCCCGCTGCACAAGCAAGCGCGCCGCCAGCGGTGAAACCTTCAGTTCGCGTACTTGGCGTTGTACTGATTCTGCGTCAACAGGTGAATCGAGCCACCGCATGGGTTTGGTCCAAGCACCGCGTACAGTCTCTAAGTTATTGTTCACGTCTTTCCTACTCATTTCAATCACCCTCCTGGGTGTCTTCCACGTCCGGTCGGACTTTACGCCTTTGTCATCCATCCAAGAACGATTGACCATTGGATGCTCTTTTAATACGCCCCTACACTTAGTAGGGGGGCCCTCACATTACTTATTGGGCCTAGGCAGGGTTCACTGGGAATACCCAATGGATGAAAGTCCTGCAGTACTCCAGTCTTTGTCGGTACCCCTCTAGATAGGCTATCGCACTCTTCATTTTGCACACGAGGAATCCACTGTAAGTCTATTTGCCAGCCCAGGCTGTGCAAGCGATTCAGAAGCTCCCGTGCCTCAAAGTAAGTTGAATAATAAAGTCCTTTGTGAACTGCCCATTTGTCGTTGAGCTGGTTTATCACTAAGCGTGAGTCCCCGTGCACAATCGCGTGGCCTGGGGAGCAAGAACTTAGAAATTCGAACACGCGGATTAAAGCGGCGTACTCTGCCACGTTATTCGACATTGCCGCACCTTCCCCCACCAGGCGAGTTTCCTTTAGCAGGACACTGCCATCTATATCTTTTACTATTGCGCCAGAGCCAGCCGTCCCACCAGGGTTGGTAGGCCCACAAGAGCCATCAAACCAAGCCAAATAGTCGTTCATTTTACCCTCCTTGGGTTAACTCATTGCAAACATTAAACTTATATCGAAGAATACTGAGTCATTTATTGGACTTTAGGATGAATATAAATCAAAAGAATTCGACTTAAATAGCCTTATATCAGTCACTTACTTGAGCCGCGGATGGGCGAATCTCCCGAAGGTGGGAAGTGCTCTAACCCACCCAGGTCGTAGTGAGAGTCTTTGAAAGGGAACATCTTCGCCATATACAGGGTGGCGCCACCACCGGCGCTATAAGCCTCGACCTTTGCGTCTCCAGCCCGGGACTTCCAGAGACCAGCTACTTCTTCAGGAGCAGGGACATTCCGATATTTGAGAAGATCATGGAAATGTAATGGGATTGCCGGCCTACCGGAGCCAGACCAGCTTTGTTCATCTGCCCTTACCCAGCCCACAGGACCGTGAGTAGTACGACCGAGAGCGTTAATAAATTCGTTCCACTGGCGGAGACCTCCGGACTGAGACATGTGCCGGCCAAAGGTAAGGGTGGCATATTGATCCCAATTCCACTGGGAGAAGAACTGTCCAAAGGACGAGATCAGTTGAATTTGGTGCGCGGAATACATAATTGGTACCTCCTAGGTGCTTAATTAGAGGACTTAAGTTGTTGCATTAGCATGACTTAGCAATAAATAGCTGTATAACCTACTTTGAGCGGTCAATAGTCGAAATTGCATAGGATTTCTTTATAAATCAATGACTTACCTGGGGGATGAGCGGAGCCTCCAATAAACTCCAAATAGGAATGTTCATCTGGCCGGCCCTCACCGAAGGCAGTCAAATCGAGTAAGTAGATTGTCCTACTAGTTAGGTAACAAAAAATTACTACAAGGAATATCAAGAGTATTACGAAATAGTAAATCATATAAGTAACTGAATATAAAGTAGTAGTAGATATACCAATATCCTTCCAGGGGCTTCTTTCTCCCCCAGTTTATTAACGGGGATCTGTCGAGTTCCCTCAACTTCTGGCTCCATTCTCCGTACTGCCCTAGGAGATGGGAACCTCTCCCGTATCTTCAAATTGTCCCCCAACGTCTTTCTGATCGCTTGGGGTTTTCGTCGGTCTCCTGACCGGGGATCAAAAGGCTGGCGATAAGGCTCACTCCGCAAAAGCTTGCACTATATCAAGTCAATCTCCAATATCTGCTCGGGTATTAACTCTACGTACATTATAGCACGGAACCTTTTCAGACCGAAAAAGCTATAAAAACGATTATCAGACATTCAATAAATATAAGTCGACGGAATAGCGAATTTCGAGTTTATTGCCAATCGTAGCGTTATCTCTATTTTATAAGGCTGGTGGGGGGGGTTAGATCGTTATATTGATGTTCAAACGAGGCAGGACCATTTCTGCTCGATTGTGGGGGTGTCTACAGCATAATAATGTTATGTTAACTAATTTATAGGCCGACTGCATTAGCATATCCCAATTCGAATAAAAAAACAGCGGAATTGAAATTCTACTCTTCTTATCTGTATCTCATTGAAAATAAGACAATAAAAATGAATCACTGCCAATTCCAGGGTTGTTCGAGCTTCAGAAACCCTATCTGGGCACCGCCTTAGAAGCGCCGGCCTTCCAGAGATGAACATCCATCTTACGTAAGCTATTGAAAATAATATGCTTGTGTCGGCTATGGTTTGGTCATTTGCTGCACCGGAGGACGAGCTGGCAGGTAAGCTATTGAAATAATGGCACTTGCTTTGAAAATACTTCGATCAGTCACCGGGGAGGAGGATGAACATACAGGTAAACTATTGAACACATGGAACTTATATGGGCAGAGCTTGGCAAACTACTTCTGCCCCATAATGGGCCTCACTACTCGTTCGGCATAGAACAGGCTCAATCCCAATTACCCCTTGCAAGGGCTTCCGTTATTGGGACATTGGCTGGGGTTGTACGTGCTGGCATTCGTCACGGTGGATATGTCTCGACTTAGAGGTGTAGACGTTCCCCTTGGCAGTTACGTACACCTGCACAGAAGCTGCCGAGGACTTTCAATTCAATATAGGCTGCCCAGGGGTAGGAGGACGTGGACAGTTCGAGTTCTCAAAGTCAAACTCCAGCTGCTCGATAAACTCGCCCACAGGCCGGTCTTGCTTTTTGCCGTTAGAGGATAGGCGGCAGAACACGACATTGTCAGGCGTATATCCCCCATCGTTGTCGATGCGGTCCATGCTCCCCATCGCTGCAGATCTCCCTCGGCCATAATCGAAGCACATCTGCTCGCCGGTGTAACCGTCCTTGCCGTTCTGCTCTTCGAATTTTCTCCTGAATTCTTCATAGGTAAGCGTGAACGGGATGCCCTTTCGTTTGGCTTGGCACTTCTTCATGCTGTACCGGTAGCGCAGGGCGCCCTCTTTAGTACTTACCCACCGTTTATGCCTGCATTTGCAGCAAATCGTGCCATTGCGCTGACGCAAGGGTTTGACCAATCTGCAGGACGAGCAGCGGAATTTGTCAGCTCCAACTTTCTTGTACCCTGTGACTCCACCCCGTTTCCAATTGGCCTTTAGGCCTAGCTTTGTCATACGTTTACGCACTGGCTGCCGTGACACCCCCAACTGCTTGGCCATCTTGGGAATGCTGAGGCCATGGGAGTGGAGTTCGATCAATTTCTCGTCTGAGAACTTTTTGTGCCCGCCGGCGGTAGTGGGGCTTATTGATGAAACTTTCATAGTGATTTCTCCTATTTTGCAGAAAGGGTGTTTCAGTTCTAGCACCCCTCTTTCACTCCTGGTTAGTATAGGGAATGGTTACTCCCAGACCTGGCAATCCACGTAAGTCTTTGAAAATAAGGATAATAAAGTTTTGAGTGATTGCTTATAGAGCCACGTCTTGGCAGATGTAACTTATTTGATTGTTGATGTTTGACCCCGCCGACCTAGCGTTGAGACAGCCTCTGTTTTGCCCTAGTGGTCACCCACAACCAGCCAGCGAGGTAATCTGCAGTGCATGGACTGCAGGACTAGGCGTAAGAACCGTAGCAAACTTGGTCAATGTCCAAGAGCCCAGGGACGGCTTAGTCAATCGTTGCAGAGGTGGGATCTACAGGCTTGCTTTCGCCCCCCGAATCAGCGACTGCGGCGGCGCTTCGGTCAATCAGTTTGAGGTGCAAGTTCATCGTGAGGTGATCGAAGAACCGGGTGAAGAGCAGATCGAGAGAGCTGGCGTCTGACGTTTTGACATAATACGCGGCGATTTCAGCAACCTCCCGCAGGCCGTACTCATTACACAGAGCGATCCAACGCTCCCGGTCCGGCTCCGATCGGCTGGGATCACGGTAGGCTTTACGTCCCCGAAATAGATTGGAATCTGGCGTCATCCGGAATCCAGTGCATTCCGTGAGGCTCACCGTTGAGGAACCAGCAAAGCCCGCGTTCGTCCTCGACGATCTGCAAACGCAGCAAATCGCAGACAGCCTGGAAGACCCACGCCACAAGATGATGTGGAACATGAATCTTTGGATGGGAAACCGGATTGGTGAGACGCGCGCCCTGCGCTGGAAGTGTATCGATTGGGTAACCGGCAGGGTCGTCGTGACGGAAAGCTTGTTCGAAGGAAAGTCGAACAAACCCAAGACCAAGGCTGGCGAACGGGTGGTGGTGCTAAACGAAGCGCGGTTAGCGGGGTTGAGAGAATACCAGGAGAAGAATTACTCCGATGCCGGGCCGGAGGGCTGGGTATTTCCCGGCAAGCGCAACCGCCCCCTGGACGCCGGCTGGTTCATGACGGAACTGATCAAGCCAATCGCTGAGAGGTTGGGATTTCCGGAGATCCATTGGCACGCGCTGAGGCATTGGAACAACTCGGCCATGCTCAATTCCGGGATTGATCCAACAGTGCGAATGCAGCGAGTGGGTCACTCCAGCGTGAAAACGAACTTGATCTACAGCCACGCTGATCTCGCCTTACAAAAGGCAGCGTCAGACGCCATCTGGCAGCGGCTGCAGGCGGCGAAGCAGGAACTTGAGACGATGAAGGCGGGGTCGCAACAAGCCCCGCTTTCGCCCTTAAGTGTGACGCTAACTGTGACGCCAAATTAGGGGGTTCGCTAAGTCCTTTAGAATGGTAGGCCTGGAGGGATTCGAACCCCCGACCCACGGTTTAGGAATTCTCTGCCCCATCGCGCCAGTACGTAATCTCAATCACTTACGGGCGCACTGCGCAACGAAAAATGCCACCATGTGACCTGAGTAGTCAGTTACAGGACACCTAAAGGGACACCAGTTCCGGCCACCGAGTTTTTCTTGCGAAGGCGCTGAAGCCTACCCCCTTTGCTCCGCATTGCACGGGTTTCCGAAGTCATGACTCAGGTCAAGGGCCCATTTCTGTGACGGCAAACTCTCGACTGGTTGATGCGAGCAATCCCAATGTACGGAAACCCACGGGCCTTCGCCGGAGCGTTCTGGCGTTCGGAGCTGATGCCTCTCGGGACGGGATCACGGTGAGAGAATCGCTGGCGGCAAGCGGCGCGACGGCGGGGTATCATGGGTAACCCTGCTGTTCACTCGTGAAGCTCTTCTGTGTCTGAGAAAACTCGAGACCACGAGAGACAAAAAAGTATATCGCTCCGTACTTCCCTTTCCTCTTTACTGGAAAATACGTGATCCCAAGAAGATAAAAACGAAATGCAGCGGGCCATAATATACCCTCAAATCGACCGGCAGATGGCCCAGATTCGCCTGCCCAGATTCGCCGTGGCTTCGCTCCCGGCGGGTTTATCCTAGGCATCCCGATCAGTCAGCTTGAGGGAGGTGCCCCAGCAGGAGAGCCGCCTTTCAGCGATTCTTCGGATAATCGCAGACGACAAAAACCGACCATCTGCGCAAGCCCGCCTCGCACTTGTCGGGTGCGCCGCAGCGCGGCAGAGCCGAAACCGACGACAGTTTCTAGGGACTGAGCTTGGCCTGCCAGTCCCATGATGGCGGGACCACGGGCGGCCCTAAGAAAGCGCAAAATATTTGCTAGAAAACAAAAAAACGGCAAGTTTGAGATGAAGCGGGGTAGCGGCTTCCTCCACTGCAGGACGCATCAGCCCAAGCGGTAAGGCGCACGCATTTGGCGGCCCAACAGTTTCGCCGCCTCGTTATCGCCTACGATCTCCATCTTGTCCTGATCCCACTCGATCTTGCGCCCGGTGAGCATGGCGATCTGCCCGAGCCACCCGGGCGTGGCGGAGTGCAGCGCCACGCGAGCCGGTGTCAGCGTCTTTTCGCGCGTGCGGACGCAATCGATGAATTCCCGGTAATGACCGGGACTGACCTTCAGCTTCGTCTCGCTGTCGCCGATCTGCTCAGTGAGCAGCGACTTGGGCTCGGCGTCGGACTTGCCGCGGTCTACCCAGACCCACCCTTTGTCGCCAATCCATTTCGTGCCGCCCTTGATTTCATCGTAGCCGCCCGCGATGGTCATCGGTGTCCCATCGGGGTAGACGGCGTGCACCTTGTAACGTGTGGCCGCGTTAAAAGGATCGGTGCGCGGCGGGTACTCGCCAACACCT
>Ga0181530_10003692_pt1 | contig 16840 bp, 13 predicted proteins | sample PEATcosm2014_Bin_42_FD_119769 | JGI IMG/M metagenome (GOLD analysis project Ga0181530, IMG submission 119769) | Peatland microbial communities from MTU Mesocosm Facility, Houghton, MI, USA - PEATcosm2014_Bin10_60_metaG | ecosystem: Environmental > Terrestrial > Soil > Wetlands > Peat | place... | reverse complement strand
TCGGACCTGTATCCGCCTTCCCGCCCGCGGCCTAGCGGTTTAGACCTTGGCAATGGCTTCTGAGGTCTAGTCGTAATTGTCCGCTGGATACCGCTGGACGCCGCTGCAGAGGGAAAATCACTCTGAGAACTCGATGCGTTCGCCGTCCGAAACCGCCCAATTCCGCCCAAAAACCGAGCGCGAGTGTAGAACAAAGTGTAGAACTTTCCCTCCGCTAAGAACCGAACATCGCCTTGGTTCCGATCGTTCTGAAGGCTCTTGCTGACGCGATGGTTATTCGCACCGTTCACCTTTCATGGTCTATCCAGACCGACACAGGGAGTGGCCCGAAAAGGTGGATCCGTTCACCGCGGTATTTCGAAGCATTGAATAGGATCCCAAAGAAAAGTCGTAAACCGGACGTGGTTATCTCCAATTCGGTGCGATTAACCATTTAACATTTGCCCGATGCGAACGCAAAAAGACGTAAAGATAATCAGTGACTTCCTCAGAGCTAGAGCGTACAAAAAACATAAGGACTTTCCAAATGTCCGGTCAGCGATGGGGTTTGTCGCGGTTGCCCGTTACGCCTCCCGAGGCGCAGGCCAAAGTTTCTGAAACAGAACCTCCAATTATCGCAGATACGGAGGATATCCAGGCAAAACCAACAAGCGGCAAGGTCGAGTTCGTTTACCCAGCGGGATATGCTATCGCCCGTCTCTACCTCTACACCTATGTCCACTAAAATCACTTTAGCAATTCGCCCGAGCCTAGCGTTTCCTAAGCGGTGGTCCATTGACTACTGGGAAGACGACCATGTTGACGCTGCGTATCAGGCCATGCTTGTCACTTACGAATCTCCTGACGAAGCCGCAAAAGTAGAGGCGGCCGCCCAGCTCAGCTTTGAGAAGCAAGGGGCAGAGGTCAGCCGTGTACAGATCGACTCAAACTCATCGAGAAGGAATGGAGAACCCGCGGACGAGACTGAGGAAGAAATCTCGAAGCGCCTTGAGGCGCATGTAAAGAGTATCTTCTTGCCTCTGCAGACGCTCACACTTGCCAGTCTCTTCGATATCACCAGATGGGGGAAAGGTCTCAAGGCGGTCGTGACTGGTTCTCCGCTTATATTGAGCCTGCTCATCTTGGTCGCACTTCTGATTCGCGGCCCATTCGAGAGATTACTAGCTTCTATTGTACCGAAGGGGCTTAACCTGAACTCCGCCGAGCTATTCGCAAGTGCTCCTCTTCTCCTCCTTGTGACGACTCTCTACGTGTATTTGAGGCGTGCCCAAATCTCAAGCCAACTGGATCGCGTGCGCCAGTGGATTCTCCAGTTGGTTATTTCATACGGTTGGGATCGCGATAGATTTCAGAAACTTGGCGAGCGGGAACTGAAAGGGCTGGAGTATTCTACTGTAGTAGATATCCTGGAAGAAGCCAATAAACGGGATCCAAGCTCGTACTGCAAATTGATTCAGGCCTTAGGCAAGAATCTCAAAGACGACCGTGAGCTGGCTGCTATGGTGCTTCGCGACGATTTCGCTAGAAAGATCCAGGCACTTGCCGGAATTGCAGCGGAACCCGACTATCGCCCCAGCCGTTTGGCCATTTCCCCATTCCTTCTTTTGATTTCACTCGCATCCGTGAAAGCGACCACTAAAGGTCTTCTTTTGGGGACGGAATCCTCAGTTGCTGCCTACAGGGCCTTTTCCGAGGCGATGGTTCTAATCGGTAGTATGATTGCCATACTTATTAGTTTGCTGGCCATCTGCCCAACGCTCGTTTGGACAACAGCCCTTTCTTGGCGGGTTTCGTCGTTGCTATTCATTTCTGACGTGTTCGCTTCGGCGTTGACGGTATGGCTACTGACTCGGCGCCCGTTGTTAGTTATATTCCGACGCAGTTTCGTGCCGAAAGGGCTTGGCTTGAATGAATGCATGGGAGCACTAAATATCTAGTGAAGACGATATAGGTATCCGAATCAGCCGAATCGAGCGCCAGAACGTAGAGATATGAGTCGCTGGTTGCAGTGAATCGACCACAAATTCAGCTTTTATCGAAACGTGCGTTCTGGGCCGTGTGAAAAAGCACCGGGTTCTGAGGTCGTGAATGTATTCACCGGCCAATGACGTCCGACGCCGCCCCAGAGGGAAAATCGCCCTGCAAGCTCGACCTCGACTCCGGCCCAAACCGGCCAATTCCGACCAAAAACAGAGCGCGAGTGTAGAACAAAGTGTAGAACTTTTTCAGCGCTGTTTGTGGGGTACTGGAATGCATAGACCCGCGCTTACCTGCACGAGCGCCCCTCCCTTCTGGCTCAATGAACTGGTTTGCGGGCAAGTACGGGGGCCCGAAACCGTTGGGATATGAGCACCCCAACCTCATAATTCGCCCAGAGTTCTTCCGGCTACCGACAAGGGGCGCGGGCCCTCACTTTGACCTATTCCGCATCGGTCCCAGGCCACCTCCTTCACGGTTCGTTCCCTCTGCATCTATAGCTCCACGGCATGGCGTTTGTACGTCTCGTCGCACGTGCGCCGGGGCGATGCCCCGGATCCATTGCGGCCAGTCTGGTTCATTGGGTCCTTTCCGCTGCCCAAACGGGCCAACACGTTCACCGTCAACATGTATGTCCCGATGTCCGCCAAATCGAGGCAATCACAAACCTTGCCCATCAGCTTGCTCATGACTGTGGAGATTGCGCTTCCAATGCCGCGCCAGGGCGCATCTCCCCGCCGAAGTTTTGACAAAAATATGTTGCGTAGTTTCATGGGTTGGTCTTTCGGCATACTTCCGTAAGATACTGAATCCTGCTAAAATCCGCATCCGGCGGCAGCGTATCGGCAACACTCAGAATCAAATGATCGTACGGTCTGCAGTCCCGGACCAGTCTTTGAACGAACTGCCGGAAATCCCCTTCAGGACAGCATGATGGCAACATGAGGGTCGATGGAACTCCGCCCCATATCGTAATTCTCTTGGCAAATAGTTCCCGGTACTCCTGCAGTGGCACTTTTGTCATAGGCGAGGGACAGACAGAATCTGCAATATCAAACCGGCAATCCACAAACGCAGGCATCAACCCTTTGTTCTCGCCGTCGGTATGTGTCAGCAGATATTTTCCCGTCCCATGCAGCTTGTCGGCCGCCCGGTTGAGCCAGGGTACAATATGCTCTTTGAAAAACGGACGGGGAGTTAGCGCGTCATCGTAGTTGGCGCCAAATAAAACCACCTCTGCAGACGTTGCCAGCATACTGTCGATGATTTGATCGTATAACAGCGAAAGACACTCCGTGAGACACGGCAATTCAGGCACTCTGTCGAACATATCGAACCAAAATTCCTCGAATTTCCGGAGGTCCCGCATGATGTGTTGCATCGGGCCGCATGCAAGCGATGCAAAAGCCACCGCCACACCCGCATCACCCACGCGATCGCAATAGGTTTGGAAACCGGCCGGTTTTGGAGTTATAAGAACCTTCGACAGGATATTGGCCAGCCGGGTGTAATCCTCTGGCGTTTTAATCGCGTGCTCAGTAATATCAGGAATAGAAACGCCGGAATCCAATAATTCCTGGCCAAACCGGCACTTTGTTATAATGTCGCCACGTGCGCCATGATATAACACTTTCAGCTCGTTTTCGGACTTTTCCACTTCAAAATCGACGGCGGTAAAATCAACCCGATAAGGGAAGGCCGGATTGTTATAAAAGCCAAGTGACCGATGATAAAGGTCCTCTTCTGGAGCCGACCGAATAAAATCGGGAATAACCGAGTGAAATCCAAGGCCGAGCTTGGAAGTAATCTCCAGAAGTGATAGATCTTCAAATCCCGCCGGAAGCGTTTTGCGGACCTTGTTCCGGTTATACCAAATGTCGAGGCGTGGCACGAAGAGAAGGCCATTGGGTACATGGCCATGGATCACATGGAGCATGTTTTCTCTGGCATTCATAAGAGGTTCGGCCTGGGAGTCATAGTAAGGAGTCCCTTCCGTTCTTAGGGTTTAAGTTGCCGATCATGGATCTCTTGGTTGAAGGGGATCACGGACGCGACCTTCCAGTTTCGGGCGCGAACGCCCTCTTTTCGGTGAGCAAGCTTGATGCGACGACACCAATGACGGCCGTGCAAGCCACCCAGATCCAAGCCCAAGAGTAATCCACCAGCTTTGTAATGGGGTCGGTTCGTATGAGCAACCCCATGAAGTAGGGCGAAGCAGCCGCAAGCATGTAGGCCATGCAATTGACGAAACCGATCGCCTTGCCGTAAACCTCGACAGAATACATTTCGGCCGGCAGGGTAAGGGCGGGGCCCCAAACCATGTTTGAAAAGAAACCGGCGCCGGTCAGCGTCAGAAGCAGAAAGTACGGCGAAACACCCTTTTGAATGCTCGCTAGGACCAAGATGAAGGGGATCATGCATGCAAAGCACAGGATAAGCATGGGCTTGCGTCTGCCACCCAGCAACTTGTCGCTCACCCATCCGCTCACGAACGATCCGCAGGCGCCCCCGACGAAATAAACGGATGCCCACACACCCATTTCCATAACCTTGAATTTATGCACCTGCGCCATGTACTGGGCGGACCAGCTCAAGACACCCCAAAACGCAAGCTGGGCCGCGATATAGATGAAGCAGAGCGAAATAAAACCTTTAGTTGAAATGATTTCCCTGAGCGAAATATTGCCGGACTTGGCCTTGGCTTCGATGGAATGAATGTTTCCACCTCTGATATCATCTTCGGTCATCAGGGTTTTGTTCAGCTCGTCTTCGTAGGCTTCCAGTACCTCTTCCTTGCTCGCAAACCTGCATTTTTCCGGTCGATCATGCACTGTAAGAACGATGAGCAGCAAAGGTACAACGCCTAGAATGGCCAGGATGACAAGAACCGTCCGCCAGCTGTCATTGGCACTCTGATACAAGGCCGTGCTCACCAGGGGAGCCCAAGCGGGAGTGACAATCCAAGCCCACGAAAGCACGCTTTGCGCTCTTGCGCGTGTTTTCGCAGGGAACCACCGGACAATGAGTCTGGCAGAGGGCACAAACTCAGTTCCGACGAGCGCTCCAAACAGCGCCATCCGGCCATACCATTCCGTGACAGTCTTTGCTTCCGACAACCACGCCGTGAGCGTGCTCCACGCAATTATGGAGAAAATCAGCATTTTTCTGGAACCGATTTTGTCGCACATCCATCCTGTCAGCAATTGGGACGGTCCATAAAAAAGGAGCATGAGCGCGCCGCCGAGCCCTATTTGCGCCGCAGTCATGCCGATATCTTTACTGATGAACGGCATTAAGACGTTCGTGGTGACACGGTTCATGTACTGGATCGTGTAACAGACCGTGATGACGCCTAATAAGACGTATCGAAACCTGAAAGTACTTCTTCCGGTTTGTGTCATCAGTAATTGCTAACGCAGCGCAAAAGCGTCGAACGGAGCTTCAAGAATCAAATTCTTATAAGACTTGAGACCGCCGGTTTCGGGATGGATGCAGCGTGTCACGATGATCCCGGAGTGATTTCTTTTGTGGTAAATGCGGACCCAGGCAGGTCTGGGTGTCGGGTGACGTGCATACGGTTTTCTGAGTACGCCCCGAGCATCATTATTGGCAGCAGCGCGAATGACCTGGCCCCGTACCACTTGTCGAAGCATGCCACGGATCATGCAAATCCTCCTCCAATAGCGCCAGACCGCTAGCCTGTGCCATTTCCACAATCGCAATCTGAGCATTTGCCGGCAGGTCGGGAAAATCTAGTATGGACCAAGCCGACCGAGGTATGTGGTCGACTCGTACGAGACCGTATTTTGCGGTTACGCGTTTTCTGCGAGGCCCGGTCACACGCACTCGGTGCAAGGTTACGTCCGCTGCAGACGTAAGGACTTCGGCAAATCCTTCGCCACCATTCGCGAGCGGACAGAGGTCAAGCGGCCACTTTTTTTGGCACCGTCTAAGCACTCCCGCTAGAACTTCACCCGCTTGGCAAGCCGGGTGCGCACCTTTGAACTTGTCGAATGCCACCAAGATATGCTTGGACAGGTGACGGTTTGAGGGACGAGGTTGATCCATTTTAGAGGGCAAGTTTGACGGCAAGAAACCCCGATAGGCGTTGCGTGAATTCGGCATAGGTGTTGGCCCTTTGGAACTGTCCATGTCTGATTGCATTTTCACGGGAGTGCTATTTGACAACCAGTGCGGTGAACGGGGCGACGTAAGCCTCAAGATAGACTAAGCCACCCATGAGGGCTGCAAGAATCAGGCTGTGAAAGAACACATAGCGTAGTATTGCACTTTCGTGGCCGAACCAGTTGGTGGCCGTGCTAGCAACCACGATGCTTTGCGCGTCCACCATTTTCCCCATGACGCCACCGACGCTGTTGGCTGAGCACATTAGCACAGGACTCAAGCCAAGCTGTTGCGCGGTAATTTTTTGCAGGCTGCCAAAGAGCACATTCGACGCCGTATCGGACCCCGTGAGTGCCACGCCCAGCCAGCCGAGCATTGTGCCAAAGAAAGGATATGATGCTCCCGTTCCCGCCAACGCCAGGCCGAGCGTGGCGTCGGTGCCCGAGTATTTCGTAACATTTCCGAGTCCGAGCATCGCCGCAATGGTAAGCAGCGAAAAGCGGATGCGCCAAAGGGTCTGTGCGTAGGTGTGTAGCATCTCGCGCCATGGAAAACCCATGATTAATCCCGACAAAAGCGCCGCCGCGAGAATCCCTGTGCCCGTTGCGGACAAGAAATTGAGTCTAAATTCAGCGGGCTCGGGCTGCGCATTGATTGCTGCCACTGGTGGCGTCCGCTGGATGACCTGGTGCAAATGCGGCGCTGCGAACTTTGGGGAGGCGATGCGGTCAAGTGCGGCCTTCGTTTGGGGCAGCCCCCAGCACAAGATGAACACAGTGAGTATCAACCATGGTACCCACGCCTGGAGGACCGTCTTGCCGTCGTGCGCCCGATAAGCAGGTGGAGGTGCCCCGTTACCCATTGCATCCCTTGTTGATGTGTCCGACCAGGCCTTTAACTGAGCAATTGTTGAAACATCGGCTGGTTGGCCCTTATCGATCGTCCCGCTGCTCCCGCAGTATGTCTTCGGCTGCCAGATGCGCATCAATAGCACCGTGGCCACGATTGAGCAGGCGCCCGCGACGATGGCCGCTAGCCATGGGCCGTGATAATTCGATACGAGGAATTGCGGGACGGCGAAGGCAAGACCCGCGGTTAGAGCGGCAGGCCACACGCCCAGTAATGCGCGCCAGCCCGCAAAGGTCGCCACGATCCAGAACGGTATTAGGAGCGAGAAGAAGAACAATTGCCGCCCTACCATTGCTGACAGTATACGGACATCGAGTCCCGTGACCTGCTCCAGCGTCGTGATCGGAATGCCCAGTGAGCCAAAGGCGACGGGGGCCGTGTTGGCGATGAGCGCGAGCCCCGAGGCGTGGAGCGGCTTAAAGCCAAGTTGGATTAGAATTGCTGCGGTGATGGCCACCGGCGCGCCGAATCCCGCCATGCCTTCCAGAAAGGCGCCAAAGGCAAAAGCGATCAGGATAAGCTGGATGCGTGCATCCGGCGTAACTCTCGCGAGGCTGTCGCGCAGCACCTCGAAGTGGCCCCGCCTGACGGTGAGCTGGTACAGGAACATCACATTGACGAGGAGCCAGCCGATCGGAAAGAGCCCGTAGGCCGCGCCGTAAAGCGCCGCCGCTCCCGCTGCATCCGCCGGCATCCGGTAGACGCCGAGCGCGAGGAGCAGCGCTATGAAGAGTCCCAGGAGCGCGGCAATGTGGATACGAATATTGAGGAACGCGACCGAGGTCAGCAGCGCGACGATGGGGAGCGCCGCCACCGCCGTCGAAAACCACACATTGCCCAGCGGATTGTAGTGTTGTGGCCAGATCGTCATGGAATATCCGCGGTATAAGGGGAGGGTTCGGCCTTTATGTCGGATTCGCCTTGGGGTACGTGTGGTTTACGTCGAGCGCATTTTCCTAAATTGCTCCACTGAGGGCTTTGAAAGCGTCTTAGGAGCAGATGCTCAGGAAAGGAACGATGAGCATCTGTGTGCGTTTGCGGATTTAAAGCAGTGATATCTGCTCATTCAGCCGGCGACCCAGGTCGGCAATTGGATGGGAGCAGCCCAGGCAGGCGCACCCGGCACCCGAAGCTTGCGCCGATACAGCCGGTGATCAGCGCAGCTCACATAGAGTGTGTCAAAGTTCGCACCACCAAAGGCAATGCCGGTCACTTCGCCGCCCCGCACAGGCAAAATAGCTCTCACGCGGCCGTTGCGATCGAAGGCTTGGACACCCATCCGTGTCGCGGCGTATAGCCGCCCCTCTACATCCATGACCCATGAGCCCGCCCCACTGTCATCGGCATCATCCAGCACATGAAACCAATAAAACCGTTGCCTGTCCTGCACGGTGCCGTCGGGTAGGACGCGGTAACTATACCCCCAATGGGTCCTGCTCTCCGCAACTGCGAGCCAGAGGCCATCGGGTGAGAGTGCGATGCCAAATGGGTGATTTAAGCTATTATCCAATAGGATCTTTTCGCCGTTCGGCTTGATCAGCCATGCTTTACCAGAAAGAACGTCGCCGGTTCCCGATTCAGTCACGTAAATAGCTCCGCGATGCGTGACTACAATATCCATGCCCCGAATCCCTTCAGTAAGTATTGAGGACTTCCCATCCGCAGAGTAAGTGACAATCCTAGCGTTCACGGTGTCCGCGACATAGAGGCGTTCGTCAGGGCCGAAGGCCAAGCCGTCGCACGGCTCCTGAATCAGGGGGAATTCACTGAGCTGGCCGTCCACTCCGATTTTCCAATTTTTGCCGCCGACCGCATCCCGAAATACAATCTCGCCCCGTCGATTGGCTGCAAGGACACCCGCAGATTGATAGGCACCCGAAACAGGCTGCCACCCTTCGCCGGGGAGCAAAATGCCGTCAAAGTGCCATCCTTCCATCTTCATCGGTGGTTGTGCGCCTTTGAAAAACGTATTTTGACTCTCCCCCGCCGTAACCGGCTTCGGCCAATCCTTCCACAACCAGCGCATAGCATCCGGGAAGATTGCCGTCGCATGCCTTCCGTTGTGTGTGCCCTCACCCCAAACACGTTCAACCGGGTAGCCCGCAAACTCTAATGCGCGAAACATCGTCTGATTGCCCATCCACCAGTCGCCCACTTCACCAAGGAAGGTAGTCAGTTCGTCATTAGAACCATCCTGCATGAAGATGCGGATCGGTTTGGGCTCGGTCTTGCGAACCAACACCGGATAATGATCGCCGCCGCGCATGCCGACAAAGGTGCCGACCGCGGTGAACACGCGCCGGAACGCGTCGGGGCGCTCCCACGCCAGCGTAAAAGCACCAATGCCTCCTGTGCTGCCGCCTCCTGCGGCGCGGTCGTTTGGATCCTTCGACAGCATGATCGGCAGGCCGTCGGGAGTCTTGTGGCGTTCGACTTCGGGGAATATCTCGTCAAGCAGGAATCGGGCTAGATTGCTGTTCAACCCATCGAACTCGAAGCTCCGGTTGAACCGGGGATCGTTGGGCGGATCGGCCGATTCCACCACGCCCGATGGCACGCCAATGGCAATCGTAACCGGCATTTCATGTTTATTAATCAGATTGTCGAATACCACTGGCACTTCGAATGCCAAGGCATCTAGGCCGACATAAACGCATGCAGGTTTATCCGCCTTGTACTGCGCAGGAACGTAAACCGTGATTGTCCGGGTGGTACCAGGGAAAATCGTCGAATGATCGGCGGTGAACTCAAAGGTCTTGCCCTTAGGCACTCCGGGTTGCGGTAGGGAATCCGGGCCGGGCATGTAGCGGTCGTCAAGCGACGGTGGTGGATCCCCAACCGCGCGCTGCTGGGCGCGGATACCAACTGGAATCACTTCCGCGAACAGCAGTAAATATAGGACGCAGCGATAGAAACACTCGGTTGCAAACGGCATGGGAGCGAACTTATGCGATGTAGTCATGATTAATCGAAGCTATTGCGCCATTCGCGTGACTGTCCAAATGCCGCTGGCATAGAAGGCCAGTGGAAGGATTTGCGACCAAATAAACTACCGCCACTTCTGTGTTTGTCTCCAAACATCTGCTCTCTGACATTGCGGCCGATTTGATCGCTACAAATGTCATTGTTTTCGATTTTGTCGGTGCCGCCAGCGCCCGAAAGCTCTATGACTAGTCCCAGGAGCGCAGCGAGGTGGATTCGAATATTGATCAGTGCGATTGAGGCTAACAGCCTAACTATTGGCAGGGCAGCTACTAGCGTCGAGAGGCATGCGCTGCCCAGAGGATTATAGTTTAGCGACCAGATTGGTATGCGATCTTTCGAACATGTGTTGAACCTTCGATCTTCGCGCCGGAGCTCCCTTGGGCACATGCACTTACACGAAATCCGTCCATTGCATCACTCTGTTGATATCTTCTGTTGCATCGTTGACCGTCAGGTTCGTGCGGAGAGCGAATTGGATACGCATACGGTGGGGCCGCCTAAGTGAAAAGATATATCATCAGTCAGCAAAAGACTCGGCGTGCCGAATGCGTTCACTTTTCACAGTCCGTGTTCTATTTCGGCGAACAAATGAGGATTGAAAGCGTGGTTTGTAGAGAGATGTTGGAGCATTATGGCCGCGCCGGTCCGACCAGCCTAATCTTGCCAGGGCCAGCGGAACTGCGGCTAAGATTATTATCTCCTTCAAGGATCAGTTTATTATCTTCAAACCGCAGGTCGTAAGTCCATATGTAAGGCGTCGTGTAACGGCAGAGCTTCACCGTATAGGTGTCGTCGCCGCTCCAGGCGCCACTTGCAGCAATGGCTATCGGTCCAGGACCGCCGGTATCAACGCCCTTAATAGCCATTGGGACTAGCCCCGCAGCTTCGGCCGCAAGCGTTCCTTTCACCCATGCACCGCGCCCACATACGATCCGCTGATCATTGCCCGCGATTCGCACGATGATCGTAATATTCGCCCCCTTTTGTTCCGGTTCGAATTCAATGGACTCGATCTGCTGCTCGTTCTCAGGGAAAACAAACCTTTTCTCTACGATCTTTGAAACAGCCGGCGAGGTAGCCTCACCATTCTGCGTTCTCAACGTTAGACTCGCCAGTTTCTCCGAAAGCCTCCGGTCCGACTCTGGATCCGCCGGAAGGGCCGAATCCTTGAAAGCCGGAAGAATCCGTTCCCACACAAAGTCCAAAATGGATTGCAACTGATCATCGCCACTCGTAATCGCCAAGACGGCATCAAATTCGGGCATTACTATACAGAATTGGCCAAGTGCACCATCGCCTCGGTAAAATCCGTGTCGACAACGCCAGAAGAAATAGCCGTACCCTTGATCCCAATCACTCCGGGGATCGCTTCCAGTCGAAGTTTGAAGCGAGGTTGCCGCGTCGACCCATGCGGCAGGAACGAGCTGCCGCCCGCGCCATTGTCCTCTTTGCAAGTAGAGCTGGCCAATATGAGCGATATCCTCGGTTCGGAGGCTGAGGCCAGTGCCACCTAGCGAAATCCCCTGGGCGCTGGTTTCCCATTTCGGGTCGGAGATGCCAAGTGGCTCAAAGAGACGTGGCCGGAGGTAATCCAGCACGGTCTGCCCAGTCACCTTCTGGACGATAGCTGATAGCATGTAGGGCGAGCTATCCCTATAGACAAAATGAGTGCCAGGCCTGTTTGTGACGGGAAGTTCCAGAAAGGCCCTAATCAGGTTTTGCATGCCGTCGAAACGGAAATCGGAGTTGATGAAGTCGCCTTCCTGGCCGGTCGACATCCGCAGTAGGTCGCGCACCCTCATCGAGCTGAGGTTCTTGCTCGGAATGGCAGGAGCCTCACCGGGGAAAAATTTTAGGATGGGATCGTCGAGGCTCAGCTTGCCTTCAGCCGCGGCCAAACCGACTGCGGTTGACATGAAAATCTTGCTAAGAGAATAGAGTGTGTGCGGCACGTCAGACGCATAGGGCGACCACCAACCCTCCGCCACCACGTGGCCATGCCGAACGAGCATAAAGCTATTAAGTGCATCCAATTTGTGTTCCGCGTCCAGGACGAAGCCAAGAAGCGCGGTTGACGAGACACCCTGTTCCTCAGGAGTGCTGCGCGGAAGTTTTAGCGAAGGGTCATCAGCGGCACATGCAATTGTGGCGACCATCACGAGGAGTGAGAAGGCGACAAGAGTTCGTTTAGGGCTCATGGGATAACAAGGTCTGCGTACATCTCTCATATAGACGATTTATTGTTGGTTTCATCGAAAACGTTCATTCCTAACAGTCCCTATCGCGGCCAATTTTGCCCTTGCCGGTATCGCAGGCACGCCAGGGCGCGTGGCTAGAAACCTCACTAGGGCAGGGCGAACGCAACATAACTGTGTCCCTTTGGGGTCCCGGGCTTCGCCCCACCACAAGTAACCACGACGAACTGTCTTCCTTTCGCCTTATAGATGCTCGGGGTCGCAAATGCAGCGGCCAGAAGGGTGCACTCCCAAAGGAGCCCTTCCGCTCGAGCCCGTGGCAAGCGACACAGTATTGCGTGTAGAGGAGCCTGCCTAAGCTGATCTTCTCAAGCTCCGACTCCTGAGGCGCGTCGCTCATTGACGCCACCCATGCCATCTTGTTTAGGTTCACATACAGAATTCCATCCGGGTCGGGCGCGGGCCCTCCCCGTTCCCCACCTCCGTTAAAGCCAGAGAACAGGATCACCTCGTCCTTTCCGAAGGGTTGGAATAGGCCGGTCCGCGCCCTGCGGCCTTGTGCTAGGAAAGCGTCACCGTTCTCGGCGTATGGGTTGAGATCCGCCTCTAAGAGCGTTTGCCTCGCATAGGGCTTCGGCATCGATGAGCTGAGATGGGTGGGCCATGCTTGCGCACCGACGAGCGTCAAACTGATAAAGGGATCGACGCTTCGCTCCTCCATCTATGGATCGAAATCCGCCCCGAGACTTGGCCGTGTGCTTGATCAACCAGGTTCAACTCCTACTAGTCCCGCAATCGGAACAAGCTTAAAGGCCAAATATTTTCTTGCTTTGGGACTCCTTGGTCCCGGCATGAAAACATCGTGGGCCAAGTCGCTCGGGCCTAAAATCTCAACTCAGAATGCGAACGAAGTCTTCACATTCCACATACGCTCGTCGGGAATGCGAACGACGGAGATGACTTGATCCGGATCCTCTTTGACCGGAATAAGCTTATCGTTGTTGAAGAGGTTGTTTACAGTGAACTTAACACTCCACGTGAAATTCTGAAATCGCCTCTCGTATCCGAGCCAGGCATCAACAAGGGTCTCCGATGGACCGTAATAAGGGTTAGTAACATCGGGCACGAGGCCTAAGGTTGAACTGTTCATAGTCGGATATCCGATCGCTTCCGGACTTTGGAAGCGAACCGCGCCGCCGACACTCCAACCCTTAGCAAATGACTTCCGATCAAAGTTGTAATTGGTGATTATATTAAATCGCCACTTTCGAATTTCGTTTGTGATTGGATGGCCATCGTTCAAGGCCAACGTTTCATACGGGATGACCCCCACCGAATTCAACAATTGACCAACGGTCTCTGAGTTGCCCGGTGTGCATGAAAAATTGTAGAACGGCTCTACCTCCGGCGTCCTTTCCGCCAAATACTGCCCAAATGCGACGCCTGTATCCGAGGGCACCACAGTCTCCTTCTCCACGTTAAAAGTCAATCTCCAGTTGTTCGTTATGTTTGCTGTCGCTTCAAGTTCTAGACCCTGGGATTGAAGATTGCTGGTGTCAGTAAGTCCCGGTGGTATCTGATACGAACGAGAGTAGCCGCTGCCAGTAAAGTCCCATGCTTTCTGAATTTCCGGTGGGATATCCGGGTAATTTAGCAACTGAGCAATATTTGACTGATTAAGGGCGTTTGAAGCAACAGTGGCATCTTTGTACATGTAGATTATGTAATCAAAGAACATGTAACTATTGATTATATTGAGAAAATTAGGATTCGGTACATTTAGCTCGCCCGTATTATACCAGTCGGCACGGAGAACTATGCGATTATTTAAGAATGATATATCGAATCCCTTCTCTTTAGTTGTCCCTGTCGGAGAAGGAAGAACGTCGCCGAATACGTTTCTAGAAGTCGCACCTAGTTGAGCATTATCAGACACGCCATAGAACGGGCTGATATCCATACCCAAAGGCAGCTTATCCCTGAACTTCTTTGGAATATGCGCCACCAAGCTCCATGTCCTACTGCGCTCTGTCGTGATAACATTAGGCTCCGAAGCCAGAAAGACATTGCCGGGACCAACGAGGGCAGAATTGTCCGATGTTAGCGTATTTGGGCCGTTTACCCAATTCTTCACTCTGTCCACGCGCTTACCAAAGATCCCGCTTATCATATCGTCCCAAAAATAGTCTTGAATTGTAAATGCGTCGGAATCGATCTCTAGCCGAGATAAGTTTTCCTGAGCGGGTACATCAGTTTCCACAGGAACAACATCATTCTCAAATTTCCCTGTGGAGGCATTATATAGATTGACAGTGTATTGCGACGCGAAGTGCAACTGCCCCTGGATGCGGGAGATATCCGCACCCGCCGCTGAAGTCCTATCTGCGAGGCTTGGCCCAAGATAGGTGATGGATTCAAGATTTAGATAATTAATAACGTTAGTGCCCGCCTGATTACCTTGCACGTTACCGACCTCAGGGCCCCACACGTAAGGATATGTTAATAGGCTTTGCGAGTTTGTTGTACTGTAATCAAGCAGTCCGGTAAAAACTTGGCGCCCCAGAAACTTTCCGAGGAAGCCAAATTTGTTCGTCAGATCTGTCTTGAGAAAAGCTGTGACGCGTTCCTGGTCTCTGGTCTCGACAGCTTGATTCTCCGTTGCTCCGCCAGCTGTAGCAGTAAACGGCCGGCCGAAGTTCGGATTAGGGTCACCATTGATTTCCACGCTGTTTATATCAATGCCGATCATAGGAGCATTGCCTAAAAGTGACCACGTTCCCGACGTCTGTCTTTCGTGATGCCAAGCGATATCGACGCCGGCACTTGCGTCTAGGAAGCTAGGAAGAGGGAAGAGCTGCGTAATCTCCGCGTTAACAGAATCAGATAGCTGCCATTCGCTGGCGTTTGGACCGTCTAGGAGGTTGTTACGGAAGTCGAAAATCGACGTATCCTGGAGGACACCCTGCGTATAAAATGCTGTTTCTGCTAGCGTGGTATAAGCCCCTTGTGCCTGGCGCACGTAAGCGCTGGGCGAAACTGTTGCTAGATATGGATTTGCAGGGTCTATTACATTGCTGACGGATGTCATGTAGCCCGCAATGCCACCTGGATTTAGTGCCGGGTTAACGCTATTGGCTGTTGGACCTGCGAATATGACAGCTGGTTCACCGAAGCCTGGGTATGGTGTAAAAAACCAACCTATCTGCGTATTCGGCCCATAAATCGCCTGAGATCCAGTGAGATAGCTGACGCCCGGTCCCGCGAGCGGATTGTGAATGAGTTTCGATCCGAAATTTTCCAATTGGTTGTCGTAGGGGCCTGGCGTCGAGTTTACTAGGGGGGCTGTGCTGAACCATGCGCTAACCTGATCCTGCGGTGGAAGAATGCGCGGAAGGTCAGCCATGATGTCGACGTGCTCGGCGTTGACTCGAATCGTAGTATTCTTAAACGGTCTATACTCAATAACTCCATAGTATCGCTTAGATCTTTGATAGGCGGGTTTTTGCTGAAATAGCTCGTGGTCGTCGAGCGCAGCAACACGGACGGAAAGTTTTTCAGGGATCAAGACCTTCTCGACATCAATGCTACCCCGCGCGCTACCATAACTTCCGTAGAGAAAAGTTACATTCCCCCCATCGCGAAATTCCGGTTTTATCAAGGACGTGTTAATGATTCCAGCTGGACTTCCTAAACCATACAGGATCGAGTTCGCCCCACGGTTAATCTCAACGCTTTGCGTGTTGTAGGAATCCATTCCGACGGAAGTCGCAAAGAAGTCAGTTGTAAGATCGGCGGCTGCTAATCCCCGCAAACGGGTCGCTCCGTTGATGTTTTGAAATGATCCGTCGGTCAATGCGTTTAAGCCGTTAATCCCCCCGTTGCCTGAAAAATTTCCACCGACAGTCGCGATTTCTGTACCCATTGTGTAGGTAAGTAGGCTCTTCAGGTCTGTGGCGTTAATATCGTTAAGGAAGTCTTTTGTTTCGACACTGATACTCGCGGCAAGGTCGGCTAGTGGAGTATTCAGGCGTGTACCGTCCAATGTGGTAGTTGCCTGGTATCCATTCATTTCGGTACTCCTTACTTCGAATGGGTTTAGTACAACTGGAGCCTCGGACGTCACAGAAACCTGGCTGTTGGCCGGTGGCGTCTCTTGCGCATTTATGGATGCAGGTCCGGTAATAAACAAAGCTCCTATTAATACGTTTAGAATAGAAGTATTCTTTTTCATTTTAGCTGCACTCTCACGGGTACTGCCATTCGGAGTACCACTAGGTGGTCTTGGTATTCTTGACTCGAGTCGCCAAACTGCGAGCGCTCCAGTTTTCTCGTCTTCTGTTGCGCGCAATGCTGTTCCGGCTAGCATCCGGTCGAGCGCTTCGCGCACGGTGAACTCCCCTTTCACTGCGTTCGTTGTAATCCCACTCATGCTATCTACTTGAAATACGATCTCACGATGAGCCTGGTGGCTGAAACGTTTGAGTATTTCGCCAGCGTCTCCTGCCGGTAGGTCGAAGGGCTGCCTTGCATTGTCAGCCGCGAAAACGGCGGACACGCAAACGACAGTCTGCAGGAGCAAAAGCGCGAGCCTCAGGGCCCGGCTTCCGATAGAATGCTTGGGTGCCATCCGTAGTCATGGCGTTTGGGGT
>Ga0181530_10003690_pt1 | contig 16843 bp, 15 predicted proteins | sample PEATcosm2014_Bin_42_FD_119769 | JGI IMG/M metagenome (GOLD analysis project Ga0181530, IMG submission 119769) | Peatland microbial communities from MTU Mesocosm Facility, Houghton, MI, USA - PEATcosm2014_Bin10_60_metaG | ecosystem: Environmental > Terrestrial > Soil > Wetlands > Peat | place... | reverse complement strand
GGCCACGACGCTCCGCGGCCAGACGATGTTCAGGCTTCCACATTGCGCACCCCCTGCGAATCAACCAATCGCAAGGGAATCACAAATGATTCATCCGACTCAACAAGTTCTTGGATCGGCTCTTAGACTTCGATCCGCCTGCAATGCGATACTTCTCCGCATGGTCGATTCCTTGTTCCGGAGCGCCGCTCCGAATAGCTTGTTCGGCTGAGTTGAGACGTTCGCTCCCCTTCCAAAAAATCCAGCCGCGCCGATGTCCACCGCACCCCGAGCGATTGTTTCGCTGCTTCGCTCGGGGAACCCCCCGCAACACGCAGCACCGATCGTTCTTCAAGCGCCAGGCGGAGGTTGGCGCCGAAGGCGTCGCCTCCCGGCACAATCTGGGCGCCGCGCCGGAGCCGTGATGTTTTTTATCTTTTATAGCACCGACCTTAGCTGAACCAAAGCCGTCCAATGCGCACTGCTTAGCGACTCAGGGCCCTGACCCGCGGCGCGACTCGAAGCGCATTTGCCCCCCGCTGCTTTCGCAAAAGCTTCCCCGCGCTTATGTCTCCTGCAACAGTTTTTCGACGAAGGCGCCGATGCCCGGCTTCTGGCGCACGGCGCGCCGCCGTTCGGCTGTCAGGATCGCGCGGAGGTCATTGAAGGTGCTCTGCAGATCGCCGTTCACCAACACATAGTCATATTGCGTCCAGCGCAGAATTTCCATGCGCGCATTCTCGAGCCGCCGGGCGATGGCCTCCGGCGGATCCTCGGCGCGGCGTTCGAGGCGGGCGCGCAGCTCCTTCATCGACGGCGGCAAAATGAAGATCGTGACGACGTCGGCGGCGGTCTTCTGCTTGACCTGACGCGTGCCCTGATAGTCGATGTCAAACAAGATGTCGCGGCCCTGCGCCAGCACCTTTTCAACGGGTTCGCGCGGGGTTCCATACCAGTTGCCGTGCACCTCGGCCCATTCGAGCAGATCGCCGGCCTCGCGCATCGTCTCGAAATGCTTCTTGCTGATGAAGGTGTAGTGAATGCCGTTGACTTCGCTCGACCTCTGTTGCCGCGTCGTCACCGAAATCGACAAGGTGAGATCGAGCTCCTGGGTTTGCAGCAGCATTCGCGTGAGCGTCGTCTTGCCCGCGCCCGACGGCGAGGAGAGGATCAGCATGAGGCCGCGCCGCCCGAGGCGCGCGGGACGCGGCTCATCCACAGGCCGGGCCGCGTCGCCGCCGCCAAATCCTGCGCCGCCCTGAAGCCCCCCGCTGTCGCCTTGTTCCTGCATCAATCCCCCGATCGTCTTGGTCTGTCGTGCCTGATCGCAGCGCGCGGCGCGCGCCGAGCGTAGCGGCCGGCGTGGCTAATGCTTGGGAAAATCGAGCCCCATCTCGCGATAGCGCTCGGGATCGTCGGCCCAGTTTTCGCGCACCTTGACGAAGAGAAACAGATGCACGGTCTGTTCGGTCGCCTCCATGATGTCCTTTCGCGCGGCGGTGCCGATCGCCTTGATGGTGCGGCCGCCCTCGCCGATGACGATCTTCTTGTGGCCCTCGCGCATGACGTAGATCGTTTGCTCGATCCGCGCCGAACCATCGGCCATATCCTTCCAGACTTCGGTCTCGACCGTCGACTGGTAGGGCAATTCATCATGCAGGCGCTCGAAGATTTTTTCGCGCGTGATTTCGGCGGCGAGCATGCGCAGCGGCGCGTCCGAAATCTGGTCTTCGGGGTAGAGCCACGGCCCTGGCCGCATCAGCGCCCCGAGATCATGGCGTAATTTCGGCACGCCATGGCCGCGCAGCGCGGAGATCATATAGGTGTCGGCGAAGGGCAAGGCGGCGTTGAGCCGCGAGGCGAGTTCGAGCAGCGCCGGCGGCTCGACCGTGTCGATCTTGTTCAGCACGAGAATCTTGACGCCGCCAAGCTGCGGCAACCGCGCCAGAATGGCCTCGACCTCATCGTCGACGCCCTTTCGCGCGTCGATGAGAAGGGCGACCGCGTCGGCGTCGCCCGCGCCGCCCCAGGCGGAGGTCACCATGGCGCGATCGAGCCTGCGCTTCGGCGCGAATATGCCCGGCGTGTCGACGAAAACGATCTGCGCCGCGCCCTCGATGGCGATGCCGCGCACAAGGCTGCGCGTGGTTTGAACCTTGCGCGAGACGATCGAGACCTTCGCTCCGACAAGCTGGTTGATCAGCGTCGACTTGCCGGCGTTCGGGGCGCCGATCAGGGCGACGAAACCGCAACGCGCACCCCCGCCTTGGCCGCTCTCTTCTCGTCCTACCGTCTCCGTGTTCACGCCACGCCTTTCTGGCTGCCGGGATCCATGATCTTTTCGCGCGCAATGAAGGCGCTCGCGGCGCCCTGCTCGGCGAGCCGCTTGGCTGGCCCCTTCGCTTCCGCCGGCGCAAAGCCGGTGAGTTCGACTGAGACGGTGAATTCCGGCGCGTGATCTGGACCCGAGCGCGCCGTTTCGCGATAAAGCGGCGGCGGAAGGCCACGCGCTTGCGCCCATTCCTGCAGCGCCGTCTTCGGATCGCGCAGGGCGCGGCGCGGCGCGCGCATGCGCGGTTCGAAGGCGCGGGCGACGACCGCCTTCGCGGCGAGGTAGCCGGCGTCGAGGAAGACCGCCCCGATGATCGATTCGCAAATGTCGCCGAGGATCGCGGTGTTGAGGGCGGAGGCGTGCTTTTCGCTTTCGCCGGCGCGCACGAAGGCTTGCGCGCCCCATTCGAGCGCAACCTCGGCGCAGCTCTCTTTGCGCACGAGCTCGGCGAGACGGCGCGACAACTCGCCCTCGTCGGCGTCGGGAAACGCTTCATAGAGCATATCGGCGACGACGAGGCCGAGCACGCGGTCGCCGAGAAATTCGAGCCGCTGGTAGCTCTCGCGCCTGGCGCCCGTCGCCGCGCTGACATGCGTCAAAGCGGCGACGATGAGGGTCCGTGCGGCGAAGCTGTGTCCGATGCGCGCTTCGAGCGCGAAGAAGTCCGGTTGTCGGCCCGTCATCTATTTCACAGTTTTCAGCATCCGGTCCCAGCGCACGGTCCACGGCCACTCCCAGAAGGCCCAGGCCGGTTCGCCCTTGCCGACAGAAAAGAAGATGAGCTCCGCCCGGCCGACGAGATTCTCGAACGGAACATAGCCGACGCCGCCCTGATCCGGCGAAACGCGGCTGTCGGTCGAATTATCGCGATTGTCGCCCATCATGAAATAGTTGTTCGGCGGCACCTCATAGACGCCCGTATTGTCGTAAAACCCGGTGTCGCCCTGAATTTCGATGATCGTGTGCTTGACGCCGCCGGGCAAGGTCTCCTCATAGGTCGGGACCTCGCCCTCGCGGCCGTAGAAATCCTCCGTTTGCGCTTTTGCGATCGGAGTGCGCGGCACAATCTCGCCATTGATGTAGAGGCGGCCCTCCTTCATCTGGATCTTGTCGCCAGGCAGGCCGATCACGCGCTTGATGTAATCGGTCTGGCCGTCGCGCGGCAGCTTGAACACGACCACGTCGCCGCGCTTCGGCGGCGAGCCGAGGAGGCGTCCGTTGAACAGATCCGGGCTGAACGGGAAGGAGTGCTTCGAATAGCCGTAGGCGTATTTGGAGACGAACAGATAATCGCCGATGAGAAGCGTCGGGATCATCGATCCCGAGGGAATATTGAACGGCTGAAACAGGAAGGTGCGGACGACCAGCGCGATCAGGAGGGCCTGAACGATGACCTTCACCGTCTCGCCAATGCCGCCCTCCTTCCCCTGGAGCTTGACCCCTTTTCCATCCATCCGCACCGGCTCTGTCATCGCAAATCTTCTCTTCAAGGCAAGTTCGAGCAAACTTCGGACGGTTCGCTTGGGTTGCGGGGCTTAAGCTTCAGCACAGATGAGAAAGCGATCAACGCTTCCGCCGATTTGCGCCATCGCGAAAAAGGGTCAAAATCGCGGCCGTGTGGACCGGAAAGTTTGCTCCTTAACATGCGGCGGAACGGCGGTATAGGGCGCGCCGGGCTGGATGAATAAAAGTTAAGGCGCGCCCGCGCCTGCCGGGAACGCGCTCCGGCGCCTTCGCTGCAGCGCATTCACGCCTCGAAAATCCTTGGGTCCGGGGGCCGCAGGATCGCATCTGGATCCTCCAGAGCCTCGATGATCACCTGCGCCTGCGCCCACGGGTATTCGTCGGTCAACGTCAGATGCAGGACCGCGCGGCAACCGAGCGGGGTCAGGATTTCGAGCCGCTTCAGGGCGCCGCCCGTCAGGATGAGGGTCGGCTTGCCCGAAGGCAGGTTGACGACCCCCATTTCGCGCCAGGCGACGCCGAACCGCAGGCCCGTGCCGAGCGCCTTGGAGCAGGCCTCCTTGGCGGCGAAGCGCTTGGCGTAGGATGCGGCCCGCGACACCCTGCCGTCCGATTTGCGGCGCTCCACTTCGGTGAAGCAGCGGTTGACGAAGCGTTCGCCGAAGCGGGCCAGCAAGTCCTCGATGCGCCGGATGTCGCAAAGATCGTTTCCAAAACCGATGATCACGACCGATCCACCCTCGACCCGCTCTTAGCCCGCCGCCCTGGAGCGGGATGAGGAAAAGTGGAGCCTACTTTTCCGCCCGCATCCCGCTCTTCTTCGATTAGAATCGATCACGTTCATGATTTTGGATTGATTCAATCCAAAATCATCGTGACCTCGCGCGTCCGGCGTCCATCGCCGCCCGCATTCGGGCGATCGCCGCGTGAATGCCGATGAAGATCGCCTCGCCAATCAGATAATGCCCGATATTCAGTTCGGCGATCTCGGGCAGCGCCGAAATGGTCTCGGCAGTGGAAAAATCGAGGCCGTGGCCGGCGTGGCATTCGAGGCCGAGGTCGGCGGCGAGAATCGCCGCGGCCTTGAGGCGGGAAAATTCATGCGCCGCGCGCCCGCCCTCGCCGTGAGTCAGCGCGTCGCACCAGGCGCCAGTGTGCAGTTCGACGACGGGCGCGCCGATCGAGTCCGCCGCCTTCACCGCGGAAAGACCCGGCTCGATGAAGAGAGAGACCCGCACGCCCGCACGGGAAAGTTCGGCGGTGACAGTTTTCAGATGGTCATGGCCATCGAGGACATTGAGGCCGCCCTCCGTCGTGCGCTCGCTGCGCTTCTCCGGCACCAGGCAGCAGGCATGCGGACGCGTATCGAGAGCGATCGCGACCATTTCGTCCGTCGCCGCCATCTCGAAATTCAGCGGCGTCGAAATCTCACGCTTCAGCCGCGCCATGTCGTCGTCGCGAATGTGGCGGCGATCCTCGCGCAGATGGGCGGTGATGCCGTCGGCGCCGGCGGCGATGGCGACGAGCGCCGCCCGCACGGGATCGGGAAACGCCCCGCCGCGCGCGTTGCGCAGGGTCGCGACATGATCGATGTTGACGCCGAGGCGGGGGCTATGCGGCATGGGCAATCGGCCTTTTATCCGTTCCGAGCCGTTCGCCTATCATGAAAGAGGCCCTGCGACATCCCCCGGCGCTCCGGCGGCGATCGAGTATCTGCGCCCAAAAAGTCTCACGTGAAACACTTTACCCATTCACCCGCTCGACTTTGCTCACCACCGAGCGCGAACGCAGATTCGAGATGATGCTGTTGAGGTGCTTCAAGTCGTTGACCTCGACGTCGATGGTCATCTCGCGGAAATCGGCCGAGAGCGGCCGGAATACGATATTGTCGATGTTGGCGGCGTGATCTCCGATCACGCTCGAAATTGTGCCGAGCGCGCCGGGTTCATTGATCGCGGTGATGACGATGCGGGCGGGGAAAAACTCGTTCCCGCCCGCCTCGACGTCCCAGCGCACGTCGAGCCAGCGTTCGGGTTGTTCGTCGAAAGCCGTGAGCGCGGGCGACTGGATCGGATAGATCGTGATCCCCTCGCCCGGCGTCAATATGCCGACGATGCGGTCGCCCGGCACCGCGCCGCCGTTCGGCGCGAAGCGCACCGGCAATTCGCCATGCAGCCCGCGAATGGGAATGGAGCGGTCGCGCTTCTCCTCGCCGCCTTCGCCCGGCACCTTGAAGACGAGGCCGGACCCCTTCTTCATGCCGAACCAGCCGCCTTCGCCGCGCGGCCGCGCGGCCGCCGCCTTGCGCTCTTCCGTGAACTCCGGATAGACGGCTTTGACGACGTCGCCCGAGAACATCTCGCCCCGGCCGACGGCGGCGAGGACGTCCTCGACATTGGCCCGCGCCAGCCGCGGCAGCACGGCTTTGAGCTTGTCCTCAGCATAGGGCTTGCCAGCCCGCTCGAAGGCGCGCGCGACGATCTGGCGCCCGAGCCCGGCATATTGCGAGCGCACCGCCTCGCGCGTCGCCCGGCGGATGGCCGAGCGCGCCTTGCCGGTGACGACCAGAGTCTCCCATACGGCCGGCGGGGCCTGGTCCTTGGCCCGCGTGATCTCGACTTCGTCGCCATTCTGAAGTTCAGACAGAAGCGGGGCATGAAGACCGTTGATCTTGGCGCCCACCGCGGAGTTGCCGACGTCGGTATGCACCGCATAGGCGAAATCGATCGGCGTCGCGCCGCGCGGCAACGCGATCAGGCGCCCCTTCGGCGTGAAGCAGAACACCTGATCGTGAAACAGTTCGAGCTTGGTGTGCTCTAAAAACTCTTCGGGCGTGTCGCCTTCGGCGAGCATTTCGATGGTGCGCCTCAGCCACTGATAGGCCCGGCTCTCGCTTGTCAAGGTCTCGCGGTCGGAGACGCGGCCGTCCTTGTAGAGCGCATGCGCGGCGATGCCATAGCGCGCGATGTCCTGCATCGCCTCCGTGCGCACCTGAAGCTCGACCCGCTGACGGCCGGGGCCGACGACGGTGGTGTGGATCGACTGATAGTCGTTCTGCTTCGGCGTCGAGATGTAATCCTTGAAGCGACCCGGCACGACCGCCCATTTGGTGTGGACGACGCCGATGACGCGATAGCAGTCCTCGACGTTCTTGACGATGACGCGAAACCCGAAAATGTCGGACAATTGCTCGAAGGCGATGGATTTGCGCTCCATCTTGCGCCACACCGAATAGGGCTGTTTCTGGCGCCCCTCGACATCGGACTTTATGCCCCTGGCCGCGAGTTCGTCGGCAAGCTCCTTCTCGATTTTCGCGATGATCTTGCCGTTCTTTCGGCGCAGCTCCTCCAGTCGCGCCTCGATCATCGCATAGGCTTCCGGCATTAGATGCCGGAAGGCGAGATCCTCGAGTTCATCGCGCATGCCCTGCATGCCCATGCGTCCCGCCAGCGGCGCATAGATGTCGAGAGTCTCCTCGGCGATCCGGGTCCGCTTCTCCAACGGCACGAAATGCAGCGTGCGCATATTGTGGAGACGGTCGGCGAGCTTGACGAGGAGGACGCGGACATCGGCGGCGATGGCGAGCAGGAGCTTCCGAAAATTCTCCGCATGCGCCGCGCGCTTGGAGACGAGGTCGAGCTTCTTCAGCTTGGTCAGGCCATCGACGAGGCGGCCGATATCGGCGCCGAACAGCCGGTCGATTTCCTCCCGTGTCGAATCGGTATCCTCAATCGTGTCATGCAGCACAGCGGCGACGATGGTGGCGTCGTCGAGCTTCATGTCGGTCAGGATGGCGGCGACTTCGAGCGGGTGGGAGAAAAAGGGATCGCCCGAGGCGCGCTTTTGCGCGCCATGGGCCTTCATGGCGTAGACATAGGCGCGATTGAGCAGCACTTCGTCGGCGTGCGGGTTATAGCGACGCACCCGGTCGACGAGTTCATATTGCCGCATCATGGTCTTTGGTCGATCCGCCGCCTGAGGCCTGAGCGTGGTCTAAATGCGCCGCGCCCCACGCCCGCCAAAAGAGCCGATCGACGCCGCGCGCCGCTACCCGTTGAATATTAGAACATTTTTTGCGCTCGGCGGAAACATGAAAACGGCTCGCCAGGCGGTTGTCTTGGCGCAACATCGCATCGTCGGCGCGACGCAAGACAAAGGTTGGATCATCGCGCCCGGCGGGAAACGACGCCGTGGAGCGGCGCTCAGTCGCCGTCGTCTTCGGTTTCGGCCGGCGGCACCAAGCCTTCGAGCCCGCGCAGAAGGTCTTCCTCGGTCATGCGGTCGAACTGAACATCTGCGCCGCTGTCGGGACGCGAATCCTGCGGCGCCGAAGAAAGCGCAGGAACGGCTTCGAGTTCGGGTTCATCCACTTCGACATGCTTCTGCAGCGACTGGATCAGATCCTCCTTGAGATCTTCCGGGGCCAAAGTCGAATCGGCGATCTCGCGCAGCGAGACAACGGGATTCTTGTCATTGTCCCGATCAACCGTAATATGACTTCCTGCCGCGATCATCCGCGCCCGATGGCTCGCGAGCAGCACGAGCTCGAAACGATTCTCCACCTTATCGACACAATCTTCAACGGTGACGCGGGCCATAGAGCGCTCGCTCCTTGTTTGAGTAGAATTTCGGGATTGGAACCGATCTATCCTTTAATCCGCGCCGCTGGCAAGTCCGAACTTCCAGCCCGCGTCCTGAACAAGCCGCCGAACTTCGCCGATCCGGGAAACGCGCTATCTTAGCGGATCGAAATATTTCCACCTCAGCGACCTGATTTTGTCATGATCATGGGCGACCATGAACTTCGCAAATAATTCTTCCTGGTTGCAATTATTTCCTCACAGTTGACCCCGTCTCGAAATGGGGCGACTCTAAAGTCGCAATTTGGACTAATTCCAAGACCAGTCTCCACGCGTCTCGTGCGACGTGACAATTTCGTGAAATCTGTCTAAAGGAGTGGCTCCAGCCCACCCTTTTTACGCACTCGCATGTGACGATACAGCTGGAGGTTGCCGATTATCACATTTTATTAAAAACATCCCGGGCCTCTTCACGCACCTTATAAATTGAATTACGCCTCGTTTAACGCGTCGATTGAATGTCCTGATTTCTGTTTTCGATCGAGACGCAAGTTCAAGCTTTGATGAATGAACAGAAATCACAGTTTTGAAGAGTAAAATTATGGCTGATCAAGACAGGATTGCGCTTTTCATTGATGGCGCCAACCTCTATGCGACGGCGAAATCTCTTGGTTTTGACGTCGATTACAAACGTTTGTTGAAAGAGTTTCAGAGCCGGGGCAAATTAATTCGCGCCTATTATTACACAGCTCTCGTTGAGGATCAGGAATATTCGTCGATCCGGCCGCTGGTCGATTGGCTCGATTACAACGGCTATTCGGTGGTCACCAAACCGACGAAGGAGTTCATCGATTCGCTCGGCCGCCGCAAGGTCAAGGGCAATATGGACATCGAACTCGCCGTGGACGCGATGGAGATGGCCGATCATCTCGACCAGGTCGTTTTGTTCTCCGGCGATGGCGACTTCCGGTCCCTCGTCGAAGCGCTGCAAAGGAAAGGCGTCCGCGTTTCGGTCGTATCCACGAACGCGACGCAGCCCGCGATGGTCGCCGACGAACTGCGCCGTCAGGCCGATGAGTTCATTGACATCATCCATCTCGCGGCGAAGATCGGCCGGGATTCGGGGGAACGGGCCGAACGCGCGCATCGGGGACCCGATCGTCGGGCGCCGCCTCCTGTCGAGCAGTTCGATCCGGAACTGGCGGATGACAGTCTGGAGTGAGCGAAAGCTGCGCCGCCGCGGCGACGGAGATCGGGCGCGAGCCTGATCGCGACTGTCCGCTCTGCCCGCGTCTCGTGGCTTTCCGTCAGTCGATCCGGACCGCGGAGCCTTCTTGGCACAATGCCCCGGTTGCGACTTTTGGCGAGCCACGGGCCCGCGCGCTCATCGTTGGACTGGCGCCCGGTCTGCGCGGCGCCAATCGCACGGGCCGCCCTTTCACGGGCGATTTCGCGGGCGAGCTGCTGTATGCAACATTGCTCGAATTCGGCTTCGCGGAAGGCGCCTATCGCGCGATCCGCGATGATGGCCTACGCCTCAAGGACTGCGCCATCAGCAACGCCGTCCGCTGCGTTCCGCCGCAGAACAAGCCGACGCCGCAGGAAATCGCGACATGCCGCGGCTTTCTCGGCGCGACCATTGCGGACCTCCCCGAGCTTCGCGCGATCGTCGCGCTTGGCCGCATCGCGCATGATTCTATTTTGCGCGCGCTGGACCTGAAACTCTCGATGTTTCCCTTCGGCCATGGCGCCGAACATGATCTCGCGCAGCCGCATGGAAGGCGGATCCGTCTCTTCGACAGCTATCATTGCTCGCGCTACAACACCAATACGGGCGTACTGACGCCGCAGATGTTTCGCGATGTCTTCGCAGCCTTGCGCCAGCGGCTCGACGGCTTCGATCTAGCGCTAATTTCGGATAAGAGCGGCGGCGAAGCTCAGCCAGCCGCGCGGCCGCGGAACCCGGTGGCGAGGACGTAGAGTTCGGACGAATCGGCGCGGCTCGCCTGCGGCTTGACGTGACGCACCGCGGCGAAATCCCGCTTGAGGCTGGCGAGCAGCTCATTCTCCGTGCCGCCCTGAAACACCTTGGCGAGGAAAACGCCTCCCGGCGCCAGCGCCCGGCAGGCGAAATCCGCGGCGAGTTCGACGAGGCCGACGATCCGCAAGTGATCGGTCTTCTTGTGCCCCGTCGCATTGGCGGCCATGTCGGATAGCACGACATCCGCCTTGCCGCCGAGCCATTCCATCAACAGGTCCGGCGCATTCTCGCTGAGGAAATCCATCACCTTGAATTCCGCGCCAGGCATCGGCTCGATGTCGAGGAGGTCGATGCCGATGATTCTGCCTTTGCCCTCATTGGCGCCAATTCGCGCCGCGGCGGCCTGCGACCAGCCGCCTGGCGCGGCGCCGAGATCGATGATCTTCTGGCCGGTTTTGAGAAAATGATAGCGCTCGTCGATTTCGATCAGCTTGAACGCAGCCCGCGAGCGCAGTCCCTCGCGCTTGGCCTTGGCGACATAGGGATCGTTCAGCTGGCGCTGCAGCCAGAGAGTCGAGGAGAGCGTGCGCTTGCGCGCGGTCTTGACCCGCGTCTTCAGCGAGCGGCCGCCCTCGCGCCCCGAAGGCGCCTTTGTTTCGGTCATCGCCCGGTCATCGTACGCGCCGGGCGCCGGTCCGCCTGGATCAATTGCATCAACATGCCTTCGCGCAGGCCACGATCGGCGATTCGCACGCGCTCCGCCGGGAAGGCGCGGCGGATCGCTTCGAGGATGGCGCATCCGGCGAGAACGAGATCGGCGCGACCGGCGCCGATGCAACCGTTCATGGCGCGCTCGTCGTAGGTCATTTTGCGCAATGACGAGACGGCGCGGCTGACGTCGTCGCTCGACATCCAGAGGCCGTCGACGCGACGGCGATCATAGCGCGAAAGACCGAGAAACACGCCGGCGATCGTGGTCACCGTCCCCGACGTGCCGAGCAGATGGAAATTGCGGCAGCGACGCTCCGCGCCAACCATGACGACAAAGTCGCTCAGCTCCTCGGAGACATGCTCGACCATCGCCTCGAAGGTCGCGTCGGACACCTCGAGGCCGCCGAATTTCTCCGCGAGGGTCACGACGCCAAGTTTCAGCGATACCCAGAAGCGGACCCGCTCGCGCAACGCCGCATCGACGGGCGGCGCGCGTCCGCGATTCTGCCCGACCCCCTGCCCGGCCGCTTGCCCAACCTCTTGCCCAAGCCAAACGATTTCCGACGAGCCGCCGCCGATGTCGAACAAGACGACGCTCGCAGCCGCCGCATCGGCGAGCGAGGCCGAGCCCGCCGCGGCAAGATGCGCCTCGGTCTCCCGATCGACGATCTCAAGTTCGAGACCGGTCGCCGCGCGCGCGCGATCAAGAAATTCGGCGCCGTTCTCCGCCGCCCGGCATGCTTCGGTTGCGATGAAACGGGCTCTCGTCACGCCCCTCGCATCGATCTTGCCGCGGCAGATGGCGAGCGCATCGATGGTGCGTTCGATCGCCGCCGCGCCGAGCCGGCCGGTTCGCGACAGGCCCTCGCCGAGCCTGACGATGCGGGAGAAGGAATCGATGACGCGAAATCCGCCGCCGCCCGGCGCCGGAAGCGCGATCAGCAGCCGACAATTATTGGTGCCGAGATCGAGCGCGGCGTAAACGCGGTCCCCGACCGGCTCGCCGCCGTGCGGCTGGCCCGGCTCGCGCCGCGCGCCGAGTCGACGCGGCCAGAATCCGCTCGCGCCGTGCTGTTCAGTCGCGCCATAGGCGCCGGAAAGGCTGGACGTCGATCCTGCGCCCAGGCGGGCAGCGGTCGCATCCGTACTTTCCAATGGTCCCACTTCGCACTCGCAAGCTTTGACGGACGGAGGGGCTCCGCTGCTTCGTTGCAGTGTAACAATCGCTTGAGCAAACGCCAAGGGCCACTATCAAATGGAGGCTGCGCCTGTCGTGCTGGCGCTACGGGTGATTCGCCTGCTCGCCCGGCTTCGCCGGCGCAGGCTTTCCGGCCGGCTTTGGCTGCGCCTGCGATCGCGCCACCTGCGGTGGCGGCTGCGGTCGCGCCATCTGCGGCGGTGGCGCCGCCGGAGGCCGCATCGCCTGCGGCTGCGGCCTCTGCGCCTGCGGCGGAGCGGCCTGCGGCCGTTCGTTTTGCTGGGGCGCGGGCTGCGGTCTCGGTGCGACTTGAGGTCTGGATGCCGCCGGCGGCGCGGCGGGGTGAGGCGGCGCGGCGGCCGCGGCCGGAGGTGCGGCCGCGTGAGGCGCCGCGGCCGGCGAGACGGGCTTGGGCGCGGCTGGCGCCGTCGCCGGGTGCGTGCTCGGCAGAACCGGAGGCAGGCTGGTCCCTTGCGGCAAGGCACGGTTCGGCGCGCCGCCTCCGGCAGCCGGGGGCGTGGTGGGCGCCGCGGCTGGCGAGGCAGGCTTAGCCGGTGGCGCGCTGGGCGCAACTGCGCCGGCGGAATGCGCGTTCGGCGCGACGGGAGGCAGGCCAGCGCCCTGCGGCAACGCATGGTTCGGCGCGCCGCCTCCGGCAGCTGGGGGCGCCACGGGCGCGGCTGGCGATGCGGCGGGCGTGGCAGGCTTCAGAGAGGAAGCCGCCGGCGGCGCGCCGGGCGCAACTGCTCCGGGCGGGTGCGCGTTCGGCGCGACGGGAGGCAGGCCGGCGCCCTGCGGCAACGCATGATTGGGGACGGCGGGATTTGCAGCGGCAGGCGGCGCCGGCGGCGCGCCCGGCTGACCGGTTTGCGCGGCGCCCGGCGCAGCGCCCCGGCCGACCGGACCCTGCTGGCCGAAATTCTGCTGTACGACCACGCCTTGCGGACCATTGAAGCGCCCGAACGGCACGGGAACCGGAATCGGGATCGGCAGGAAGCCAGGCCCCTGTGGCGGCGGCGGCGGCGGCAATTCGATAAAAGCGACCGGCTGCGGCGGCAGGAAATACACCGGCGGCGGCGGCGGCGGCGGATATATGACGGGGTCAAAGATGATGACGGGACTGTCGATGATCACATATTCGGCCGGCGGCGGCGGCGGCAGGCCGCCGAAGTCGTAGACGTCGAAGTTCGGCGGCGGCTCCATCGGCGCCGCAAGGAAGCTCAGCCGCCGGCGCGCGTCGTAGAAATGCGGCCCTTTCGGATAGCGTCGCATATAGCTCCAGCAGGCGTCCGGCGTATTCGCCGCCAGCGTCCGTCGCCAGGTCAACGCTTCGCGCCGCGCAGCCAGCAGGGCGCGCACGCGCGCGGCGAGCGGATCGTTCGGATAGGCGACCAGAAAGTCCTGATATCCTTCAAGCGTATCGCGTTCGAGCGCCGCGGCGTAGGCTTCGTTCGCCGGAAATGAGCTGATTGGGCGCGATTGCAGGGCCGCATAGCTGACCGAGGTCCCGGCGGAGGGCGCGCTCGGCGCGCCCTCGAGCAGGACGAGCGGCGGGGTGATGTTCGCGGCGTCCCAAGGGGTCACGGCGCCCTTGGTGGACTCATTGGCGCGCAGGCGCGCCTGGGAAAAGGCGACGTCTATCGGAACGCCGCCCTGCCGCAGCATTTCCGCCAGCGCCTGCGCGTAGGCGCCGTAGGGGCCGGGCTCGTCCGGCGCGATGGTGCCGGGCGTCGCGTTGAAGGCGTAAAGGGAGCCCGGATCCGCGTCGATCAGAGCGAGGCCGCCGGCGAGGTTTCCGCCCGGCGCGAAATGATTGCCGCGCGCGGCGTCGAGGACAATGATCCGCGCGCGCAGGGGAACTGCGGCGAGCGCCCGCGTAAAATCCGAGACGCGCATCGCCTGCAGCGGAATGTCCGCATCACGCGCGATGTTCGCGTCGATCGGCGCGAAATAATTATCGCCTTCATATTGCAGGCCGCGGCCGGCGAGGTAGACGAACGCGATGGCGTCAGGCCCTGCCTGCGTCGCCTTGCCGAGAAAATCCTGGAAGGCGCGGCGCAGCGAATCCTGATCGAGATTGGCGGCGCCGGTTACGTCGAAGCCGGCCCCGCGCAAGGTCTCGGCGATGAGCCCTGCGTCATTGGCTGAGGTCGCAAGAGGATCGGCGTATTGCGTATTGCCGACGACGAGCGCGATGCGCGGTCCGCTGCTCTGCGCGTTCGCCGCCCCGGTAAGGGAAAGGCAGACCGCAAAAACCGCCACGAAAAATCTGAAAAGAAGCGTTCTCAGCATCGTCGTCCCTCAACTCACGGCCAAACTGCCGTCGCTTTAGAGAGAAGCAATGCGGCTGAACGGTGTCTGAATGGAAAGGCGCCGGCGCGTTATCCGATCAACTTCGCGACGCTCTCTCGCAGTTTCGGCAGAACCTCCGTCTCGAACCAGAGGTTTTGCTTGAGCCAGCCGCTGTTGCGCCAGGAGGGATGCGGCAGAGCGATGATTTTCGGGCTTTCGCCGGAAAATTCCGGCGGGCTCCGCACGATCTCGTCGACACGTGCACTCTTCGGCAAAGCCGCTCCGAGCCGCGCGAAGTGATAATCCTGCGCATAGCGGCCGATCGCGAGGATGCATTCGATCTTCGGCAAGGCGCGGAAGAGTTCGTCATGCCAGGCGGCGCGGCATTCGGAGCGCGGCGGCAGATCGCCTTTTTGGGCGGTGTGGCCCGGAAAGCAGAACCCCATCGGCGCGATTGCGATCCGCGTCTCGTCGTAGAAAACCTCCCGCGAGACGTCCATCCATTGCCGCAGACGATCGCCGGAGGCGTCATCGAACGGCAGCCCGCTCAAATGCACGCGGACGCCCGGCGCCTGGCTCGCGATCAGAAGTCGCGCGGAGGACGAAACTCTGAGCACCGGCCGCGGCTCATGCGGCAGCCTTGCGCCGCGCGGCGCGTCGCGGCAGATCCGGCACGCCCGGATCCGCCCCGTCACGGCGGCGAGATCAGAGTTCAAACACCAGTCCATCCTTGGCGAGCGTCAGCCCGGCCTGCTCCATCTCGCCGCGGCGCGCCTGCGCCGATGGGCCCATATGGGTAAGGACGACTCGCTTGGCCGTGAAGCGGGGCAAATTGGCTTTGAGGGTCGGCCAGTCCATGTGATTGGCGAGCGGCGCATCGCCCGAAGAACATTCGCAGATAAAGAGATCAGCCCCGGCGCTAAGTTCGAGCAAGGTGTCGGTCCAGGCGGTGTCACCGGAATAGGCGAAGACGGCTTTTCCGTCGGTGAGCCGCAATCCCGTCGCCGCAGCCCCAACGGAATGGATGACGTCGAAGGTCTCCAACCGGATGTCGCCGACTTTCGCGACTCCCCGCGGCGCAATCTCCTCGACGCGCCAGGGAAAGCTCCACGCCAGCTTGGCGGTTCCCGGAAAAAAAACGTCAAGCGCGCCAAAAAGCCTGTCCCGCAACCCCGGTGGACCGATGAAGACCAGCGGCTGCGTCCGACGCGCGATGAATTGGCAATCGAGCAGCAAAAACGGCAGCCCGCCAAAATGATCGCCGTGAAGATGTGAAATCGCAACGGCGTCGACGGTGTCGAAACCGAAGCCAAGCTTCTTGAATGATGCGATGGAGCTGGCGCCGAAATCAACGAGCGCGCTAGCGCCGCCGGAGTCGATCCGGAAGCAGGTATGGGCGCGTCCGCCGGTACCGAATGCATCGCCAGATCCAACGACTGTGACTTTCATTTGCGACCCAAACCGCTTCGCAAAGCGCCTTCCAAACCATCTGACGAACCCGCTTGGCGAACCAGCTGGCGCGGCGCCGAACTTGCTGTCGCTTCGGCGTCTGGAGTGTGCATTTCTCGCGCCGCGATTTGCTGTGCGTGATGCCCCGTCGCCGCCATCCTTTTCGCGCCGCCCGGTCAGGGAGGACGCCGCGCATGTCGATTCAAGAGATTTGTTGGTCTTTTGGCAGGCGGGGAGCGTTCCCAGACCCGGGACCGCCCATTGTTACGCCGCGTCGCCGATGCGATCTGTGCGCTTTCGCACATTGACGGACGCCTCCGGCTGGCGGCCGACGGGGGCGGAGCGCACCTGACCGCAGACGGGCGCAAGGTCAGCCCCGATCCAGCTCTAACGATCAAAATGAAAACGGCCGCACGAGGCAACGTCAATCATTTTGACGGCGGCGCTCCGGCGTCCGTCAGCTCTATCGACGCGAGCCTGGACCGGGTCCTTGCGAGGATGACAGAAGCCGCCGCAGAAATTTCCGCGAAGGTCCGCTTTCGCAAGCGGGCGAAGAGAACGGATGTGGGCTCAACGGAATCCCGCGATTTCGACGTCGCCCTGCTTCGGCTCTTCGCCGGGGCGCGACGATCGTCCGGCGTGGCGACGGCGGCGCTTAGCGTCGTCTTCGCCGCGATCGCGATGGCGTGGCTCACCGCTTACGCCGTTCTGGTGTGGTTCTGCCTCAACCTCGCGGCGCTGGCCCTGACGGAGTTGATCTCCCGAAGATTTTCGCACGCGCCAGCCACGGTCGCAGAGGCGCGCCGCTGGCGCCGCGATCTTATCGTCGCGGAGACCGTCCAGGGCGGCGTCTTCGC
>Ga0181530_10003686_pt1 | contig 16851 bp, 17 predicted proteins | sample PEATcosm2014_Bin_42_FD_119769 | JGI IMG/M metagenome (GOLD analysis project Ga0181530, IMG submission 119769) | Peatland microbial communities from MTU Mesocosm Facility, Houghton, MI, USA - PEATcosm2014_Bin10_60_metaG | ecosystem: Environmental > Terrestrial > Soil > Wetlands > Peat | place... | reverse complement strand
GGGAGAAGGTCGCCATTTCCCAGATCGATCGCTTGCGTGACGGCGCGCGCGCGGAGGGCCTATGAGCACGCGCAAGCTCGGCTTCGCCGGGCGCATCGCCCACTACTTCATCAACTCCAAGCTGACCCCGCTCATCATGGTGTTTTCGATATTGCTCGGCGCGTTCGCCGTGCTCCAGACTCCCCGCGAGGAAGAACCCCAAATCATCGTTCCAATGATGGATGTCTTCGTGGAGATGCCCGGCTCAACCGCACAGGAAGTGGAGCAGCGCGTCACTACCCCGATGGAAAAGCTCATCTGGGAAATCCCCGGAGTCGAGTACATCTACACGACAACGCGGCCGGGGCTCAGCATGGCCATCGTGCGCTTCAAGGTGGGCGAAAAAGAAGAAGACTCCATCATCAAGCTCTACAACAAACTCTATTCGCACTTTGACCTGATCCCTCCGGGGGCCTCGAAGCCGATCATCAAGCCGCGCTCGATCGACGACGTGCCCATCCTGGCGCTCACTTTCTGGAGCAATCGTTACGACAGCTACACGCTGCGCCGGGTGGCCAGTGAAGTCGATCGTGAGATCAAGAGCATTGATGATGTCTCGCAAACACAAGTGATCGGCGGCGAACGGCGTCAAGTTCGTGTACTGCTCAATCCTGGCCGCATGGCGGGTCACGGAGTGGCGCCCGCGGCGCTGATGGGCTCGATCGACCGGGCCAACCAACGCCTGCAGGTCGGAGAGTTCGCGTCGGCGAATCAAGAGTACAACGTCGAAACCGGCGACTTCCTTCGCAACGCTGACGAGGTGGGGCGCGTGGTAGTGGGAGTTTCGTCCGGCCGCCCGGTCTATCTGCGCGATGTGGCCGAGGTTCGCGACGGTCCCGAGGAGCCCGCCAACTACGTGCTTTTCGGCTACGGCTCCGGCGCTAAAGTGAAGTCAGCCAGCGCTATGGGAGAATCGCCGGCGGTTACGCTCACCGTTTCCAAACGTAAAGGCCAGAACGCGGTAACAGTTGCCAAACGCGTTATGGAAAAAGTGGAGAATCTAAAAGGGACCTTGATTCCGGCCGGAGTGGAGGTCACGGTCACGCGGAATTACGGCGCGACGGCCCAGGAAAAATCGAACGAATTGCTGAAGCACCTGCTGCTTGCCACTCTCTCCGTAACCTTACTCATCGCCCTGGCGCTCGGCTGGCGGTCATCGATGGTGGTGCTCGCTGCCGTGCCAGTCACCCTGGCGCTGACCTTGTTCATCTATTTCATCTATGGCTACACACTCAACCGCGTCACCCTCTTCGCACTGATCTTCTCCATCGGCATACTAGTGGACGACGCCATCGTGGTGGTGGAGAACATCACCCGGCACTTCCACCTCCCCGAGAATAAGGGTCGCCCCCTGGCGGACGTCGCGGTGGAGGCGGTGGATGAAGTTGGCAATCCTACCACCCTCGCCACCTGGACTGTCATCGCCGCCATCCTGCCCATGGCGTTTGTAGGTGGACTAATGGGTCCTTACATGCGGCCCATTCCCATTGGCGCGTCACTCGCCATGTTGTTCTCGCTTTTCATTGCCTTCGTGATTTCTCCCTGGGCAGCGTTGCGAATGCTCGCGAACGCAAAAGCCGGTCACGGGGAAGGCGAAGAGGGGCAGGAAGGCTGGACAACCCGTGTCTACCGGCGGCTGATGATGCCCCTGCTCGTCGATGTTCGCAAGCGCACCATTTTCCTGGTGGGCGTGGTGCTCCTTCTGCTGCTGGTGTTCACCCTTCCGCTTCTAAAGATTGTACGCGTCAAGATGCTTCCCTTCGACAACAAGAGCGAATTCCAGGTGATCATCGACATGCCGGAAGGGACGACGCTCGAGCAGACGACGCGCGTCGCTCGCGAAGTGGCGCGCCGCGTGGCCGAGGAACCGGAGGTCGTCAATTACCAAGTGTACGCAGGCACGGCCAGTCCTTATAACTTCAATGGATTGGTGCGTCACTACTTCTTGCGGCAAGGCGCGAACGAGGCTGACATTCAGGTAAACCTGCTTCCCAAAGACGATCGCTCCGCGCAAAGCCACGATATCTCTAAGCGCGTGCGTGACGCCATTGTGCCCATCGGGGAGAAATACGACACCAAACTGAAAGTGGCGGAAATTCCCCCCGGCCCGCCGGTGTATCAAACATTGGTGGCGGAAGTCTATGGCCCTGAATACAGTCAGCAGATTGACATTGCAAGGCAGATTCGCGACGAATTCAAGAAGACTCCGGGCGTGGTGGACGTAGATTGGACCGTGGAGGCCGCCGAGGCGCAATATCGCTTTGTGGTGGATAAAGAAAAAGCAGCGCTGGCGGGTGTTTCCGCGGACCAGATCGCGCAAACGTTACGCCTGGCCGTGAGCGGTGCTGTCGTTGGCCTGGCGCATCAGCCCCAAGAAAAAGAAGATGTCGACATCGTGCTGGAAGTCCCTCGGGCTGACCGCAGCAGTCTGACCGGCCTCGGTGCAATTCGTGTGGCGTCGGCCTCCGGCGCGCTCGTGCCGATCAGCGAATTGACCCATGTTGAAACCGGCGCCATCGAAACCTCCATCTACCACAAGAACTTGAAGCGCGTCGTGTACGTCACGGGCGACGTGGCGGGGAAAGAGGAGAGCCCCGTGTATGCGATTCTGAGCCTCTCCAAGTCGCTCGACAAAATTCACGGCCCGGGCGGCTACTCCATTGAGCGCTACGCCACGCACCTGCCGTTCCTCACCGACCAGGTAAGCATGAAGTGGGACGGTGAGTGGCAAATCACCTACGAAGTCTTCCGTGACCTGGGGTTCGCATTCGCCGTCGTCCTCGTGTTGATCTACGTCATCGTGGTCGCGTGGTTCCAATCCTTCCGAATACCACTGGTGATCATGGCGCCGATTCCGCTCACGCTGATCGGAATCATTCCTGCGCACGCCTTGATGGGCGCGTTCCTGACGGCGACCACCATTATCGGCTTCATTGCTGGTGCGGGAATTATCGTGCGTAATTCCATCATCCTGGTGGACTTCATCGAACTACGCCGCAGGCAAGGGATGGCGTTGGCGGCAGCCGTGGTGGACGCCGGTGCCATCCGCTTCCGGCCCATGCTGTTGACGGCGGCAGCGGTGGTGGCCGGGGCTTTCGTCATCCTCTTTGATCCGATCTTTCAGGGGCTCGCGATTTCTTTGATGGCGGGTGAGGTAGCATCTACATTTCTTTCGCGCATGGCGGTGCCGGTGCTCTTTTACCTGAACGCGCGGAACGAAGAGAAGAAATCTGCCGGCGAAAGTGTGGCGCCGTGATCAGCGGTAGCAACGGTTGCCCGCTTTCACATAACACTGAGGAGGAAACATCATGGATTTGAATCGATGGTTACGGATGATTGCAGGAGCTTTTGTACTGGCTTCCCTGGCCTTGGGTTACTGGGTGAGCCCGAAATGGTATCTCTTTACAGCTTTCGTGGGCCTCAATCTGCTCCAGTCGGCCTTTACAAACTGGTGCCCGATGATGACCTTCCTGCGGAAGCTCGGCGTGAAGCCTTAACGATATTTACTTTTCCACTTGGATTGGGGGGAGGCATCCGATGAGTAACTTTGCGCCTAAACATATTCTGTGCCCCGTGGATTTTAGCGACCAGTCGGCTGCGGCCTTGCGGGTGGCGGGAGTGATTGCTCAGTCCTTTGGGTCGGAGGTGGCCGTCCTCCACGTGCAGCGCCTGGAAGCTCCGGTTTATTTCACTGTAGCTCAGACGCAGGCGCTGCAGGGGCAACTCCGGCGGAGCGTCAGGGCAGCCAGGAAACTTGTCAGCGAATTCGTCCATAAACACCTTCCTGAAACTGTGGGGCATCGCGTGATGGTCATGGAAGACGATCCCGTTGCCGCGATCCTCAAGACGCAACAAGAAATCGGTGCGGATCTGATTGCCATGGGTACACATGGCCGGGGAGGCCTGGCGCGTGTTCGGCTGGGATCGATTGCCGAGAGCGTTTTGCACCAAGCGGAGGTTCCCATCCTCACCGTGAGTCCACGGATGAAACTTACCCCCACGCTGGATGCGATCCGCCGGGTGCTCTGCCCAGTGAATTACAGTCCTTCGTCGCAAACTGCCCTCGAGCACGCCGCAGCGGTGGCATCGAGCACGGGAGCAGAGTTGATTGTCGCTCACATCGATGAAGCCCCACTCGGCAAGAGTGGACAGGATTCGCTAGGGTGGCTATCTGAATGGATTCCTGCCACTGTTCGTGCCCACTGCGCCGTGAAGGAAGTGGTCAAGCAAGGAAGTGCTGCTGAGCAGATCGTAGAAGAGGCAGAGAGATCTCACGCAGATTTGCTGGTGATCGGCGCCCAACCGCGAAGCCTTCTGGGAGCGGTCCTTTTGGGTTCGACCACTGAACTTGTGATCCGAAGCGCCGCCTGCCCGGTTTTATCGGTGACGGGGAAGAAATATGGTTCCCTAAACTTTCCTAGCTGAAGACGACGATCCGTAATCACGGTGGCCGGGTGGCAAACTTGAGGGGGTGGGCGAAGTGACGCGTCCTGTGTTGCCAGCGGGAAGTTCAAAGGAGGAAAGCTGTGACGTCAAAGCCAAGGCGTGAGGGAGGTGCCCATGCCCATATTTGAATACGCATGTTCCCACTGCGGACATGTCTTCGAAAAACTCGTGTTGACCCGCAACCAGGACCTGCCTGAGTGCCCCAAATGCGGATGGAAGCGGGTGGAACAGAAGTTCTCGGCATTTGTCACAGGCGGCACCACAAGCAAGTCTGCTGGCGGCGCATGTGCCCCTTCCGGTGGCGGTTGAAGGCTCTGATCGGGGAGCAGGCTGCTTCCTCTGCATTGCAAGGTCGTAAATTCTTGTTTTTTTAGCAAACCTTTTGCACGCGGTGTAGGGCCGAACGGCGTTCGGCCTCGGACCAGCGCCGCAGGTCCCTATATGTCTGGTCGCGGCTCCGCCGCGCGGCGCTACTCACCTTTTTCATTGGGTACTGGCTTTCCAATGAGACAAGGTCATATTCCGCTAGCGGAGTTCAATGGCTACAGCGGCAGAAGCCCTCCGTTTTTGGGGTCAGCTTGGGTCGAGTCACGCCCGCTGCATCTCTGAAAAGCAGTTGTCCGATCGATAGCTGTAGCCATCAGCATCACTGGATTTTAAGCTTGCCGGAATCCAGGCTGCGAAATGTTCCCTCGATGTCCCTCACGGTTTCAAGCATTCCCTTAGCTTCAACAGCGCGCCCGTTGAGCTCTTCGGCGAAATCAGGGTCTGAAGGGTACAGTTTTCAGCCATTTACGGTCATCGTCAACCAAAGCGTCATCAAGCTGACGTCACGTCAGCACCCGAAGCTTCACGAATCTGCGTTTCACGCCGCTCGGCTTTGTGAGGAATGCTCTTCAGCCTCTGCTACCTCAACAGCGGGCAACCCATCAGGGTACCAAGCCTCCCAAGTGTTGTAGCCTCCGGAGAGATTGTGGGCGGCGAAGCCAGACTGTTGCAAGATTCGCACGGCGTAGTAAGATCGCTGGCCCCTCGCGCAGTTGACCCAGATCGGACGGTCCCTGGGGAGCTCACAGAGCCTTTGGCGAAGTTGATCAAGCGGGATGTTGATCGCGCGGTCAATCGAGCCGCGCTTGAACTCTTCTTCCTCGCGAACGTCTACCAGAAAGGCACCACTATTCGGTAGATCGCTCCACTTAGCCAAGCTTACGTCACCGCGGAGAACGTTTGAAGCCACCATACCTGCCAAGTTCACGGGATCTTTGGCGGTGCCAAACTGGGGCGCATAGCACAATTCCACTTCTTCGAGATCGAAGACTGTGGCGCCTTTTTGGATGGCGAATGATATAACATCGATCCGGCGTTCCACCCCCTGTTCGCCGACTGCCTGAGCGCCTAAGACTAGGCCGTCAGAACGCCGGAAGATCAACTTCAGGTGCATTGCCTTTGCACCTGGATAGTAACTGGCGTGGTCGGTGGGATGCAGGTAGACTGCCTCGTAATTAGTATTCTTGGCCTGCAGCAGGCGTTTTTCGCTGACTCCGGTCGTCGCGACGGTCAACCCGAACACGCCGCAGACAGCGGTTGCTTGCACCCCTCGGAACCGCGCTGGTCGGCCGCAGATGGCATCGGCCGCGATTCGTGCCTGCCGGTTGGCCGGTCCCGCCAGCGGCACGAGGCAAAACTCGCCCGTGATGGTGTCCCGAACCTCCACGGCGTCCCCGACAGCCCAAATACAGGGGTCGCTGGTCTTCATGGATTCGTCTACACGAATACCTCCTCGCGGGCCGAGCACCAATCCTGCATCCTTCGCGAGCTTAGTCTCGGGTTTGACACCGACAGACAGGATGACTACATCAGCCAGACATTTAGTACCGCTCTGTGTCTCGACCGAACGCACGCGCTCTTCGCTTCCGTTAAACCGCGCCACAGCATCCGCGAGATGAACCGAAACGTGGTTGTCCAGAAGGTGAACGTAAACATATTCAGCCATTTCGCGGTCGAGGGGAGGCATGACCTGGTCGAACATCTCTATGATCGTGACTTTCAGCCCCCGGCGCGCCAGATTCTCCGCCATTTCGAGCCCGATGAACCCGCCGCCGACAATAACCGCTTTCTTTGCGTTGGTTCTTTGAATCCACGTTCGTATCGCCCGGCTGTCGGGAATGGTTCGAAGCGTGAAAATGCCCCCAAGGTCGACGCCCGGAAGAGGCGGTCGTGCTGGCACTGCTCCCGGCGAAAGAACGAGCGCGTCGTAAGCCTCCTGATAGACAGAGCCTCTCCGAAGGTCTTTGACCTCAATTTTTCTCTCCTCGCGATTGACGGCAAGAACCTCTTGTTCTGTGCGAACCTCGATGTTGAAACGGGTGCGGAAGAGATCCGGTGTGGCCACCAGCAGCTTTGCTTCGTCTGAGATGGCATCGCCAACGTAGTAAGGCAAGCCGCAGTTCGCAAACGAGGGGTAGGGCCCTTTTTCAAACATGACGATCTCTGCTTGTTCGTCGAGCCGCCGCAGCCTTGCGGCGCAGGAAGCTCCGCCTGCCACACCACCGACAATCAATACTCTTTTTGGGTTCATTGACAAAGTTCTCCTCGCAATATAGCTTGCAAGTTTCTTGCCATTAGAGCTTCAGTGGTCACAGCCCTAAAGCGCCGAGACGGTTGAGGCGTGGCTGGGGGTTCATGCGCGGGGGAGTGAAGGCTGCCGCCAGCTTCGCGCTAATCGAAGTCCGGCAGGCGGGGTCGCATTCTGCCCATACCCCGACCCATCCCAGAAGTTGTTTGGGCTGCTAATTGGCTGAAGGCCTGGAATTCCTCTTTTGCCTCGGCAGTCTCTCCTTGCGCCCGCAGAATGACCCCCAGCCGATAGTGAGCCTCCGGTTGCTTCTCGTCCAGCCGAATTGCTTCCCTGTAATGCTCTGCAGCCAGGGGATTGTTCTTCTTTCGCTCGTGAAGTTTGCCGAGCCCTAACTCGTAAAGATAGGTGTTCGGAACCTCTTGTCCGATTTCCTTCAGGACGCCCTCAGCTTCGGTGAGCTTCCCCTGTTTTTCCAGCACCTCCGCGAGATAGTACGCAGCCAGACTTTCGTGCGGATCCAAACTAAGTTCCTGCCGGAGTTCTCTTTCCGCATTCAGTAGCTCGCCTGTACTCCAGTCAATGAAACCGTGGGCAAAGTGCGCTCCATGACAACGAGGATCAATCGTGAGAGCCCGGTCAATCTCCTGCTTGGCCTCGTCCACTTTGTCCTGAGCGTCATACGCCCGGGCCAGCAATAGATGCGCCAGGGCGGAATTGGTGATTGTCGAGTTTGCGCGGCTCAACAATTCCGAGATCTTTTCAGGATGGTGCTGCTGAAGGTAACTTCGGCCCAGCCAGTTGAGTAGTTTCGGATCGCTTGGCTGAAACTCAAGTGCCTTCTGAAAGGCCGCAGCAGCATCGGCATACTCACCGGCGGCAAAGTGGTTTCGGCCTATTCCCACATATGCTTGCCAACATTGGGGGTCAGACCTCAAAACCTGGCGGTAGAGGCGAGTCGACTCTTCACCTTTTCGGCCCTTCGCCAGCTCCTCCGCGCGCTCGAGAGTAGCGTGGATATCTTCTGCACGGCCCAGGATCAAAGGACAAAAGGCCGCAATCAAACTCAAGAATGCTATGTACGTTTTTGGCAAGGATCTATTGGCCCTTTTCAACGGGAAACCCCTTATTGACCCAGTCTTGGCCGAAATTGTTGGGGATATAAAGAACCTTCAGCTTTGTGAAGCCCATGCTGTGAAGGGCTTCGTAAGCCGGCCTCAGGGTAGGGCAATGGTTCCAGGGGCAGCACCCACAATAGAGAACGATGAATTTCTTACGGGGCAACGGTTCCATGCGCTGTCGCAGTTTCTCCAGCTCCTCTGGTTGGGAAGCCGGTCCAATGTATTCTGAACCCGGAATATGTGCTTGCGTGTAGAGAACATAGAACCCCACGTGGATTGTCTTGGGCTTTTGCGCTGCGGGCGACTGGAGAAGCTTCGCCAAGTCCTCTGGACTGATCTGCACGTCGGCGGGCAATGAAGAAGCTGCTGCCGATTGGCCGGGCGGAAAGGCAGATGCGGCTTCAGCGGGCGCAGCAACAATCAGTCGGTTCTTGCTACTCAGGGTCAGGAGCGATGCCAGAAGTATAGAGATTACAAGTATGGATGCTACTCTGAATGCCTTTCGAACATTTGTCATGGTGATCTCCTTCTCTGCCTATCAGGCAGCCAATTCATTACAGCTGTGCCGATGCGCTGGGTTTCATAAGAGCCAAAAACGTTGCCCAGGCATGGGCGCGTTCGTTGCCATCATTCGCGACAACCGTGGCTTCTGCTTCGATTAGTCTCCTTCTATGCCTTACGATCCAGCCTCTGACCTGGAGCATCTCACCAGTTTTGGCGTACTGGCGAAACCGCACCCGAAGGTCTGCGGTCATCATTTTGCATCCCGTCGCGGCAACAGCTTTGGCCATAGCCTCATCAAGCAGGGTGGTGACGATACCCCCGTGGACAATTCCGCGCAGACCTTCCCATTTGACGTCAGGAACCCAACTCGCCGAGGCGGCGCCGTCAGGATCAACACGAAATTCGAGCTGAAGGCCATGTGGGTTGTCTCGACCACAAGCGAAACAGGCCCGCTGGAATTGCACACTGTCAGCGGTTGCACGTGCAGGGCCGGGAGAGGCCATTATGCCACCCTTCCCACGTGGGTATGCTGTGCGGGACGTTGACGCAACTGCATGGTTCCTTTTTTCGAATCCGCGCCGTCAACTTTGGTGCGAGCTTCTTCGACGAGCCTTGCCATGGACTTGGAAATATGATCGAGGACCGTAATCCACTCCTCGAGGTGTTGTTTCCCACGAGAAGTAAGGGCATAGAGCCTTCGGGCCGGACCGCTGCCCTTTACATCCCATTTCGAGACGACGCAGTCATTCTGCTCGAGTTGCCGAAGCGTCTTGTACAAAGCTGAGGCCTCAATCTTGGCGTCAGTCAAGGCAAATTCATGCAGATCGCTTGCCAGTTCGTAACCGTACGACTGTCCTTTCCTTCGCAGAAGGAACAACAGGACCGGCTCCACAAATCGATATAAATTGCCCATAGCGCAAGTGCAAGGGTGTTCTTTCCGATGCCGAGGGCAGGTGCGAAAAGGCATTTGCTTTTCCTCCTGTAGTAAGATATCATGCGTTTGACTCTAGATGCAAGTTACATCTAGCGCAAACAATGTCACACTTCCGCATCAGGGGAAAGTCGTTCGAGCAGTTGAAATGCGGGACATGGGCAAAGAGGGGAGATAACAACATGAAGTTGCGCGTCCTTTTCGGGGTCGTTTTTCTCATCGGCTGTCTCAGTGGATTGCCTGCGGCGGCGCAGTGTTGTCACCATCACGGGCATCTTTGTGGCGATTGTGGGGATTGCAACGATTGCGATCAGCATTGCTATTCAACATCCCGGGCAAGCCGCTCCGATAGTTGGGCTCCATCCAACAAGGCCGCCGTCTCTGAAACTACGGAAGGCAAGATCGCTGAGGTTATTTACTTGTCCGGAGCGACAGAGGACAGCGGCATGGTGGAGATCCGTTTGCAAGCCGCGGGTCAGGCAAGAGTGGTTCGGTTGGCGCCTTCAGGGTTTCTGAAGCAAGCTGGTCTTCTTCTCAGGGAAGGAGACACGGTAAAAGTGAAAGCGTACCCGGTGGCGAGCATGGAGGGTGACCTCCTGGTGGCCACAGAGGTCTACATGGGCGACAAAAGTTTGTCTCTGCGGGATTCACGCGGTCGCCCCGCTTGGTAGCTGTCGAGCGGTGGGCACAGAAGGAGCTTTAGACCGTTGGACCACGCGGGAAGGCCTATCGAGAACGCGTGCACGCGTTTTGGGAAAAGTTTCCCTCCAAGTCCGCTGCTTAAGGATCTGAATAAGGAATCCGACGAGGGGAGTATGAAAAGCAGCATCACTATCGGGCTTTCCATGGTGTGTTGGCTGACAACTGCACAGGCTCAACTGACCGTCGTCGCTGAAACAGAGATCCGCAACCTGGAGATAGAACGGTTTCACGCGATGGAGAAAGGTGACGTTGTAACGCTTGATCGAATTCTATCGGATGACTTGATTTACACGCACGCCAATGGGTTGCGTCAGAGCAAATTTGACGTCATCGGAGTCCTGAGTTCAAGCGACATGAAGTACGAGTCCATCAAGCCGTACGACATCCGTGTTCGGGTCTATAACGATACGGCTATTGTGGCGGGCCGCGCCTCAATCAAAATCAAAGCCCACGGCGAAGAGGAGAGCTTCGAGATCTGCTACCTCGATGTCTACGCGAAGCAAGAGGCCCGCTGGCAGATGATCGCTTGGCAATCCTCACGGCTCCCGACTTAGCCTTCCCCGTTGGAGCGTTACGCAACCTAAACTGACTGAGGACGCGCTACCAGCCAACTTGGGGAGGTCTAGTCCAGGGAAAGCTGCCTTAGTAACTCTTCAGATTCTCCCAAGCTCGGAGCGGCCTCGACGGTCTGGATAATCTAGGGAATAACCACAACTTATTAGTTTGTCGTATATTTGAATGGCACCAAAAACGAAATTGCGCTGTCCAAATTGCGTGAGAAGTTTCCCTCGTGAATTAGGTCCTTTGGAAGAAGGCCTTCCATGGTTACGGAATGTAGCTCAGTTCATGGGGGCAGGGCAACGGGTCTATCGATGTCCTTACTGCTCGTTGGTGTGGAAGCAGTCCGCTGCTCGGAGTACAAAGACCGAAGTGACGCCCCTGGGTCTTTACCGGCCGGACTTAGACCGTCTGCAACGGCTTCCATCTGGGTTTAGGCCCGCTTCACTCGAACCAAAGCAGGCGAAACCGTTTCCTGAATTGCACGGTGTGAAGACTCATGGTCGTCTAGGCCGATCGAACAACAGAGATTAGCGCTACCGTTGCGGTCGAGCCGCTTGGCAGTCCGCCCACCTGTCGAGCGGGTAGCGTTTTGATGCCGGGCAAGGGTTTTCAGACCGGTGGAGGTGAGGGAGGACCATGAAGTTCTACGCATGGACGTTCGCTTTTGCGGTTGTGGCACTCGGGCAAGTGCCCCACCAGCATCACCCTCCGTTGTCATCAGATGAATACGCGAAGGTGCTCGAGGATCCTTCGCGAGATGCTTGGCAGAAACCGCACGCCGTCGTCATGGCGCTGGATCTGAAACCCACAGACACCGTCGCTGACATCGGAGCTGGGAGCGGCTATTTCGCTCGTCGCTTTGCGCTCCACGCAGCGAGGGTCTATGCGGTCGATATTGATGAGAAGTTGCTGGCGATGGTGCGCGCCAAGGCGCCTGCGAATCTGGCGACGATCGTTGCCGCTCCAGATGATCCGCATCTGTCACAGCACTCGGTCGACATGATTTTCTTCTGCGATGTGCTCCACCACATAGAGAACCGCCCGGCGTACTATGTGAAACTCGCGAAGGTATTGAAGCCCCGCGGGCGTGTTGTAGTCATTGATTTCTACAAGAAACCTCTCCCCCTCGGCCCTCCGGAGTCGATGAAGCTCAGCGACCAGGAAGTCATTGCGGAGTTTCAGAAGGCGGGCTTCACCTTGAGCAAGCGGCTGGGCATGTTGCCCTATCAGTACTTCCTGTTCTTTGCGAGGCGCTAGCGCGGACGGTGGTCGACGCGCGGGTGATGCTCCCAAGTCTGCACCCGGGCACTCCCAAGAAAGGAAGAATCTCCGGCGTGGCTGTTATGGAAATACCCCCAAATAGCCCGTAGCTGCGCCGATCGCGAGGACAAAAGCCGGGTGCCAACGAAGACGAGTCAAGAGTAAGAGAGAAAGGCCGCACAGAAGGAGACCTCGCCACGAGGCCAGCGCCGCAGGGGCAAGCAATAGAGCCGTGGCGAAGATCAACCCCGACACTGCCGGGTTGATTCCGCGCAGGAAGCGTTTGGCGCGACGATCCTCGCGGAAGCACTCATACTGGTGGCTGATTACCAGCATCAAGGCGGCGCCGGGGGCGAAGAGGGCCGCAGTCGCGACCAGAGCGCCCGCGATTGAAGCGACGTGATATCCAGCGAACGTCGCAAGCACCGCAATGGGGCCGGGCGTCAAATTGCTGATGGCCACGCCGTCCACGAATTCCCGCTCCGTCAGCCAGTGCAGGTGCGTGACCAGATGATGGTGGAGCAGTGGCACGAGCACGAATCCGCCTCCAAAAAAGACGCAACCGATTTTTAGAAAGGTGCCGGTGAGTCCAAACAATGGCCCCACGGCGGGCATGCTCATTGCCGGGATGGCAAGGAGGGTTGTACTTGAGTGTGTGGCCGAGGTGTTCACATCGGCCTCGGAGTCGCGATTCAAGAACAGCCCCACCATCCCAGCCGCGAGGAGAATCCAGATAGTGTTTAGCCTGGCGATGCCGGCGGCGGTTGCTGCTGATGCTACGACCACGGCTATCTTTGTCCGCACCGTGTGACGCACAATGTTCCATCCAGCACTGGCAATGAGGGCGATCACAACGGGTCCCAGCCCTGCCACCAAACCCTGTAACCCGGGTATCGAATGATACTCGAAGTACAGATAAGACAGTGCAATGACGAGCAAGACCGATGGGGTAAGGAAGGCAAGTGCGCAAAGCAAGCCACCAATCAACCCAAAGAGGCGATAACCGACGAAGATCGCGGTGTTGACGGCGAACGCTCCGAGGATTTGTGCAAGCCCCACTCCATGCGCAAACTCATCCACGCTGATGAGCCGCCGTTTGCGGGCGATCTCTTGCTCCATCAGCGCAATGACTGCCATGCCCCCACCGAAACCGATGCTTCCTATCTTTAGAAACGCCAAAAACAGGTTGCCGAGAGACATCGGTCCGGCTACGTCAGGCTCGCGGAACGGCCCGCCGCCAGCGTGCGCCTCGCTTCCATGCACCTAGGATCTCCCTCCCGTACCCGGTCGGTGTGGAGATTCTCTGGTCTCCTTCACAAAACGGGCCATCGATTTCGAAACGTGCTCAAGGACAGTAGCCCACTCTTCCAGGTGCCGCTCGCCCCGGCTCGTGAGTTTGTAGACGCGCCGGGCCGGCCCCCCGGTCTCAGTTTCCCACTCGGATTTGACGTTGCGGTTCATCTCCAAGCGCCGAAGCGTCCGGTACAGCGCACCCCTTTCAATCTCAGCATCGGTAAGGGCGTGCTCCTGCAAATCCGCGGACAGGTCGTAACCATAGGAACGTCCCTTCTTCTTGAGGAGCAGCAGGACGACTGGTTCGACGAAGCGGTAGAGATTCCCCATGGCGCAGGTACAAGGCTGGTCTCTGCGGTGGCGCTGGCACATCCGTCGTCGCATTTTGGTCCTCTCAAATGCGTCTGCTTCTCCCATCAGATCATACTGATGTCCTGAAGTAGGGTTTTCAGTTCCGCCCGCTCGTCAGCAGTGAGATCATCGCCTGGTCCCCGAACGGGCCCACCTGCCAGCCCCACAATTTCCAATGCAGCCTTGAGAATGCCGACGTAGATGTGACCGGAAGCAAAGCCCGGCAGAATCCACGGATCGCGGCCACGCCGGCGCGCACAAACGCCGGCGAACTCGTACAACCGGCCGCTCTTGGCGATGATCTCCCGTACCCTGTGGAAATCGCAGGCATCGGCCGCATCCAGCAGTTCGAGCGAAAGAGCCGGTGCCAGGTTCGCTGTCCAAGTGACAAAGCCCGGGCAGCCGAGTGCAGCGGTATATGCGAATTGAAGGTCGCCCAGTCCGCAGAGCACCGACATCTTGGCTGGATCAATGGCATCCCGCATGGCCTTATAGAGCGTCACTTCGCTCGTGTTTTCCTTGTCAGCTACGATGTTTGGGTGTACGGCGCAACGAGCCATCAGGTGCGGCGCCATCCAGAGTTTGGAGACGACAGGATTGTTGTAGATCATCACTCCGATGTTCAGCGCATCGGCCAGCCTGAGAAAGTGCCGAACCAGACCGTCCTCACTCGGCACGTGGTAGTAAGGCAGAACGACCTGGACGCCGTCCGCCCCGGCGTTCTCCGCCGCTTTCGAGAGTTCAATCGTGCGCTCTGTTCCCGCCGAGGCCGTGCCAGCCACGACCGGCAGCTTGCCGGCCGTCACGCCAATCACCGTTTCGATGACTGTAAGCCGTTCCGCATCCGACAATGCATAAGCTTCGCCGGTGCTGCCGGCGGGCACGAGGACCACCCGCTTGCCGGAGCATCGCTCGACAAGGAACTGCGTGTTGGCCTTGAGCCCATCCAAATCCAGACTACCATCACGGTTCATTGGCGTCGCCAGAACAACTACGACCGCCTTGACCTTCTCTCGCATCAATTCAGGTGTCACGGGCATTGATTATTCCTCCCTCGCATAGAAGCTTCCTCGCCCCATTCATTATGCACCCCAGCGATCGCCAGCCTTCAGGAGCCGGAGCTTGACGGGGGAACTCAGAGCACATATATTATAAGTGTGACTTACACCTAAAGATTATCGCACAATGGGACCGCCAATGAAAACTAAATGCGACCCTGCCGCTGTGGCAGGTCGGAGAGGTCGGTGCGATAGTCCCGTGTGGCCCTTGCCTGCCGGGATTGGGTGGCCGAGAATGAGTGGAATTGTGCTTGGGGGGGCTCAACCATGAATCGCCGAAGTTTTTTCAGGGCTTCTGCCACAACAATCGGGGCGATTCAGGCCGGGCTTTTCGCTCGGGCCGATACTACCCCGGAGATTAATACGGTGTTGGGGCCAATTCCGGCAGGGAACCTGGGTCGGGTCTTAATGCACGAACATGTTATGGAGGATTTCGTGGGTGCCGACAAGATTGCTCCGGGTCGATACGATGCCGAAGAGGTATTGCGCATAGCCGTCCCTCATTTGAAAAGTGTCAAGGCCCTAGGCTGTGAGACCCTCATCGAGTGCACGCCCGCCTACTTAGGCCGAGACCCCGTCCTTCTGGCTCAACTCTCACAAGCAAGTGGCCTGCAAATCATTACGAACACTGGCTTCTACGGCGCGGCAGGGGGCAAGTATGTCCCTCGCTTCGCCTATTCCGCGACGGCCACGGAGATCGCAGCGCGATGGGTAGGCGAGTCCCGGGATGGAATTCCACCCAACGGAATTCGCCCCGGCTTCATCAAGATTGGTGTGGACGCTGGCCCGTTGTCGGAAATCAACGCTAAACTGGTTTCTGCCGCAGCTCTCACTCACTTGCAAACTGGACTTGTGATCGCCTCACATACCGGTGACGGGGTGGCTGCCGTGGCCCAACTCTCATTGCTCAAGAAGCACGCGGTTCCTCCTTCAGCCTTTATCTGGGTGCATGCTCAGGATGAAAAGAACACCAATCTTCGCCACCGAGCGGCGGCGGAGGGTGCGTGGATTGAGTTCGATGGCATCTCTGAAGAAAGTTTGAACCAAAACGTTGCATGGGTTGTGGAGATGAAGCAGGCAGGATACCTTCCGCACGTCCTCATTTCCCAGGACGCAGGATGGTATCACGTGGGCGAAGCAGGGGGAGGGAGTTTCCGCGGTTACGATTTAATGTTTATCCGGTTCCTGCCAGAACTCCGCAGGGCGGGGCTTAAGGAGAGCGACGTTCGAACGCTTATGATTGACAACCCCCGGCGCGCCCTCACGCTCTCGCGCTGAGAGAGAATTAAATAGCTTTTGCAAATCCACCATAACAGATCACTAAACCAATGGGGAAGTTGAGTTACAGTTGGCAGTCGCTGTTCGCGAGCTGATCCTGGAGGCGAGATGAAAAAGATTGGCATACTTGGCGGCATGAGTCCTGAATCCACTACGCTCTACTACGAGCACATCACGAGGACTTATACGGCGCGGTTTGGCGACTACGGTTACCCGGAGATTCTGATCTATAGCGTGAACTTTCAAAAGTTTGTGGACTGGCAGCACAAAGGACAATGGAATGAGGCGGCACTGGAAATGGCCGAGGTGCTCGAGCGATTGCACGTGGCGGGTGCCGACTTCGGTCTCATCGCAACCAACACGATGCACATTGTATTCGAGGAAGTGCAACGAGCTGTACAAATGCCCCTCCTAAGCATTGTGCAAGCCACGGCGGAAGCCATTCGGGTGGTGGGGTTTCGGTCCGTAGGCTTGCTGGGCACGGTTTTCACAATGACTGAGCGATTCTTCCGTGACGGGCTGGAGCAATCGGGATTCACGGTGCTAGTTCCGGAGCCCGGTGATCAGGAACGGATGAACGAAGTGATTTATCAGGAATTATGCCGAGGCGATGTCGGCGCGCATTTAAAAACGTAGAAATTTGAACAGAGGCCGGTTGCCTGGGCGCAGGTGAAGAATCAGGTTTTCGAGTTTGAGGAGTTGGTGGCGGGAGCGGGGTGAAGAGGCACTTTG
>Ga0181530_10003685_pt1 | contig 16856 bp, 19 predicted proteins | sample PEATcosm2014_Bin_42_FD_119769 | JGI IMG/M metagenome (GOLD analysis project Ga0181530, IMG submission 119769) | Peatland microbial communities from MTU Mesocosm Facility, Houghton, MI, USA - PEATcosm2014_Bin10_60_metaG | ecosystem: Environmental > Terrestrial > Soil > Wetlands > Peat | place... | reverse complement strand
GCGGGCGCGCGACGGCCATCGCTATGGATTCGAGCTGGTCTTTTTCCGCCAGGGGAAAGACGACGCGCCGAGCGATAACCCCTCGGCCTGGCGGGTCGACGATCTGTACCTGGCGCACCTGGCGCTCACCGATATCGATGGGAAACGGTTCCGCTACTTTAAGCGTCTGAACCGCGCCGGTCCGGCCATCGCCGGCGCGAGCTTCGACCAGGGACGCATCTGGAACGGCAACTGGGAATCGAGATGGGACAAGGCCACCGGGCGGCAGACGCTCTCCGCAGTGGCTGAAGGGTTGCGCTTCACGCTGCGGCTCGCGCCCGAGACGCCGCCCGTGATCCACGGCGAGAACGGCGTGAGCCAAAAAGCCGAAGGAGCGGGCAAGGCGTCGTATTACGTTTCCTTCCCGCGGCTCCGCGTGGAGGGATCGCTCAACGGCGCAGAGGTGAGCGGCACAGCCTGGATGGACCACGAATGGTTCACCGGGCAGCTCGACGCGAACCAGCAGGGCTGGGACTGGTTGAGCGTGCAACTGGACAGTGGCGCCTCGCTCATGCTCTTCGACCTGCGCCGCAAGGATGGCGGCATCGACCCGTTTTCCTCCGGCACGTACATCGCGCGCGACGGCCGCTCGACACACCTGAAGCGCGCGGATTTTGAGCTGCAGCCGCTGGATTTCTGGACCAGCCCGAAGACCGGCGCGCGCTATCCGGTGCGATGGCGCGTCTCCGTCCCGTCGCTGAAGGTGCAACTGGAATGCGCGGCCGCCATCCCCGATCAGGAACTGGTTTCGGAGGACGACCCCGGCCCCACCTATTGGGAAGGCGCGGTGACTTACTCGGGCACAGGCACGGGGGTAGGTTACCTGGAGATGACCGGCTACGACAAGCCGGTGCGGATGTGAGGTTCTAAGCTGGGAGGGAAGACACCGGCGGCATGACCGCCGGCGCTACCCGGTGGTCTTCACGGAGCTTGAGAAGGTCGACACTCCAGGACCGTACTCCACCCCCACCAGGAACAGGCCCTTGGCGGGCGCGGTAGGACCGCGCGCGGCGGGCAGCACGGTCAGATCTTCGATGTTTTCTTTGCCGGCTTCAATCAGCGTGCCCACGATATTGCGGACCATGTGCTTCAGGAATCCGCTGCCGCGGATGCGATAAACCAGGCGTGCCGGTGAGCGATCCAGCACCGACGAAAAGACTGTCCGCACCTTGGATCGTCCTTCGGCATCGCTATCGTCGGAGGCCGCGAAGGCCGTGAAATCGTGCTCGCCTTCGAAGGTGCGCGCCAGTCGCGACATGCGCTCTTCGTCCAACGGATACGGATAATGATGCACGAACGGCCACTCAAACGGCGTGCAAACTTCGGCGCGGCAAATGCGGTACTCGTACGTTTTTGCCGTGGCGTGGAATCGTGGATGGAAATCCGGCTCGACCTCTTCGGCCGAGAGCACGCGGACGGTGGCCGGCAGCAGGCGGTTGACAGCGCGGCGCAGGTTGGCCGCCGGGATGGGGTTCTCGATGCTGAAGGCCGCCACCTGATCGAGAGCATGCACGCCGGCGTCGGTACGGCCCGATCCCGCCACGTGCACCGGAGCGCCTTCGATTCCGGAAAGAACCTCTTCCAGCGCGCCTTGAATGGTCGCGAGGCCGGGCTGCACCTGCCAGCCGTGGAACGCGGTGCCGTCGTAGGCCAGATGGATGCGGATGCGGCGCATCAGTTTGGGCGCGAGCCCGGTTTCACCACGGGAATGCCGCGCTGGCACAGCGGACATTCCTCGGGATAGTGCGCCGCCACCTGCAAGGTGGCCAATGCCGCGCGCGGCACGCCCACATCGGCGCGGCCGCCGCTCCGGTCGATGATCGAGGCGGCCGCCACCACGTTCACGCCTCCCGCGCGCAGCAGTTCGACGACGTCATGCGTGCTGCCCCCGGTGGTAATCACATCCTCCACCACCACCGCCGTTTCGCCGCGCCCCACCGTGAATCCGCGCCGCAACGTCATCTGGGAAGTGGCGGCGTCGCGCTCCGTGAAGAGGAACCGCGTGCCCAGCGCGCGCGCCACTTCGTGTCCGATGATCAGGCCGCCGAGCGCCGGCGCCACCACCAGTTCGATGCGCGCCGGACTCAGTTTGCGGATTTCTTCGGCCAGCATGCCGGCCAGCTTTTCCGCCGCCGCTGGATGCTGCAGCACCAGCGCGCATTGCAGGTAGGTGGAGCTGTGCAGGCCGCTGGTCAGCCGGAAATGGCCTTCCAAGTATGCGCCGGTCGATCGAAACAGCTCCAGCACGGACTTAGCTTGCGGCGTCACAAAGGCCTACTATACCATTGAGCTTAAACCAAGCTGATCGCCTCTCGAGACGCCAGGTACCGCCCATGCGCCACGCTAAATCGCTGCTTGCTTCACTCTGCGTTCTCCGGATGCCGGGACCGCCGGCGGGTTTCGCCGCCGGCCAGACCCTCGACAGCAATGGCTTTTCACTCGATGAGGCCTTCCAGGGCAAAGTGTCGCGCCCAGCCGGCCCTATCCCCGACCAGGTCCCCGGCAAGCTCCCGTAGACCGCCCGTGCGCAGGTCGGAACAAAATGTTGACACACGCGCGTCAGTTTTTCGTACAGGGCCGTACACGCCGGACCCCGGCTGCTTGATTCCAGGCCGATTAGGGTTTGGCACAGAAATTGCAAATCTTTCAGCGTGACTGTTCACCAAAGGGCCCTTGGAGAGACGGCGAATCCTCTCTGTCGATTCCTTCCTTACAAGTCCCCTCTAACGGAAACCCACTGACTCCCGCATATAACCTCACAACCGTCTCTCCCCGGGCCTGCACGGTATTTCTAGTGCAGGCCCCATCTCGTTTACGATAGATCTATGGCGAAAGCGATGTTCGACGTGGAATGCCCGTGCTGCCAGGCGGTGCTCAAGATCGACCCGGAGACGCGCGCGGTGATTGCGCACACGGTGCCCGTGAAGCCGCTCCCCATTGAGGATCTGGCGGCGGAGGTGGCCAAGCTGAAGGGCGAAGGCGCGCGGCGCGAACAGCTTTTCCAGAAGAGCTTCGAAGCCGAGAAATCGCACGGCAAGGTGCTCGAAAAGAAATTCGACGAGCTCTTCAAGCGCGCCAAAGAGAACCCCGATCTAGAGCCGCCCAAGCGGGATATCGATTTGGATTAGCTGAAAGCTGCCAAGATCATTGGCCGCCGAGCAACACGGAAAAACGCGGATTGAAGAGGATCTTTCTTATCAGCGTTAATCGGTGGCGCAAGAAATCAGGGTTAACGTCCCGTCACCAGCGGCAGCAGCACGCGGTCCAGTTCCGCATCGTCCCATTTCTGGATGTGGACGTTCTGGTGCAGGCTCCAGTGCTCGGTGTGCGCGGCGATCTCGCCCGGCGCCACCTTGCGTATCGGCCCCAGCGTCTCCAGTTCCAGAAAATCGGCGCTGGTAAATGTTTCGAAATTGCACCCGAAGTCGGGATACGCCGCCGGCGCCGCCTCGGCATGCGCCTGCTTGACGAACAAATCGCCATTCAGCAGGTAGGCGCCCCATACGTCGCGGCCATAGCTGCCCAGCTTTTCGGCGTCGCCCGTATTCTTGGGGTCCTGCCGCAACACCAGGTATTTTTGCAGCAGCTTCAAACGGCTGTCGGCCAGGTTCGTATAAGGCCACATGGTCAGCGGGTTGGTGGGCTGCAGGTCGTGGGGATGGTGGCCGCGCGGCGGAAACCCGTGAATGGCGGTGCCGCCCTGCGCCATCATCGTTAGCGACCACAATGCAAACTCATACGGCTGCTTGGTGGCGTTGTGGATCTGGTGGGTGACCTCCACGCCGGTCCCCGCGGCCTCCATGCGCAGCGTGATCATTTTCTCCAGACCCGTCAGAGCTTCCACCGGGCCAATCATCACGATGGTGTCGCCGCGCACCTCGATATGCACCGGCGCGTTGTCCGTCGCATAGCTCTTCACGGGATCCTCGGGCGCGATCCATAGCCTGTGGCCGCCGCGCGCCTGCCACTCCGCCTCGCCCGATTTGCCGAGCTGCTCCTTGAATTCCTTGAACAGGTTCTGGCCGCCCACGAACCCGTACCGCATGACGCGGGGACCGACGTCGCCCGTGACGATCGCCTCGACCACGCCGTTCGAGATGCGATAACAATTGGGCCAGCCCTGGTAGCTGGTCTTTTCGATTTTGACTGCCGCGGAAGTGCTCATGGTCAGTACCGTCAGGATGATGGCAAGTCTGTGCATCCCTCACCTCGAGGATTCCTCAGCATAGTCCACGGAACGGCCGCGTTCAAGCCCGGGCAGTCATTCGCTATCGAAGAGTTTCAGTTGCTGCACTGTCGGACTGTGGCGGCTGTCGAACGACAAGCCGACTTCCAACTCACCAGCCTCTCTGGCGTCCTTGAGCCACATCCGGTTCCAATACCAGGCAGCCGACATCGCGGCGGGCAGCAGCAGAAAGCACACTGGCCGAACGAGCATCCAACGCTCTAATTCGGCTCCCAGACTCGCGAAAGCGACAAGGCCAAGAAACAGAAGGAGGCATCGGAGAGGCAGATTCTCTCGAAATCCAGGCACAGGACAAGTGAAAGGAATCTTGCGGTAGCCAGTCAGCAGGAATTCGATCAGGCAGACTGAAAGGGCCAGCGCGTAGACGGTCTGGAATGCTGCGAGCGGAAAACCCCGGAGCCATAAGAAGAGGGCGAAATACGGCAGCAGTACCAGGGGCGTCAGGAAAGCAAGCATCACACGCCGGGCGACGCCGCGACTTTCATGCTCCTGAGAATTCAAAATGCTCCGGAAAATCCAGTTCGCCGAGATGTCCGCCGGAAGCTCAAATGCCAGTCGCAAACCAAGGATGAGCAGATAGGCGGTCATCAGCGGAGCAGCCAACAGCGCCGCTTCCGGCAGTCCATCGGCTGCGCGTGCCGTGTGGAACGGCGCAAACGAAGCGGACTGAAAGGCAATTAGCCACCCAAGAGCAAGCGAAACCGAGATCCAGAAGCGCTGCGCTTCACTCCGCAACAGGGTTTGAGTGATGAAGCGATAGGTCGCCCTCCGGAATCCCGATTGGCGATAGGAGAACCAGTCGAGGAACGCGGAAGCGAATCGCAGCAAAAGCTGATTTGACGGCTGGCGGCCTCCCTCCAGGATGCCCGCGAATCGGCGCCGGTAACTCAACCCGTAGGACAGAGCCATCAGGCCAAATGCCGCCACCACACTTATGCCGGCCATGGGCGCCAGTCTTGCCATTGCCGGCGACGCCCGATGTTGCATGCTTTGATACAAGCTCAGGTACCACATGGGCGGCAGCCAACCAACGGGAGAATCGGAAACCAATTGCAAGCGGTGGAGCAGCGCAGGGCCGGCAAACCCGCTCAACAGCAGCGCGATGAACGCCACCATGAGCGAACCGCGCAGCCAGGACGAACAGGCTCGAAACATCTCCCTTGGCAGCGCGGCGGCCAATGTGCCCAGGATGGCGAAGACGGCGCAGAAGGCGAACAGGCTCGCCAGAATCACGGAAAGCGCATGGACCGCCATGAAGCCGATGACACCGGTCGAGCCCGGCGGCGCGGCGCTCGAAACCAACAGCGGAAAGAGCACTACGGAAGCGCCGTTCACATCCACGGCTAAGACCGCCACGGCAATCGACAGAGCTGTGACGTTTGCCAGTAGGATGTTACGGCGCCGGAGCGGGAGCGGCGCCAGGTTCAGATAGTCTTGGGAGTCCGGCAGAATCCGGTCCCACTTGAGAACCGTCACTATGCCGGCGATGGCCATGGCTATCCAAAGAAACATGTATTTGTCGGATGCCGAGGTGATCAGAAGGTCCTGGCGCAGGCGTCCGCGAAACCAGTTCAGAAGTGAAGAGTACTTATCGAACATCAGAAGACACTGGAATGCCCCAGGCGCCGCCAACAGGCCTAACAGAGGTCCGATGCCCAACTGGAGTTCGCCCGAGTCGGAGTGACCTTCGCGCAGCAGGCGGGCGAGAAAGTGTTGCACCAGCCGTCCGAACGGCGTCTGCACGATCCTATCCGACTGTCGTCGCAGCCGCGGCAATACTCTCTGCGTTGTGACCGGCATCCACATGCTCCGTGAGTTGCATCAAACCAGCTTCCAGATCCAGTCCGACAAGGCTCTCATGTATCTCGCCGATCGAGCCCGCAGCCACCACCGAGCCGCGCTTCAGCATAACCAGATGGGTGCACAGCCTGTCCACCTGTTCCATTACCGGCGAGGAAAACAAGACCGCCTTCCCGCGCTCCGCCAGCAACTCGACGACACGGCGCAATACCAAGGCACTGGTCACATCCAGGCCTGAAAACGGCTCGTCCAGAATCAGGATCTCCGGGTTATGCAACAGCGCCGCGATCACCACGATTCGTTGCCGCATGCCCTTGGAGTAGGAACTGATGGCCATGTCGCGGCTTGGGTAGAGAGTGAACCCTTCCAGCATTACCGCCGCCTTTTCCCGGAACAGGCGGCGATCCAAACCACGCAGCGTGGCCACCATTTCCAGATATTCCCAGCCGGTCAAATAGCCGTAAAGCTCGGGCTGCTCGGGAACATAACCAAGAGCCCGTTTGTATCCGCTTAAATCGTCGCCGATAGGTCTTCCCTGGAACAAAATGGTCCCCTGGGAAGGCTCCAGTAACCCGGTGACCATTTTCACGATGGTACTTTTCCCCGAGCCATTTGGACCAAGCACGCCCAGAACCTGGCGGGGACTAATGGCAAAATTGACATCGCGCACGGCTGTAAGCGCGCTGTACCGTTTAGTAAGTCCGCGACCTTCCAGGACGGGTGCCTCATCAATCATGGCGCAATGCCTCCGCTGGATCGACGCGCGCAGCCCGCCGCGCGGGTTGCCACGCGGCGGTGAGCGCAGCCGCAACCAGCACGGTGCACGCGGCAGTCCAGGCGGCCAGATCATAGGGCGCCATGCCGTATAGCATGGAGTTCATCGCGCGAGAGAAGGCCATCGAGAGGGCCAAGCCCAGGATCATGCCGGCGGCGAGCCACCGCATGGCATTCCCCAGCACCAGCCGGACTACGCCGCGCGGCGTGGCGCCCAAGGCGATTCGCACACCGATCTCTTTCGTTCGCTGCGCCACCAGAAACCCCAGTACCCCGTATATGCCGAATGCGGAGAGGAGCAGGCCGAGCGTGGCGAACACAGCCAGGAGCATGGCATTGAATCGAGGCCGCACAGAAAGACGATTCGTGCTGTCGCGGAGAGTTTCGATTCGTACCGGCAGGGCGGCATCGATCTGCGCGACGGTGTCCCGAATCGCCCGTGCCGCAAACTCCGCGGCGAGCGGTGTACGGACAATCGCCACCACGCGGCGGAGTTCGTCCGGCGCGCTGTATATCGGGGCAGCCGCGGCGTGGCTGCGAGGCACGTAGTATTCCGCATCGTCACGCGCCGTTCCGCCGCTGTTACGCACGTCGACGACGGTTCCCACGATTTGCGCGGCGCCGATAAAATGGCCCACCGGGTTCTGATCGTGGAACAGCCGCCGCGCCAATGACTGGCTCACGATCATCACCTCGCGGCCCGGATCGCGATCCTGTTCCGTAAAGCCGCGTCCTTGGCGTATGGGAACGGCCAAGGCGCGGAAATACCCGGGACTCACGGCGCGCCAAACCACCGTTCCCTGAGCGGGGGACTCTTGCGGCCTTCCATCGATCTCCTGCACCGCGAGCGGTTTCGACCGCAACGGCACACCGGGCGGAGACGAGTCACTAACTGCAACTTCGGCAAAACTGGCCGTGGAACGCAGGCGCTCTTCCAATTCTTCGGCGAACATGAGTCGCCGCTGGGCGGTCGGATACCTTTGCGGCGAAAGTGAGAGCGAGGCCGTCAGGACCTGTTGTGTATCCATGCCCAACGGTATCTGCTGGTACCTCCATAGTGCGCGCGATAACAGCCCGGCGGCGCTCAGTAAAGCCAGCGAGAACGCAAGCTGGGCGACGATCAGCGCCTGTCTGAATCGGCCGCGTCCGCCGGCGGCCGAACGGTATGAGAAGAGAGCTGTAGCGCCTGGATTGGCCAGCGCCGGGCGCGTGCCGAATAGCAGCGCGCTCCCTAGCGAACAGAGCAAGGTGAACGCCAGTACACGCCAGTCCAGGGTCGCCTGCGCCAGTCGCGGGATGCCCTCCGGCGCCGCGTTCACCGCTATCTTGAGCAGCACGTATGCCAATCCGAAGCCGCACAACCCTCCCGGGAGGGCCAACAAGAGGCTCTCTGTTAATGCCTGGCGGACCAGCCTCGTTCTGCTCGCACCTAAAGCCGCGCGCGCCGCCAGTTCACGCCGACGCGCCTCGGTGCGGGTCAGCAACAGGTTGGCCACATTGGCGCAGGCCAGTAGCAACACCGCCAGGACTGAGCCGAACAGAACCCACGCGACCGTCTTAGCGTCACCAACCTGCAGATCCCGCAAGGTCTTGACGTGCGGCTTGATTTCCCGCGATAGCGCTCCAGGTGGCATGCCCGACAGCGCGCGGCTCACCATCAAGTCGGCTGCGGCCTGCGCCGCGGCGATGGTCACTCCAGGACGTAAACGTGCGACCACCCGAAGGGGCCTGCCGGTGACGGCGCGCCGCAACGCGGCATCATCCAGCCCTTGCGGAATCACCAGATCGGCGTGTGCCAGCGTGGGCGTCTCGAAATCGGGTGGTAAGACTCCAACCACCCGGTTAGGTTCTCCGTCGACCAAAATCGTGCGTCCCAAGATATCCGGATGGCCTCCGAACCGCGACCGCCAGATGCCGTAGGAAAGCAGAACCACTCTGGGCCTGTTAGGCCCATCCTCGTCGGCGGTAAAGCTTCGGCCCAGTGCCGGAACGATTCCCAGCGTGCTTAGAAAAGAAGATTCCGCGGACGCACACACCAGCCGGGTAGGTTCACCGGAAGTAAGATCGCAATCGTTTACACCGCTCCAGGATGTCACCGCCGAGAATTCCGTCTGGTCGCGGCGAAATTGCAGATAAGTCGCGCCGAACATGAAATCGTACGGCAGCATGGGGGCGCCGACTCCAATCGATATCAGCCGGTCCGCATCGCCATACGGCAGACTGCGAAACAAAATTCGGTCCACTACGCTGAAGACCGACGCGGTGGCCCCGATACCCAGCGCCAGAGAGAAGATCGCCAGCAGGCTGAATGTCCGATTGCGGATCAGCAGCCTCGAACCATATCGAATGTCCTGGATCGCATGTTCCAGCCAGGGAAAAGGCGTTTGATCCCGGCATTCCTCTTTCGAGAGCTCGATTCCACCGAATTCCCGATAGGCCCTTTGCTGTGCCTCTTCGCGGCTCAAGCCTTGCGCCACGTAATCCTGCACTTGTTGTGCGAGATGAAAGCGCATTTCGGCGTCGAGACGGCGCTCCCACCGGACCTTTCGAAAAAGAGCATCCCAGAGCATGCCGCACCCTTACTCCGCCGCCTGAAGGACCAGCGAGATGGCGGAGCACAATCGATCCCAGCTCTGCGTCTCGGCCTTCAAACGCTGTTGACCAACTCTTGTCAGGGAGTAGTATTTCGCCTCGCGTCCGCCTTCCGAGATCTTCCACTCGGCCTTGAGCCATCCGTGGCTCTCCAGGCGGTAGAGCGCCGGATAAAGCGAGCCTTGGCGAATCTGCAGGGCCTCGTTCGAAATGCGCTGGATCCGCTGCGCAATGCCGTAGCCGTGTATGGGGCCCAAGGCAACAATCTTGAGAATCAACATGTCGAGTGTGCCTTGCAGAAGCTCCGCCTCATGGGGAGTGCTCGTATGCCTAGACATTCGAGATATAGATTGCCCTAAACGGTTTCCGATGTCAAGAGCAATCCCACCCGGCGCGCCCGCTGCTGTTATCATGAAAATCTTCCCGCATGATCGTCACTGCCGATACCGTCCGGTTCGATTCCCTGCCCCTCGATAGCGGCGCCACGCTCGGTCCCGTCGAGATCGCTTACGAAGCCTGTGGAGAGCTGAACGCCGCCAAATCGAACGCCGTTCTGGTGCTGCACGCTTTTTCCGGCGACGCGCACGCGGCCTCGTCCGGCCCGGAAGACGGCAAGCCCGGCTGGTGGGACAACATGATCGGCCCCGGCAAGGCGTTCGATACCGATCGTTACTGCGTGATCTGTTCCAACGTGCTGGGCGGCTGCCGCGGGACCACCGGCCCGGCTTCCATCAACCCCGCCACCGGCTGTCCTTACGCCCTGACCTTCCCGGTAATCACCATCGGCGACATGGTGCGACTGCAGCGCATGCTGGTGGATTCGCTCGGCATCCCGCGGCTGCTCGCGGTCACCGGCGGATCCATGGGCGGCATGCAGGCGCTCGAATGGGCAGTGGCGCACCCGGACCGCGTGGTCTCCGCTATCCCCATCGCCACCACCGCGCGCCACAGCGCCCAACAAATCGCCTTCAACGAAGTGGGCCGCCAGGCCATCATGGCCGACCCCCACTGGAACGGCGGCGATTATTACGGCAAGGAACCGCCCGCGCGCGGTCTGGCCGTGGCCCGCATGGTCGGCCACATCACTTACATGAGCGACCATTCCATGCGCGAAAAATTCGGCCGCCGCCTGCGCGGCAAAGAGGCCTTCGGGTTCGATTTCGAAGTCGATTTCGAAGTCGAGAACTACCTGCGCTATCGCGGCACCCAGTTCGTCAGCCGCTTCGACGCCAACTCCTATCTCTATATCTCGAAGGCCATGGATTACTTCGATCTGACCGGCGGCCAGGCCTCGCTGGCCGCCGCGTTTCAACCGGCCCGCGCGCGCTTTCTGGTGATCAGCTTCACCTCCGACTGGCTCTACCCCAGCTACCAGTCGCAGGAAATCGTGCGCGCCCTGCGCGCGCGCAATTGCGACGTCGCCTACGTCGAACTGCAATCCAGCTACGGCCACGATGCCTTCCTGGCGGATGTCGGGGAACAATCCTCCCTGGTGCGCGGCTTCCTGGCCAGCACCTTCGAGAAACTGGCATGAAGGCGCACCCCGCCCGCAAGCGCGCCTTCGTTCCCGAACTGCTGGGACGCAGCGACTACGCCATTATCGGCCAGATCGTGGAGCCCAACACGCGCGTGCTGGACCTCGGCTGCGGCGAAGGCGATCTGCTGGAATGGCTGGCTCACAACAAGAATGTGGACGCGCGCGGCGTCGAAATCTCCGGCGCCAAAGTGCAACGCGCCATCGCCCGCGGCGTCTCGGTATTTCAGAGCGATATCGATGCCGGCCTGGCCGATTTCCCCGGCCAGGCCTTCGATTACGTGATCCTCAGCCAGACGCTGCAGGAAACCCGCCACCCTCGCGAAGTTTTGCGCGAAATGCTGCGCGTGGGCCTGCGCGGCATCGTGGCCTTCCCCAACTTCGGCCATTGGGCCGTGCGCCTCTCCATGCTGGTCAGCGGCCGCGCGCCGCGCACCAGTCTGTTTCCCTACGAGTGGTACGACTCGCCCAACATCCACTTCCTGACGGTTCAGGATTTCGAAAGCCTGGCCGCCGCCGAAGGCTTCCGCGTGGAGCGCCGCTACTTCCTGGCGGGTCACCGCAGCGTGACCTGGCTGCCCAATCTGCTGGCGGAAGTGGCCGTCTACCTGGTGTCGCAGGCGTGAAGCGTCATCCTGGATGGCAGCAGCAAGCATCACGCTATGGTGTGCGTGGAGGTAAAACAAGCATTGATGACGGGCAAGATCAGTGTCGTAATCGAGCAAGACGGACACGGATGTTATGCGTGGTGTCCAGAATTGAAAGGATGCCAATCGCAGGGAACGACCGTCGAGGAAGCTCTTTCCAACATACGTGAGGCGATCGAACTCTACCTGGAGACCCTGACCGACGAAGAGCGCTCCGCAGCGTTGAGCCGGGAGATTCTTACCACTGCGGTCGAGGTTAATGCCTAGAACGTTGCGCCTGACCGCGACGGATGCCGAAACGATGCTGTTGAAAGCGGCTTCGTTTGGCTGCGGTCCAAGGGTAGTCATCGGATCTACGCAAAGGGCGGTCGAAGAGTCGTGGTTCCGTTCCACAGTAGCGCGACACTGCATCCGAAAATCACCAAGCAGGTTCTCGAAGCTATCCAGGAAGCCTCAACCTAGGTTCCACCTGCTAGAATCGTTATCCACGCTATGAACGCAGAGCGCAAGGGCCTATTCACAGGGGATGACGGCCGGAACCTGATGTTCACCTTCATCCTGGTCAGCTCGCTGTTTCTCCTCTGGGGATTCTGCAACGGGATGATCGACGTGATGGACAAGCACTTCCAGGAGGAGCTGAGCCTAAACAAGGCGCAATCGGCCTGGGTGCAGTTTGCGCACTATCTCGGCTACTGCCTGATGGCGATTCCAGCGGGCTGGCTGGCAGTCAAGCTGGGCTACAAGGGCGGGATCATGGCGGGTCTGCTGATCGTGGCGGCGGGCGGATTCTGGTTCATCCCGGCCACCCACATCAACGCTCTGGCACACCAGGGCAGCGTCTCGCCCACCACCGCGTTCGTGGCGTATCTGGCCGGGGTTTGTCTGATTGCGACCGGGCTGGCGTTCCTCGAAACCATCGCCAACCCTTATACGACGGTGTTGGGCGACCGGCAGTACGCGGCCACGCGCATCAACCTGGCGCAATCCTGCAACGGCATCGGCTGGATTTGCGGCCCCATCGTCGGCAGCATCTATTTTTACTCCAAGGACAAGCTGGGCCACAGCACCGGCAGCCAGACGCTCTACATTCCCTACATGGGCGTGGCCTTCGTGGTGATTGTGCTGGCGGCGGTTTTCTTCTTCGCCAACGTTCCCGACATCAAGACCAAAGACGACTATCACCTGGACGACGCCTCGCCGGGCGCTTCCCACTCCATCTGGTCGCATCCGCATTTCGTGATGGCGGTGGCGGCGCAGTTTTTCTATGTGGCCGCGCAAGCCGGCATCTTCAGCTTCTTCATCAATTACATGACCTCTGAGGTTCCCCCGATTCCGGCCTCGTGGAGCTCCGCCCTTACCAGCCTTTCGGCGCATGCCGGCCCTCTGCACGATTGGCTGCACGGCTGGTTTGAGCCCAACAAAGCCGGCGTGCTGGCCATCAGCAACAAGGGCGCTTCCAACCTCGCGGCGGTCGGTTTTGTGTGCTTCCTGGTGGGTCGTTTTTCGGGCGCGGGCCTGCTGAGGAAGTTCGCCGCCCACAAAATCCTGAGCCTGTACGCGGCGCTGAATGTCGTGGTCACCCTGCTGATCTTCTGCAAGCTGGGATGGTTCTCGGTGGTCTGCGTGTTCCTCAGCTACTTCTTCATGTCGATCATGTTCCCCACCATTTTCGCGCTGGGCATTTTCGGGCTGGGCGCGCGCGCCAAGAAGGCTTCGGCCTTTATCGTGATGGCCATTATGGGCGGCGCCATTCTGCCCAAGCTGATGGGCTACGTCGCCGACCGGTTCGATATGTCGCGCGGCTTCATCGTGCCCATGTTCTGCTTCGCTTTCGTGGCCTTCTATGGTTTCAACTGGCCTAAGTACGCCCAAGCCGAGTCGCTCCAGGGCGCCAGGATATCGCCGGGCCATTAAACCGCGTTCACCGATTGGTAGCGGAAGCTTTTGTCCTGGAAAACCGGCCTGACGCTCCAGGATGTATCGCCCGCCCGCGGCTTCCCGCGTGACTGGCTGCCGGCGACACCGATCAGGATGAGGCCGGTGGTGCGTGGCGTTTGCTTCGCGCTGCCAACGCCAAGAGGCCCAGTCCAGTGCCGAGCAGCAAGTAGGAGGATGGTTCCGGCGTGCCCGCCGGGGCAGAAGGCACCATAATCAAGGGTGCGGTCCCGCAGCCGGCGTCCGACTCGTTGCCTGTCGTGCCGCCTTCAGGTGGGTTGCTCTCTGAGTTCGCGGAATAATCGCTGTAACCCGTCACGTTGTACTCCACGGTGATGTGACCACAGTATGATGTAATCTCCTGATAACCGCCCGCAGGAGCAGTTTCCTGCTCGGTGATATACCACGAAATGATGTCCCCAACACTGTCGGTTCCAACGATAAAGGCGAACTGGGAGGTGACAGTCTGCCCATCACCGTTGTAGATATCCAGCTCGCCACTATTGTCGGTGAAATCATACGAGGTTATCGTTGATGTTATGTCCGTCAGAGGCAGATTATCCAGCGCCGCACCCGACAACGATGTCCCAAACGTAATTGACAGGGGTCCACACGTATGGTTGCAAGTGGTATAGGCTTCGCCTGTGTACGTGTAAACCGTACCCGCCCGCAGTGATCCCGGCAGCATGAAGCACAGCAAGCCCAGCAAACCAATTTGTTGCAATCTGATCCCTCCGTGTTTGGATAGTCCTAAATGCACGACTCCCGCCCTAGCGGCCAGGCACGTCGCAGGCATTGCAAAAACGAGCTTGGTTGTCATATATTGATACCCTCCCAGATGAGATTGTTGAGCAGTTTGAGCCGGGATTTCCCTTTTTGGTTCCCGGTTTTCAGCTATGATACACCCAGCCGCCAACTTTTGATCCTCCGAGGTGCGGGTTTTTTCCTGGAGCCGTCTTTTTGCTCCCCAAGCGCCAATTGAGCCCTGCCGGGGAATCCAAAGTCGGGAAACTCCGTCTTCTTAGCACGTTCCGAACACCTCTCCGGCCCCTACGGGGAAGCATCCTGACACCTCAAATCGCTCTTGACAAATAGCGAAGAAAAGGCGAACATCTTCACTGGAGGACAGCATGAAGATCAGCGACGCCTTACTCACCGAGTTTGACCAGGAAATGGCCAACACCCGAAAGACCCTGGAACGCGTGCCGGAAGACAAGTTCGACTGGCGCCCGCATCCCAAATCGTTCACCATGATTGCGCTGGGGACTCACATCGCCAACATGGCGGGCTGGACCGTGGATGTGATTGCGAAGGATTCCTTCGACGTTGCGCCCCCCGGCGCACCACCCTATAAGGAAGAGCTCGCCTCTTCAAAGAAGGAATTGCTGGAGCGCTTCGACAAGGCCGTGGCCGCGGCGCGGGCCGCCATCGCCGGAGCGAGCGATGAGCACTTCATGGCGAACTGGGCCTTTCTTCAGGGCGGCAAGACGGTGTTCACCATGCCGCGCATCGTATGTATGCGCATGTTCATTATGAGCCACACCATCCACCACCGCGCGCAGCTCGGCGTGTACCTGCGGCTCAACGATATCCCCGTGCCGGCCATCTACGGGCCGTCGGCGGATGAACAGAGCTTCTGACGCGCCGGCAGTGGAAGGCGGTTCGCAATCGCGCATCGGCCGGGTATAGGGGCGGCCATATATGGGAGGCGGCTGGCATGCGCGCATGCTATTTTGGCCCCATGACATGGCTCACATGGTCTCTGCTTTCCGCCTTCTGCGCCGCCCTGACCGCAATCCTGGCAAAGCTCGGCGTCGCCGGGGTCGATTCCAACCTGGCCACGGCCGTCCGAACATCGGTGGTTGTGATCTTCACATGGTTGTTGGCATACGGCACGCGCACGCCCACCCCGTTTCACGGCTTCTCGAACAAGACCTGGCTCTTCCTGGTCCTTTCCGGAATTGCCACGGGGCTCTCCTGGCTGTGCTATTTTCACGCTCTGCAGATCGGTCCCGCGTCGCGAGTGGCGCCCGTCGACAAACTCAGCGTGGTGCTGGTGATTCTCCTCAGTGCCCTCTTCCTGGGTGAACGAATCACCTGGGCGAAGGGAGCCGGCGGTCTGCTGATCGTCGCCGGCGCGATTACGATTGCGATGGAATGAGTTCCGGGCCCACCATTGCCCATGGGCCGACGCGCCCACCGGGCTATGATATGAGCGTGGAGAAAACGGTAGGGGTATTTGCCAACTTTGAGGACGCCGACGAAGCTGACCGGCGTAGCGACGCGGCGATGTCCTCCGAGGACCGCCTGAATATCGTTATCGAACTCCGCGACCGCCGTCACCCCGATGCCGCTGAACAAAGACTGGCGCGAGTTTCTCGAGTTGTTGAACTCGAACGGAGTTGAGTACCTCGTAGTTGGCGCGTTCGCCGTCGCGTTTCACGGTTTCCCTCGCTATACTGCGGATCTCGATCTGCTGGTCCGGCCCACTGAGGAGAATGCGGAGCGCGTCTTGCGCACGTTATCGGAATTCGGCTTTGGCAAACTGGGAATCCAGGCCGCGGATCTCCGCTCACCACGCATGGTGGTCGAGTTGCTGCTCCAAACACCCAGGCCTTGCGGGCGGCGATCGGGCAGAGCGCCGCGCTGACGGCGGTGGTGATGCCCATGCAGGGCCCGTATGCGCAGACTCGGACCGCTCTTCAGACGGTTGAGTCTTATCTGAAGACGCATCGCGTGAGTCCCGTTGGCCGTCCGTTCGGACGCTACCGGTCCGAGCAGCATTGGGATGCCGGGCATCCCGTGCCGCCAGGAACGCGCGTCGAGGCCCCATTTGAGCTCGTATCCTTGCCCGCCGGGTTGGCTGCATCCGTTGTGGTGAACGGTCCCTGGGGAAATGACTTTTACGGGCGTTGGGCAGCCTTCCTGAAGTCGGTTGTGGAGCAGGGCTATGTGCCCGCTGGGCCGCCGATGGCGATCTGGTCCGGCGAGGATGCCATGGAGAAGTCCCAATCTACCGAAATGCGGATTCCCGTGACGAAAGCGAACTGAGTAGAAGCAACTCAATTCCAGGCGAGCCACATTGGCTGCGCCAGGTGAAACGGAAGCGGGCTCTGCAGGGATGCAACCGTACCGAGGGATAGCCTGGTGGACTCATCGGAGACGATGACCGGGAGCGCGGAAGCCCCACTTCCGCGCTCTTCAAAAAACCACTTCGGATCGGTAGCCCCCGATGCCTTGAGAATCCCCGTCCGAAGGGCGGAATGCTCGCTAACGGAGAACACCTTTT
>Ga0181530_10003684_pt1 | contig 16858 bp, 15 predicted proteins | sample PEATcosm2014_Bin_42_FD_119769 | JGI IMG/M metagenome (GOLD analysis project Ga0181530, IMG submission 119769) | Peatland microbial communities from MTU Mesocosm Facility, Houghton, MI, USA - PEATcosm2014_Bin10_60_metaG | ecosystem: Environmental > Terrestrial > Soil > Wetlands > Peat | place... | reverse complement strand
TTCTTCGGATTCCTGGTGGGCCTGGGACTCGGCCTGAAGCACAACTACCTGCTACAGGTGCGGGGACGAAAATCAGGAAAGCTTTATTCCACTCCAATCGATCTGCTGGAGATTGATGGGAAGCGCTTTCTGGTTGCTCCGCGGGGACGCACGCAATGGGTGCGAAACGCGGAAGCTGCGGGAGAGATTGCTCTCAAGAAAGGAAGCTGGCGGCAGAGCCTTCGACTGCGGCCTGTCTCCGATGCTGAAAAACCGGAACTGCTGAAAGCCTATCTCGACCGCTTCAAAACTACCGTGCAACGATACTTTACTGTTCCCGCCGGTTCCGATGTGCAGGCATTCGCCGCCATCGTGGCGAACTATCCGGTATTCGAGCTGATTTCAGGAGAGGAAACTTCCTCACCGAAGTAGAACGGTCCGGGGCGCGATCGAATTCAGAACAGACCCGGACTGGCGGCGGAAGCGTAATCGTCGTCGCGGCGTTGCAGTGTCGGACGATCGTCGCCATCAGTGCCCGGTTTGTCGGTGCCTTTGTCGGCGGTCTGCGTCCGCCGCAGTGTCGGACCCTGCTTTTCCTGGGGAATCGCCTTCTTGCCGTTTTCGAACGCTGCCAGACGGGCCTTCACCTGGTCGAACTCCGAGGTATCCACAATGTACTCGGGCCGCGGTGGCAGAATCTCGCGAATTTCTTCCTGGCTCTTCAAGATGCGGTCGGGTGTCTGCGGATGGCTGGCGAACGCCTTGGCTAACGCTCCCGGCTTCTGTTTCTCCAGCGCCTTCAGTTTCTCGAAGAACGCGATAAACGCCTGCGGGTCGTAGCCCGCTTTGTACATGTATTGCAGGCCGAAGTAGTCGGCTTGCGCTTCGAAGTCGCGCGAGAACTTCATGAACGTTACCGGCAGCGCCAGGCTCATGGCTAAGTTTGCCGCCTCATAAACTCCCCAACTATTGATGACAAACATCAGCGGGATGGTGGACATGCTGACGTAGTTGGCGCGCGTCATCTCGCGCGTGGCATGGCGAAGGATGACGTGGGAGATCTCATGCGCCATAACGCCGGCCAGTTCGGCCTCGTTGTCCGCAGCCAGAATCAGACCGGTGTTGACATAGAAGAATCCGCCCGGCAAGGCGAAGGCGTTGACGTCGTCGGAATCGATGACTTTGATGGTGAACGGCACCTTCGCGTCCGAGTTACGCACCAAATTCTGCCCCACGCGATTGACGTACTCGACGATCACCGGGTCCTGGACCATGCGCGCGCTCGACTCCACCATCATGGCGTACTGCTTGCCCAGCTTGATGTCGGTGTCGATCGAGTACCAGTCGCCCAGGCTCTTTCCCGTCGAACCCACTTTGCGGTCCCCGATATCGTCGACATCGGTCTTGCTCTTGTCGTGGGTTTCCTTTGGCGCGTTCGCGGTGGGCGCGGTCGCCGTGGTGTCGTCTACGGGGCTGCCCGTCCCATTTGCGCTGGTCGCAGTCTGGGCCGACGGAGCGCTAGGGCTCTCGCTGTTTGCTGGCTGCGACTGGTCAGAGGCATTGCCCGAAGCTTGGCTTGAGGTCTGCGATTGTGGGTTGTTGTCCTGTGCCAACGCCGGAAGGCAGAGGCAAGCGCCCAGCAGCGTTGCAAGCATGGCTGCGAAAGCACGCGATTTCATGGGGAACTCCAGTGCCCAACTCTGGACCGCACCTTGCCGGGGTGCTTCTTGCGCACATTATATGCTTGCAATAGCAATATGTGTAATGGATTTTCCGCAACTGCGACGGACTACAAGGATTTTCCCGCTCCCTCTGCCGTCGAGCGCTGGCGTTCGCCAGCAGAAACTGCCGAACCTGGTCTAGAATGAGCGTTTTGTCCCAAAAGGCAGGTATTATGGCTACACCAACTTCCTCGCAAAAAATTGTTCGCTCAATTGCTCTGCATGAGTTCATCGGCGGCTTGCGCAAGCTGCACGAGAAGGACTTCACCGAAGTGCACGGTACGCTGGAGTACTTGCGCGCGAATCGCGTCGATCCCGAATCAATCGAGCCGTATCTCTTCTGGAACTCGCAACACTACACCCGCAATCTCATCGACAAAACGGAACTCTACGAACTCCTGGCCATCTGCTGGGAGCCGGGCATGAAGAGTTCGATCCATAACCACAAGGGTCAGAACTGCTGGATGGCCGCTCCCATCGGGCGACTCGCGGTGCAGAACTATCGCGTGCTCTCGGAAGACCTGGCCGCTCACTGCTGCAACATCGTGCCCACGGATGAGGTGCACATCACGGCGGAGAATCCGGTCGCGGTCGATCCGCTGAATCCGGTCCACGACGTCCACAACCCCCGCCAGTGGAACCAGCGCGCCGTCAGCCTGCATGTCTACTCGCGGCCGTTCGACTCCTGCATCGTATATTCAGTGGAGCAAGGCTCTTGCGGCGAGATCGGACTACAGTACACGTCGCAGTACGGGAAGTTGTGTTAGGGTCCTCTTAATTCTGCAAAACCATGCGCGCAACACATTCTCGAAATTGGTGTTCATAGAGATGTGCGACAGTTCCCAGGTGCAACCATAGGGGAGCGGGTTCGCCCGGAGAAAGTATTGTGGCGGGACAGACGCAAGAGGAGCTACACATGAAGTCACGGCGGCAGTTCGAATTCCTATTGATGGCGCTACTGTTCTTGATGGTAGCGGCGGGCGCGGTCTGTGCTCAGGATCAGAGCATGGCTCCGCCTCCACCCGGCAATTATTCGATACAGCAAGGCGATCAGGGACCGGGGATGCCGCAGCAAGGGTATCCAGGACCAGGGGCACAGCAACAGGGCTATCCCGGACCAGGGGCTCCGCAGCAAGGCGGTCCGGAACTGGGTGGGCAACAACAGCCGGATCCTCCCGGCCGCGTGGCCCGTGTGCAATACATGTCGGGCCAGGTTTCGATGCAGCCGGGCGGCGTGAACGACTGGATTGCCGCCGACATGAACCGGCCGCTCACCACCTCCGACCGCGTCTGGACTGACAAGGACTCGCGCGCCGAACTGAACGTGGGCGACGGCTTCATCCGCATGAATTCGGAAACCAGCCTCACTCTTACCAACGTCAGTGACACCACCGTCCAGTTGGAGATCGATCAGGGCGTGCTCATGCTCACCGTCCGTCACCTAGAGCGCGGCGAGATCTACGAAGTCGATACTCCTAACTTCGCTTTTACCGTGATGAAGACCGGAGTTTATCGCTTCGATGTCAATCCCAGCGACGACCAAAGCTGGGTGACGGTGCGCAGCGGATATGGCGAGGCGACTGGAAAAGGGGCTGCGGTGCGCGTCAATTCCGGCACCCAGGTACGCTTCCGCAACGGCAACTCGCTGGAGCATACCGCGTCGGACGCCCCGGCGCGTGACGGCTTCGAAGAGTGGGCCCAGGTCCGCGACAAGCGGCTGGATAATTCTTTGTCCGCGCGCTATGTCTCGCCCGGCGTAATTGGCTATCAGGACCTTGACGACAATGGATCGTGGACTACGACGCCCGATTACGGACCGGTCTGGACTCCTAATTCCGTGCCGGCCGGTTGGGCGCCGTATCGCTATGGGCACTGGGCGTGGATTCCACCCTGGGGCTGGACTTGGGTGGATGATGCTCCGTGGGGGTTCGCTCCCTTCCACTATGGTCGCTGGGTTTACTACGGCGGCGGCTGGGGATGGGCTCCTGGCCCGCTGGGCTATTGGAATCCCTACTACGCTCCTGCTCTTGTGGGCTGGATCGGCGGCCCCGGATTTGGCATCGGGTTCGGATTCGGAGGCTGGGGCTTCGGTGTCGGCATTGGATTTGGCTGGTTCCCATTGGGATGGGGAGCGCCTTTCTATCCCCACTACTGCGGTTGGGGTCACGGCGGCTGGTATCGTGGCGGCGGATACGTCAGCGCTGGCTACTTGCGCAACGTCAACGTCACCAACACGCACATAACCAACATCGGGAACATCAACAACAACTACCGCAATGGCAATTTCGGCAACACCAACGCAATCGCCAGAAATGGTGTGACCTCGGCGTCGCGTGCGGCTTTCACCTCGGGCGCGGCGGTCAACAAGGTCGGCGGAGCGGTGCCGGCATCCGCGCTTAACAACACTCACATGCTAAACACCGCCAACGTCAACCCAACCAAGTCTTCCGTCCTGGGAGGACAGTCGCCGCGTACCAGCGGCGTTCCGTCAGCTTCAGCGACAAATCGCTCAGTCGTGACTCGCGCCACGCCGCCGGCTCGGCCTGCCAGCTTCAGCAGCGCTCAGTCCGCAACGACGGCGCGCGGCAACTCGAACTCGACTGGGCGCGGCGCCTCGAATCTGGGGACTGCCGCGAACAATGCAGCGCACACAGGGGTCGCTGGGGAGAATACCGCCGCGCATAACACCGCGACGGGGCGCGGCCCGACCGGAACCCAAACCCAAGCGCGCGCCAGCGTTCCCAATAGTCCGGCAACCCGGAGCGTCCCGCGTCCGTCTTCAACTGGAGCGCCCTCGGCTTCTTCGCGGAGCAATCCGCAAACCGGCTCGCGCGGTTCAGCGTCGTCGGTTCCCAGGCCACCGGCCGGGTATTCCTACCATGCGGCCCCCCCGTATTCGGCCTCGGCCGGCAGAGCGGGACGTGCCTCGAGCGCCTATGGAGGCAACAGCCGCGGTTATGGATCTCCGTCCTCCTCTGGGCGTAGCTATGGGTCAAGTCCGTCGTATGGCAGCAGGAGCACGGGATCGTCCTCAGCACCGCACTCTTCCGGCGGAGGTGCTTCCCACGGCGGCGGTGGCGGAGGCGGTCACGGCGGCGGCGGTGGTGGACACGGAAGGTAAGCGGCAACCAGTCCAAAGTTCCACTCGGGCGGCCGGCAAAAGGCCGCCTATTTTTTGCCAGCCGTCACGTCAGCTATCAGCTATCAGCCAGTGCTCATGGTTCGTGGTTTAGCTGATAGCTGATAGCTGACGGCTGATAGCTTCTGAGCTTTCGTCTGTGCTGGGCGAACACCCAGTCTGTGATCCATGAACATCGTAGAGTGCGCTGGCAGCTTATAATCGAGTTGTGACCCTGTCCTTTGTAAAGAAGGTTGCTGAGGCCAACTTCCCCACCCGTTGGGGACAGTTCCGCATCTACGGCTTCGAGGGGGAATTCGAAATCCCGCCCGCCGACGCCTCTTCGGCCAAAGGTAACGGCACGAGCAATAGTCAACCCGAAATCGTCAAAGAAGAAGCCGTCGCGCTGGTCATGGGCGACATTCACTCCTCCCCGCCACTGGTGCGCATTCACTCCCAATGCCTCACCGGCGATGTCTTCGCTTCCATGCGCTGCGATTGCCGCCAGCAACTCGAGCTGGCTCTCTCGATGATCGCCGAGGCGGGCGCCGGCGTCCTCATTTACGAGCAGCAGGAGGGCCGCGGCATCGGCTTGATGGCTAAGCTGCAAGCTTACGAATTGCAGGACAACGGCCTCGACACGGTGGAAGCCAACGTCGAGCTCGGATACGACAATGATTATCGCGAATACAAGCTTCCCGCCGAGATGCTGCGCCAGCTAGGCGTGCGCGAGGTTCGCCTCATCTCCAACAATCCCGACAAGGTCGCGGCCGTCGAGCGCGCCGGAATCAAGGTGGTGGAGCGCGTCTCGGCCGACGTCGAGCCCTACGAGCACTCCGAAAACTACCTGCGCACCAAGAAAGAAAAAATGGGCCACCTGTTCACGGGTTGGTAAGAGCGGGCGACAGCCGTGGGAAGTCCTACCGCCCTAAAATCCATAAAGCCGTCTGGATCTGTTGACTTCATCGCTCAATCGTCTCGGCATCTGTTGGCGAAAAAATCTGAGATGGCAAGACCGAGTCCCGCGTTGCGGGACGGCGACAGGATAGCCCAGCGCTTCAGCGCTGGGTGGGCTTCATTATCGAGATTGAGCCCTCGGGGGCGGCACATCGAGGCACCTTCAATCATTCGGCTCCAACTCGGTGGCGTCTTTCTCCAAATCGCTGGCCGGCGCCATCTCCTCGCGCTGGATCTGCCGCATCACATCGATCAACCGCTCATAAACCTGGCGCAGTTGCCGGTCCGACAGCGGCCCGGGATTATGGCGCGCGATGTTTTCATAAATGATCTTCTCGCGGTCCGGCTCGTAGATGGGCATCGCCGAGTTGCGCTTCAGTTTGCCGATTTCATGGGCGCACTGCGCCCGCTCACTCAGCAACTCGACCAGCCTGCGATCCAGCTCGTCGATCTTCTTGCGCCACTCAGCGATGTCCATGGCCTGCCTTGAAGGGGCACGCCTTCAGGCGTGCCGTTACAACCAAACTTCGTCCGGCTTTAGCCGCTGGGGGAATGAGCCCTCGGAGCCGCAGTGGTAACCGAGGATAAGTATTCCGCTATCGCTTCAGCCTCGCGCCCGGGATTTTGCTCAATGCGCTCAACGATCGCGCTGCCCACTACGGCCGCATCGGCGAAGCTGCCTACCTCCGCGAATTGCTCCGGCGTGGAAACTCCAAAGCCCACCGCAATCGGCAACCTGGTATGCATCCGCAACCGCTCCACCAGTGCCCGCGCGTCGGCGGCCAATTTTTGGCGCGCGCCTGTGATTCCGGTGCGCGAGATCGCATACACGAAGCCGCGTGAGTGTTTCGCGATCGCTCGCAGCCGGGCGTCGGTGCTGGTGGGAGCGGCGAGAAACACCGGCGCGAGCTTGTGCTTCTTCATCGCTCGCAGATAATCGTCTGCTTCCTCCACCGGAAGGTCGGTGACCAGCGCTCCGTCGACGCCGGCCTCGACCGCAGCCGCGCAGAATTTGTGCAGCCCGAACTGCAGAATCGGATTCAGATAGGAAAAAATGATAAGACCAGCATCAGAGTGTTGCCGGATCTGCTTGGCGACATCGAGAACGCCGGCCAGATTTGTGCCATGCTTCAGCGCCCGCTCGCTGGCCCGCTGAATCACCGGCCCATCCGCTACCGGATCGCTGAACGGCACGCCTAGCTCGATCACATCGGCGCCCGCAGCAATCGCCGCTAACGCCACCCCGCGCGACGTCTCCAGATCAGGATCACCGCAGGTGATGTAGGCCACCAGCCCAGGCCGTTTGTGAAATCGAATCGCCACACCAGTTTCCTTCTCGTAACTGTCATCCTGAGCGAAGTGAGTCCGCCGCGGCGGACGAACGGAGTCGAAGGACCCCTATAATTCAAGAACTCCGGAACGAGGCCTCCTAGAACCCCAAATTCTCCCGCAAAATTCCAATGTCCTTATCACCGCGGCCGGAAATGTTAACTACCACAATGTCGGACTCAGACATTGTGGGGGCGCGTTTCATGCATTCGGCCACGGCGTGTGCCGACTCCAGTGCTGAGATAATTCCCTCCATCCGCGCCAGCGTCTGGCAGGCATCCAGCGCCTCTTGATCGCTCGCCGACACGTACTCCGCGCGACCTTGATCGTGCAGCAGCGCATGCTCGGGACCGATCGCCGGATAATCCAGTCCCGCCGAAACCGAATGTGTCGCTGCAATCTGGCCTGCCAAGTCCTGTAGGACATACGAATACGTCCCCTGCAACACGCCTGGACCACCGCCGTCGAATCGCGCCGCGTGTTCGCCCAGAGAGTGACCGCGTCCGCCGGCTTCCACGCCGATCAGGTTCACCTCGCGGTCCTTGATGAACTCGTAGAAGATGCCAATCGCATTGGAGCCGCCGCCGACGCAGGCAATCACCGCCGATGGCAGCCTGCCCTCAGCTTTGAGAATCTGTTTGCGTGTCTCCTGGCCGATCACCCGGTGAAAGTCGCGCACCATCGTGGGATAGGGATGCGCTCCCAGCACGCTGCCCAGCAGGTAATGCGTGGTGCGAACATTGGTCACCCAGTCGCGCATCGCCTCGTTGATCGCATCTTTCAGAGTGCGCGAGCCCGAGTCCACCCCGCGCACCTCGGCGCCCAGCAACTTCATGCGGAAGACGTTCAGCTCCTGACGCCGCATGTCCGCCGTGCCCATGTAGACCACGCACTCCATGCCAAACAGCGCGCACACGGTTGCCGTAGCGACGCCATGCTGGCCTGCGCCGGTCTCGGCGATGATGCGATGCTTACCCATCCGCCGCGCCAGCAGCGCCTGCCCAATGCAGTTGTTGATTTTGTGCGCGCCGGTATGAAGGAGGTCTTCGCGCTTCAGATAGATCTTCGCCCCACCCAGTTGTTTGGTAAGCCGCTCGGCCAGGAATAAGGGGGTGGGCCGGCCAGCAAAGTCAGCGAGCAACCGATGGTATTCGTCGCGGAACGATTTGTCCTTTCGCGCCGCGGCGTAAGCCGCTTCCAGCTCTTGAAGGGCCGCCATCAGCGTCTCGGGAACATAGCGCCCGCCGTACGCGCCAAAACGTCCGGCTACTTTACGAACTCGCTTAGGCTGATCGCCTCCCACGGGCGATGTCGCGGTTGACGAACTGCTCGCGTCGATATCCGTTTCTTCCATCACTGGTCCTGCTTGGCCGACATCTCGGTTTGTCGTACGGCAGCCACAAAACTGCGTACCTTCGCCTGATCTTTTTTCCCCGGTTCGTGCTCCACGCCGGAAACTACGTCGACCCCACACGGACGGAAGAGCTCAATCGCCTTAGCAACGTTCTCCGCTGTCAGGCCGCCGGCGATGATCAGCGGCATCGCCTCGCGAATCGCCGCCGCCAGGGGCACAGCATCTTCCCACGCAAATGTAGCGCCCGTTCCGCCAGGCTGGAGGGTCGAGCCGGAATCGAGCAGGATGGCGTCAATGCTGGCACCGGCCGCCAGATACTTCGCCAGCTTCTCTTCGCCCGCGTTCAACATCTGGCGCACTTGCAGCGTCTTGATAATCTTGCGGCCGCCTACCGCTCTGCGGAAATCACGCATCTGCTCAGCCGCTTCGTCGCCGTGCAGTTGCACGCCCGAGAAGGCAACTTGTCCTACAATCTCGCCAACTCGTCGCGGCGTCTCATTGATAAAGACAGCGATCAGCTCGATGCTCCTCGGCAGACTCAGCACAATTTCTGACGCCGTTACGATATCGATGCGACGTGGGCTGGGGGCAAAGATGAAGCCCAGCGCATCAGCGCCCGCCGCCATGCTGATCTGCGCGTCGTGCAAGTTGGTTGTGCCGCAAATCTTGGTCCAGGTCATAGCTTGTCCGCCGTCATGATCAGCTCGCAGCCACCGCTTGCGCCAGCAATTCGCGCAAGGCTTCGCCCGGCCTCGGCGCTCGCATCAAGGACTCGCCCACCAGGAAAGCATCGAATCCGGCCTGCCGCAGCCGGGAAATGTCTTCGCCGCTTTCGATTCCGCTCTCGGCAACCTTCACGATGCCGGGTGGCATGAGCTCGGCCAATCGCAAGGACGTACCGAGATCGACGGCAAAGGTGCGCAGGTCGCGGTTGTTGACGCCGATGGTATCGAAGCCGGCATCCAGGGCACGACGCAGCTCCTCGGCATCGTGCACCTCGCACAGGACGTCCAATTCGAACTCGCGCGCACTACGATACAGTTCGCTTAACTCCGATGGATTTAGCGCGGCGACAATCAGCAGGACCGCGTCGGCACCATGCGCGCGCGCCTCCACCATCTGGAACTCGTCAACCATGAAGTCCTTTCGCAAGCACGGAAGCCTTGTCACCGCCCAGGCAATTGCGAGATTCTGCAATGATCCTTGGAAGTACTCCGCGTCGGTCAGTACGGAAAGTGCCGCAGCTCCTGCCACCTCCAGTTCGCGAGCGAGTTCGGCCACCGGGAAATCAGCGCGGATCAGCCCTTTTGACGGCGAAGCCTTCTTCAGTTCTGCGATTACGGCGGTGCCGCTTGCAGCCTGCTCCTTTAGAGATCTGCGAAACCCTCTTGGCTGGTGATGCTTTGCTCTGGAATCCAGAGCGCGCATGTCGGCTGACGCTTTGGCAGCAGCAGCCTTGCGCCGGGCGGCAGCGGTAATTTCTTCCAGCTTGGTGGACATGGATTCAAAAAGTATACCTGCTGACAGTCTACCTTGACGTGCGCGATGGTCTGCTGGGGCATTGTGGGAAGCAGATACAACGGCGGAGGTAGCGACAGATCGTCACTCCCCAGTCAGGTAACTGGCGATGGTGCGCGTACTGGAAGCAGGAGAATGGTCGGAGCGTGCCCAGCAGGCCTGGACATCAGCGTCGCATCGAAATAATTCATTCGGGACCGCGCGGGGAAGACCCTTGGCCGTGGTTACAATGCCTACTCGGAGCGAACGTTGCGCCAGGCGCTCACACTGCGGTGCTCGGCTTCCTCGGCAAAACCCTCGCCCACCTTTTGCAGCGTCGCAAAAATCTGCATTCCCTTATGCAAGTAGTCAGGAGCGCTCTCCCATACCGCCTCAAATTTTTCGGGATACTCGGACGCAAGCACGGCAAGACCGGCCGCGGCGCATGCCATGCCGACGGGGCGGCGGCCAGTAAGAATCAACACTGCGCCGGCCCCGATTGATCCGAATACCACTGCCTTCTTCCAGTTTTGCATGTCCACCTCGTGTGACCAACGGATACCGAACCGCGAAATAGGTTAGAACAATTCCGGCGCCTCGCTTTGTATGCCTCCGCAACCGGGTCGATCACATTCTAGAGCAGGTGCGCCAGTGCCCGGTTGCGGATCAGACGCCCGATGAATGTTATCCTGATCCCACCTCCTCTGACGAGACTGTAATCCTTATTATGCCCGACCAAAATCTTACCGATCCTCAATCCGGCGATGAACCGAATGAGTCCTTTGGCGACCTCCTTTCGCAGTACGAGCGCAGCCATTCGCGCAAGACCGACGATGGCAGCAAACAGATCGAAGGCACGGTTGTCGCCGTTACGAATGATTCAGTGCTACTCGACATCGGCTACAAATCCGAAGGCATCCTGCCGTTGTCCGCGTTTCAGGGTGCCGGCGAAACGGTGAAGCCTGGCGACAAATTCCCTGTCACGGTGAAAGGCCGCGATCCCGAAGGCTACTACGAACTCTCGCGCTCGCGGGTCGCGCGGCCGAAGGACTGGACGGCGCTGGAACGCGCCTTTGCCGAGAAGGCGACCATCATCGGCACCGTTACCGACATGGTAAAAGGCGGTTTCAGCGTCGATGTCGGGGTCCGTGCCTTCATGCCTTCATCGCGTAGTGGAGTACGCGATGCTGCCGAGATGCCGAAGTTGGTCGGTCAGGAGATCCGCTGCCGCATCACCAAGCTGGACGTCACCGAGGAAGACCTGGTGGTTGACCGTCGCGTGATCGCGGAAGACGAAGAGCGCTCCGCCAAAGAGCAGCGCTATTCAGAGGTCAAGGAAGGCGACATCGTCACCGGGACGGTTCGCAACCTGACGGATTACGGAGCCTTCGTCGATATTGGCGGCGTCGATGGGCTGCTGCATGTCGCCGACATTTCCTGGGGCCGCGTCAATACGCCTTCCGATGTTCTCTCCGCCGGGCAGGAGATCGAAGTCAGGGTGTTGAAGATCGATTCCGAGAAGCAGCGCATTTCGCTCGGACTCAAGCAGCTTCAGCCGCATCCCTGGGACACCGTCGCCGCTAAGTACCAGACTGGCAATCGCGTCCGCGGCACAGTCAGTCGTCTGGCTGACTTTGGGGCGTTTGTCGAGCTGGAGCCGGGCGTGGAAGGTCTGGTCCATATCTCGGAGATGTCTTGGGTCAAAAGGGTGCGCACGCCGAGCGATCTGGTAAAGCCAGGCGAGACGGTGGAAGTCGTCATCCTGGCCGTGAATGTTGGCGAACAGCGGCTGTCCCTCGGGCTGAAGCAAGCATTGGGAGATCCCTGGGCCGAAGTGGCGCAGAAATTCCCCGTCGGCTCTACTGTCGAAGGGCCGGTCACTAGCATGACCAAGTTCGGCGCGTTTGTTCAGGTGGCTGAAGGCGTCGAGGGCATGGTGCACGTCAGCGAGATTCGCGCTCCCCAGCAAGTCTCACAATCGGACTCAGCAGGGTGGGAGAGCAGCGCCGAAAAGCGCATCAGTCATCCTCAGGATGTGTTAAAGCTCGGCCAGGTCATAAAGGCCCAGGTGCTTGCCATCGACAGCGAGCGGCGTCTCATGCGGCTCAGCATGAAGCAACTGGTGCCCACCGGCATTGATGAATACATCGCCGAACACAAACCAGGCGACGTGGTCACCGGACGCGTCGTGGAAGAGTCCGGCGGAAGCGCTCGCGTGGAACTGGGCGAAGGTATCCAGGGCGCCTGCCGACGTACTGCAACTGCTCCGGCTGAGGAAGCGAGCAAGAGCGAAGGGCACGCGGACCTTTCGTCGCTGACTTCCATGTTGCAGGCGCGCTGGAAGGGCGGATCGGGCAGCACCAGTGCTTCCAAGCCGGAAGCAATTCGCTCCGGACAAGCGCGGAGCTTCCGCATCGCTAAGCTCGACGCCGGCACCAAGACCATCGAGTTGGAGTTGGCCTGATCAGATGCCCGAACCACGGTACGGCGAAGGTCGATGTCAAAACCATTCAGGATTAATGTGCTGACACCACGCGGCGTAGATCGAATCTTCATCCTCGTCGTATTCATGCTCGCGGCTGTCGGTGCGGCGCGCGGGCAGTGGGACATGCAACAGTCCAACTCCACGGCCAGTTTCCGCGGCATTCACTCGGTGGACGGCTCCGTGGCGTGGGCCAGCGGCACGAATGGCACGGTGCTCCGGACGGAAGATGGCGGTTCGCATTGGCAGAAATGCGCTACGCTGCCTGAAGCCGAGAAGCTCGACTTCCGGGGCGTCTGGGCGTGGGATGCGAAAACCGCAATTGTCATGTCATCCGGGCCGGGAGACCAGTCACGCCTTTACAGGACCACCGACGGCTGCTCGCATTGGATTGAGGAGAGAAGAAACTCAGAGAAGGACGGATTCTGGGATGGAGTCGCCTTTCAGACCCAGGATTTCGGCACTGGCCGAGACCAGAAAACAGGAGTGCTGGTTGGCGATCCTGTCCGCGGGCGTTTCTATACCGAGATCTTCGTTCCGGAACACGCCTGGTCTATTGACGATAGCTCATGTGCGGCCGTCCAAGGTGAGGGCGCCTTTGCTGCCAGCAATTCGTCGGTGTTCGTTTTTGGCTCGCGCCGATACATCATTGTAACCGGTGGCAAGCTCGGCGCTCGCGCACTACTCTCGCCTCTTCTCGCTTACAACGACAGCGGTAAAGGCTGTTTAGCCGTTTCCATTCCGCTGGCAAGCGGGAGTGATGCGACGGGAGGCTTCTCTGTTGCGTTCCGCGATCGTAAGCATGGCGTGGTCGTAGGTGGCGACTACAAGAAGCCCGACGATCCCTCGGGCACCGCGGCATCGACCTCCGATGGCGGACGGCACTGGACGGCTGCGTCCAAGCCACCCCACGGCTACCGCTCCGCCGTGGCCTGGGATGCCAAGGCCAAAGTCTGGATTGCCGCCGGATCCAACGGCTCCGACCTCTCCCGTGACGACGGCAAGACTTGGCAGCCTCTCGACAACGGCGCCTGGAACGCGCTCTCGCCGCCTTACATTGTCGGGCCCAACGGACGCATCGGAAAACTGCGGTCAGGCGCGCTCAAACCATAAGGAAATATCTTCGGCCTCGCTCGGAGGCTAAAGCCGAGTACGCCCGGCTGCCTAGTCCGCGCGCAAAGGCGACTGACGTTATCGGCGCTAGAACTCGAAGTGCAATCGCGCGCCGAAGACAGAGACTGGGCCACGAGCACTGTTGAAAGCGGGGTCGGCAACAAACTGATAGTCCAGTGCACCAAGCAGGTGCTTGGCGATTTTGCCCTGGTAGTACGTTTCCAGGACCTTCTCCTTGGCGTAATTCAAGGCGCCGTCGCCGTCCAGGATGCCTAACCCGCCGGCAGCCAGATATAGCTGATTGTCGTGAGAGATACCACTTATTACGCCGGCCACGCCGATCGTATCGTCGGGGCGATGCCAGGGCTCACCCTTGACACTGACGCCCACCGAGGCCATGTGATTTACGTCGGTAAACATCCAGGCTTCGTTGATTCCATCATTCCAGCCCAGGCGCGAAAATACGCCGATATTCTTGGTAATTTCCTGTTCGAGGTTGAGCCCAAAGCCAAATTCATGCCGCAGGGCGTGTGTCAGGTCAATATCTATACCCGGGGCGTAGAGTGCCGCTCGATAGCTGCCGAACTCCCCCTGGTTGACGTAGCCCAGAATGCGAACCGTACCATGGTGATTGTGGATGCTGTACCGCTGCTCATTCTCCACGACCATGTCCCAGGCATGCCAGAATCGGCCGTCGCCCCCAGAGGGTTCGGGCGGCCACAGGAGGTATTGGTCTTCGGCGAGGAATCCATTCCTGATACTCGTAATTTGAAAGAACCCATAGCGCAGGGTCCATTTCGGCTGGTTCAATTCAACCGCCACGCCGGTCGTATAGCCCAAGCTGTCCGCTGGGTAATCCCAGGTAGCGTTGGCGGTAAATGCCCAGTTCATGAATTGTGTGCGCGGGTCGTTGGCGTAGGCATTGTTGTCAAAAATGTCCTTGGAACTGAACCGGCCAATGGTAAAAGTGAGCCGTGAAATGTCCTGCTTGCCAGCCAATGTTAGCTGGTCCTCAAGCACATCCTCTTTATCGCCGCCCAGGCCAACGGTTTGGCGAATAAAGAAGCGCGCAAGGTCCGCACGAGGGGGACGTGTGCCGATCTTGTACGCTTCCCCATCAGGAAAGTCGTCGATGCCGAGCGTGTCGTCAAGCCCGAAGCCCTGCCACGTCAAGAGATCGACATGCAGCTCCGCGCCCGACCACAACCGGAAGCCGGAATACAGATCCAGTGACACGGTTTCGCGGACTTCACCGCGGTTGGGCAGGCTGTTCGGGCCGGAATACCTGGCGTAGAACGCGGGATAGCCTTGCACAGTCGTGGTGCCTTGCATGTGGAAATTCCAGGTTTGCGTCTGCCCTCCAGGCGCCTCACTGGCGGGAGAGTCGGGAAGACCGGCTGCGCCGCTATCGGAGTCTTGCCCATTAGCGGGAGGAGCGACCATCGCCGCCGCAATGCAGAGAACGAGGATGGTCCACAGCCTGCGGCAGAGCATCGCGGGGAGAATGTTTCTTCCTGCCTTTCGTCGCCTGGCAGCCAGTCGTTTGCTCGGCATTTGTCTGCCCATCAACCTTCCAACGGACTCTCTGCCAACTCGGACACCCTGCGCCCCTTCGAGAGGGAGCGCAGAGTTCCGCCGGCGGGGAATCCGGAAGTCTCCCATGTCCGCATTACACGGACATTACTACCCGAAGCCAACCTCCAGCCGGTAGGCGAAGCCGGGTCCTGGCTCAAGTCCGGTGCAGCCCCGCTTCGGTCTCGGCCTGATATGTACTGCGCCAGCGAGTTGAAAATGAAATTCATATTCAATATCTTCCACCCTTCGCCACGGCGGCGACGTGATCCCGGTCACCAGGGGCGGTGACAAACCCTGCGCCGGGGCTTGCCGGCTTCCGGTGCGCCGCCCCCTCCTGCTTTGGCTGGTTAATAGACCAGCGCTCCACCAATCGCCGGGTCCCGTCGCCATTCGTTTCTACAGCCCAGCGGCCGCTCACGACGGGCACGCGGGTGACGGGAACGTAGGTATTGGCGTGGTCGCGAACGCATTCGCAACAGGTCTGGGGCAAAACGAGGATGTTGGGAAAAGTGAGTACGTTGATGGCTGACATGGTTCACCTCCTGCGCCTGAATTCAATCTTTGCCTTCGCGGCAAGGCAGGCGACTGTCGGCCTGCAACTTTGGCCGTCGGCGTACAGGCAAATCGCCGCCGCAAAGCACGATCAATCGCAGCTTGACCGTCGTGCTGTCGAAATTGCTTTGGGGGTGAGAACTTGTGCCTTGCGGCACCCGCCTCGGTCCCTCGTTCTTCAGTTGTCACGCAGAAGAAGCAGAGGTGAGGCGATAGGCAGGATAAGCTTATCGGGACACCTGACCGCTCTTTCTACACCGGAGTGCCGCCGAGCGTACTCGGAGGCTCTATTCCAAATTCTGGGTTCATACGTCCTTGGTTGGTCCTGACGGGAGCGACTGGATTTCCCGCCAAAGTTCTTATATCATACCCCCCTAGGGTACTAGCAAGAGGAAAACCAAGAAATGCAGGAAAAAATGAAGGACAAGATTCCCGAAATTTCCAAAGAGAAACAGAAGCTGTTATTCCGCATCAAGCGAATCCGTGGCCAGTTCGCCGCGGTGGAGCGCGCCCTGACCGCGGGGGATGAATGCGCCGACATCCTGATGCTGTTGGCCGCCATTCGCGGTGGCGTCAATGGCCTGATGGCGGAAATTCTTGAGGACCACATCCGCCTGCACATGATGACCCCGGACCAGAAGATGGACTCACCCGAGGAATTGGGCGAAGACCTGATCGGCCTGGTGCGAGCGTATTTGAAATAGCGTCAGGCCACGTCAGGCGCGGTATTGTTGAGGATGGGTGCGTCCACCCATAAGTACTGCCAACCATGATGGAGTAGGCGGTCAGCGACCTTATGGACGGTCGCCTGTGAGTGCCATCACATCCCCCGGCTCGATGTCGTGGAAATATATACGGGTCCGCAAACTTGGGGAGAACCACACATCTTGCATCAACCGACAGCGGCCAAATCGGATTCAACCGTGATGACGGCGATCGCGTCTCGGCCAAGCCCCTCGCCGCGTGGCGAGGGTGAGCTGCGCGCTATGCGCTTTGCCATGCGGCTTTCGCTGGCCTTCGGCGTGCTAATGCTGGTCGGCAAGATGACGGCGTACTTCATGACCGGCTCGGCCGCCATCCTGTCGGATGCGGCGGAGTCGGTGATTCACGTGGTCGCAGTGGCCTTCGCGGTTTTCAGCCTGCGGCTTAGCATGAAGCCGGCAGCGCCGGAATTCCTCTAC